>Ga0265297_10008666_pt1 | contig 13461 bp, 8 predicted proteins | sample Munlanlwell13791_FD_192502 | JGI IMG/M metagenome (GOLD analysis project Ga0265297, IMG submission 192502) | Leachate microbial communities from a municipal landfill in Southern Ontario, Canada - Leachate well 137-91 | ecosystem: Engineered > Solid waste > Landfill > Unclassified | place... | reverse complement strand
CAATTTAACATTTTTCAAAGGTTTTTCTCTTTTTTTTTGATAATAAATTTAAAGAAAAAAATTACAATTAAAGTATGTCATAATTACAATTTTAGTCTCACTTATAATAGCAATATCCGACGAGATTTACCAATCATTTATTCCAAACAGAATCTCAAGTTTAGAAGATATTTTAGTAGATTTTGGAGGAATTCTAACCTCAATGATAATTTATTCTTTAATTAAAAAATTAGGAAAGTAAATTTACTTTGTCATCTTTTTTTCTAGGCAAAATGTGAAGGTGAAAATGATTAACAATTTGCCCTGCAGTTTCAAAATTATTTCCCAAGAAATTGAAACCAGTCGAAGAATGTTCTTGCATTAATTTTAAAGAAGTATTTTTTGTGCAGTCTAAAAGTTCATTTCCTAGATTATTCGGAAGACTCAAAGTATTTTCAAAATGATTTTTAGAAATCACTAAAGAATGCCCTTGAATTTTCTGGTCAATATCCAAGATAGAAAAGAAATTAGAATTCTCATAAATTTTCTTGATAGGAATCTCCCCCATTCGCATCTTGCAGAAAATACAATTTTCCATAAATTATTTAATTAATTTACCTGCATCTTCAAATTTAATTTCTCCGTCGATAAGCATTCTCAAATTTTTCTTCAATTCAGAAATTTTAACTCTTATTTGTTTGGTAGTATCTCTATCTCGAAGTGTGACATCTTTCTTTTCAACAGAATCTCCGTCGATAGTTATACAATACGGAGTTCCAATTTCATCATTTCTCGCATATCTTCTTCCAATACTTCCAGAAGGATCAAAGAAAATATCAAACCAAGAATCCTTTAATTGTTTTTCAACAGTTTTAGCTAAATCCAAGATTTCTCCGTTATTAACAAGTGGCAGAATCGCGCAATTGTAAGATGCAATTTTTGGGGCAAGAGAAAAATATAACCCCTCTTTTCCCTGCTTCAAACAAGTATCTAAAATTGCAAACATTGTTCTATCGACTCCAGCAGACACTTCCCAAATATGGGGAATTATTTTTTTGCCGTCGTCAGTCAAGTATTCTAAATTTGTTCCAGAATGTTCCATATGCCTCCTTAAGTCATAATCCGTTCGATAATTATTTGCAATCAGTTCAAGCCAACCAATAGAAGTTTCAACTTCAAAATCAAAAGTCGCAAGAGAATAAAATGCTCGTTCATCTTTATCAACTTCTCTAAATCTTAATTTTTCCAAAGGAATTCCAAGACTATTCCAAACCTGCTGTGTTCTTGCAAGATAATAAGCAATAAGTTTTCCAGGAACAATTTTTTTCTTGACTAAATCTTCTGCAGAAAATTCTTCAACATTTTCTTTTTCCAGTCTCAAAATTCTTACTTTATATTTTTCAACTTCTTCAAAATTTTTAACTTCATTTATTTTTTCAGAATCAAAAAATATTTCCGATTCCATTTGAGAAAATTCTACGGCTCTAGTAATACTTTGTCGAGGAGAAATTTCATTTCTAAAAGCCCCGCCAACTTGCGCAATTCCTTGAGGCAATTTCATTCTCATAGTTTTACACATCCTCACAAAGTTAAGAAAAATAGACTGACAAGCTTCTGGTCTCAAAAAAGTTTTGAATTCCCCCTGTTTTCCTACAAGAGTTTCAACCATCATATTAAATTTACTAATCTTTCCTAATTCTCCCCCGCATTTAGAACACCTAATTTTATTTTGTTGAATTAACTCGTCAAGTTTTTCAGTCGGAGTAGATTCGGGAATATTTTTCTTCAATTTCTCGGAAATTAATTTATCTGCCCGGTCAAATTTTTTACATTTTACACATTGGATAATCGGATCTGAAAAAGATTTCAAATGCCCCGAACCTTCAAAAACACTTGCAGGTAAAATTTGAGAGCCATTAATTTCAAGCATATTTTCTTTCTGAACAAATTCATGTCGCCAAAAATCAATAATCTTTCTTTTTATCGATTGTCCAATTGGACCAAAATCCCAAAACCCTGCGGGGGAAGTAGGATAGATTTCCGCAGCAGGATAAAATAAACTTTTCCTCGACGCAATTTCCATGATTTTGTTGTATCTCTCTTCAGAAGAAAGTTTCAAGTTCTCAACTGGTTTTTTCTCAATTGTTTTTTCTTTATTTTCTTGATTACATTTTGTCATTTTTTCTATGATGTCTTTGCTTTTTTTCTTAGCATCTTTTTCAGATTTTCCAAGGTATGCAAGCGTTTTAGTTTTAACTTTTCCGTCGATTCTTTTGTTCTCGTTAAGATAATAATAATCTTTCCCACCTATTGTTTTCTTAACGATAAAAGCCATTATGGAAATTAGGCACTACGATTTTTAAATATTTAGATAAAGCGCGGGACGGGACTCGAACCCGTGAAAATCTCCTCTCTGCTTTCAAAGAAAGCTGAGTGAGGAACCGAAGTTCCAATCTGCAGGGAGACGCAGTAGCCGCTGTGCCACCCGCGCGCGAACATGTGAGTGCGTGACCAGAATCTCGCAGAGATTTTCTGAGTCCGCATAGAAAATTAAAAAAGAAGGAATATATAAAATTATTTGTATTCATGTTTAAAGGAAATACCCTTCGCTTCTTTCACTATCCCTTTTCTTCCTTCTGGAATTTCTTCTCTTTCAGCAAGTTTCAGATAATTCAAAACTTTTTTTCTTCTCAACATCAACGGAAGTTTAGAATTTATACAAGGCCCGCCAATGCATCCACCCCTGCAAAAATTCACGTCAAGAAATCTAATTTTTTTATCGGGCTGTTCTAAAAATTTCATAACTCTATCCATCCCGTCGATAATCATTGCTTCATCGGATTTCAAGATTTTTTTAAGATGCGCAGTTTTGTAAAGCCCGCCAGCAAGAGGATAAATTTTTGTGTAATCATTGTAAAACTTATCAAACATAGGTTGCCCAGAATATTTCTTTTTAGCAAACCCAAATTTATCAAGCAGAACACCTAATTCCCCATAATCGATTACATAATCTACAAAAGTAGAATTTTCTGCCTCAATCTTTTTGAAATTACAGGGGGAAATGAAAACAATTTTATGTTGTGGATAAATTTTTCTGCAAATTTTTGCCGTCGCTATCATCGGGCTATCAACAGAAATTAAATTTTTCTTATAATTGGGAAATTTAGATTTAATTGTCTCAACAATTCCAGGGCAAACACTTGAGATGACTAACCCTTTTGATTCTTCTAAAATTTTGTGATAATCTCTATTTATCATTTTAGCTCCAAAAGTTAATTCAACAATTTTATCAAAACCCAAATCTTTTAATTGAAAAATAATCTTGGGATAAGGAAAGTCAACAACAAAACTCGGCGCAAGCATTGCTACACATTTTTCTTTCAAAGGAAAATTCAAATTTTCAACACCCTTTTTCATTTTAGTAAATGCCCCGGACAGGATTTGAACCTGCGACCCTTAGCTTTCTTCTTTCTCTAATATTAGAAGGCTAATGCTCTATCCAGGCTGAGCTACCAGGGCATATAATTATTAGTGAAAAGAGCTATTTAAAAGATTTTGTCTAAACTTCAATCTCATCCAAATCCTTGACCAGAATAGAATTCTTGAAAATCTTCTTTGCAACGTCCAAAATTTTTTTCGGATTCTTGCTATATCTTTGGCTAATATGCGTGAGAACAAGTTTTTTAGAGTTGGACTTTTTAGCAATTTCTGCACTTTGCCTTGAAGTCAAATGTTTAAACTCACTCGCTCTTTCTTCAGATTCAGCGTCGAAAGTTGACTCGCAAACTAACAAATTAGAGTTCTTAACAAAAGGAACAATTCTCTCATTTATAGAAGTATCAAACACAAAAGAAACTTTTTTCCCAATCTCTTCATAAGTTAAATTCTTAGCCAAATATTTTTTCCCGTTGTAAACAATATCCTTTCCTTCTTTCAATTTTTTTAAGATAGGTCCTTGAATTTTTATTTTCTCAAGTTTCTTTTTGTCAATTCTCAAACTACCTTTTTTTACAAAAGCGTAAGCATTGCACGGAATTCCATGACTCATTTTTTCAGCTTCAAGATAAAAATCATCTGTCTCAAAAAATTTTCCGTCTACTTCTTCAACTTCAATTCTAAAATTTTTATGAAATACAAAAGTAGTCAAAAGGTTTCTCATAAATTCTTTTGTTCCTTTTGGTCCGTAAATATAAAGAGTCTTATTATATTCGCTGAAACTCAATGTCTGCAAAATTCCAGGAATTCCCAAAACATGATCACCATGCCAGTGAGTAATTAAAATTCTCGTAATTTTGTTCGGATTTAATTTCGCTTTTCTGAATTGTCGCTGAGTCCCTTCACCACAATCAACGAGTATATTTTCCTCTTTGTAATTCAGAAGAATAGCCGTATGATTTCTTTCAGCACTGGGAATTGCATCAGAAGTTCCTAAAAAAGTTATCTTTAACATAGACAACTAAGTAAGAAAACATTTATATAATTTTTCAAAACAAGATTTAGTTATTTCTTCAGAGCAGTTGATGCTGGAGAAATACAGATTATTGTATCTCCTCTTAAGAAAGTCAAGCCAAGGTTTCTTTTTATTTCTCCGTTTTGCATTTCTTTTATGTTATCCAAAACAAGATTGATGTGGATATCAAATGCTAATAGGGTTCCTACAAATTGCTTGTCTCCTTTCAAGTAAACTAAAACTTCTTTTCCTTTCGAACTATTCAATAAATCCAAAGGTCTTTCTATTCCGCTAACCATATTTTAATTCACCAAAATTCATTTATAAATATTTCGCAATAAAAGAGATACAAAAGATATTTAAATCAACTTTGTTGTTTTTTATTATGAAACTTGGAATAAAAATTTCGGGCGGGAAATATATTCACCGAAGAAAAAAGAAATCTTATGAGATAGCTGGGCAAAAAAGAATAGTAAAACTTGGAGAAGAAAAAAGAAGAGTCAAAAACACAAGAGGCGGAAATAAAAAAAGATTTTTATTAAGAGCAAAATTTGTTAATGTAATTATCGACGATAAAATTAAAAAATTGGAAATAAAAAATGTTGAAGAAACTCCTTCAAACAGATTCTTAGCAAGACAAAACATAATCACAAAGGGAACAATAATTTCAACAGAAGCAGGAAAAGTTAAAGTTACAAACAGACCTTCACAAGAAGGAGTAACCAACGGAATTTTATTAAAATAAAATTACTATTTCTAAATAACTAATAAAAGAAAAAGGTTTATATAAGGAAAAGATTTATAAATCATAATTAGAAATTTTTAAAATGAGTTTTGTAAAAAAATGTCCTGAATGTGGAAGCGCAAATCTTACTTATGATTCTCATCTTGGCGAAATAATTTGCAATGATTGTGGTCTTGTCGTCGAAGAAAAAATGGCCGACAATGGAATGGACCTTCAAGGAAAATTTGACAAGGATGAAAAAAAGGGGAGAGGCGGAGCTCCAATAAGTATGCAGAAATTTGACAAAGGACTTACAACAAACGTTGGAGAAATTTCAGATATTTACAAATTAGAACCAGGAAACACAAGAAAATTCTTAAGATTAAAAAAATGGCAGGAAAGAGTTTCAACTTCTATTGAAAGAAATTTAAGATTAGCAATGGCAGAGTTAAGAGTCATCGCATCTTATTTAAATTTACCAAATGTGGTTAGAGATGAAGCTTCAAGAATTTACAATTATGTTCTCCAAAGAGGATTAGTCCGAGGAAGAAGTATGGAATCTGTAATCGCTGCTTGTTTATATGCGGCTTGCAGAAGTTACAATATCCCAAGAACTCTCGACGAGATGGCTACAGCTTCCGACGTAGAAAGAAAAGAAATTGGAAGAACTTACAGATTCATAATCAGAAAATTAGGAATAAAAGTAAAACAAAGTTCTCCGAAAGATTACATCTCAAGATTCTCTTCAGTTTTGAAACTTTCTCCAAAGACACAAAACGACGCACTTAATGTTTTGAAAAATGCAGAAAAAGTTGAACTAACTTCAGGAAGAGGACCAGCAGGAATTGCAGCAGCTGCACTTTACGTCGCTGCGCTAATGAACGACGAGAAAAAAACACAGAGAGAAGTTGCAGATATCGCAGGAATAACAGAAGTTACAATTAGAAATCGTTACAAAGAATTAATAGAGAAATTAAAACTCGAAGACAAAATAAAAGAAAAAGAATCCGACAGAGATTAATTCTAAAACATTTTGAGAAAATAAAACGGAGTTAAAATAAACCCAAAACAAAAATTTCTAAAACTTTTTATATAGATAATCTATTGAATTATTAAGCGGAATTGCCGGAGTGGTCAAACGGGTCAGCCTTAGGAGCTGATGGCTTAGTGCCTACATAGGTTCGAATCCTATATTCCGCATTTGAATTTTTGAACAGAGTTATTTAATCCAAAAAAGTTAAGCATCAGTTGTCTGAGCATTAATCTGTTTGAGGATAGCTTCAATCCAAGGAGTGTGACCTAAATCAGAAGGCTTATTTTTTAAGATAGATTCAATCCACTTGATGTCTTTCTGACCAAAACCAAAAAAGTTATTTATGCCAATAGCACCACATTCTTCCTCTTCGAAAAGTCCGTCCATAATAAGTTGATCAATGAAATTTTTATTATTGTTATAATTTCCAGTGAGGGGAGTAGAAGAAATTTGACCAAGAGCCATTTCCTTAGTCCATTTAATTCTCGGAGAAATTATTACATTTTTTTCTTCAGTAGTTAAATCACCAACATATCTGTAAGCTCTGTAAATGTAAATATTATCGTTAACACCAAAAATTGTCGAAGTAGATTCGCTTTTTAGAACAACCTTACCTTCATAATTATAAAATAAAACTTTCTTATTTGCAATATCCCATCCAGCAAAAATTCCTATAGAAGAAAAAATATTACAACCTTTACCAAGCAAAACAATATCTCCTGGCTTAAGATAGCTATTATCAATTTCAACAAAGTCTGTAGTCTGTTTTTCAAATCCGTCAATTAAAGTTATCAAAGAACGAACACCCAAAGTTGTTATCCCCGCATTCATCATAGAACGGCTGACAAATTCTGCAGAAGAAACATATTTATTTGCAGTTAACTTTTCAGCTTCAGTATAAACCTTATCACCAATATTTATTTTCGGAGTAGTTATTGGATTATAACCTTGATCAAAAATATCTTCTTGTGGATCCTTATTTGTCGTGATTGTTTCAATTCCGTCTTTATTCCCTGAAAGACTTTCTCCAGATAAATAAGGGGATTGATATAAATAAACAGGATGAGCATCGTCGCTTAAATCAACTTGATAATATCTGTAAACGGCACAAAATTTAGTAGCTCTTTTTTCTTTATTGTAATACTCATCAGCATTTGAACAAACTTTGCCGTTTTTGTCTTTTTCTCCAAGACTTACTCCCCAACCATTTTTATACATCGCACCATTCCAATCAAATAATTCTGCAATACCATTTGCTTTATCAACCCACCTAATAAAAATAGCAGCGTGGTCGTGATCTTCATACAGAGAACTAAAACTAGGATCAGAAGGCATTGTTGCACTCCAAACATAGAGAATAAAATCGCCCGGCTGAAGACTATCAAGTTTCTCTAATTTGGAAATCTGATTACATCTTGAATTAGGTATCCATGTCGCATGATTTTTATCTGGTCGTTTATCTACGCCAATAGAAATTGTTCTAGTCGTCTTAGTCGAAGATTTTGCAATAGTATATTCTCTTAAGTCTGTAATTGCTCCTCGACGAATTGTAGATTTAAGAGAACTACTTAACTTCAAGGTGTATTTATCTGCATATTTATCTGAATAAACACAAGAGTAAAGAACATTCGAATATTGATAAACATAATAGGCAGAAGAAAGACAATTATAATTTGAAGGAGTAGTTCCCAACCCACTTTTAATGTCAAGACCTCTGCCCGGAACAATTGTCCCGTCGAGTTTTTCTGCAGCAGCAAGAACTCTCTGACGAGCATCGTTTAATTCCAAGATTTCATTATCTGTCTCACTCACAGTTTCTTTTCCAGTTTCAGTATTAATTAAAACCTCTTCTTTCACTCTCTGACCAAATAAAAGATTCAATAATTCCGTATAAGCATTCCCTCGAAGATATAATAATTGAACTCTCTGATTACTGAAAAAAGTCTTTTCAAAAATTTCATTAATCATTCCAATTCTGTTACCTGCGTCTTTATCTTTTGTAATATTCTGCACCTTTGCTGAAAACTGCTCACTTGTTAAGTAATCACCAGACTCAGATAATATGTCAACATAATTATTTGAAATTTCATCAAGAGCTTCGCCTTCGACAGTTGTAGTTTTAATTACATCTTCAACACTTTCAGTATCAAGCCAGCATTTCACATTTTCATTATCACAATATCCAACCTCGACAAATCTTGCATTTTCTGTTCCAGCATAAGGGTCTGTTCCTTTCCCAGGATTTTCCGTCGCACAATATCTTAAAACTCCTCGATTATAAATTTCAGGATCAATTAAAGACTCTGCTCCAGATTGAACATTCGGGTTTAGAACAGTGTAAAGATTAGCACTTCCAGAAATACATTCGCTTTCACTAATGATATCTGTTTTAGTTGTCTCACTTTTCAAATATTGATCTTTAATATAATTGATTGCAAAGTCTGTAGAAACTTCTTGGAAACCGCATTCTTCCTGCCCATTAACGTTGATACAAAGTTCCTTGTATCCTGAAGTCGCAATTTTATCTGGCGTGTCAGAAGCATAACCATCGACGGCAACATAACCAGAAGCAATCATTAAATTTTGCTGAGTGTCTTTATAATATGTGCTCGTTGAACTCCCTTTCAAATAAACTTGATAGTAAGCTCCTGAATCTTTTCCGGCATAAATGTGGTAATAAACTTTGTAATGTGAAGTTGGCGGAGAAGTCGCAGTTGTGAAAGGAATCTCGTCAAATCTCCCAGTAAATTGCACAGGGGAATCTGAAGCAGTTAAACTGCTAAGAATGTCCGCACCAGAAGGCACCACTGAAGAAGTATAAACCTTACACACTTCACTCTGAATTCCCTCAGTAGTCCGAAGATTAAATGCTGTTTTTGCATTTGCCCCATAATAATTAGTAAAATAATTAATTGAACTTTCTGCATTATCCCACGCACTTGAAACTCCAAGATATTCCCCGCCACCTCTCACATTTTGTCCTGCAACTAATTCCATAATTTTCGGAACTATCATATCTGCAAAAGGTAATGCTTGTTTCCAAACGAAGTCACAAAGATAAACACTATAAACCTCGTCGCAAATTCCAACCATTTTTCCCGTCGTTAAACTTTCTTGCAAACAATCTCTGTAAGATTTCTGAACAGATAAAAGCCCGTCAATTCCTGCCTTTACTCCAGTGAGACAAACCGGCATAACAATTCCCTCTTGAAAATTTGGAAGGCATAGTGCAATACTACCAATAATTCCTGTTTGAACAACATCTTTAACAGGATAAGCCCCGCCCAAATCACATCTGCTCGACGGACAAATGACAGGGTCACATAAATTGAAAATTAACAAACATTCTTTTGGAGACATAAAATCCTGACATTGAAATTGAGGAGTATCAACAGCAGGACTTCCAACCGAGATTAAATTTCCCAAAATATTAATTTTCCCCGACGATGAAGAACCCGAAGTTCTTGCCTGTTCAATTGCCTGAATTCCTTTGTCAATTAATCTCTTCGCTTCAGTTTCACTTTCTATTCCAGGAAATTTATTATATGCCTGTCCAGTTCCAGTATTTATCATTTCACAAATATCATCACCACCAATATTTTCCTCCAGCCCATTTTCTCCGACGTTACATAAATAAAAACTTGTCACTCTCGCAGAAGCATCATAAGAAGCAATATTATTCCCTGCAGCAATAGTTGGCTTTGTAGCAGAATACCACCCATTAACTAAATCAAAAGGAACAATTGCAGGAAGCCCCTTGTAAGGTTCAGTCTCATAATAACTAACCTTAGCATTTTTGTATTCATTATTGTAACTCGTTGAATCAAATTTTTTAAAATAAAGATTTGTCAATTCTTTAGAAGGATTGTTGACAATTTTTTCTGTATCATAATAATAAATTTGGGGAACATTATTCTCTCTTTTGATAGGAAGATTTATCCCTGCAGTATTATCGAGAATAAACAAATACTTATTCCCATCAGATGCAGGTGCAACATAAATAGGTGTATCACTACCATAACCATTTATATTTTTACCGACGCTACCAAGAGTTAATCCAGTATATTCAACTGCTTTAACTTTTTCTCCCATTTCAATAAAACCAACTTTGCTCGACGCTACTCCGAGATTATTCGCCATTGCAGTAACCTCCAAATAGTTTTCATTGGAAGTTTGAATTTTAGCAAGATTAGAATGCAAAGATTTTATAGCCAAATCTTTTAATTCACTGCTCGCAGAATCATCATTCAAGACACTGGTATAAAGTTCAATTTCTCTCAATTGTTCAGTTGTGTAAATTCTATCTTCATATCCCTGAGCAGTTAAGATACTCAAAATTTTTTCTTTGCTCAATGCAACTTTTCCCGTCGGATCAATTAAAGCTCCATCGATATTGCTATTTGAAAGATAATTATTAACTTGAGAAGAATAGCTCTCCATAAATTTATCTGTATCAACAACTTGTTCAGTCAAAAAGCTTTGTTTAGAATATCCTTGCTCCAAAGTTTTAATTTTAGAATTTTGTGAATCGATTAAACCACCAAGTTTTTCTACATCTCCGTCGATTTTTTCTGCATTTGCAATAAAACATTCATCTAAAGAACTATAAGTTTTTACAGCAACCATCGACGCACATTTCTCATTCCAGCCATTAGAATTTCGCATAACTTTTTGTCTTGCAATTCCTGTCCCACCTGTTCCCAATGCTAAATTTTTAGCAATTAAAGCAGCACCAGTAATAAAACAACCAGTCTTAAGTCCCTCGACAATACCCCCAAGATTACTTGAAATACCTTCCCACTGCTTAATAGTTTTATTCAGATTATTAACAGTCTCTTTAGTTTTTTCAGGAGAAAGCTGGAAAGCTCTTTTCTCAATCCCAATCTTAAAACTAAAATTAGTTTCTGTTCCAGCATTTTTAATATTGGGGATTACTGAAATCTTCGCAATTTTTTGTAAGTGAATATCAGAAAGTGTAAATGAATAACCAGTTGTAAAATCAATTGCAGTATCAGGAGTTAACTTAATTGTCTGAGTCTTTGTAGTCCCAGAAGTCACACTTATCCTTATTGTGGCTTCATCATCGTCGAGAGATAATAACTGAATGTAATCACTTCCCGAACCAGGAAGATACATAATTTCATCTTTTCTTAAATCAAAAGGAGTATCACCATTAGAAGTTGTTAAGATAACTCTCGCACCATATTCTTCAAAAGTTGGTTCATAAATTCCATCAAAAGATATCTTCTTTGGTTCGCCGTTGATTGTAACATAAACCGACGCTGAATCTTTATTTGCTAATTGGTATATATCTGCACATTCTTCAATTTTTTTATTGGAATTAGGGTAGGCTTCTTCAAATTCAGTGCATAAATCCAAAGCAGTTCTTTTCTGATTAGCCCCCCAAGCAAGAATTATTTCTCTGTATAATGCTTCTTCTCCATAAGTTGTGACACCATCGTAGTTTTCAGTCGAATAACCTTCGGCAATTGTTTCATAATCTTCTTTTGCATTTTCATATTGCTCGAGAATCTCGCTACTTAATTCTTCATCTTGAGCCCCTGCAAGCCCAGTTATTGAAACTTGCCCTCCAGAAAAACTATTGCTCTTGTCAGCAAAATTAATTCTGTAAAAAGATTGTCCCTTTCCAATAAACCTTGAAAGTAAACTGCTCCCACCCCCGATTGATTTTAAAAAGTTTGAAGCGTCGTCGATAATCCCTGAATTTTTTTGTTCACCAATTAAATTTTTAACAAGCGAATTTATTGAAGAAAGTTCAGCTGAAGAAAGATTGCTATCTCCCCTTTGAGACATTGAAACTAAATACACAAATAAATCTTCTTGCTTCTCAGAATTTTTTTCTGTTCCGATATATCCCACATATACACTTTTGCCTTCGCGGTCGTATAATTTTTGCCCAAGCCCAACTTGTTCATTTTCTCCGTCGACATTTAAAATTAATTGAGGATTAAGTGTCAAAATAAAATTCTTTGTGCCCTTGTCAGCTTGACATTTAATACCAACTTTTTGAACAAGCCCCTGCCCCTGCAAACTGGTAACTTGACATTTGTTGTCTAAAAATTTCTCTCCCTTAGCAATTTCCGCAACTTCAGAATTAATTCTTAATCTTGCTCTCGTGTCTGGATTTTCCAAACCAGATAATTGTATTTTCAAACCAGCCTTGCATTCAAAACCGGGGAGATAAATAGTTTCCGAACTTTTTCCTTTTTCTAAAGTTACCATCGATATTAAGTTATCATTTGAGTAAAGAGAAACACTTGCACCATTTGAAGTAATATCACTTGCTCTCAAAGTTCCCTTACCATTCCAAAAACCATATTGTGATTGTTGAACTTCCCATTCTTCTTCAGTAAGTTCAGGCAAATAAAATAAAGCACTGCCGATTCCAAATGCTTCATTGATATTATATTTAATTTTTGCAGTCAAAGTTCCAGAAACATAATCAGGAATTGCAGAAGCGTTAGATTGTTTTTTTAAATTAATTACTACATATCCAATGTTATCCAGCGACGGAACATTCAAATCTTTCTTGACACCCAAAGCTGATTTTGCAGGATGAAATCCGATTCCAGAAATTTCTTTAGATTGAATTCCTGAAAAAGAAATGCTATCAATAGATTCAATATCAATCAAGGGATTAATTTGTGTAGCACTAATCTTACAAAAAACAGGCACATCATTTTCTTCGAGCAAATCTGTTCTAACAACCGCAGGCGTGCATCCAAATGGAGAAATTTGCACAATTAAATCTTGTCCTTCTTGACAAACAGAGGCACTAAGATTAGAACTAAATCCGACGTTAATTCCCTGAACTTTTGAGGACATATAAGCAGACACACTCCCAGAAAAAAATAATAAGAACACCAAAAAAATTCCAAAACAAATTTCCTTTCTTAATTTCATACTAAATCAACCCCCACGTTTTTAGTTTCAAAGATTAAATAATTATTCTGAAGTTCTTCCATGCTCGTCGGTGTTGTAAATTTTTCTGCACTGATTTCAATTTTTTTTGAACCTTTAAGTTCTCCTTCAGAAAAATAATATGTCTGAACTCCACCGCCAGCCAAAACATTTGAAAGTATTTGTGAAGGCATTTTCACGTCGATGCATTTCTTTTCAGTAATTCCAAATATCCCCCCGAGTCCAGAACTCAAAACTTTAGTGCATTGCTGAGTGGTGCTTGCAGGAATATTTATCGTGGAGTTTGCATAAACATAAACTGAAACATTGTAAGTGCCCTCGGATAATTTAACT
>Ga0265297_10008665_pt1 | contig 13462 bp, 13 predicted proteins | sample Munlanlwell13791_FD_192502 | JGI IMG/M metagenome (GOLD analysis project Ga0265297, IMG submission 192502) | Leachate microbial communities from a municipal landfill in Southern Ontario, Canada - Leachate well 137-91 | ecosystem: Engineered > Solid waste > Landfill > Unclassified | place... | reverse complement strand
AAACACAAAAAGGTTTCACTTTGATCGAGTTATTGGTCGTCATTGCCATCATCGGCATCTTGGCCGGAATGGTCGTGGTTAACATGAGTTCCGCTCCGAACGCCGCCAAAGACGCGACGGTCAAATCCTACATGGACCAAGTCAAGTCCACAGCCGCGATACAATACGCCAATAATTCTCCCAGCACCTATACCGGATTAGGAACATTGTCTGACTACACCACTTTATACGCAAAGATTAACGCTGCTCTTCCCGGAGCTTCAGTTCCGTTGCTTACGACGTCCACCGATAACTTAAAATATTGCATGTCCGCCAAATTGAACGCGGTGACCGGAAGCTGGTGCGTTGACAGCGCCGGTAATTCCAACGTGGTAGCTTCTACGAGCTCCTGCAATACCGCCGGTACTGCCGTTTGCCAGTAGTCTTATAAAAGATCTCCCTTCTCAAAAAGAGGGGAGATTTTTTTTGGATTGATCGCAGACTTCCGCAATCAACGGTAAAATTATTTTAGTATTTATTTTCCGCCTTATGGTTGAAAGCCTGTGTATAGGGTCGCGAATAAAGGCTATTGCATAGTTTTTCCTCGTAGGCCATAATATCAGTAGCAATCTTTAAAGGTCGATATCCATTTAAATTCAAAAAACAATAAATAAAAAAATAAGATAATATATAAATTTATGCAAACACAAAAAGGTTTCACTTTGATCGAGTTATTGGTCGTCATTGCCATCATCGGCATCTTGGCCGGAATGGTCGTGGTTAACATGAGTTCCGCTCCGAACGCCGCCAAAGACGCGACGGTCAAATCTTATATGGACCAAGTCAAGTCCACTTTTGCGATACAATACGCGAATAATGATCCCAGCTCATATCTTACAGCCACTTCATCGGCTGATTATACAACCTTGAAGGGTAAAATAGACGGAGCCGCAGCTACCGCCGCAGTCTTAACGGCATCCACCGATTGTAAAAAATACTGTATGTCCGCTAAATTGAACGCGGTGGCCGGCGCTTGGTGCGTTGATTACGCGGGCAATTCCGAGATCGTAGCCTCTACGGCTACTTGCGCAACTGTTGCCGATCCGAAATGCCACTAAAAAATATGTGATTTTTTAGAAGCTCCCCTCTCAAAAAGAGGGGAGCTTTTTTGAACGGCCAATCCTATCCCAGAGTTCAATCCTTTCATCCTAAATACGGAACCACGGTTTGTGGGAAAACTTCATTGGACTTCTTGGCGCTTGTTGGCTAAAATTACTCTAATGGCGGATTATAATTATTTTTGCTTAGGATATTTCTAAAGGTCGAGTTTTTTAACAATCAGTCGAACATAATAATTTGAATATTAATTTAAGTATTCTTCTAAAAATATGTTAGAAAATTATATGCATCAAGCATCAAAAATATTCACTCCGGCCCAGGCCGCTAAATTAATGCAATCTTCCAAAGGTTTCACTTTGATCGAACTGCTACTCGTCATCGCCATCGTCGGCATTTTAGTCGGAATGGTCGTAGTTAGAATGTCTTCCGCTCCGAACGCCGCCAAAGACGCCAATGTCAAATCTTATATGAACCAAATTAAGTCTAGAGCCGCGTTACAATACCACAGCAGCACTTCCAGCAATTATACAGGATTGACAACGCTTAGCGATTACACTGTTTTGAGGGGAAAACTTAACGGCCAGGCTGCCGCCGCTTCAGTTTTTACATCATCTACCGACAATAAAAAATATTGCATGTACGCCAGATTGAACGTACCGACCACTGCCACCTACTGGTGTATTGATTCTTCCGGCAACTCCAGAGCCATCACTTCTGTTTCAAGATGCGGCAATGCCGCCACCACCACTTGCCAATAACATTTCTTTGATATTTAAAAGGCTCCCTTCTTGAAAAAGAGGGGAGCCTTTGTTCTAATCCCAAATCCCAATATCCCTGCCTACCGGCAGGCAGGCAATGACCAATCAAATCTCAACTGCCGAAAATCCTTCCTGCCGGCAGGCAGGCCAAAAAACGAACGAATTGGTCATTATGATTTGGGGTTTTATTGGTCATTGGGATTTGACTATTGGAGCTTTCCGCTGTTTATGTTTGCCGATTGCATAGAATTCATTTGTCGGTAATAATATATACAATAGTCTTGATTTAAATAAGTTATAACTATGGATTATATGAAAATATCCAGCTTGGCTCCAGCCGCTAAATTAATGCAATCTTCCAAAGGTTTCACTTTGATCGAGTTATTGGTCGTCATTGCCATTATCGGCATCTTGGCCGGAATGGTCGTGGTTAACATGTCTTCCGCTCCGAACGCCGCCAAAGACGCGACGGTCAAAGCTTATATGAGCCAGATCAAATCCAATGCCGCGATACAATACGCCATTAGCGCTTCTAATAATTATACGGGCTTAACCACGCTGTCCGATTACATCACTTTAAAGGGAAAACTCGACAGCCAGGCCGCAACCACCTCAGTCTTCACGTCGTCCACTGATAACAAAAAATACTGCATGTACGCCAAATTGAACGTACCGACCACTGCCACCTATTGGTGTATCGATTCTTCCGGCGATTCCAGAGCCATCACCTCCGTTACGAACTGCACCACTGCCGCCAGCAGCACCTGCCAGTAACATTTCTTTAAACTTTAAAGAATCTCCCTTCTCAAAAAAGAGGGGAGCCTTTTTAGGATCGTTTGCAAACTTTTGCGATCAACTGTAAAATAAATTTGCTGTTGATTATTCATTTTTGCGCCATAATTTTCTAAAGGTCAAAAAGCCAATGAACAAGATCAATGCCGCCAAGGCGACGAGAACGCCGGAAAAAGGTTTTACCCTGATAGAAATATTGGTAGTTATAGTTGTTATCGGTCTTTTGGTTGGGTTCACCGTTGTTAGCGTAAGATCCTACTTGGAATCAGCCAAGAATACCCAAATAAAGTCGTTGATGGGCCAGACGATATCATCGATCGAAAGATATCGCACGAGCGGGGGATCGACCCCCACGAGTTCTCAGCAAGTGCTCAATTCGCTGGTAAAGATAAGAGAAGTTTACGGTAGTCTGCTGGTCAATCCTAACAATGTCTCTGTCGGCTACAGCAGCGGGCATTATTACGTAAAAGCGCCTCTAATCAGCAACGGCGCCCTTGGGTCTTTTTGGTGTATGATGGATACCGCGAGTTACGAAGGAAGCTGCCCTTTTTAGAGGTTGAACGGCTTTTGCGGCGCAGAGGTATAATTTTTTATTTGATCGTTGCCGATCAGTGTATTCTAAAAAATGCTTTTTGAATTCATAATTATTTTCATTTTCGGCCTGGTCATAGGCAGTTTTTTGAATTGCGTGGTTTATCGGCTCAACGAAGGCATCAGTTTTAGCTCGGGCCGTTCTTTTTGCCCAAATTGCAAACACACTCTGGCTTGGTACGATCTCGTGCCGGTTTTCAGCTTTCTCTTTTTGCGGGGGAAATGCCGGTATTGCGGGCAAAAAATCTCCTGGCAGTATCCGATAGTGGAAATATCAACCGGATTAATTTTTCTCTTGGTATCGATAACGACTTTCGACCCTCAACTTTCGATCCTTAATTCCTTATTTCCAATGGTTTGCCTGCTGGCTGTTTCCTCTCTATTGATAATAATATTTATTTTTGATCTGAAGTGGTACATCATTCCGGACAAGGTCCTTTTTATCGCCGCTGGAATTACCGCGGTTTTTCATCTATATAATTTTTTTCTTGGCCTCTACTCTAAAGATCAGGCTCTTGGTTTTTTGTTTTCCGCTACCGGGGCTTGCGCTTTCTTTTTGGCTATTTTTCTTTTGACCAGAGGCAGGGCGATGGGCTTTGGCGACGTGAAATTGGCTTTTTTTATGGGGCTGTTCCTGGGCTGGCCGAAGATCATAGTTGCGCTCTTCTTAGCTTTTTTAATAGGTGCTATAATAGGTTTGATATTGATCGCGCTGAAAAAGAAGGGATTGAGATCGGAAATACCTTTCGGGCCGTTTTTGATAACAGGGCTTTTTATCGCTCTGGCCTGGGGAGATAAACTTTTTAGTTCTTATTTAAATCTTCTTTATTAAGCAATGCCAAAATTTTTAAAGCCGGGACCAGCGGGGAAAAATTTGATAGGACGGGGAGGATATTCCCTTATTGAGCTTTTGGTAGTTATAGTCATGATCGGGATATTAAGCGGAGTGATATTCGCAAGTTCGAGAAACAGTCCGAAAACCTTATCTCTTGACAGATCGGCCCAAAAGGCCAACCAGGATATAAGCCAGGCCAGGGGAATGGCGATGGGGGGATATCTGGCTACCTGCACCGTAGGCGGGCCGGTTAACGGCTATGGAATTTTTTTCAGCACCGCCAGTCCGTCCCAATATTTGGTCTATGCCAATTGCGATGCCGACAATAAATACTCCGCCAGCCTTGACAAACAGATCGGCAATTCTTTATCCCTTGAGAGCGGGGTTTCCGTTTCCAGCCTCAAAACGGGCGTATCGGGAACGGCCACGACCAGTATAAGCATCTTCTTTTTGCCTCCGGATCCGATACTCTATACCAACGGTACCGCTCGGGTGACCTCTTCGGTGGTTCTTTCCGTAAGCGGCCTTTCGCAAACCAAGACTTTGAATGTAAGCGGATCAGGAATAGTCAATGTTAAATAATCTTATGGCATTTATCGCAGAAAAGAAAAGAGACATTGTCCGGCGCGGTATTCCAAGCAAGACCGCAATGTTCTTCGCGTCAAAGGCGGTTGCGGAGAAAAAAGGAGAAAATATGCCGCCGGTCCGCGGAGGTTTTACCTTGTTGGAAACGATGTTCGCTATTTTGATCGTCTCGATAGGTATTTTGGGGATCCACAACGGAATGAATTTCGCGACGAAGAACACGCGGCTGGCTCGGGAGAATTTTATCGGGACCTATCTGGCCCAGGAGGGAGTGGAGATAGTCAAGAACATGAGAGACAATAATTGGGTGAATGGTTGGGCGTGGAATACGGGGCTGACCGCTTGCACTACCGGATGTTATGCCGATTACGCGACAAGTACCCTTGCGCTGGGTGCCGGGCCCGTGCTTAAGCTGAACGCGAACGGGTTCTATGATTATTCTTCTTCCGCCACGACAACCATTTACAGCAGAAAGATAACGATAACCCCTGTCGGGGGAGACGAACTGGATATAAAAGTAGATGTTTTTTGGAACAGCGTTACCACTACGATAAGAGAGAATATATATAACTGGTATATGCCCTCATGATGATGGACAAAATTTCCAATTTAAAAGAAAAAGGTTTTACTTTGATAGAAATGCTGGCGTCTATCGGCATTTTTAGTATTTTAATGGTCGTTTTAAGCGGAATTTTTCTTTCCGCGATGCAAAGTCAGATACAGATCGCCTATACCCAATATCTCATCAACGACGCTAATTATGCTTTGGACTATATGGGGAGGGCGATCAGGATGGCACAAAGGGATACTGACGGCGGCTGCGTCGGGACTTCTCGCTACGGGTTTTTACCGTCCAGCGGGGTGTCTTCGACAATTACGTTCCTGGATTATAACAGCAAATGCCATAAGTTCTATTTAGAAAGTGGCAAGGTCAAAGAAGTGGTTTCTGCTACCAAATATTCCTCCGGGTTCGCTTCTGCGCCGATCGATGAACGAACCAGCGAGAAATCCAATGTTCTTGATCTGAAGTTTAACATAAGAGGTGGAACGGATTCGGATGATAAACAGCCGTTTATCACGATCATGATGAAGTCCCAGGCCAACACTCAAAACACGGAAAGCCTTCCGTTCATTACGGTCCAGACATCAGTTTCTCAAAGGAATTTAGACAAATAAATAATATGGCGACCATGAAATATAAAAAAAATATCGCGCAAGGATCAGAAAAGGGGATTGCTTTGTATATGACCATTGCTATGATGGCGGTTCTTTTTACGATGGTCTTGGGGGTTACAGTTATAATCATAAGAGGATCGGATATACTTAAGGGATCAAGCGATTCAGTAAAAGCTTTCCATGCCGCGGACACGGGAATAGAAAGAGCGCTGTATAATATCCGCGTAAATGGAAATTGCTCTCCGGCTTTTTGCAGCGAGTCGGCTCGTTGTCCTTTGGGAGGGGACAACAACTGGAATTATTATTTGGAATACTCAACCTCGACCATAACCGATTGTTCCGTGTCTATCAACATTGACGCCAAGGGGACTTATTACAGCTCGCAGAGGAAAATAGAAGTAAGCTACTAAGATTAGGAAAATTAGCTTGTAGCTGGTAGCTTGTAGGAGCGATATTTTCTGTAAGCCTGCTGGCTGATAAGATAGTATGCAATATGAATAAAGATCAGGCTAGGGATAGAATTGAAAAATTAAAGAAGCTGATCAACCATCATCGTTATCTCTACCACGTATTGGACAGGCAGGATATCTCTTCGGAAGCTTTAGACTCTTTAAAAAAAGAGCTTTTTGATCTTGAACAGCTTTTTCCGGAATTTATTGCTTTTGATTCTCCGACCCAAAGGGTCGGAGGAAAGCCGCTGGATAAGTTCATCAAGGTCAGACACAAAGCGCCGATGATCTCTTTGAATGACGCTTTTACCAGGGAAGACATTGAAGATTGGCTGGCCAGAGTCTCCAAGCTTTTGGCGCCGGAAGACTTGCGGGGAATAAATTTTTTTTGCGAGCCGAAGCTGGACGGATTGGCCATAGAGCTTGTTTATAAAGACGGAATATTAGCTGTCGGTTCTACCCGCGGAGACGGAATATTCGGAGAGGACATAACGAATAATTTAAAAACCATCGAGGCAATACCTTTGCGCTTGAGAAGCCTGGAAGATGTCTTGGAAGATTTGAAAAAGGAAGGGCTTTTTGCAGCGTTTCGGGAATTTTCCAAAGAGAAAAGAATAGATGTCGTTGTGCGGGGAGAAGTGGTGATCGCGAAAAAAGATTTTAAAAAAATAAACAAGCAGCAGGAAAAAGCCGGACTGCCTATGTATGCCAATCCGCGCAATCTTGCCGCCGGTTCTTTGCGCCAGCTTGATCCGAAAGTGGCGGCTTTAAGAAGGCTTGATTCGAATGTTTACGACATGATAAGCTCCGTTGGCCAAAAAACCCACGAAGAAGGGCACAGGATATTGCATATTCTAGGATTCAAGACGAATAATAAATACAGCCGTTTTTGCAAAAATTTGGAAGAGGTTCTTGATTATCGGGAGCATTGGCAAAGGAACAGGGAGGAGATCCCGTTCGAGATAGATGGCGTCGTAGCGAGGGTCAACGATAATGCGGTCTTTGAAAAGCTGGGGGTCGCCGGCAAGGCCCCGCGCGGAGCGATAGCTTATAAATTTCCACTGAAACAAGCAACGACCGTAGCGGAAGACATAAAGGTCCAGGTTGGCCGGACAGGAGCAATGACGCCGGTCGCGTATCTGAAGCCCGTAGAGGTCGGCGGAACATTGGTCAGCAGGGCGACTCTGCACAATGAAGATGAGATAGCCAGGCTGGGATTGAGGATAGGCGACAGCGTCGTGGTCGGACGGGCTGGCGATGTCATTCCTCAAATCGTCAAAGTTCTGCCGGAGTTGAGGACCGGGAAAGAAAAAATTTTCAAAATGCCCGAATTTTGTCCGGCTTGCGGAACGAAATTGGTAAAGATCTCCGGCGAAGTGGCTTGGCGCTGTCCCAATCCCGATTGTTTTTCCAGAAAGCAGAGATATTTTGCTTATTTTGTTTCCAAGAACGCTTTTGATATCGTCGGCCTCGGGCCCAAGGTTTTGGAACAGCTTTTGGACCAGGGGCTTATATCCGATCCGGCGGATCTGTTCGAGCTGAAAGAAGGGGATTTGGTCCCCTTGGAGAGATTCGCTGAAAAAAAAGCGGGAAAGATCGTCGAAGCTATCCAGTCAAAAAAAGAAATAGTTCTTTCTAAATTTATTTTTTCTCTGGGAATCCGCAACGTGGGGGAGCAAACCAGCATTGATCTGGCCAACCGTTTCGGATCGATCGAGAAATTGGCAGCCGCCGAATTTGAGGAATTGGAAAAAGTGAACGATGTCGGCCCTGTTGTCGCCGCGTCGCTCCGTAGTTTTTTCCAAGAGAAGAGCAATTTGAAATTTTTGGATAAGCTTAAAGCCGCCGGCGTAAAGGTCCTGGCCCCGAAAGCCGGCAGGACAAGCTCCATTCTGGCCGGGATGACTTTTGTTTTTACGGGAGAGATGTTATCTTTAAGCCGCAACAAGGCCAAGGAGCTGGCAAGGGAATTCGGGGGGGACGTGTCGGAATCGGTTTCCAAAAATACCAGCTATGTGGTGGCCGGCGCGAATCCCGGATCCAGCAAGATGGAGAAGGTTAAAAAGTTAGGTACGAAGGTGATAGGAGAGGAAGAATTTTTGGCGATGGTTAAGTGAAATCCCAATGACCAAATTCCAATGTCCAACCAAATCCCTGCCTACCGGCAGGCAGGCTAAATCCCAATGACCAATTGTTTGCATTATTTGGGATTTCGGACGGTTGGGATTTTATTGGTCATTGGATATTGGGATTTGGGATTTAATTAGGTTAATAAATATAGATGTTCCGTTTTTCCAATATTTTTATCCATTTGAAGCGGTTGGACTGGAAACTCGTTCTGGTGGTTTTGGGTTTGGCCGCCGTTTCGCTGGCCGCCCTTTACAGTTCATGCTCCGTCCGCGGCGATTTTTCCAATTTTTACAAGCAGGCGATTTTTTTCGCTTCCGGATTTTTTCTAATGATAATTTTGAGCTTTTTGGATTGGCGCGTTTTCAAGGAGAATTCTTTTTTGATCTTGTTTTTGTATTTTTTATGCATCCTTCTTTTGATAGGAGTATTTTTTTTCGCGCCGGAGATCAGGGGAACCAGATCATGGTATAAAATAGGGGAACTGTCTTTTGATCCGATAGATCTTACCAAATTGGTTCTGGTCTTGCTTTTGGCAAAGTATTTTTCCAGAAGGCACGTTGAAATGTACAAGATCCAGCATATTTTTTTATCCGGATTTTACGCTCTTTTGCCGGTCGCTTTGGTTTTCATCCAGCCCAATATAGGTTCGGCCTCTTTGCTCTTGGTGGCTTGGCTGGGAATTCTTCTGGTCTCCGGGGTTAAGACCCGGCATTTTTTGCTGATTTGCCTAGCGATTATTTTTGTCGCGACAGTAGGTTGGAATTTTTTTCTTCATGACTACCAAAAGGCGAGGATAACCTCGTTTATGCTTCCGCAGGCTGATCCTTTCGGGGCCAGCTGGAGCCAGAAGCAGGCGCAGATAGCGATCGGGTCCGGCGGCCTTTTCGGCCAGGGTTGGATGAACGGATCGCAAACCCATCATGGATTTTTGACCGAACCGCAGACGGATTTTATTTTTTCGGCTTTTGCCGAAGAATTCGGCCTGGCCGGAGTGGCTGTTCTGACGGTTTTGTTTGCCTTGCTGTTTTGGCGGATATTTAAGATAGCCCTTCAATCGGATTCCAATTTTGCCAGCTTGTTCGCTTCCGGTTTTGCCGTTATAATTTTTGCCCAGATGTCCATCAATATGGCGATGAACCTGGGGATAGCCCCGGTCGTCGGGATATCCCTGCCTTTTGTTAGCTCTGGGGGAAGCAATCTGCTTTTTATTTTTTCCAGTCTTGGGATTTTGCAAAGTATCAAGGCCTCCAGCTAGTAGCATAAAGAAAATAAACAACATTAATGATTTTCAAAGGGTCATTCGATAAAGCTATAATGTAAAATGTAAAAATCAAAATGGAAAATGACAAAGCAAAATTTAAAAATGAATTCAAGAAAAGACTATATAATTGGGTCTTAAGACTGATCAAATTCATTGATAAGCTTCCCCAGGATTCGGTTTGCAACATAATGGGCAAACAGTTACTAAGGAGCGGAACAAGCGTTTTGGCGAACTATATCGAAGCGAATTCGGCAAGCAGCAAGAAAGATTTTGTCAACTTTTTTACTCATTCCTTAAAATCAGCCAACGAATCAAAGGTATGGCTGACATTATTAAGAGATACGGGGAAGGGAGATGCCCAAGAGCTGAATTGGTTGCTGGACGAACTGGTCCAAATTGCGAACATCCTTGCCTCAAGCATCCTTAAAATGAAAGGGAAAAAGTAATTTTATAATTTTTAATTGTCATTTTCCATTTTGATTTTTACATTTTACATTATAGCCGTTGGAACATTGGAGTTTGAAAATTAGGTTCGCTTTACACTTTCTTGCCTCGTGAAGGAATTACGCTCGCTAGCTTGACAGAATCGTTTATAAGTTTTATATATTGTTCTGTTTGCACATTAAAAAATAAGGTTGCTATTGAAAAGATGGCACCTTCGGATATGTACGAATTAGAAAAAAGCAGGAATTTGAAAAAGTTCATTAAATTAATGAACGAGCAGGAGAGTAAAAATGCCAGAATTTTTGTTTATGTTCTGGATGAGCCGAATTTTTTCAGAGGTTCCAAGTTTAAAGAAGCCAAACTCCTTCTTTGTTATGGAAACCCTTTTGATAAAAAGAAAATGATCCTTGTCTCCCGGAATGATCTGGAGGCCGTTTTGGGAAAAGAGTACAAAAAAGACCTCGTTCTCAACATGGCTCTGATGTATAAAGTTCTATATGAGATTGGTGTTGAGATCGCCAATATGATCGAAAAAGAAGGGATAACCGTCCCAGGAAAAGGGGACCTGGAGGAAAAGGCTTGCGCTTATGCAAGCAAAATCAAGATCGAAAAAAATGTTTTCGAGGAGATTTGCGGCCGAGCGGCCGCCTGTGAAGGATAAATACCCCGCGTATTTAACCTGTTAAGACAAAGTCTTGACAGGTTGTTTTTTTATCAGGTAAAATGCCTTGACAGTCTTCTGCGTTTTTGCTATGTTTTGTATGGATTTTAGCCAACGTAAATTTACCGGCAGTTGAAGCTCTATTTTTCTTTTTTTTATTATTAATATAAAAGGGTCGTTATAACCCTAAATTTGCATTACTAGGGTATTTTTTGCATTATCATACAAAATTTATGATGAAAATAAAAGATTTTTCTAAAAGCAAAATATCTTTTTCCTTGCCCGGCCTTATTTTTTTGCAAAAAGAGAGCTGGCGCCAGCTTTGGCAGGAAGATCTAAAAGAGCTATTCAGCGAGGTTTCCCCGATCCGCGATTATACGGGCAAAGAGCTTGCCCTCCACTTCATCGATTATCGATTGGGCAAGCCGAATTACGAGGACAGTTTTGAGGCCAAAGAGAATAACGACTCTTTTGAAGCGCCTCTCAGGGTAAACGTCAGACTAGTCAATTTAAAAACTAAAGAAGAAAAAGACCAAGAGATCTTTTTCGGAAATTTCCCCCTTCTCACGGATAGAGGGACTTTTGTTATAAACGGAGTAGAGAGGGTTGTCATTTCCCAGCTTATCCGTTCTCCCGGAGTGTTCTTTCCGCAGGAGACCATTCGCGGCAAGAAATGCTTTGGAGCCAAGGTCATCCCGAACAGGGGAGCCTGGCTTGAGTTCGAGACCGACCCGGCAGGATTTTTAAGCGTCAAAATAGACAGGAAAAGAAGAATGCCCGCAACCACTTTATTAAAGGCGCTGGTTGGTTATACCAATGACAATATTCGGGAAATTTTTGGAGGGATCGATTCCGGTGAAATAAAATATATAGAAGAGACTTTGAAGCGCGATCATACCAATAACCAGTCCGAAGCCTTGATGGAAATTTACCAAAGGTTAAGATCGGGAGAGCTTTCCACTCCGGAAGCCGCCAAAGAACTTATTTTCAATATGTTCTTTAACTTTGAAAGATACGATCTTTCCAAAGTTGGCCGCTGGAAGACCTGGTCCCGTTTGCCCGACTTGAAGCCGGCTGCAGAGAGGGAAATAACCAAAGAGGATCGCGTTCTGAAAGCCGAAGATCTGATCTCTGTCATAAAAGAAGTTATAAAATTGAATAATGATCCGAGCGCCCAGCCGGATGAAATAGACCACTTGGCGAACCGCCGCATCAGGACGATGTCGGAACTTTTGTTAAATAAATTAAGAGTAGGATTGATGAGAATGGCCCGCATCGCCAAAGATAAAATGTCGGTGCTGAGCATGGAGATCATCACTCCGTCGCAATTGGTCAATCCAAGGCCGTTCATGGCGCAAGCCAATCAATTTTTCTCGTCCAGCCAATTTTCCCAATTCATGGATACGGAAAATACTTTGGCCGAGCTGGAACATAAACGCAGATTGACCGCCACCGGTCCGGGAGGTTTGACCAGGGAAAGAGCGGGCTTTGAGGTTCGCGATGTCCAGCCTTCGCACTATGGAAAGATCTGTCCTATTCAAACGCCGGAAGGTCCGAACGTTGGTTTGGTCGGTTATTTAGCTATTTACAGCCGTTTGAACCCGTACGGATTTTTAGAAACGCCTTATTATAAGGTCAAGAACGGGAAAGTTACCAATGAATCCGTATATCTGACCGCCGCTGAAGAAGAGAGGCATAATATCGCCTCTGCCAGCGTGCTTTTGGATGAAAAGGGAACCATTCTCGAGCCGAGAGTGGAGGCTCGTGTTAAGGGCGAGCCTTCCGAGATCGAAAAAGAAAAGATAGATTACGTTGATGTCTCCCCTCAGCAATTTTTGTCCGTAGCTACGGCTTTAATCCCTTTCCTGCAGAATGATGACGCGAATCGCGCCCAGATGGGTTCGAATATGCAGAGACAGGCTGTGCCGCTGGTCAATCCTGAGTCGCCGCTGGTAGGTACCGGTCTTGAAACCGCTGTTGCCAAAAATTCCGGTCAGGTTGTTTTTTCCAAGGAGGCAGGCAATATAGTGGAGGTTGATGCGTCCCAGATAAAGGTTAAGTCCGATAACGGCTTTCAAGTTTATAAATTAAGGAATTTCGACCGCACCAATCAATACACTTGTTTCCATCAGAGACCGGTCGTAAAAAAAGGAGAGGCGGTGAAAGCCGGCCAGATCTTGGCCGAGGGCGGCGGTATTGCCGACGGACGCTTAAGCTTGGGGCGCAATATTTTGATCGCCTTTATGTCTTGGCGCGGAAATACCTATGAAGATGCCATCGTCCTTTCGGAAAAATTAGTAAAGGAGGATGTTTTTACTTCTATCCATATTGAAGAATGTTTTTGCGATGTCCGGGAAACAAAGCTCGGGCCCGAGGTTACCACTTCTGATATACCGAATGTCGGAGAAGAAAAATTAAAAGATATTGATGAAGAAGGAATAGTGAGGATCGGCGCCACCGTTAACCCGAACGATATTTTAGTCGGCAAGATCTCGCCGAAAGGGGAGGCCGAACTTAGCGCCGAAGAAAGATTATTAAGAGCGATTTTCGGGGAGAAAGCCAAAGAAGTGAAGGACACTTCTTTGAGGATGGAACACGGAAAGCATGGCCGCATCATCGGTATTAAAGTTTTTTCAAGAGAGGACGGCTGCAACTTGGAGCCAGGAGTTTTGAAGAGGATCA
>Ga0265297_10008663_pt1 | contig 13463 bp, 11 predicted proteins | sample Munlanlwell13791_FD_192502 | JGI IMG/M metagenome (GOLD analysis project Ga0265297, IMG submission 192502) | Leachate microbial communities from a municipal landfill in Southern Ontario, Canada - Leachate well 137-91 | ecosystem: Engineered > Solid waste > Landfill > Unclassified | place... | reverse complement strand
GGGGCCGGAAAATCATGGGAGAAGTCATGGGCATTGGCCCGGCCGCCCTCCCGCAGCACCAGGATGTCGGGAAAGCCCCGGGTGACCAGCAGTGCCGTGCGCGCCGTCTTGCCCGTCACCGTGGCATTGGTGGCGCGGGTGGTGCCATAGGTGAAGAGCGTCGTCTGCGCCAGCAGCTCGCCGAGCGAGAGACCGACCTCGGCGGCAGCGACGGAGAGCGCTTCCCGCATGCCGTTGAAGATGCGGCCATGGGTGGTCAAGGCCTTGCCGATGGTCATGCGGCCGTCGCTGCCGGTCACCAGCACATCGGTGAAGGTGCCGCCGGTATCGACCGAGATGCGGAAGCGGAGTGCGGCGCCGGTCATCGGGCGGCCTCCAGCCCGTAGTCGAGGGCATCGAGCAGACGATCGAGTTCGGCGTCGGAGACGATCAGGGCCGGCGCCAGGAACAGCGACGTCTGTTCGCTGCTGGTGCCGATCAGGGCCCCCGCCTGGGCCGCCCGGTCGGAAACACGGGTAGCCACCGGGACATCGGCGCTGTCGCCGCGCCATCGGCGCCAGTCCGGCCCTTCCAGTTCGATCGTCCAATGCAGGCCGCGACCGTCGATCCTTGTGATGGCCGGATGGCGCGCGGCGAGCGCCGCCATGCGTACCGCGATGCGCGCCTCCAGTACCCGCACGCGGTCGAGCAGGCCATCGCGGGTCAGCACGCGGAGATAGGCGCGGGTCGCCGCGATCATCAGGGGATGGGCGCGGAAGGTGCTGTAACTCTGCCAGGTGCAGCCGTCGAGTTCGGCCATCATGTCCTTGGACAAGACCACGGCGCCGCAGGGCATGGCGCCGCCGGCCAGCGGCTTGCCCAGGGTCACCATGTCGGGCCGGCTGTCACCACCCTGGAAGGCGAACCAGCGGCCGCTGCGGCCGAGCCCTGTCACCACCTCGTCGGCGATCCAGAGCGCGCCGGCAGCGCGGGCGGCGCCGGCGGCGCGGTCCTGATAGGCGGCGTCGTGGTAGATCCCGCCCTGGGTATAGTCGAGGATCAGGGCGGCACAACCGGCGAGCCTCTCCTCGGCATCGGCCAGCAATGTCTCAGCCGGGCGGCCGGGTGCGACGCGCCCCATCAGCGCCCCCTCGGGCGCCGGCAGCTGGCGTACCGGGACCGGCACGGGAACCGGCCGGAAGCCGCCCGACAGGCGGGACAGGCCGCCGTGCCATTGCGGCTGGGTGGTGACGGCGCGGGACAGGCCGGTCAGGCCGTGATAGGCGCGTTCCCGGGTGGCCAGGGCGGTGCGGCCGGTGATGGCCTGGGCGAGCGACAGCGCCTGGTCGTTCGCCTCGCTGCCCGAGAGGAAGAAGCGCACGGCGCCGACCCAGCCGTGTTCGCCGGCGAAGGCGATGTCGATCAATTCTTCCGCCGCCGCCTCGCGTTCCTGCCAGTCCCAGCCTTCGCTGATCACCGGGGCGATCTCCAGGGTCTTGCGCAGGGCTTCCAGCATGTCGGGATGACGATGGCCGAGCGGGCCGCCCGTGCTGCTGCCGTCGATCAGTCGGCGGCCGTCGGAGAAGATGAAATTCACTCCCTCGCCGCCGACGATCTGCGGGGCATCCCCGCTTTCGACATTCAACCCGGTGCGCAGCAGACGCTTCATCAGACGAGGCCTCGGTTCGTTGTTGCCTCGCAGCATAGTTCCGAGTCTGTCGCCTGTCGACAGGCGACAGACGGCGGTCGACAAATTTATTTCTGCGTGTATGATCCTGCCGTCGCACTTGGACGCTTTCCGGCGCCGAAGGCATGATACCGGGGGCGCCGAACGGGGCGGACCCGCGTCGAGGGGAGTCTTTCTATGCAGCAGGCCGTGGTTCCGGACGACGAGGTGTCGGTGGCGCCCCTGTCCACCGCCCGCTTGGCCGACCAGGCCTACGAGCAGTTGCGGGAGATGATCGTCTCCGGCCGTTTCGCCATGGGCACCCGCCTGATCGAGGTGCAACTGGCCAAGAATTTCGGCATCAGCCGCGCCCCCGTGCGCGAAGCGATGCGCCGCCTGGTTGAGGACGGGCTGGTCGACGAGCGTCCCCGGGTCGGTTACACGGTCGCCGAATTCGATGCCGCCGCGGTGATCGATCTCTACAATGTCCGTCTGTCGCTCGAAGCGACCTCGATCCGCTTGGCGACGCGGCGGCGCATGGCGACGGCGCCCCTGCGCGATCTGATCGCGCGCATGGCGTCGGCGGCCAGGGCCGGGGAACAGGCCCGGGTCTCGCGTTCCGAACTCGATTTCCACGCCGAGATCTGCCGGGCCAGCGGCAATGCCCTGATCGCCCATCTGTTCCATACGCTGGAAGGCCGGCTGCTGATGGCGATCGCCCTCGACAACGAGGGCCAGGCCGACCTGCAGGCGATCGCCGCCGAACACGAGCCCCTGATCCATGCGATCGAATCGGGCGACGAGCAGGCGGCGGCCCAGGCCATGACCGGCCATATCCTGTCCACCGTGAAGCCCCTGATCCTGCGCCTCGGCGGCGATCCGGGGCAATTGCTCGTCCCCCTCGATCATTCGGAACCCGCCTGATGTCCAGCCTCGATTTCGTCAATCCGCCCGATCTGCCCGTGCCCGTGGGCCCCTATAGCCATGTCGTGCGCATCCCGCCCGGCTTCGAGCAGATCCAGATTTCGGGCCAGATCGGCACGGCACCGGACGGCAGCCTGCCCCCCGATATCGAGGGCCAAGCGGAAAATTGCTGGCGCAACCTCGAAGCGGCGCTCGCCGCCGCCGGCATGGCTGTGGGCGACCTGGTGAAGACCACCGTCTATCTGGTCGACGAGGCGGATCTCGCCGCCTATGCCAAGGTGCGCAGCCGTCATCTGGGGGCGGCCCGGCCGGCCTCCACCCTGATCATCGCCAAGGCCCTGGTGCGCCCGGACTGGAAGGTCGAGATCGAGGCGGTGGCGGCCAGGGCCCCCGCCGCCTGAGGCGCGGGCGCCGTCGCGGCGGGGTCTCGTCTGCGTCCCCGCCGCCATGGTCAGGCCACGATGTTGAGCAGGCCGCGGGCCGCCGCCGGGGTCATCGGCGGGCGCTGGGCCAGGGTGCAGAGTTCCGCCGCCCGGCTCACCAGTTCCGCATTGTCGCGGACCGGCCGGCGGGCGGCGAAATGGACCGTGTCCTCGATCCCGACACGCAGGTTGCCGCCGGCCGAAAGGGCGGCCAGCATCACCGGCAGGGACGCCTTGCCGATCCCGGTCGCGGACCAGGAGGTGACCTGCGGCGGCAGGGCCTGGAGGGCGACGGCCAGGGTCGCCAGATCGCCCGGCATACCGCCCGGCACCCCCATCACGAAGTCGCAATGGACCCGCCCGCCATGGGGCAAGCCCTTCTCGTCGAGCAGGCGGCGCAGGTTCGCCAAGTGACCGAGGTCGAAGATTTCATATTCCGGCACGATGGCGAGGGCCCGCGCCCGCTCGTGCAGGGCGACGATCAGGGACCAGGGATTGAGGAAGACGCCCTCGCCGAAATTGACCGTACCCATCGAGATCGAACAGGAATCGGGCCGGACCTCGAGCACGCGCAGGCGATCCTCGTAACCGTCCTCGATGCTGCCGCCGGTCGAGAGCTGCACGATCAGGCCGGTGCACTGCCGCAGGGCCGCGACGGCCGCCCCCAGCAGGGCGGGATCGAGGCTGGGCCGACCCGCGCCGTCCCGGACATGGACATGGATCACGGCCGCCCCCGCCGCCTCGCAGTCCTCGCCCGCCGCGACCAGGGCTTCCAGGCTGGCCGGCAGGGCGGGAAAGGCGGCCGCGTCCAGCTCGGCCCCCGTGGGGGCGACGGTGATCATGGTGCCCGGCGGTCTTGGCGCCTCATTGGCCGGCTGCGGCATTTCCCGTTTCATTATAGGCTCTTTCAATAATCGCGGGCCGCGGAGTCGAGGAAACGGTGAACAAGCTGAACTGGAACCTGCTGCGTACCTTCGTCGCCATCGTCGAATGCGGCGGCCTGTCCAAGGCGGCGGCGCGCCTGCACCGCAGCCAGCCGACCATCAGCACCGCCCTGAAGCAGCTCGAGGACCAAGTCGGCCACCGCCTGATCCGGCGCGGCGGCACGGTCTTCGAGGTCACCGCCGAAGGCACCGAACTGTTCCGCGAATGCCGCGAGATCCTGTCGCGCATCGACCGCCTGAACGAGCGGATGGACGACGCCGGCCGCCTGGTCGCGGGGACCGTGAAGCTCCAGGTGGCGAGCGGCATCGTTGCCCCCTTCTTCGATGCCTTCATGGCCGACTTCCACCGCCGCTATCCGGCTGCGGATTTCGAGATGGCGGTGGGCCCCAGCGTCGAGATCCAGGAGGCGGTCGCCCGGGGCGATGCGACCGCGGGCATCTGCCTCAGCTTCAAGGACCGGGACGACCTCGCCTATCGCCCCTTCACGCGGGAGCATTTCGGCTTCTTCTGCGGGCGCGGCCATCGCCTGTTCGAGCGGGTGGACGTCACGGTCGAAGACCTGCGCGACGAAGCCTTCGTCTCCTTCCAGACCGACCGCTTCAACGATGCCCTGTGGCCGGTCGCCCATCTGCGCATGAAGCTCGGCTGCCGGGGCCGGATCACCGGCGTCTCGCCCTTTCTGGAGACGATCCGGCGCATGGCGATCGCCGGCCTCGGCATCGCACCCTTTCCCGTCCATGCGATGGCAGACGACGTCCGCCTCGGCCTGCTCCGGCAATTGCCGCCCTACGAGGGCTTGCCGGTGATCGACCATTTCCTGGTGACTCATCCGGGGCGCCGGCCGACAAGGGTCGAAACGGTGTTCCTCGACGAACTCGACGCCGAGCTGCTGCGCCTGCCGCTCCCCGCGCGAACCTATCCGCAGGATTGATCCGGTCATGCCCCGGCCTCCCCGAAGCGCCGGTTCAACAGGGCCAGCAGCGGGCCATGGCCGCGCACGAGAGCGAAAGTCGTCTCCACCCAGCCTTCGACATAGCCGTTGCCGATCAGCATGGTGACGTCCCGGCCCAGCCCCTCCGCCCCCAGGGCGGCGGCCTGGAACGAGGTCTGCATCCCGAAGAAGAAGATGCGGCCGCGCTGGCGGGCGGACAGGATGCTGCCCCCCTCCGTCCCGGCGACATTGGTGGTGTTGACGACGAGATCGGCAAGCTCGCCCCCGGTCGCCACCGCCACGCTGCGCCAGGTGGCCAGGGCATCGCGGAGGTCGGCGACCGCGACCACGTCGGCGACGCCGAGGGCTCGCAGCTCGTCGCAGCCGGCGGCGGATTGGTCGAGGGCGATCACCCGCCCCGCCGCCCCCACCCGCTGGCGCGCCGCGACGAGGGAGAGCACGCCGGCCTTGCCTGCGGCGCCCAGCACCACCACCGTCTCACCCGGCCGCGCCTCGCGCAGCACGGTCGCCGGCGCCCCCGCGACATCGCAGAGGGCGAGCGACAGGGTGAGCGGCAGGTCGTCCGGGATGCGGGCGAACAGACCGCTGGCGAAGAGATAGGCCCGGCCGCGCACGCGAACCTGGGCGCGGGCGACATCGATCGCCTCGATCGCGTCGAGCACCAGGGGTGTCAGGGAGAGCGAGACCATGGTGCAGATCCGCTCGCCCGGGGCGAGGTCGCCGGCGGGGAAATCCGGGCCGATCGCCCGCACCCGGCCGATCAACATGCCGCCCGACTGGGTCACCGGATTATGCATCTTGCCCCGCTCGCGCACGATCTCGGCGATCCGCGCGCCGATGGCGGCGATGTCGCCGCCGCAGCTTTCCGCGATCTGGCGCATGCTGGAGCTGTCGAGATTCAGGCACTCGACCTCGATCTCCAGCTCGTTCGCCTGCATCGGCAGGGCGGCGTCGAGGCGGGGCGCGGGCTGAGGCAGCAGGCCGCCGGTGCGATGGGTGCCGAAGGGACAGGGGGCGTCAGTCATGGCGACCTCGGACGGAGAGCCAGCGCCGCAGGGCCCAGGAGTCCCAGAAGGCGAGGGCACGGCGGTTGTCGAAGGGCGTGTCGAGGGAGCGGCCGGGCGTGTTCTCCGCCCGGGCCGCGACGATCTCGGCGACGGCCGCGATCTCGGCCCGGGTCCGGACGTCGGGTTCGCTGCCGGCCGCGCGCTTGAGCGCCGCGGAAATCAGCGCCTCGTAATCTCCGGCATCCCGCGCCCCGGCGAGGCGCCGGCGGAGCACCGCCGTCGCCTGCGGGTCGAAGCCCGGCTGCCCGTCCGCGCCGGCGATCAGGACGACGCCATAGAGGCCGGCGGCGGCCCCCGGGGTTACGAAACCTTCCCGGACGTCCTCGACCACACGGGCCGGATCGCGTTCCAGCGGCGGGCCGAAGCCGCCGCCGCCGCCGGTGACGATGCGGAAGCGATCCCCCCGCGCGGCCTTGTGGCCGTAGAATTTGGAGGGCGACGCGCTGCCGAAGGCGGAGGTCAGATCCTGCCATTCGCGGCCGCCGTGGCGGCGGAATTCGAGCCGGTTGAGACCGCCCGGCCGGCCTCCTTCGAGGCCGAAGGGCGGGATCACCATGCGCTCGCCGAGGCCGTTCAACTCGACCTCATCCTCCAGCAGTTCGAAGCTGCGGATCGAGCCGACGCCGCCCCGGAAGCGCCCGGGTCCGCCGCTGTCCGGGTTCAGCCGGGCTTCGAGATAGCGCAGCGGCATGGTCGCCTCCACCCATTCGACCGGATAGTCGTTGAAGTTGGAGGTCGGATTGGGCGTGCAGTTCCAGCCGTCGCGCCAGGCCGTCGCCCCCCAGCCGCCTTCGCAGAAGAGGTAGAAGCCGAAATCCTGCTGACGCGCGCGGTCGTAGCCGCCGCCCGAGAAATTGATGCATGTGCCATAGGTCCCCGCCCCCAGCCGGTCCGGTGCCGCGGGGGCGAGGGCGCCCAACACGGCATCGATGATGCGGATCGAGGTTTCGGTGACGCCGCCGAAACAGGGCGCGGGCGGCACCGGATTGAGCAGGCTGCCGCGCGGGGCGACCACCTCGATCGGCCGGAAGCAGCCGGAATTGAAGGCGACTTCCGGCCCGACCAACTGCATCAGGGCGTTGTAGGTGCTCGACAGCGTATTGCCGTAGGACGAATTGATCGGCCCCAGGGCCTGGGCGCTCGAGCCTGTGAAGTCGACCGTGACGGCATCGCCCGCGACCTTCAGGGCGACCTCGATCCGATAGGGCCGGTCGTCGTGGCCGTCGTCCTCCATGAATTCGGTGAAGCGCCAGGTGCCGTCGGGCAGGCCGGCGATCACCGCCCGCATCAACTGTTCCGAATGGTCCTGCACTGCGGCCATGCAGGCCGCCACCGTATCGACGCCATATTTGGCGACCAGGCCGGCGAAGCGCCGCTCGGCCACGCGGGTGCTGGCTTCCTGAGCCCTGAGGTCGCCGATCTGGTCGCGCGGAAACCGGACGTTGAGGGTGATCAGCTCCAGGATGTCGCGCCGTTCCTCGCCGGCGGCGAACCATTTGACGGGCGGGATGCGCAGGCCTTCCTGATAGGTCGATTTCGCCGTGCCCGGAAAGCCCGCGACCGCCATGCCGCCGATGTCGACGTGATGGGCGCGGTTGACCGCGAAGGCGAGCAAGCGCCCACTGTGGAACAGGGGCCGGATCAGGGTGATGTCGGGCAGGTGGCCGCCGCCCCGATAGGGATCGTTCACCAGGAAGACGTCGCCCGGCAGGATCGCCGCGCGGCCGAAATGCAGCATCACATATTCGACCGTCAGCGCCATGGCCGAAAGGTGGCTGGGATCGAAATTGGCGGTCGCGACCAGCCCCGCCTCGGCATCGACCAGGGCGCAGGAGAAATCCCGCCCCTCGACGAAGACCGAGGAATTGGCGGTGCGCAGCATGGTGTGCCCCATCTCGGCACAGATCGAGCCGAAGGCGGAGCCGAGCACCCGCTCGGTGATCGGGTCGAGGGCGCCGCTCATGCCGGGCTCCTTTCGAGGACGAGATGGCCTTCGGCAGCGAGGCAGAGGCGCAAGCCCGGCGGCACCACCGTGCTCGACTGGTCCTCGGTCACCACGGCGGGCCCGGCCAGCCAATGGCCGGGGACCAGGGCAGCGCGCTCCACCACACGGGTCTCCAGGGCCTGCGGATGACCGTGGAAATGGACGCGGCGGAAGACCGGGGCCGTCCCCGCCCCGGCCGGCGACGGCAGGGCGGCCGCTTCCTCGGCGGCAACGGCGACCCGGGCCTGCAGGCGGACGGTCGTCACTTCCCGCGGGTCGTCGGGGCGCCGGTGGGCATAGGCGGCTTCGTGCAGGCGCTCGAAATCGGCCTCGGCCTCTTGCAGGACCGAGCGATCCAGGGCGTCCAGTCGCGCCAGGGGCACGGCGATCTGGTGCGATTGCCCGGCATAGCGGATGTCGAGGGCGGCAGTGTAGCTGGCCGCCGCGGGATCGCAGCCATCACGCCGGAGATCGGCCTCGGCCGCCGCGCGCATCGCCGCCAGCCGCTCGGCCAGGCGGGCGGGATCGAGGCCCGCCATAGCCGAGAACAGGGTCTGGGCGTAATCATGCACGACATCGGCGTGCAGCCCGCCGCAGGCCGACCACACCGAAGGGAAGCGCGGCACGATCACGCCGGCCGCGCCGATCTCTTCGGCGATGCCGGCAACGAAGAGCGGCCCAGCACCGCCGAAGCCGACCAGGATGTAGTCCCGGGGATCCAGCCCCTCCTGCACCGTCATCTCGGAGACGAGCTGAGCCATGCGGGCGGCGGCGAGATGGAGGATGCCGGCCGCCGCCGCCGTCACGGCAAGGCCGAGGGGGGCCCCGATCTCGCGCTCGATCACGCGGCGGGCCGCTTCGACATCGAGCGCCATGCGCCCGCCGAGGAAACGGGCGGGATCGATCAGGCCGGTCACGGCGGCGGCATCGGTCGTGGTCGGCATCGTGCCGCCCCGGCCGTAGCAGACGGGACCCGGAAAGGCACCGCTCGACTGCGGCCCGACATGCAGGCGCCCGGCGGCGTCGATCCGCGCGATGGAACCGCCGCCGGCCCCGACCGAGCGGACGTCGGCCATGTTCACCCGGACCGGGATGTCCCACTTCAGCGGCATCTCGTTGGTATAGGTGACCTTGCCGCCGGTGATGACCGCGACGTCGGCTGTGGTGCCGCCGATGTCGACCCCGATCAGATTGGGCAGGCCCAGGCGCCGCGAAAGGCGGGCCAGGGCGGCGACCCCGCCAGCCGGCCCGCTGCGGATAATCTCGAGCGGCTTGGCTCTGGCCGAGGCGGCCGACATGGTGCCGCCGTTCGACTTGATCACCTGCGGCTTGGCGGCGACCCCGGCGGCGGCGAGCCGGTCTTCCAGCTCGCTGAACAATTCGTTGGAAAGCCCGCTCAGCGAGGCCGCCACCACAGTGGTCGAACCGCGCTCATAATCCTTGATCTCGGGATCGACTTCGGACGACAGAAAGACGTCGATACCCGGCGCCCGGCTGCGGAAGCGGTCGCGGATCTTGCGCTCATGGGCCGGATTGAGGAAGGAGAACAGGAGAGAGACCGCGACCGCCCCGATGCCGCGCGCCGCGACGGCGTCGATGATGCCGTCGAGGGCAGCGAGGTCGAGGGGTTCGATCTCCTGCCCCCGGTGATCGATCCGGCCGCCGACACCGAAGCGAAGGTCGCCCGGGACCAACGCCGCCGGTCGTTCCCAGCGCCAGCCGAACAGATGCTCGCGCCAGACCCGGCGGATCTCCAGCGTATCGGAAAAGCCCCGGGTGGCGATGAAGGCGACCTTCGGCACCTTGCCTTCGACCAGGGCGTTGACGAGCCGGGTCGAGCCGAAGACGAAGCGCCCGATGGCGCCGGGGGCGATGCCGCTCCGCGCGATCGCGTCGATCACGCCGCCGACCGCATCCGCCGTCGTCGTCGCCTTTTCCGTGACGACCGCGCCATTCGTCAGATCGACGGCATAAAGATCGGTGAACGTACCGCCGACATCGACACAGACCTGATACATGACGCCGCCTTCCGCAGGGCGGTCCTGGCATAAGCCACCGAACCGCTCGTCTCGGCTCCATCAAAAATCCCTACGCGACGTCAATCAAATCGATAATTGATAAGATCAATATCTGATTTTTCTATAATCATCTCCCTGGCCACGAGCGAAATCCGGTCGTGAACCGCCCCGGCTTTGCCGGAGGCCATTCGGTTTGATGGGGTGGACGGCCCCCGACCAGACGGCATCGCAATGTGCCAGGATGGTGCTGTCAGGCCCCCCATCAATGAACAGGAGCCGTCCTCATGCAGATTACGACGGTTGGCCTCGATATCGCCAAGAACGTCTTTCAGATCCATGGAGTGGATGGTGATGGGCGAGTGGTTCTGCGCAAGAAAGTCCGGCGCGATAAACTTCTCGCCGCGTTTGGTCCTTTGCTGTTAACAAGCATGGAATAAGGACCCCGCTACGGGGGTGATCGGCGCCCAAACGGGACCCCGGTAGCTGGGGCTCACTTAGGCTTCCCGCGGACGGATTGGTGAGCCTGTTTCGGGATGCTGGTGGTGGAGACGGTAGCGAAGGTTCGCCGCGCGTATTTCGTGCAGGGCAAGCCGATCAAGGCAATTTGCCGGGAGTTGAAGCTCTCACGGAAGGTGGTGAGGAAAGTCATCCGATCTGAGGCGACGGCCTTTGCCTATGAGCGGAAGACCCAACCTTTCCCGAAGATTGATCCGTGGCGTGCGGAACTGGACAGGCTGCTGTTGGCGAACGAGGCGAAGCCGGCACGGGAGCGCCTGACGCTGGTCAGAATCTTCGAGACCTTGCGCGGCGCCGGATACGATGGCGGTTACGACGCGGTACGGCGCTATGCCCGGCGCTTTGCAAAGGAGCGCGGCACCGGCATTGCGCAAGCCTATGTGCCGCTGAGCTTCGCGCCGGGCGAGGCCTATCAGTTCGACTGGAGCCACGAGGTCGTGCTGATCGGCGGCACGACGGTCACGGTGAAGGTCGCCCATGTCCGGCTCTGCCACAGCCGGATGCTGTTCGTACGGGCCTATCCGCGCGAGAGCCAGGAGATGGTGTTCGACGCCCACGACCGGGCCTTTGCCTTCTTCAAGGGCGCCTGCACGCGGGGCATCTACGACAATATGAAGACGGCGGTCGACACGATCTTCGTCGGCAAGGAGCGGGCTTATAACCGGCGCTTCCAGCAGATGTGCGGCCACTATCTGGTCGATCCCGTGGCCTGCACACCGGCGTCGGGTTGGGAGAAGGGGCAGGTCGAGAACCAGATCGGCCTGGCTCGGGAACGCTTCTTCTCGCCCCGCGTCCGGGTGAAGAGCTACGACGAATTGAACGGCTGGCTGCTCGACCAGTGTATTGCCTATGCCCGCGCCCATCGCCATCCGGAGCTGCGTGAGCGAACGGTCTGGTCGGTGTTCGAGGAGGAGCGGCCGAGCCTGGTGCCCTATGCCGGCCCGTTCGACGGCTTCCACGCCGTGCCGGCCTCGGTCTCCAAGACCTGCCTGGTCCGCTTCGACAACAACAAATACTCGGTCGCCGCCCATGCTGTCGGGCGGCCGGTCGAGGTCCGGGCCTATGCCGAGCGGATCGAGATCCGCCAGGAAGGGCGCATCGTCGGCCAGCATGGACGCTGCTTCGGCCGGGACCAGACGATCTATGATCCGTGGCATTACGTGCCGGTCCTGGCCCGCAAGCCCGGGGCGCTGCGGAACGGCGCGCCCTTCAAGGATTGGGTCCTGCCGGCGGCACTGGAGCGGGTCCGGCGTAAATTGCGCGCCGTTGGCGACGGCGATCGCCAGATGGTGGAGATCCTGACCGCCGTGCTCGACGACGGGTTGCCGGCGGTCGAGGCCGCCTGTGCCGAGGCCCTGGCCGAGGGGGTCCATTCCGCCGCCGTCATTCTCAACATCCTGGCACGCCGGAAGGAGGCGGCGCCGGTCCCCACCATCATGACGCCGGCGGCCCTGCAGCTTCGTCACCAACCCCTGGCCGATTGTGCCCGCTACGACAGTCTGAGGAGCCCCCTGTGATGGACCGTTCCGCCATCATGGCCGCCATGGCCGAGTTGAAGCTCTACGGCATGAAGAGCGCCTATGACGAGATCATCGCAACTGCGGTCAAGCGCCAGCACGAGCCCCAGCGCATCGTCGGCGACCTGCTGACCGCCGAGATCAGCGAGAAGCAGGCGCGTTCGATCAAATACCAGATCACCATCGCCAAACTGCCGCTGGCCAAGGATATCGACGACTTCGACTTCGATGCCGCCGCGGTCAACGAGACCCTGGCACGGGACCTCGCCGGTGGCGAATTCCTCGCCCACCAGCGCAACGTCGTGCTGATCGGCGGCACGGGCACCGGCAAGACCCATCTCGCGATCGCCATTGCCCGGGCCTGCATCCGCGCCGGCGCGCGCGGCCGCTTCTTCAATGTCGTCGATCTCGTCAACCGCCTCGAGGCGGAAGCCAGAGCCGGCCGCCAGGGCCAGATGGCCGACATGCTCGCGCGCAAGGACTTCATCATTCTCGACGAGCTGGGCTATCTGCCCTTCGCCCAGACCGGCGGCCAATTGCTGTTCCACCTGATCAGCCGGCTCTACGAGCAGACCTCGGTCATCGTCACCACCAATCTCGCCTTCGGCGAATGGTCTTCGGTCTTCGGCGACGCCAAGATGACTACCGCCTTGCTCGATCGTCTCACCCATCACTGCGAGATCGTCGAGACCGGCAACGAGAGCTGGCGCTTCAAGAACCGCGCCTGACAACCCGAAAATCCCCCGCCCCGAACCCCACCCCCGCGGGTTACCCCGGTGGGTTCACAGGGACCTCCCACGCGCGGCGCTCCGTCGCTCGTGAGGGCACTGCGCGCCGCGCGCGGGTCCCTCCTGTGCACTACCGGGATAACCCGACAAAGGGGGCACTATTTATTGGACGCCGATACGGGGTCCCGATACCGAGCCGATTGACAGGTCAAGCAGCGCCGATTACCCGCGCCTGCAGCAAATCCAGGCTGCCCCTGCCGTACATCTGCGCTTTACGAGTTGGAGCTTGGTGATCTGGCCCTCGGTCTGGCCGTTCGACCAGGGCGACGTGATCGCCGCGCTGACCGCGGCCTGATCCTTGATTACGCCATTGGCGAAGGACGCTACCAAGCTCGATCGGGCCTTCTCCAGCCAAGGAGCGAGGTCTCCCAGCGAGCGTTTGCGGATCATGGCTTGGAAGGTGGCGACGATGTCCCGGGCCTGCACCAGAAGCGGCGTCCCAGCCTCGATCGCGGCGACGGTCACGGTTTCCGACTTGGTCAGACCGCCCCTGTCCATGGTGAGCAGCCGGGCAATCGTGCGCGCCGATGGGGCCCGGCTCAGCGAGCTCACATCGGCTCTTTCCGCCTGCCGCCGGCGCGCTGCCCACTCGGCGCCGTTGCGCTGTCCGGCCGCCCATTGGGCATCGAGCCAAGGCAAATGGATTTCCAGCGAGCTCTCTCGGGTGCGAAAGACATCGGAACGC
>Ga0265297_10008662_pt1 | contig 13464 bp, 12 predicted proteins | sample Munlanlwell13791_FD_192502 | JGI IMG/M metagenome (GOLD analysis project Ga0265297, IMG submission 192502) | Leachate microbial communities from a municipal landfill in Southern Ontario, Canada - Leachate well 137-91 | ecosystem: Engineered > Solid waste > Landfill > Unclassified | place... | reverse complement strand
GGCCGTTCGACCCGGTGCCACCACCGCCGCCGCCGCCATTACCGCCGCCGCCATTACCGCCGCCGCCGTTACCGCCGTTGCCGCCGCCGCCGTTGCCGCCGCCGCCATTGCCGCCGTCGCCGAAGTGGCCGCCGGCCGCCCGGCTGATGGTGCGCAGGCCGAAGGCCGAGCCGGCCAGTTCGAACAGATTGGTACGGGCCGCGCCTTTGCGATGCAAGTCGATCAGGGTGACCCCGTCGGACGACTGCTTGGTGCGACTGGTTTCGAGCAGCGTGGTCGCCGGGGTCAGGTAGAAGCGGACGCCGCCGATGCCGGTCGCACCGTCTTCGTCGACGAGCGCGGAGGCGAAGAGCGCCATGCCGGGGACCGACTCCAGCAGGGCTTCAGCCTGCAGATCGCCACCCCAGCGCTGCTCCTCCGAATATTCCACGCCCGCACCGAGGCGGAAGTTCGGATTGACATAGAGCGAACCGCCGACACGACCGTAGACGCCCTTCTCGGCGACATCACCCCACTGATAGCCGGCCAGGCCTTCGAGGGTGATGTTGTCCATGTAATATTCGGCGACGGCGGCCACACTGTACTGCCAGTTGCCGTCGACATAGAGACCACCGCCGGTGATGCCGGCCATCATCTGGCTCGGGTTGCGGTAGAAGAACTGGGCGCCCACCCCTGCGAAGCCCACTTCGTCCGCCGCGACACCGCCGATGCCGTCGAACTGCACGGCGAAATCCTGGCCGACCGGCAGAGCGAGCGAGGGGGCACCGCCATAGATGGCGCCGTCGCTGTCACCGCCGCCGAACATGGTGAGCCTGCCGCTGACCCCGGCCAGCGCGGAATTGCCGTAACCAAACTGGTCACCCGAGACCGGCACCGCGTCCTGTGCGGTGCTCCAGCTCGCCATGGCGAGGGTGGAAACCAGTGCCGTCGAAGAAAGAATGATCTTCAGTCGCTTGGTCATCGCCGGCATCCGCGGCTCACGCTGTCCGTATCGCATTTTTTCCCGCCTCGTCAGCACGGTACTGTGCCCTATCAGTGTTGCAGTGCCCCAAGCCGAGCAGATCGTCAAAATTAGCTGCATCCAATTTGGCGATGACTCTAGCCAATTCAGAAACAACCGACATCTACCCAAATCAGGTACAACTTCCTCCAGATCCGATTAACCAAGTTGGTTGATCGCCCGCTCGGATTTCATCTTCGGTGACAGCCCTACAAAATGCGACCTCGAACGCCGCCGGATTACGAAATACCTGCGGCACGGTTCCACCAAACTGGTTCAATACGGACGATAATTGGTAAACGGTATACCCGGGCTGCTGAATTCTTCGGCTCGTCGGACAGGGAACATGGCCGGTCGTACCCGGTCCGATGCGGCAGCTTGCCGCAATGGCGGTAAGAACTGCCGCCCCCTTCATCTTGTGATGCGGTATCGGGCCGCCGGGCTGCGCCCCGCGTCGTTAGTCATGCGAAAAGGCCCTGGAGTGTGAGCTTGCTCACTTTTTGTGGATGGGGACCCGGCTACAGTCACATCAGGTCGAGGCAAGACACAGACGCCCGAACCGCCACAGGCACGAAATCACGAAGGAAGAGACCCCATGAGCAACGAACTGACCATCAAGCGCGGCACCAAGATCGATCCGGCGGACGTCGCCTCGATCGACAAGAGCAAGCTCGGCATCCTGCTGGCCAAGCCGCCGCAGACCGAGACCGAAGGCCAGGCCGCCTACAGCGGCTACACCCAGTGCCCCTGGTGCGGCCATGTCGGCTGGACCGTCGGCCTCGACACCAACTACTACGTCGACGTCGTGTGCGGCGCCTGCGGCGGTTACTTCCGCGCCTGATGGGCCGCGGAACACCGTGCGTGAAGGCCCGGCCGGAAACGGTCGGGCCTTTTGCATACTCTTGCCACGGGAGGCGCACTGAGCCAGCTTGGCGCATCATGGAAGACCGACCGATCGTCGATCGCCGCCGCTTCGTCGTCGAACAGACCGAAGTGCTGGCCCCGCCCCACACGCCCGAGATCAGGCTCCACCTGGCTTCGGAGGCGATCGAACTCTGGCACAGCACGGAAGAGGAATTGGGCCGCATCGGCCTGCCGCCGCCGTTCTGGGCCTTCGCCTGGGCTGGCGGCCAAGCCCTGGCGCGTTACGTCCTCGACAACCCGGCCCTCGTCACCGGGCGCCGGGTGTTCGATTTCGCCTCGGGTTCGGGCGTGGTCGCCATCGCGGCCGCCAGGGCGGGGGCCGAATCGGTCCTGGCCAATGAGATCGACGATTTCGCCCTGACCGCGATCGAACTCAACGCCGCCTTGAACGACGTCCGCCTGGAACTGGCCACGGGCGATCGGATCGGCCGCATCGACCTCGGCTGCGACGTCGTCCTGGCGGGCGACGTCTGTTACGAACGGCCGATGGCGGACCGCGTCACCGACTGGCTGGCCGACCTCGCCACCGCCGGACGCCAAGTCCTGATCGGCGACCCCGGGCGTTCCTACCTGCCGCGCGAACGGCTGGAAAAAGTCGCCGAATACGAAGTCCCGGTCTCCCGCGCCCTCGAAGATGCGGAAATCAAGCGGACCGCGGTCTGGCGCTTCAAGCCCGCCTGACTTTCGAGGCCGCCGGTCAGAAGGGCAGGCGCGGCAGCATCCGACTCAGTACCTCGTCGCGGTCGATGAAGTGGTGCTTCAACGCCATGGCGGCGTGACCGGCGACCACGAGCAGCAGGAACCAGGCCATGGCGCCGTGGACGTCGCCCACCAGCTCGCCCAGCGACGGGTTCTTTTCGGCGAGCAGGCTGGGCAGTTCGATCAGCCCGGCCAGCATCACCGGATAGCCGAAGGCCGAGCTGATCAGCCAGCCGGACAGCGGCAGGGCCAGCATGAGCAGATAGAGCACGAGATGCCCGGCCCGCGCCGCCAGTTGCAGCCAGGTCGCCATGGCACCGGGCAGCGGCGGCGCCGGATTGAAGAAGCGCCACAGGATACGGAGAGCCACCAGCACCAGGACGGTGCTGCCGATCGCCTTGTGGGTGTTGATCAGGGCCAGCCGCTCCGGCCCGTTCGGCATGTCGTCCTGTAGGAAGCCGAAGATCCAGGCGGCCACGATCACCACGGCCATCAGCCAGTGCAGCAATTTCGCGACGGCGGAATAGTCCTGCCCCTGCCGCGTCGTCATGCGTGCCATCTCGCGTCCCCTGCTCCTGCATCCCGCCGATCATAAGAAAGCGGGGCGGCCCCGGGCGAGGGCAAAATGCGTCCCGCCCGCGACCCGAAGCCGCGGGCGGGGGTCTCGGTCCGACGGCCGGATCAGGCCGCCTGCCAGCCCATCACGGCCTTCACCTCGAGGAATTCGTCGAGGCCGAATTCACCCCATTCGCGGCCGTTGCCCGACTGTTTGAAGCCGCCGAAGGGAGCACCGAAGTCGGGCCCGGCGCCGTTCAGGTGGACATTGCCGGTGCGGAGCCTGGCCGCGACCTTGCGGGCGTGCTCGATATCGCCCGACTGGACATAGCCGGACAGGCCGTAGACCGTGTCGTTGGCCATGCGGACGGCATCGTCCTCGCTGTCATAGGGCAGGATCGACAGGACCGGGCCGAAGATCTCTTCCCGCGCGATGGTCATGTCGTTGGTGACGTCGGCGAACACGGTCGGACGCACGAAATAGCCCTTGTTCAGCCCTTCCGGCAGGCCGAGGCCGCCGGTCACCAATGTGGCCCCCTCCTCGATCCCCTTGGCGATCAGGCCCTGGATCTTCTTGAAGTGGACGTCAGAGACGACCGGCCCCATGGTCACGCCGTCCTCGAAAGGATTGCCGACTTTGATCTTCTCGGCGACCGCCTTGGCGATCGCCGCCGCCTCGCTTTGGGTTTCGCGCGGCACGAACATACGGGTCGGCGCATTGCAGGACTGGCCCGAATTGCCCATCACGCCGCGCACGCCGCCGGTCACCGCCGCCTTCAGATCGGCATCGCGAAGGATGATGTTGGCGGATTTGCCGCCCAGTTCCTGATGCACGCGCTTCACCGTGTCGGCCGCCGCCTTGGCGACCAGCACGCCGGCGCGGGTCGAGCCGGTGAAGGAGACCATGTCGACGCCCGGATGAGCCGACAGCGGCTGGCCGACGCCCGGCCCGTCGCCATTCACCAGGTTGAAGACGCCCGCGGGCACGCCCGCCTCGTGCAGCACTTCGGCGAACAGGATGGCGTCGACCGGCGCGATCTCTGACGGTTTCAACACCATGGTGCAGCCCGCGGCCAAGGCCGGCGCCACCTTGCAGACGATCTGATTGATCGGCCAGTTCCACGGCGTGATGAAGCCGCAGACGCCGACCGGCTCCTTGGAGATCGCGGTGGTGCCGCGCACTTCCTGGAATTCGAAGGTCTTGAGGACTTCGATCATCTTGGCCAGATGGGCGATGCCGGTGGCCGCCTGGGCGTTCTTCGAAAGGGTGAGCGGCGCCCCCATCTCGGTCGAGATCGCCTCGACGAAGTCGCCGTAACGCGCCTGATAGGCGGAAAGGATGCGCTGCAGGAGGTCGATCCGCTCCTCCCGCGTGGTCTGGGAATAGGTCTCGAAGGCGCGCTGGGCGGCCTTCACCGCCTTGTCGACATCCGCGGCCGAGCCGAGCGAGATGCGGGCGAAGGCTTCCTCGGTCGCCGGGTTGATGACGTCGAGGGTCTTCGGCACCACGGGATCGACCCAGGCACCGTCGATATAGAAACGCAGATACTCTTTCATGTTCACGAGCCTCCTCCGGGCCGCCCTTCGGCCTCTTCTTCAGCCGCAGACGTTAGGGCCATTCGGCGGTGAGGTCGAGGCCCCCGCGAAGTCCCGCGGCAAGCCCCAATTCGGCGCCAATTCCCGCCCCGATTCGCGGGCGGACCCTTGACGCTCAGGGCGCGCTGTTCCACCCGTTGGGCATCGAGAAACCGAGGAGAGGGCCGAATGCCCCGGGTCGCAACCTATGTGATCGTGACACTATGCGTGGCCGGCTCGCTCGCCGGCTGCAGCAGCGTGCGTGAGCGTCTGTCGAAACGGCACAATTTCCCCGACGCCTATGCCACGGCGCCCGCGAGTGCAGCACCGGCCGGTCCAGCGCCCACCACCGCCGCGCCCGATACCGCCGCACCCACCAGCCCGGAGACGGCCGTTCCGGCCCCCGTGATGACGAGCACTCCCGAAGCGCCCGCCGCCGACACGATCCCGGCGCCCGCTCCGGCCGCCGAATCCGCTCCGGCCAGCGACCCCGCGGCCGGCGCCACTGTCATCTATGATACGACCGGCGGCGCCCCGGCGAGTGAAGCAGCCCCGGCGCCCACTGCCCCCGGCGGTGACCCCGCGGCCGGCGCCACCGTGATCTACGACGCCCGCCCGCCGGCCCCTGCTGCCGCCCCCACCGGCCCTGTGGTCATAGAGCCCGCAGCCCCGGCCACGCCAGACGGCGCAGCCTCCGCCACGGCGGCGGCCCCCGACGCCAGCGCCCAGCCGGCCCGCAGCATCCAAGTGATCAGCACCGGCGCGACCGAAACCCCGGCTTCCGGCGAACCTGCCGACACCGCTGCCGCGCCCGAGAGCACCGCCCCGACGCCGACAGCGACGCCGGATCCGGCCGCCCAGCCGGCCCGCAGCATCCGCGTCATCACGCCGTGAGGCACCGCCCGCCGCCCTGCGGCGGGTGTCTCGGCCTGCCGGCGATGCCCGATCGTCAGAATGGGGAGGCGGGCCTTCGCATCCTGGTCGTATCGAGATGCCAAGCACCCGGTGCAGCGTCACGCGCGACGCGACCTGCAATGGTGTCCTTCCGGTGATGATGCCGTTGATTGACGCAAGAGCCGATGGCGAGGGCCGCAGTCGTCACGCCGGCCGACGGCGAATTCCCGAATCGCTTGTCGCGCACCCGGTCTCGGGCCCGCACTCGATACGATTCGCTGTAGCCGGTCAGTTGAAGGCGTTGGCGAAGCTCTCGAAATAGTTCTCGAGTTTGCCGCCGATCGCAGCCATCCCCACCATTGCCGCGATCGAGATGATCGACGCGATGAAGATATACTCGAGGGCCGTCGCCCCCGTTTCCGGGCCGGCGGCATCTGTCTGTCGCCACAAGGGCGCTCGCCTGTCGTCAGACATGATTCACCCCGCAACCGACACCGTTCACGGCCTTCAGGCCGGACGGCATGATTCGCCCTGGCGCCGGCCGTGAGCGCAGGTCAGGTGCCGGCAAGCCCAGTGATTACCGGGCCTACCGGCGCCGAACGCAAACGGCCGCAATCCCCACTCTCCAACCGGACAGCAAGCACTGCCGGACAGGTCGCAGAAACCCGCACCGACCAGAGCAGCGATCAGGATAGTCGGCGTGGTGGATGCGTTAGTTGAGCTTGTCCGCCACGGAGTTGAAGGTGTTCGAGACGCCGTTGCCGACGAGCTGCATCGCGGCGATCGCGGCGACCGCGATGAGGGCTGCGATCAGCGCATATTCGATAGCGGTGGCGCCGCGCTCGGAAGAACGACGGACCGAAGCAAACATCTTGCGAAGCATTTTCTCTCTCCTGTTCAGGACCGCAAAGCCTGCAGTTCCCGCTTAACTGGTAGCATATCGGCAGCGCCGATCAATCCGCTGGCGCCTAGTTGAGACTATGCGCGGCAATTATTAATGCGTCCTTTCCAGGTCACGGCCGTACCTCGAAAAGCAGGAAATTTTTCCCCAATTCGGATGTAATATCGACGACTTTGAGATAATTCGGGACATCTCCCCGCAGCAGTCGGCGCGCCAGTGTGCCCTCGTCGACCGGCCATAGTTCGGCAGTCCGGCGCCTGCACAGCAGGACCAGCGACACCTCCCGCCGTGCCAGAATCGCTCGGGCCGACGCGTCGTCCTCCGCTGCCATGACGTCGGCGGTGTCGTGCAGCGCGGCGACTCCGCGGTGATAGGGCGCCGCGACAAATCGATAGGGCGTCTCATAGGCGAGGCGCGGCGCGATGTTGACATTGTCGGCGAGCACCACCGGCGCCGGCCGCGCCGCCGTCAGGGCGGGCCGTTCCCGACGCAGGAATTCGGCCATCGGGCCGGCCGGACAGTTGTTGTCGTCACCCGCCTTGGGAACCTCGAGAAGACGTCCCAGCGCCGGCAGCAACAGGGTCGTCGCTAGAGCGAGGAGAAGCAGGCCGGCGCCCTTGAACAGGGGCCGCAGGCGCTCGAACCACAGGGAGCCGAACGACATCAGGCCAGCGACGGCGACTGCACCGACCGCCGAATATTCGACCAGGAAGCGCAGATAGGTGAGCCCGGCCCAGAGCGTGACCGCGGCAAGCACGGCCAGCAGGACCAGGGCGCGCCGCACCGGCCCGTTCCGTGCCGACCGCAGATACAGCGGCAGGAGCGGCAGGGCCAGAGAAACGCCGCCGACATCGATCAGGAATTCGGCCAACCCGCCGCGGGTCCAGAAGCGGATCGGCTGCATTTCGCCGATGGCACCGATCATGGCGGTCATCACCGGATCGCCGATCTCGAGCGAGGCCCGCTCGAAGCCCGGGAAGCAGGCCGCCAGAACGACGAGGGCGCAGGCCGCCAGCACGGCGCCCAGCAGTAGTCGGCGGAGCCAGTCTCGCCCGCCCGACCCCAACCGGACCGTGCGACGTTCCAAGACCAGGACACCACCGAACACCGCCATGGCGAGCAGCGCCGTGGTCAGGTGGAGGATGGAAATGCGATCGTAGTCGGCGATGAACCAACGCACCGGCCTGACATCGATGAGAATCGCCAAGGCCAGCGCCCCGATCAGCCCCGCGGCGGCCCGAAATGCCTGCAGGGCCAACGCCCTCCCCTCTTCCCGCCCGAACACGAAGAGCAGTCCGAAGCAAGCCAGGAGGGGCATGATCACGAGCTGAGCCTCCGGCCCGACCCAGATGCCGAAGCCGCCATAGGCGCCGGCCGCATAGGCCATCCACCGCCGGCACGGATCGATGGCGGCGCGCAGCCCGGCGCCCAGGCAGGCCACCACGGCGAGCAAAATCAGCACGTGATGGTCCGCCCGGCCGATCGCGCCGTAGGACAGCACGACCGGCTGGGCGAACAGGATCAGCCCGGCAAACCACGAAACGTCGCGTGGCCAGAGCGCCCGCGCCGCCCAGACTGCGACCAGGCAAGACAGGGCATGGAGCAGCGGACAGACCATCATGCCCGACCACCAGACCGCGTCGGCCAGATCGGCCCCCAGGGCATGGGCGGCCAGGGCCGGCCCCAGAATCAGGAGGTCGAGGGGGCGCGTCCAATGCAACGGCATGCCGTCCGGCGCCGCCAATTTATAAACCACATTGTCGTACCAGCCGCCGCCCTGAACGAGCTGCCAGACCCGGAGCAGCCGCGTATAGCTGTCGGTATCGAGCAATTGGTGGCCACCGATCGCACCGTCCGGCCCGCTCGCCAGGTGCCAGTGCCCCAGCATGGCAATAGTCAGGAACAGGAAGGGCAGCCAGCGGCTGAGCACGGAACGGTTCATCTTCTCGCTTCTGGAGCGCTGGCGCAGCGGTCGCACAGGCCACCGCCCCATGCTAGACCTGCGCCGGACGGAAGGCCCAGAACAGCATGGAAGCGGTTAACAAATGTCTCCAGCCAACGCGATCGTGATCGGCGGCGGGCCGGCCGGCCTGACGGCGGCCGAAGTCCTGCTCGATTCGGGGGCATCCGTCACCCTTTTCGACGCCATGCCGTCGCTCGGCCGGAAATTCCTGATGGCCGGCAAGAGCGGTCTCAACATTACCCATGCGGAGGACCTGGACGCCCTGCTCGAGCGCTTCGGCCCGGCGCGGGCGCGGCTCGAGCCGGCGATCCGGGCCTTCGGTCCCCCGGCGATCCGCGATTTCTGTGCCGGCCTCGGCATCGAGACCTTCACCGGCTCGTCCGGCCGGGTGTTTCCCGCCGAATTCAAGGCGGCCCCCCTGCTCCGCACTTGGCTGCACCGCCTGCGCGGCAAGGGCCTCCAGGTCCGCGTGCGGCACCGCTGGCTGGGCTTCGCGGCCGACGGCACGCTGCGCTTCGCGTCGCCCGCGGGCGAGGTTCGCGCAAACGCCGCGGCCGTCGTGCTGGCGCTCGGCGGGGCGAGCTGGCCGTCACTCGGCTCGGACGGCGCCTGGGTCCCGGAACTGGCGGCCCGGCATGTCGCCCTCATCCCCTTCCGGCCGGCCAATTGCGGATTCGCCGTCGCCTGGAGCGAGATTTTCCGCCGCCGTTTCGCCGGCCAGCCGGTGAAGCCTGTCGCCCTGTCCTTCGGCGGGCAGCGGGTCCGAGGCGAATTCGTGGTCACCGAGCGGGGCGTCGAGGGCGGCGCCGTCTATGCCCTGTCGGCGGCCCTCCGAGACGCCCTGGAGCGGGACGGCCAGGCCACCGCCGTGCTCGACCTCGCCCCCGGCAAGACCGAAGCAGAGTTGGCGGAAGCGCTGGCCAAGCCCCAGAGCCGCCATTCCCTGACCGACCATATCCGCCGCACCACAGGGCTCGACGGCGTGCGCGCCGGCCTGCTGCGCGAAGGGGCGGCCCCGGCGGACTTGGCCGGACCGGCGGCGATCGCACGGCGCATCAAGGCGCTGCCCCTGCCCTTGCTCGCCGCCAACCCGCTGGCGGAGGCGATTTCGAGCGCGGGCGGTGTCGCCCTGGACGCCTTGGACGAGAATTGGATGCTGAAGGCTCTGCCCGGCGTCTTCTGCGCCGGCGAGATGATCGACTGGGAGGCGCCGACCGGCGGCTATCTCCTCACCGCCTGCCTCGGCCTCGGCCGAGCGGCGGGGGCCGGCGCCGCCCAATGGCTGGAACGGCGCCGGACCTGATTACTTCGCCTTGCCGTGGCGGGTCTTGATCCAGCGGACGGTGCCAGTCTTCGAGCGCATCACGATGGTCTGGGTGGTGATGCCCTGCGGCGTGATCTTCACGCCTTCCAGCATGGAACCATTGGTGACGCCGGTCGCGACGAAGATGACGTCGCCGCGGGCGAGGTCGTCCAGCTCGTACTTGCGGTTGAGGTCGGTGATGCCGGCCTTCAGCGCGCGCGCCTTTTCCTCGTCGTTGCGGAACAGCAGGCGGCCCTGCATCTGGCCGCCGATCGAACGGAGCGCGGCCGCCGCCAGCACGCCTTCCGGCGCACCGCCCGAACCGAAGTAGATGTCGATCCCGGTGTCCGGCTCGGCCGTGGCGATCACGCCGGCCACGTCGCCATCGGGGATCAGGTTGATGCGGGCGCCGGCCGAACGCACCTTGGCGATCAGCTCGGCATGGCGCGGACGATCCAGGATGCAGGCGGTGACCTGGTCGACCGGCACGCCCTTGGCCTTGGCGATCGCCTTCAGATTGTCGATCGGGTCGCGGTCGATGTCGACGATGCCGGGGGCATAGCCGCCGCCGACCGCGATCTTTTCCATATAGACGTCGGGGGCATGCAGGAAGTGGCCGCGGCGGGCCAGCGCCACCACGGCGAGCGCGTTCGGCCAGGCCTTGGCGGTCAGGGTGGTGCCTTCCAGGGGGTCGAGGGCGATGTCGACCTCGGGGCCGTTGCCCGTGCCGACTTCCTCGCCGATGTAGAGCATCGGCGCCTCGTCGCGCTCGCCCTCGCCGATCACCACGGTGCCGCGGATGTTCATGTGGTTGAGGGCCGTGCGCATGGCATCGACCGCGGCCTGGTCGGCGGCCTTCTCGTTGCCGCGGCCGGCCAGCTTGGCAGCGGCGATCGCCGCTGCTTCACCCACCCGGACCAGTTCCAGCACCAGGGCGCGGTCGTCGTCCGCCGTCACTTCGGCGGGCGCGGTCTTGGTGGTCTTCTTCGTCGCCATTTCGAACTTCCTTGAAACCCATTCCGCGCGCCCTCAGGCGCGCTTGATCTCTTCAATGCGAATCATCGTCGGCGGCTCCAGCACCGACGGCAAATTTCCTATGCGCGTCAGCGCCGCCACCATGGCGGCCTCGGCCACCTCATGGGTGACGATGACGACCGGCACGGCCTCGCCCGGAGCCCGCCCACGTTGCAGCAGGGATTCGATCGAAACCCGCTCGTCACGCAGGATCGCGGCGATATCGGCGATCACGCCGGGCCGATCAACCACGGAAAGACGAAGATAGCAAGCCCCCACCCGGGCGGTGACCGGCGCCACTTTGGCCGGCACCAGGGTCTCGGTCGGCACGCCGAAGAGCGGCAGTTTGAGGCCGAGGGCGATGTCGACGATGTCGGCCATCACCGCGGAAGCGGTCGGCCCGGCACCGGCGCCGCGCCCTTCGAACACCATCTGGTCGACGAAATCGCCCTGCACCACCACGCCGTTGAAGACGCCGTCGACATGGGCGAGCGCCGAGCCCTCGGCCACCATCACCGGGTGGACGCGGATGTCGAGCCCTTCCCCGGTCATGCGGGCGATGCCGACCAGCTTGATGCGGAAGCCAAGTTCGCGGGCGAAGGCGATATCCTGCGCCGATACGCCGCGGATGCCTTCGACCGGCACGCTGTCGAAATCGACCGCGACGCCGAAGGCGAGACTCGCCAGCAGGGTGAGCTTGTGGGCGGCGTCGATACCGTCGACGTCGAAGCTCGGGTCCGCTTCGGCATAGCCGAGCGCCTGGGCCTCGGCCAGGACCGACTCGAAGCTGGCGCCGCGCGCCGCCATGTCGGTCAGGATGTAGTTCGAGGTGCCGTTCAAAATGCCGTAGACGGCCTCGATCCGGTTGCCCGAAAGGCCCTCGCGCAGCGCCTTGACGACCGGGATGCCGCCTGCCACCGCCGCCTCGAAATTGAGGGCGACGCCAGCCGCCTCCGCCATGCGGGACAAGGCCACGCCGTGATGGGCGAGCAGCGCCTTGTTCGCGGTCACCACCGGCTTGCCCTTGCTCAGGGCGGCCTCGACGGCGGCCTTGGCCACCGTCTCGCCGCCGATCAGTTCGACCATGACGTCGACCGCGGGATCCGCGGCCATGGCCACGGGGTCGGCATACCAAGTGGCACTGCCCAAGGCATTGCCGAGGCCGCGATCCTTGTTCGGATCGCGGGCGCAGACGGCAGTGATCTCGATCGGCCGGCCGATGCGCAGCGCCAGCCGGTCGCGATGGGTGGCGAGCAGGCGCACCAGCCCGCCACCCACGGTGCCGAGACCGGCGACGCCGAGACGAAGAGCCTGTTTCGTCACGCCACGACCTTCTTCTCGGAAGCCGCCGGATCGGCCGCGGCCAGGAAGCGCTTGATGTTGCGCACGGCCTGGCGGATGCGGTGCTCGTTCTCCACGAGCGCGATGCGCACGTGGCTGTCGCCGTATTCGCCGAAGCCGAGGCCCGGCGCCACCGCGACCTTGGCCTCGGTCAGCAGGCGCTTCGAGAATTCGAGGCTGCCCAGATGGGCGAAGGCGGGCGGAATGGGCGCCCAGGCGAACATGGTGGCGGGCGGCGACGGCACCTTCCAGCCGGCATCGGCAAGCCCCGGGATCAGCACGTCGCGGCGCGACTTGTAGATCTGTCGGGCTTCCTCGACGCAGTCCTGCGGGCCGTTCAGGGCCGCGGTGGCGGCGACCTGGATCGGCGTGAAGGCACCATAGTCGAGATAGGACTTCATCCGGCCGAGGGCCTGGATCAGCTTCGGGTTGCCGACCGCAAAGCCCATGCGCCAGCCCGGCATGGAATAGGTCTTGGACATCGAGGTGAATTCGACCGCGATATCCTTGGCGCCCGGGATCTGCAGGATCGAGGGCGGCGGATTGCCGTCGAAATAGATCTCCGAATAGGCGAGGTCGGAGAGGATGTAGATCCCCTTGGCCCGGCAGAATTCGACGATCGGACCGTAGAAGTCGAGATCGACCACCTCGGCCGTCGGGTTCGACGGATAGTTGAGCACGATCGCCGTCGGCATGGGCACCGAATGGCGGGTCGCCCGCTCCAGCACCGTCATGAAATCCTGCCCCGGCCCGATCGGCGGCAGCGAGCGGATCGCGGCGCCGGCGATGATGAAGCCGTAAGGGTGGATCGGATAGGACGGGTTGGGCACCAGGATGGTGTCGCCCGGCGCCGTGATCGCCTGGGCCAGATTGGCGAGGCCTTCCTTCGAACCCAGGGTCGCGATCACTTCGCGCTCGGGATCCAGCTCGACGCCGAAACGGCGCGCGTAATAGGCCGCCTGGGCGCGGCGCAGGCCCGGAATCCCGCGCGAGACGGAATAGCGATGCGTGCGCGGGTCGGCTACGGTTTCGACCAGCTTGTCGACGATATGCTTCGGGGTCGGCAAATCGGGATTGCCCATGCCGAAATCGATGATGTCCTCGCCGCGGGCGCGGGCCTTGGCCTTCAGCGAATTGACCTGCTCGAAGACATAGGGCGGCAACCGCCGGATGCGATGAAATTCGGGATCCATGATCGGACCTGACTGTCCCTTCGGGGATATTCGAGTTGATGAGACGAGCGTATTACTCGACGAAGACGACCGCTTCGGGCCCCTTGCCGCGGGCGTTGCGGG
>Ga0265297_10008660_pt1 | contig 13465 bp, 14 predicted proteins | sample Munlanlwell13791_FD_192502 | JGI IMG/M metagenome (GOLD analysis project Ga0265297, IMG submission 192502) | Leachate microbial communities from a municipal landfill in Southern Ontario, Canada - Leachate well 137-91 | ecosystem: Engineered > Solid waste > Landfill > Unclassified | place... | reverse complement strand
CCGCTTCTCGCACGCCGCAGAGGTTCCATGTGTTTTCGCGGGGACTCTAAATGGGCAGCCGCGGGCCCCTCAAGAAGACGAAACTGACCGTGGTGAAGGGCGCCCCCGACAAGCGCGCCCGCGACGCCTTCCATCCCGAGTGCCCTCCCGCGTACCGGCCGCAGGAGCCCGACTGGCATCGCATCCTCGGCCCACAGAGTAAGCGCCTGGTCGCCGACGCGCACGCCGAATGGGAGCTGACCGTGACCGAGCTTGAGCGCCGCGGCATGATCGCCCGCACCGACGCCAGCACGGTCGTGGACTACTGCCTGTGCCATGCCCGCGTCCTGCAGTGCGAGCGGCGCCTGTCCCGCGAAGGCTTCGTCATCGCCGGCGACCGCGGCCCGGTCAAGAACCCGGTCGCGCAGTTGCTCGGCCAGTGGCGGTCGTCGCTGCAGAAGCACCGCGACTCACTCGGCCTCTCACCGCTCGCGATGCGCAGGCTCGACCGCGAAGAGGAGGCCCCGCCCGATGATGAGTCCGACCTCGACGAAGCGCCCGAAGTCTGACGCGGGCAAGGCGGCCGGCGACCGCGCCGTCCAGTTCTTCTGCAAGCGCCTCTACCTCTCCAAGGGTCGCCCGGTCCCGTTCATCCCGACGCCCGATCAGGCGGCCTACTTGCGCGCCGTCTTCGGCACCCTCAACCCCGACGGGCGCCGCAAGTACCGCACCATCTATCGCGAGATTCCGAAGAAGAACTCGAAGACCACCGACACCGCCGGCTGCCTGCTCAAGTGCCTGTTCGACGAGGACGAGTACGGCGGCGAGGTCTACTCCGCCGCCGCGACGCGCGATCAGGCGGGACAGACGTACCGCAAGATGGCGGCCTCGGTGCGCCTCTCACCGGCGCTGTACCCGAAGTTCCGCGGCAAGCCCGTCAAGCTCTACGACCGCGACAAGCGCATCTACGTCGCCGCGCTGGACAGCTTCTACCAAGCCCTGTCGTCCGACGCGAACTACGAGGACGGCATCGAGCCCAGCGCCGCCGCCGTGGACGAGCTCCACCGCCACCGCTCCCGCGACCTCCTCGACGTCGTGCAGGAGGGCATGGGCGCCCGCGACCAGCCGCTGCTGTTCATCAACACGACGGCGGGCGCCTTCCAGAGCGGCCCGGCGTGGGACATGCACTGCTACGCCGCCGACGTGCTCTCCGGCATCGCCGACGACCCGACCTTTCTCGCCCAGATATACGCCGCCCCGGCCGACGCCGATTGGGAAGACGAGGCCACGTGGTACGCCTGTAACCCGATGCTGCAGGCGGGCGTGCTCGACATCGAGGACTTCCGCCGCGCGCACCGTCAGGCCCAGCGCATCCCGAGTGCCAAGACGGCGTTCCTGCGCCTGCGCCTCAACCAGTGGGTCGCCATGGCCGAGGGCTGGCTCGACCTCTCGCAGTGGGACGCCTGCGGCCACTCGACCAGCCCCGACGCCATCGCCAAGCGCAACGCCGGCCGCGCCTGCTGGGGCGGTCTCGACCTCTCTTCCACCTCCGACTTCACGGCGCTCTCGTGGTGGTTCCCCGCCGACGATGGCGACGGCGCCGAGGTGCTCACCCGCCTGTGGATACCCGAGGCGGCGCTCGAGCGGCGGGCACGGATGCGGGACGACCTGCGGGCGTGGGCGCGACAGGGCTTCGTCACCTTCTGTCCAGGGCCGTCAATCGACTACCGCGCCGTCGCCGCGCAGATCGCCGCCGACTGTCACGCCTTCGACGTGCAGGCGCTGGGCTATGACCCGTGGCACGCCCCGCACATCATCACCCTGCTCGACGAGTTCGACCTCGACAAGATCGAGATGGTCAAGGTGAGCCAGTACGCCAGCGTCATGAACGCGCCCTGCCGCCTCTTCGAGAAGATGGTCGCCGACGGCACCATTGACCACGGCGGCTCCCCGGTCCTGCGCTGGATGGCGTCCAACGTCGTCGCCGAGGTCAACCCCTACGAGGCCATGCGCCCCTCGAAGAAGCGCAGCTCCGACTCCATCGACGGCATCACGAGCCAACTCATCGCCCTCGAGCGGTGCATGGCCCCCCGCGAGGCGCCCGCCTTCGCCGGCGTCGTCATCTGAGCCTCGTAAAGTGTAGAGGCCAACTGCCCCCCAGCCTTCCTAGGCTGTCTCCAGGTACCTACCTGGGAGACGCCCTTGCGAAAGGTGCGGGCCGCTCTTGATGCGGCAGGAGCCGCCTTGTTCGGCTCCGGCATAACGTACGGCGCTTACGCCTTGCGGCCTTGGCTCGCGGCTGTCGCTGCGGGCCTTCTCCTGCTCGTACTCGCCCACGTCCTCGAGCTTCGGGGCCGTCAGTGAGCCTGCTCGGCAGCCTCCTGCGAAAGTCCGACACGGTGACGTGGCCAGAGTCGTGGAACACGTGGCTCGGCGGCGTCCGCACCGAGGCCGGCGTGTCCGTCGACTCCGAGTCGGCGATGCGTCACTCGGCCGTCTACGGCTCGCGGCGCATCATCGCCTACACGATCGCCAGCCTCCCCGCCGACGTGCTCGCCAAGCGCGACCTCGGCGGACGCTCGGCGCGCGTCCCCTTCGCCCCCGAACCGCTTTGGCTCCAGCGCCCCAACGCCGAGCAACTGTGGCCGGAATTCATTGCGCAGGCCGTCGACTCCCTGCTCGGCGAGGGCAACCTCTTCCTCGACACCCGCAACAAGGGCGCGGCGGGCAAGCCGCAGAGCCTCTTCGTTCTCAACCCGCGCGGCGTCATCACCGCCCGGCGGCAGGACACGAATGAACTCGTGTACGCGGACCACCGTGGCGCGGCGTTCGACCCCGGCGACATCGTCCACGTCCGCGCCCTCACGCTCCCCGGCCACGACCGCGGCCTCTCGCCCGTCGAGATGGCGCGGCAGGAGATCGGCATCGGGCAGGCGGCGCAGAAGTACCTCGGCAAGTTCTACCAGAACGGCGCCGCCGTCTCGGCCGTGCTGGAGTTCCCCGCCGGCACGAGCGAGGCCGAGGCGACGAGCTACACGCAGTCCTTCCGCGAGCTCTACGGCGGCGGCGGCGAGGGCCACAAGATCGCCGGCCTCGTCGCGGCGCAGTACAAGCCCATGTCCATCACCCACGAACAGGCGCAGTTCCTCGAAGAGCGCCAGTTCGGCGTCGTCGACATCGGCACGCGCATCTACGGCATCCCCCCGCACCGCCTCGGCGCGATGCTCGACAAGCCTCAGTTCGGCAACTCGATAGAGCAGCAGAACATGAGCTTCGTCCAAGACGCCATCCTGCCGTGGACGACGCTTCTGGAAGCCGCCTTCCGGCGCTGGATACTGCCCGCGCCCGCCTACCTCAAGTTCAACGTCAACGGCCTCCTGCGCGGCGACGCCGCCAGCCGCGCCGCCTTCTACCAGACCATGCGCCAGCAACTCGGCGTCATGAACGGCGACGACGTCCGCGCCCTTGAAGACATGAACCCCATGCCGGACGGCAAGGGGCAGGCGTTCTGGATGCCCGCCAACACCTACCTCGTCGGCGACCAGGGCTACCCGATTTTGCCCGAGCGCACGCCGCCGCCCGACTCGGGAGGCTCCGCATGAACGACACGACCCGCCGCCCATTCCTTGCCTTCGAGGTCAAGGCGATCAGTGAGGACAAGCGCACGATCGAGGGCTACGCCTCGGTTTTCAACAACGTCGACAGCTACGGCGACCGCGTGATGCCGGGAGCTTTTCTCAAGAGCCTGAAGGAGAGCGCCTCCCGCGTGAAGGTCGCATACCAGCATGACGTCTGGGACGGACTCGTTGGAAAGCCGCTGGAGATCCGCGAGGACGGCTTCGGCCTGTTCACCAAGTCCTACATCTCGCAGACCGCAAAGGGCGACGAGCTGCTCACGCTCGCCAAAGACGGCGTGATCGACGAGATGAGCATCGGCTACAACCTCGTCCCCGGCAAGTTCTCCGAGAACGAGTTCGGCGGTCTCGACCTCCACGAGGTCAAGCTGCGCGAGTACAGCTTCGTCACCTGGGGCGCGAACACACTCGCGAAAGTGACGGCCGTGAAGAGTCTCATCGGCCGCCTGAGCCCCGAAGAGCTGGAATCACTCAAGGCACTGCTCGGCACTGAGCCGGGACTACCCACTCAGCCGCCCCCAGCAGCCGCCGCTTCCGTCGACGAGCCGGTCCTCCACTCGCTCGCGGACGCCCTCAGCGCGATCAACCGCGCTATCCCACAACTGAAAGGTTTCATCTCATGAGTGACCTTACCCCCGAGCTGATCAGCCAGCTCACCAAGAGCGCGAGCGAGCTGGAGACGTTCGTCTCTGAGTTTAAGCAGCGCAAGGAGAACGAGTACGAGGCTGAACTCAAGGCCCTGGAGAAGTCCCGCGACGAGGCCGTGCAGAAGATGGCCGACGAGCAGGCCAACCTCCGCGCCGAGATCGACGAACTGAAGTCGGCCAAGCGCCCGGCCGTGGACCCGGCCCCGCCTGCGGAGCACAAGTGCTTCGCCGACTGGCTCGCCAAGACACTGACCGGCAAGATCGAGCGGAAGGACATGGGCGAGGCGTCGGGCGGCGTCGGCGGCTACATGGTCCCCGACCAGTTCATCGCCGACATTCTCAAGATCCCGATGGAGCAGGGCGTCGCCCGTACCCACGGCGCGACCATCATCCCGATGGCCACCGACACGGCGAAGATCCCCGCCCTCAACGCCGACAGCCACGCGACCAACTTCTACGGCGGCATGCTCGGCTACTGGCTCGCCGAGGCCAACAGCATCACCGCGAGCGCCTGGACGGCCAAAGAAGTCTCGCTCGAGGCCAACGTCCTCGCCGCCGTCGGCAAGGTGAGCAAGCAACTGCTCGCCGACTCCCCGCTCTCCATGAGCGCCGTCATCGAGCGCAGCTTCGGCGAAGTCCTCACCTTCATGGAAGACGAGGCATTCATCCGCGGCAACGGCACCAACCAGCCGCACGGCATCATCGGTGCGGGCTGCGAGGTCGCCGTCAGCCGCGCCGTCGCGAGCAAGATCGACGAGGTCGACGTCCTCGGCATGCTGGCCGTGTTCCTCGGCCGTGAGTCCCGCGCCTGCTGGGTCGCCAACCGCGCCATCATCCCCGAGCTCTACTCGATGACCGACGCCGGGTCCAACAACATCTTCATCCCGAACGCCGGCCCCGCCGCGTCCCCGACGCTGCTCGGCATGCCCATCGTCTGGTCGGAGAACGCCTCCACGCTCGGCACCAAGGGCGACCTCATGCTCTGCGACTGGAGCTACTACGTCATCGGCGACCGCCAGCAGATCGTCGTCGACTGGGCCGACCAGCTCTACTTCCTCACCATTCAGGACGCCGTGCGCCTCTATGAGCGCGTCGACGGCACGCCGTGGATGGACGCGACCTACACGCCCCGCAAGGGCGACGCCCGTTCCCCGTTCGTCATCCTCAACTGAGCGGGGGTGTGAACTATGGCAATCGCCAAGATCAGCGAACGGTACAAGTTCGACGTCGGCCTCGTCGGCCAGACGATCAACAACAGTAACGCGACCGGCCCGTACTACGACATGCGCGGCTGGACGAAGGCCGCGCTCGTCTGCGTCGACGGCGCTAACGTCGTCAACAAGGTGACGAAGGTCGAGTTCCTGCAGGCGACGGCGGCGGCCGGTACCGGTGCCAAGGTGGTCAAGCAGGGCAACTCGTCCACCGGCACCGAGTCCTCGGCAAGTAACACGGCCGCGGCGACGAAGCTCACCGACGTCACCAAGGCCACGCTCACGCTTTCGAGCGCGGCCAACGGCGAGACCGTGACCATCACCGACACCGACGGCACCGACTACGTGTTCACCGCCCACACCGACACGACCGTGGCCGCGAGCCGCCAGTTCAAGATCGACGGCACGGACGCACAGGACGCGACCGCCCTCTACGGCCTGCTCACGAACACGACCTACGGCGTGCCCGGCCTGACCTTCGCGGACGACACCTCCGGCGCCATCACCGTCACGGTGAAGGACGGCGGAGAAGGAACGTTCTCTATCGCGACCAACGCCGTTACGCACTTCATCCCCGCGATGGTCGAGCAGTTGCTCTACACCGAGATCGACGTCGGCGACCTCGACCTGTCCGGCGGCTTCTACTGGGTCGCCTGCAAGGTCACGAAGGCCGGCAACGGCATCGTCGGCGCGACGCTCATCCGTCAGACCGGCGACTTCCCGCCCGAGCAGGCCGCTGCAGCCGGTACCTGCCTGTAAGGACGACGTGCAAGCGCACATCGCCATGACGCTCAAGGCCGGGGGCGGGGCATCGCCCGCCCCCGGCTGCCGCATCCCCACGAAGCCTATCGCGGCGCGGGCATCCTCCGGCGCCTGTGAAGGGAGCTGACCATGCCCAACCCGAAGCACAACCTGTTTGGGGCCTACTACCCGCCCGACACTCCGCTCTACGATTTCTCCGAAGACAAGCTCGTCGCCGCCGCCGCCGAGAGCTACGGCGGTCTCGGCAAGATCGGCACCGTCGCCGTCGCCGGGACGCTCTACATCCGCGCCGACCTCAACACGCGCTCGGTCGCGAAGATGCACTGGCAAGTGCAGTGCGACAAGGCGTGGAAGTACCAACTCTTCCTCGCCCACGCGAACGTCACCGGCGGTACCCTGACGTTCGCCGACGCCTACGCCGTCGACAACACGGACACCTGCGTTCTGAACGGCCTGACCTTCACCTGCGTGACCTCGGGTGCCACCACGGCAGACCGTGAGTACAACCTCGGTGCCGACAACGCCGCCACTGCCGTGAACCTCGCAGCCCTGCTCACGAACGCGACCTACGGCGTCCCCGGCATCACGACCCGCGTCAACGCCGTTGCCGCCACGGACGTGATCACCATCGAGGCCACGACCGCGCCCCTGCTGCAGTTCGCGCAGGGCACGTCTGCGTCCAACGAGGTCGCATGGGCCGAGACGACGCTGGCGCACCTCGTCCCGGTGGGCGCGCAGTCGGCACAGCAGGCCGCCAACTCGACCACCGACGGCTCGCTCGTCGCGCAGGACATCTACGGCTGGCCTTACGCCTACATCGCCCTCAGCAACGACGACGGCGCCGCCGCCGCCACCTTCGTCGTGCGGACCATCTGCTACTGACCCATGGCCGACTACACCGACGACATCCACGCCGCGATCACGCTGACCACCGGCGCGCAGGCGGTCACGACCGGCATCACGGCGCCGAACGTCGCCCGCTGCCTGTCCGTCACCGGCACCAAGGCGGGCAACACGTTGACCGGCGATGTCGTCCTCACCGGCACCGACGAAAACGGCACCGCGACGTCGGAGACGATCGCGCTGAACGGCAACGCGACCGTCTTCGGCGTCCAGCCGTTCAAGACCGTGACGCAGATAGACGTCCCCGTGCGGGTCACGGCCTCGGACACGGTCAAGGTCGGAGTCGCTGACCGCCTCTTCGACCTCCCCAGCGCCCGCGCCTTCACCCTGCGCGGCGGCCGTCCCCTGCAGGTGGCGACGACGTTCACAGACGACGACCTCCTCGCCATCGAGGCCGTCGTCCGCGACATCTTCGAGCGTGCCATCGGCCGCGCCCTGCTGCCCACCGTCAGCACCTGCACGCTTGACGGCAACGACACCGCCGTCCTGCGCTACCCGCATGTGAACCCGGCCAAAGAAGAGCCCCAGCGCAACCTCACCGTCACCGCCGCCAGCATCGACGACAGCGCCCTCGACGCGACCGCGCTGGCGGCCATCGTCGCCCACCGCGACGGCCGCCTCGTGCGCACCGACGGCAACTCGTGGGCCTCGTCTACCGGCTACCAGGACGGCGCCGTGTCCGTCACCGCCGTCCACGGCTGGGCGGCGGTACCGGCCCGTCTCAAGCGCGCCGCCCTGCGCCTCGCCGTCCACTATCTCGTCGGCTCGGACATCCCCGACGGCGCTATCAGCTTCTCCGACGGCGGCGCGTCCTACCAGTTCGCGCGCCCCGGACAGGCCCCGCACTGGACCGGCCTTGACGACGTCGACGCCGAACTGCTCGCCCTCACCGAGACCCGCGTCGTGGTGGTCTAGATGGCGCACAGCATCGTCTTCAGCCTCCCCGCCGCCCTGCGCACCCTGCTCGAGGCACGCCTTGTCACCGACGCCCTCGACGGCACTGTGCTCACCGGCCCGCGCCTGCTCGCCGCCGGGACCGACGGCGTCGCCATACAGGACGTGCGCGCCTCCACCGGGCGCCCCATCACGGGCGGCTACCGGCGTGAGGAGGGCACCGTCGTGTGCCGCGTCTACTGCGAGGTGACGGGCGCCGGCGAGGACGCCATCGACGACGCCCGCGAGCGCGCCGACCTCTACGTCGACGCCATCTCGACGGCCATTGACCCGACGGCCGGCGACAACACCATCGGCGGCACGGTGCGCTTCTGCGACATCACCGAGATCGCCGAGGACGACCAGACGGTGACCGACCAGCCGCCGGGACACTCGTTCGCCTGTCGCGTCACCATCTCGTTCACCGCCGACGTCCTGCCCGGAGCGTGACCATGAAGCCGAACGCCGCGAAGAAGCCCGCCACCATGAAGCTCGTCTACCGAGGGCGGCACGAGGCCGTCATCGTCCCCGACATCGACCGCACCGTCCGGCGCGGCGAGGTCATCTCAGTCAACGCCGACGTGGCCGCCTCGTTGCTCCGCTGCTCGTACTGGCACGCGGCCGACGAGGTCAAGCGAAAGGGTGAACAGTAATGGCTCACACCATCACACGCGACGCACGCGGCTTCCAAGGCCAAGTCGGCTACAAGGCCGAGACCACCTACGGGACGGCCGCCACCGTCGACACCTTCCTGCCCGCCGTCCTGCCCATCGGGCTCGCCCCGCGCATCGGCGTCCTCGAGTCGCAGGCCCGCGTGCCGGGCTACATCTCGGTGCCGGTCAAGCGCAACATCCACTACGACGCCGGCGGTGAGGGCGCGCTCACCTTCGAGCTCACCCGCGCCGACATGGTCGAGCTTGTGCAGTGGGCCATGAGCGACGCCCCGACGAGCGCCGCGCAGGGGGGCACCGCCGCCTACCTGCACACCTTCGAGTTCAACGCGGCGGCGGCGGCGCACAGCATCGACGCCGCGAGCTTCACCATCCAGACCGGCGTTCCCATGAGCGCCGGCGGCGTCGAGCCCTTCACATTCGCCGGCTGCACGTGCACGAGCTGGGAAGTCGGCTGCGAGTCGGACGGCATCGCCACCGTCACCTTCAACGTCGACGCTCAGTCGGCCATCCACACCACCGACCTCGCGACCCCGACCTACCCGGCGACGCACGTGCCATTCACGTGGCGCAGCGAGCCCGTCATCAAGCGCGCCGGATCCGCGCTCGCCGGCGTGCGCACCGCCAAGTTCACCGTCGACAACGGCCTCGTCACCGACCGCCACCTGTGGGACGGCACCGGCAAGCCCGCGCGCCCCAAGCTCAACGGCAGCCCGGCGGCGCAACTGGAACTGGAGATAGAGCCCAGCGACCTCACCCTCACCTACGACGACTGGGCCACGAACACCGGCCGCGCGTGGATCATGGAGTTTGTCGGCGCCGAGGCGGCGACCGGCTATGACTACACCTTCCGCGTCACCATCGCCGACGGCTATATCCAGGGCGAGCCTCCGACCGTGACCGGCGACGAACTGCTCACCCACAGCCTGACCATCCTCGCCAACGACAACGGGACCGACCCGCTGTACACGGTCGAGGTCATCAGCCTGGAGACGAGCGTCTGAGGGGGGCCTGTGGCACGCGGCGGCTACTACATCGGCGTCAAGGACCTTGACGAACTTGTCGCCGCACTTGGGCAGACGGCCGACGGCATGGATGAACTCGGCCTGCTCTTCGAGCGCATCGGCAAGAAGGCCGCGCTCTGGGTAGAGGCGCGCGTTCCCGTCGGCACCCCGTCCCCGAAGGACTCGAAGACGCACAAGCCGCCCGGCTACCTGGCGAGCATCGTGACGGGCGGTCACGGCAAGTGGGGCGCGTGGGTCCAGATGAAGGACGAATCCGGCGTCCTCACCCTGCAGGAGTGGGGCGGCAAGTCCGTCTGGCGTCGCGGCGGTGCGCAGTGGTCGCCGACGAAGAAGGGCGGCCGTTCGACCGGCGCCTTCACCGTGAGCCACAAGAAGGCCACGCCGTCGCACGTCGTCTACGAGAAGCCGCGCGTGAAGTTCGGCTACTTCATCTGGAACGCGGGCTACAACCTGCGGGACTACATCGGCCAGACCCTGTACGAGGGCCTGCAAGAGATCGGCGCCAAGCACGGCATCGCCATCGACATCGCGACCGGGGCGCTCGACATCAAGGCAGACGGGAGGCCCGTGTGAGCGAACGCATCATCACCTGCGACCTAGACCTCGACGGCTGGACGGTTGCCGAGGCGCGCGCCTACCGCGCCGCCGTGGGCGTCAACGCCGAGTATGCGCTTGGCACCATGCGGAAGGCCGTGCTCGAGGCGCAGGCCGAGGCCCGCGAGGCGTTCGGCGACGCCGTCGATGCTGAGGGCTGGTCGCCGCCCGACGACTGGCTGCCGCTCGCCATGCTCAACCTCGACGCCATGCATCTCGCCGGGTTCGCCTACATCGCCGCCCGTCGCGTCGAGCCCGGCCTCGCCTTCGACGACTTCACCGAGCAGATACACGTGGGCGAACTTTCGCAGGCTTTCTACGGCCAACTCATCGCTCGAGCCGAGGATGACGACGCCGCCCCTTTAGCGAACCGGGCGCAGAGACGGGCGAAGTCTGGCCGTCCGACGAAGACAGGTACGCCCTCGCGTACTTCTACAACTGGCCGCTCCGCGAGGTCGACGCCTTGACGCTCGCCGACTTCATCGGCGCGAGCCGGTACGCCGCCAAGGTCGCGGACAGCGAACGTCGCGCGCTGGGGGACGTCGGTGGGCATCGGCAGTAACGTCAACAAGATCCGCATCGAGTTCTTCGGTCGCGACCGCACGCTCGGCAAGACGTTCGCCCAGCAGTGGAAGAAGGCCGACACCTTCGACAAGAAGATGAAGCTCGTCGGGCACCGGCTGGGGCGGGCTCTCAAGAAGGGCGCCGCCGTCGCCGCCAGTGCCCTCGCCGGCCTCGCCGTCGCCGCCGCCGCCTCGCTCGCCTACGTCGGCGTGAAGGCCGTCAGGATGGCGGTCGACTTCGAAGAGTCGATGGACAAGATACGCGGCCTCACTGGCGCCAGCATCAAGGACATGGCGCTCTACGAAGAGGCGATCCTCAGCATGGGCGTGACGTACGGCGTCAGCGCCAAGGCGGCCGCCGACGCCATGTACTTCATCGCCGGTGTCGGGTTCAAGGGCGCCGCCGCTGTCGACGTCCTCAACGAGACGCTCAAGGCGTCGGCGACCGGCATGGGCGAGGCCGAGGACATCGCCAAGGCGCTCACCCGCGTCATCTCCGTGTACGGGCAGAAGAACCTGACCGCCGCCAAGACGGCCGACATCCTCACCGCCGCCGTGAACGTCGGGAACATGGAAGCCGATGAGATGGCCAAGAACGTCGGCAAGCTCGTGCCGATGGCAAAGCAGCTCGGCGTCAGTTGGGACGAGGTCGCGGGCATCATGGCGGCCTCGTCGCTCGTGCTCGACGTGGACGAAGCTGCCGTCGCGGTCAACCAGTTCTACATGTCGCTTATCAAACCGTCCGCGGCGGGCATCGAGGCGCTCGAGGACGTCGGCCTGAGCTACGCCAAGCTGCGTGACATCGTCAAGGACGAGGGCACCGTCGCCGCGATGCGCCGCCTCGACGACGCCTTCGGCGGCAACGTGGAGCAGATGGCCAAGGTCGTCGGCAGCGTGCGCTCCGTGAAGGCCGTCATGGTCCTGCTCGGCATGGACGCCAAACAGGTCGACAAGATACTCCGCGACGTGAAGAAGTCGTCCGGGTCGCTCGACAAGTCGTGGAAGAAGGTGTCCGAGGGCACCGGGGTCAAGTTCCGGCAGATGACCGAGGGCCTCAACAGCGTCCTCATCAAGCTCGGCTCCGCGATCCTGCCCGCCGTGCGGCTCATCCTCGAAAAGATCACCACGAAGTGGCTGCCGAAGTTCTCCACTTGGGTCAGTGACCACAAGCAAGAGATCACCGACCTTTTCGTCAAGATTGCCAAGAAGGTCGCCGCCTTCGGCGACTACCTCATCAAGCACTGGCCGGAGATTGAAGAGGCGCTGGGGAAAATCGCGAGGGCGGCGCAGACAGTCGCGGGCTGGATAGGTGACGCCGCCGACGCAGCCGCGACCCTCAAGAGGTGGCTCGACCAGGTCCACGTCGACAAGGCCGACCAGCGTTCATGGCTTGACCCCATCACGAACGTGTTCGGCGGCGGGAAGGCCGAGGGCGGCATCGTCAACGCACCCGTCATCGCGGGCGAGGACGGCCCCGAGGCCATCATCCCGCTGACGAAGCCGAACCGCGCCGCGCAAGTCATGGCCGAGGCCGGGCTCCTCGGCGGCGGCGCCGCCCCCACCGTCGTCAACGTCTATCTCGACTCCGAGCCCGTCGCCGCCCGCGTCGAGGTCCGGCAGGCGAAGCGGGCGCGGGTCAACGCGCGGACGAAGGGACTGGCGCTGGCATGAGCGCGGCGGCCTGCACACTCGCCAAGAGCGGCACCACCATCGACCTCCTCGCCGGCGACTACGCCATCGTCAAGTACCTGCCCATCGGCAGCGTCCCGCGCGACTTCGGCGTCCTCTCGGGCTCCGGCGTCGACATCGCCACGGTGACGCGCACCGACAAGTCCGCGCCCCGCGTCGTGCGCCTCGTCGTCGAGGTCAGCGGCACCGACGGCCAGGACTGCGAGGACAACCTCAACGACCTCATCGCCGTCCTGCCCGACACCGGCGAGACCGCGACCCTCTCGGTGACGCGCACCGACGGCGACGCCGCCGTGACCCTCACCGTGCTCGCCGCCAGCGACCTCGAGTGCGACTACGACCTCGCCCGCGACGCTGGCCCGCGCGCCACCCTGACCGTCGACCTCGCCTGCGAGCCCTACGCCTACGGCGCCGCCGCCACGCTCTACAGCGCCAGCGCCGTCACCGTACCCTGCGTGCTCTCGCTCGCGGCCATGACGGGCCTGCACGCGGCCCCGCTGTCGGTCCTGCTCGACGCCACCACGGCCAACCTGCACCACGTCGCGGCGGGCGTCTACCCGGACGCCAGCGCGACCATCGCCAAGTTCGTCCTCGAGGCCGTCGACCTCACGTGGTCGGCGGGCGCCGCCGACACCGACGCCAACGGCTACCCCGACGGCGACGGCAACACGGTCTGGAAGACGAACGCGGCGGCGGGCGTCTACGCCGACGTCGACGTGACCGACTTCGAGCCCGGCAGTTACGCCGTGTACGTGAACGCCAGGGCCGACGCCGACGCCACGGTGGCCACGCTGGAGACGACCTACACCGCGGCCGTCGACATCGAGTCTGCCGACCTGCGCCGTCACCTGCT
>Ga0265297_10008659_pt1 | contig 13468 bp, 18 predicted proteins | sample Munlanlwell13791_FD_192502 | JGI IMG/M metagenome (GOLD analysis project Ga0265297, IMG submission 192502) | Leachate microbial communities from a municipal landfill in Southern Ontario, Canada - Leachate well 137-91 | ecosystem: Engineered > Solid waste > Landfill > Unclassified | place... | reverse complement strand
CCGGTCGGCTCATAATTTTTCACATCAGGCAACTTCACCGGCAAATTTTTTTCCGGCACGCTGACAGAACCGCATTTCTCGCAATGGATAATCGGAATCGGTTCGCCCCAATATCGCTGGCGGGAAAAAACCCAGTCTTTTAGTTTATAGTTAACGGCTTTCTTGCCAACCCTATTTTTTTCCAACCAAGCGATCATTTTTTTAATTGCCTCGCCCACTTTTAACCCATCTAGAAAATCTGAACCAAAAAGAACTCCATCCCCCTCATGAACGATGCCACCATTAATAGTTTCAAGTTTGTCTATAATTTTATTTAAATCATTTTTAAAATGTAAAATAATAGTCTCTTCTTTTTCATTTAAAAAATGAAGTTCCTCGGGTGACACAACATATTTGATTGGTAATTTATATTTTTTCGCAAAATTATTATCCCTTTCATCGTGCCCTGGCACCGCCATAATCGCGCCCGTGCCATAACTAGCTAAAACATAATCAGCCACAAAAATCGGAATTTCTTTATTATTAACAGGATTAATAGCCATTATACCCTCCAACTTCACACCAGTTTTTTCTTTCTGCAATTCTGTTCTTTCTAAATCAGATTTCTTTCCCGCTTGCTCAATATATTTCTTTACTTCGGCGTAATTCGTAATTCGTAATTCGTAATTCTTTATTAGCTCGTGTTCCGGCGCCACCACCATATAAGTACAGCCAAACAAGGTATCTGGTCTGGTTGTAAATACTTCTAACTTACTATCTTGTCCGTGAGATTGCTTCTCCGCCAGCTGGCGGATCGCAATGACAGAAAATTGGACAGTAGCGCCTTCCGACCTGCCAATCCAATTCTTCTGCATTTCTTTGATTGATTCTTCCCAATCCGGCAATTTTTCCAGATCCGCAAGCATTCGATCGGCGTAATCGGTGATTTTTAATACCCATTGGCGCATCGGTTTTCTCTCAATATCCGAACCGCAGCGTTCGCATTTCCCATTTTCCAAATCTTCATTAGATAAAACTGTTTTACAGCTTGGGCACCAATTGACCGGTTCGTTTGATTCATAAGCCAAGCCTTTTTTAAACATCTGTAAAAAAGTCCATTGCGTCCATTTGTAATATTCTGGATCAGTCGTATTTATTTCTCGCTCCCAGTCATAAGTGAAGCCAAGCTTTGAAAGCTGATTTTTGAAAGTTTTAATATTTTCATCCATCGCTTTTCTCGGATGAATTTTATTTTTGATAGCATAATTTTCCGCCGGCAAGCCAAAAGCGTCCCAGCCCATCGGATGCAAAACATTAAATCCTTGCATCATTTTCATCCTGGCAAAAATATCCGTAGCAATATAACCCTTCGGATGCCCGACGTGCAAACCAGCACCAGAAGGATAAGGGAACATGTCCAAAATATAATATTTCGGCTTTTTTTCATCCTCTTTTGTTTTATAGGCTTTATCTTTTTTCCATTTTGCCGCCCATTTTTTTTCTATTTTTTCGTGGTTATATTTTTCCATATTTATTTTATATTTTTTCTTTTTTTCTTTTTTATCTTATCGTTAGCAACTTTTCTCAAATCTTCATGCCGGTCATATTCATCAACAATCTCATCTCCGATTATTTCTTCCAAGACATCCTCAATTGTAACTAGTCCGGAAACAATGTCATTTTCATCCAGCACGACAAACAAATGGTTCTTAGTCCTTTTAAAAGCATTAAACAAGCTATCCAGAGGTTTTGTGTTTTTAATAAAAATTACTTTCTCGTGAATTATTTTTGATAAATTCTTTTTTCTATTGTCGCTTAAAATCAAATCCTTAGCATAAAGCAAACCGACAATATTATCAAACTTTTCTTCATATACGGGTATGCGTGAATGCCCTGATTTAAATATCTTTTTAACGGTGGCTTGATCTAATTTTTGATCAATTGATAAAGAAAAAATTTCTGTGCGCGGCGTCATAATATCTTGGGCGGTTTTGTTTGAAAAGCTTAAAGCGCCTTTAACAATCCTCTCCTCATCTTTATCAACTTCGCTTTCTTCAAGATCTTCATGGTCCTCAATAATCTTCATCAACTCATGCTTAGAATAAACCGTCGGCATCTCAGCTCCCAAAATCTTATCTAAGACCCAGGCCAGCGGCCAACAAATCGGAAATAAAATTGTTACAAAAATTCTAGCCAGCCAGGCAAATTTGGCTCCCGTAATTAAGGCATAGCGGGAAAAAACCGCTTGCGGAATAATTTCACCAAAAATTACGATCAAAGCCGTAGCCGTTATGCCAGCTATAAACCCGGAAGCAATCGATCCTAAAAAAATAGATAAGGTTGAATTAACCGCCACGTTGCCTATCAACAAGGTGCAAAGTAATAGATTTCCCTTTTTACGTATGTTATAAACTTTTTTGGCTTGCTTATTACCTAACTCTGCTTTTCTCTCTAAATCGTCCTTATTCAAGCTAAAAAACCCTAACGTTAAACCAGAGAATAAAGCGGACAACGAAACTAGAAAAATTACTATAATATAAGTCATGAATTTGTATTTTATATTATCATCTTATCTTAAAATTTCCTAAAAATCAAATGCCCGAAGAACGAATCTCTGGGCATAATTTTTCTGTAAAATATTTAAGAAGGAGAAAATCCTTCCGCCTCATTTTCATCATTATCTACTGGAACTGCCGTGTCAGGATTGTCTTCTTCCAAGACTTCTCCATTATCCGGATTTTGGCCCAAACCTCCCCCTAATCCTTTTGCTGCCTTTGCTGCTGCTTGCATAGCAACCTCCTGTTTTTAAAATTTAACATCTACACCGGCTGGACAGTGATCCGAGCCGGAAACCTTATCCAAAATGAACGATTTTCTTATTTTTTTTATTATTTTGACAGAAACGCAAAAATAGTCAATCCTCCAGCCGATATTTCTGGCGCGGGCGTTAAAACGATAGCTCCACCAAGAATATTGAATTTTATTTTTATTTAAATAACGAAAAGTATCAACAAAGCCGGCTTTCAAAAATTTTGTCATCCAAGCTCGCTCTTCATCCGTAAAGCCAGGATTCCCAATATTATCCTTTGGCCGGGCCAAATCTATTTCTTCGTGCGCCACATTAAAATCACCCGTGGCGATTATCGGCTTCTTCTTTTCCAATTTTTTAAAATAAGATAAAACTTTACTGTTAAAATCCAATTTGAAATCCAAGCGGGATAATTCATGATTAGCATTAGGAAAATAAATATTCGCCAAATAAAACTTTTCACAATCTAAAACCTGAATGCGTCCTTCGTTGTCCCAATCTAAATCCGGCAAAATTTTTGCTTTGATTCCATCTTTAACCAAAATAGCCGTGCCGCTGTAACCGGGGCGCTTGGCGCTATGCCAAAATTCCTGATAATCAGCAAAATCAAAAACTTCCTTAGCTTTTGATTCTTTGTCTATTTTTATTTCCTGCAAACACAAAAAATCCGGTTTTTCTTTTTTTAAAAAATCTAAAAAACCCTTCTTCACAACCGCTCTGATGCCATTAACATTCCAAGATAGTATCTTCATATGTTCAACACGTTTATGTATTTTTAAACCTTTTATGAACCGTTAATTCGAATTCTTTAGTGATTTTTAAATATTATTAGAGGAATGCGAATGCCGCGAATGCTATTTTCAAAAAAACACAAACATACAAACCCTACTCCCTAATCCCTAAGCCCTAAGTACCTAATTTACTTCTTAAATATCAAAAACCTCAAAAATATCATCGATTCTTTATAATCCTCGCTAACGCCTTCACCCCGGCGCCGCTCACTTTCATGTTTTTCTTCTTTTTTTTATCACGCCTTTTTTTATTTTTTTCCGCTTCCACCTCTAAATTCTCAAAATTTTGTTTATTCATATAAAAAATGATATAATAAACCTATCTTTACTATAATCAAAATTCATTATTTTATCAATGGAACCCATGTTAAATAAATTTCAAGAAAGGTGGTGGAAAATCGCTTTTTACTCCGTCATGACTTTATTAGCCATCTTTTTGGTAGCTTTTTGTTTTTACATTTTTGATTTGATAAAAAACAAAAATAGCAAAACCATAGATGAGAATAAAATATTAGCTCAACTTGAGCAATACAAAACTGATACCGAGGACAAAACAATCACCGGAACAGATAATTATTGGCTGGGAGCAGCCAAGCCAAAAATTACCATCGTGGAATTTGCGGATTTTAACTGCCCTTACTGCTTAAACTCTTTTTCTAATATTCGAGAAATAAGCTTGAAATACAAAGACAGCGTTAAAATAATATTCAGAGACTTTCCCGTTCGCGAGAATTCTGTTGATTTAGCTTTGGCCGGACGCTGCGCGGGCGAGCAAGGTCTGTTCTGGATTATGCACGACAAACTTTTCGCCAATCAAGGAAAATTTGAAATAAACCAGCTGCCGGAATTAGCCAACCAAATAGGAGCGGATGTAAACAAATTTACAGAATGCTTGGAAAGCGAAAAATATATAAGTAAAATAAATAAAGATTATGCTGACGGAAAATCCCTGGAAATAACCGGAACGCCGACTTGGTTTATAAACGGCTACAAAATTGAGGGTGATATTCCCCACGACTTATTTATTCAAATAATTGAAGAATTAAATAAATAATTCGAATACTACAAATTTATATTCAAATGCTTCAAATAGCTAAAATACCCCTTAAATTATATGGATAAAGTTGCTCATAAAGAGCTATCATATAAAATAACTGGCTTGTTATTTAAAACCCATAAAGAATTAGGACATTTCAGGAGCGAAAAACAATATGCTGATTATTTTGAAAAATTGCTTAAACGAGAGAAAATAAAATATGCCCGCGAATATAAATTTGAAGATCATCAGTACGGACAAGAAAAAATTAGGTGCATATGCGATTTTATAGTAGATGACAAAATTGTTTTAGAGTTCAAAGCAAAAAATTTTATTACCAAAGAAGATTATTATCAGGCCAAAAGATATTTAATAACATTAAATCTACAGTTAGCTATAATAGTTAATTTTAGACAAACAAGATTAGCACCGAAAAGAGTTTTAAACAGTAAATTTTTAAAAAATATTTGAAGTATTTGAATTACGTATTTGAGGCATTTGAATTATTAATTATTTGAATTATATATGAAACAAATAAGAATTCACGGCCGCGGCGGCCAAGGCGTAGTAACGGCAGCGGAACTAATAGCAATGGCGGCGTTTTCAGACGGAAAGATAGCTCAAGCTTTTCCTTCTTTTGGAGTGGAAAGAACCGGAGCGCCTATTGAATCTTTTGCTCGAATTGATAAAAAAGAAATTAAAATCAGAGAGCATGTTTATCACCCCGATGTTTTAATAATTTTAGATCCGTCCCTTCTTTCTTCTGTTGATGTTGCCGCTGGCTGCGGAGAAAAAACTTTAGTTATAATAAACACAGCTAAAGATAAAAAAGAATTAAAAATAAATTTGCCGGAAAAAAATATTTATCCAATAAATGCTACTGATATTGCTCTGAAAATAATCGGGAAAAATATAGTGAATACTATAATTCTCGGCGCCTTTGCCAAAGCTACCGGCCTGGTAACCTTGGACGGACTTAAAAAAGCTATAGAACAAAAATTTTCCTCCAAAGGCAAAGAAATGGTTAATAAAAATATCCAAGCTATAACTCAGGCTTTTAACTCTTAAACTATACTATTTAAAATTATGAAAATAAATATAACCGCCAAGCCGGGCTCAACCAAAAAAAATAAAACCGGGGGCTGGAGAACATTCAAGCCAAAAATAGACCTTGAAAAATGTATTGGCTGCGGTCTTTGCGCGCGAATCTGCCCGGAAGGAATAATAGAAATGAAAAATGACAAAGAAGGAAAATTAAAACCGGAAGTTGATTATGATTATTGCAAAGGCTGCGGTGCCTGTGCTGCTGAATGTCCGGTCAAAGCTATTATAATGGAATTAGATAAAAAATAATTATGAAACAAATACTTGAGGGCTCTCACGCTATTGCCCTAACTATAAAAAATATCAACCCGGCTGTTATTTCCGCCTATCCCATCACTCCCCAAACTCATATTGTTGAAGATTTGGCGAAATTCAAGGCAAACGGAAAAGCTAATTATGAATACGTCCGGGCAGAAAGCGAATTTGCCGCCGCATCTATCATTCTTGGCGCCAGCGCTACCGGCGTGCGGGTTTATTCAGCCACCTCTTCCCAGGGTCTTCTTTTGATGACCGAGGTTATCTTTAATATCGCCGGCATGCGCTTGCCTGTTGTAATAACCTGCGCCAATCGAGCCGTGTCCGCGCCCATCAATATTTGGAATGACCAGCAAGACGCTATGACTATCAGAGATGCCGGCTGGATTATGTTTTTTGCCGAAAATCATCAAGAAGCAATAGAACAGCATATTATAGCTTATAAAATAGCAGAAAAATTAAACCTGCCAGTAATGATAAATATTGACGGCTTTATTCTCACTCACACTTACGAACCGGTAGTAATACCAGAACCAGATAAAATAAAAAAATATTTGCCAGACTACAAGCCAAAGACAGGACAATTTTTAGACCCCAAAAATCCCGTCACTATGGGCGCTTTTGCTACTCCCGCTGATTATATGGAGATCCGCCAAGATCTGCATGATGATTTAACCGCCAGCCTTGAGGTTATAAACGAAGAATACAAAAAATATCATCAAACAATCTCCAGCCCAACAATCGTCAATCGTCAATCGTCAATCGACAATGGTTTAGTAGAATACTATGGCCCTAAAAATCCAAAAATAATTTTAACCGCTATGGGCTCCATCATCGGCACAATAAAAGAAGTAGCGGACGAACATAATATTTCTTTTTTCAAAGATAAGGTCGGCATTTTGAAAATAAAAACTTTTCGCCCCTTCCCAGCTGAAGAAATTTTAAAAGTCATCAAGCCAGCCAAATACATCGCAATTTTAGATAAATCCATTTCTTTGGGGCATATCGGACCGCTGGCCAGCGACTTAAAAGCTTCTGTTCAAAAAAAATTCAACGGCAAGATCCAAAGCTTTATAGTCGGTCTGGGAGGAAGAGATATTACTAAAAAAATAATTAAAAAAATAATAGAGGATATAAAGAAAAATAATAACGAAACAAAATTTGTTGGCTAAAAAATATGAAAAAATTTCCAAAAATTTTAATAATCACTTTTTTCTCAATTTTTATTCTCCAGATGATTTGTTTAATTATTTTATTGGCTGTTCCCCAAGAAAGTCGGGCCGCTGACGCATCTGAAATTAAATTTGCACCTCAAGTGTCAATCCCTGGATCAAACTTCACAACCGATAAAGCAGCTGCCCCTTCAATCGCCAAATATATTAAAGCCGTTTATAATTACGCTATTGGCATTGTGGGAATTCTCGCGGCCGTGGTTCTGATGTTCGGGGGCGTGCGCTGGCTTCTGGCCGGTGGCAGTCCAGATAAAATTAGCGACGCCAAAGCCTGGATCGGCGCTTCTTTGACTGGTTTAATTCTGGCTTTAACTTCTTATATGATTTTAAACACTATCAATCCTGATTTGGTGACTTTTAAAGATATAGCGCCAAAAAACATATCTGAATATAAAAATGGCGCTTGCTCAAATTACACGGAAGAGCAAAGATGCCTAGAGGCTGTCGGTTGCAAATGGGAAGGCAATAAATGCATAGAAAACTCGCAATATTCTAAATGCGGATTAACAAAAGAAGAAAAAACCGAAGTCGCCAGGTGTTGTCAAAAAGGTACAGAATATAAATATGCTCTTCTCTCTATTGGAAAATATTGCCTTGACGTTTGCGGTTCGGGCTGGATATTAGTAGACGCAGATAAATGCAAACCAAGCATAGGATATTAATCTTTATGTTAAAACACAAAAACTTTCTTAATAAAAAATTCCCAAAAATTTTTTCAATTGTCTTTCTGTTTTTAATAATTTTACAAACAGGATTTTTTCTATTTTTTACTTTGTTTAATATACCGGCAAAAGCCGAGGCGAAATGGACAAACCCAACTGACAGCCTGCAAATAAAAATTCCGGGAATGGCCAGATTCACCACTCCTACCGCCTGTCCAGATGACCCAACCAAAACTTGCGTCCCCTGGATAGGAGAGTATATAGCTGGAATCTATAAATATGGAATTGGCGTTGTGGGAATTCTGGCGGCCGTGGTGCTGATGTTCGGAGGCGTGCGCTGGCTTCTAGCTGGAGGCAGTCCTGATAAAATCGGTGATGCCAAGGCCTGGATCGGCGCTTCTTTAACTGGTTTAATTCTGGCTTTAACTTCCTATATGATTTTATATCAAATTAATCCTGATTTGGTTAAAGTAAATTCTTTAAAAATAAAATTAGTGGAAAAAAAGCCGGAGATAATTTCCGGTTGTGAATGGACAAAACTTAATTATTCCGGCGTTGGCGGCAGTATTACTTTTGAAGAATGTTCAAATTACAATATGGTTAAAGCTAGTGATGACGGAAAATGCAAAAGTACAAAACCGACTGACCAAAGGGGTGCTTACACGGGCGAATATGATCCGATAGAGGGATATATATACACATGCTGTTGCGGGCAAACTGAAGGCTGGAGTTTTGATCCAGGTATAGAAAATCAATTAGGAGACGCCTCTGATTCCCTGCTCGATCTGCTAAGTTGCATGAGGCAAAAAATGTCTTCTGGCGTTGGAAGAATATCTTCAATCAGTGATTCTAATTATACCGGCAACCTGGCCGCTTGCTATAGCAGTGATAATTCCTGCAAACTGCTGGATCCAGCTTGCGTGCACAGCTGCACTTCTTGCCATTACGGCGGAGGCCGAGGAGATAAATCTTACGCGGTTGATCTTGGCGATGAAGAAAATGCGGAGGAAATAAACCAAGCTGCTGCTCAATGCGGAGCGAAATTTTTGAATGAAGGAGACCATATTCATATAAGTACTTCCAGTTGCCTTAACTTATAAAAGTATGCTCTATTTCACTAAATATGCAGAAAAAAAATTTGATATTCTGAATAAGCATAAAGTTTATTTTACCAAAGAACAAATAGAAGAAACGATTAAATCACCGGACAAAGTTGAAAAAAGAAAAAAATTAACTCTTGCCTGCAAAGACAATACAAAAGTGATTTACAAAAGGGAGGCAGAACTTATAAAAATAATTACTTTTTATCCAATAAAATAATGGAATACGACAATGAAGCCAATATAATAAGCTGGGAAATTGCTAAGGGAGAGATAAGTCATGCCCGGGAATTCGGAAATTTCATAATTCACCTCTCCCCTGCCGGCAAGCCGATTCTGGTTGAAATTCTTGAAGCTTCTAAATTCGTCGGCCAGCTTGATAAAATAAAAGAAGATGAAAAATTAAAAACCGCCTTAAATTTAAGCAGTAATTAAATATGAAAAATAAAACCATCACAAAATCAAAAATTACAAAACCGCTTTCTCCTGGCCATCGCGCTTGTGCTGGCTGCGGACAGATGATTGCCGCCAGAGCCGTAGCCGAGGCTCTTGGGCCGGATGTTATAATCGCTAACGCCACTGGATGCTTGGAAGTCACAACGACTCCTTATCCTGAAAGTTCTTGGGGCATGCCCTGGATTCATTCTCTTTTTGAAAATGCCTCAGCCGTCGCTTCCGGAATTTCAGCAGCCTTGAAGCAAAAAGGAGACAAAAAAACAAAAGTCGTTGCGCAAGGAGGAGATGGCGGAACATTTGATATTGGCCTTGGGTTGATTTCTGGAATGTGGGAAAGAGGAGAAAATATTTTATATATCTGCTATGATACCGAGGCTTATTCTAATACCGGTATTCAAGCTTCCGGAGCTACTCCCTGGGCTGCCAGCACCACCACCACTCCGGCAGGATCCGGGCCAACTATAGATGCTATTGGTTCGCACCAAAGAAAAAAAGATATGATTGCTATTGCCTTAGCGCATGGCTTAAAATACGTAGCTGAATCTACATCCGGCTTTCCCGAAGATATCGCTCGCAAAGTAAAAAAAGCTCTAACAATAGAAGGGCCAAGCTACATCCAAATCCTTACTCCTTGTATTCCCGGCTGGAATATTGATTCTAGCCAGGCAATAAAAGTCGGGAAACTCGCTGCGCAAACCGGTCTATATCCATTGCTGGAATATGAAAATGGCCAGTTGATAAATGCTTCCAAAATTTCTCAGCCGCAGACGAAAGTAGAAGAATACCTAAAAGTACAAGGCCGATTCAAACATTTGTTCTCTGACAAAAAAGGCAAAGAACAAATTGATTATATCCAAAAATTAGCCGATCAAAATATTGTTAAATATAATTTAAAATAAAAAAGACAAACAAAAAAAGAAGGCGGAATTTTATCCATCTTCTTTTTTTATCCGCACAAATTTGATTTTATTTAAATGCTTTTAATATCTTCATTAGTATGCAAACCATCTAAGAAGAGCTTGCGATCTTTCGGAAAAAATTTCCGCGCTATCTTGTATATTCCATAAGTAATAAAAAAAGCGGAAAAAACGTCAATCGTGTAATGAAGATGCCCAAGAATAACTGCTACTCCGGCTATAACGGAACAAGAAATAAAAAAATACCGCAGATGTTTATTTTCCCAAAATAATAAACCCATTAAGAATGGTAGCCCGGTATGCCCGGAAAAAAATAAATCAGCGCCAGAACTAAAGTAGCGAAAACGATCAAAATCTACAGCAATATGGCCAAGAGGCGGAGCGAGATGAGTCATAATCACAAAACCTGAACGGATGCAAACAAACAGCGCTATACTCTTAAAAGTAAAAGGGATTATCTTCGGCTCCAAAATAAATAAAAACAAAAGTAAAAATATAAAAGAAAAAGCACCCTCGCTGAAAATAATATCCGTATTTACTACCGGCAAATTATCAAGCAAAATATCCGTGGTAGAATTTCCCTCCGCTTTAACCACATATTTCAACGCGCTATAATTCACAAAAAAACTTCCAACTAAAAAAATAACTCCGACTATTGCCGAGATAGTAAACGCTTTATTTGCCCATAGCAATCTATGCCTGGCGATTAATGATTTTATGGTAAAGTAATTCATATTTATCTATTATTTTATCAATATCGTGGACTTTTATCATTTCTAAACTCTTCTTTGACATTCTATTTTTTAGCTCTTTATCTGAAAAAATCCTGACGATATATTCAGATATAGATTTAATATCATCCAACTGGAACAAAAAGCCATTTTCGCCGTGTTTGATAAGATGCGGCAAAGCCATGGCATTGACGGCAATAATCGGTAAGCCAGAAGCCATCGCTTCCATAGTCACGATGCTTTGCAGTTCAGCTATCCCGGCAATCGCAAAACAATCTGCGACTCTATACAAATTCGGCTTATCTTCATTGGAAACAAAGCCGGTGAAAGTAACAGATTTTTTTATTTTTAACTTGCTTGCCAGTTTTTCCAAATTAGCTTTTTCCGCCCCGAATCCGGCTATCAAAAAATGAGCATCAATTTTTTCTAAGGACAGGGCAAACGCTCTAAGAAGGACATCTACGTTCTTTTCTTTATCCAATCTCCCCAAATATAATAAAATCTGTTTTTTAGGCAAATTATATTTTTCTTTAAGGTACTCGCCGTTATTCTGAGTATTAAATATTTTCAGATCAATCCCACAGGAAATAGGAACAACGGATTTTGATAAGCCGATTTCGGCCAAAAGTTTTGCTCCCGTCTCGGTTGGGGTTGTAACAGCATCTAGTTTTTCAAAAACTTTAAGAAAATCTTTCCAGGCGAATTGTCTAATATGGCCCTCTGTTTTCCGGTTAAGATGCAAATAATGCAAAAGATTTTCCGGCATGAAATGGTTGGTTCCCATAATTGGAATTTTTAATTCCCTGGCGATTTTCAGAATTGTTTTGCTGAATATAAGATGACTTTGCAAATGAATAACATCTGGAGAAAACTCTTTTATTCTTTTGCGAAGCAAATTTTTTATAAAAATTGATTGAGCAACTCTAAATCTATTTATAAATATAGGAAAAGAACGAACTCCGAAGACTGAAACTCCGTTCAGATCATAATTTTCATTATGTATAAATCTGGAGGGCGCAACTACTAAAACAGAATGCCCATTTTTGTGGAGATAATGAGCAAGCCTTTGAACAAAATATGAAGCTCCGTTAACATCTGGATAAAAAGTAGGCCCAACAATAAGTATTTTCATAAAATTATTATACTAATCTATATTTTCTTTTCATATTTCTTGCTTACCTTTTTAACTACAATGTAAATTACAATAAACAGAATAGTTAAACCGATTGTTCCAATTGCGGTGTAATCAAGATATTGGTTGATTTTATTATAAGTTTCGCCAAAATAAAAACCGATGAGTAGAAGAATAAGGGATTTCGGCAAGGTGGCAATGAAATTATACCAAATAAACTTCCATAACGACATTTTGGCTATACCAGCCGCCACCAGCACCACCGCGCCAACGGCATGAGTAAATTTTCCGATAATTAATGTTTTACCGCTGTGTTTTACAAAATGTTCTTTCAAACTTTCTATGTTTTCTTGGGTGATACCGAGAAAGTGCCCCCAGCGTCCGACAAATTTTTGTCCGCCATAATACCCAGCCATATAATACAAACAATCGCCGGCCACATCCCCAACTACTATAATTCCATAAGCGATAAATATATTAAAATAATCGAGAGAGGACAAAAACCCGGCGATAACAGTAATAATCGGCCCTTCAATCACGGTAAACGGAAAAAGGAAAAAATATTTATGGGCAATTAAAAGAATAATAATTTCTTGAAGCGACATAAAAAATAAATTAGTGGACGGCACAGGACTCGAACCTGTGACCTCTGCGATGTGAACGCAGCGCTCTAACCAACTGAGCTAGCCGTCCATTTTATATTGACAACGCTCCCTGCCTGCCGGCAGGCAGATAACCCCCGCCAGCGGGCGGGTCCGCCTCGGGCGGAAACTGCAGAACTATAAGCCCTTTTATTTCCTTTTCCCGGCTTTATCAAAACATTCAAAATGAATATTATCATCTTTAAATATCTCAACAACCTTATATTTTCCTTTTGTCCAAATTTCTCCATTTTCAACAAAATGCGTGGCTTCTAAAATTATAATACTGGCCTTAGGCCTGGATAAATCTTCATTGCCCCTGGTCTCAATTAAAGGGATCTCTCCGTGCAGCCAATAATTCCTCTGCTCTTTTTTAAGAAAATAATAAATTTTTCCAGCTTCTAAATTTTCCGGAATACATTCTTCCTCTTTTCTGTTTCCTTTTTTAAATTCTGAAATATTTCGCAAAGCCAAATCCGGATTGAACTCAACTTTAATACCCATAAAAATATTTTTAATTTTTTATATTTTATTTTTTATTTCCCCTTGTCCATCGCTTCATTCGCCAGCGCGTCCGCCTCTTTATTCCTTTCCCGGGGAATATGGTGAAAACTTACTTTTTT
>Ga0265297_10008658_pt1 | contig 13472 bp, 12 predicted proteins | sample Munlanlwell13791_FD_192502 | JGI IMG/M metagenome (GOLD analysis project Ga0265297, IMG submission 192502) | Leachate microbial communities from a municipal landfill in Southern Ontario, Canada - Leachate well 137-91 | ecosystem: Engineered > Solid waste > Landfill > Unclassified | place... | reverse complement strand
CCAACCATCACTTTCTGGTCAAACGGTTGACCGGTCCGGCCGTCATAAAGAACAACTTTTCCATCTTCCGGCAGCCCAGCTGATTTTAATTCTCGGTTAATATCTTCTTCGGTGGCTCCGGCAAAAACCGGAGTAATGGCTCGGTAGCCGAGTTTCGAAGCCGCCCAACCCAAGTGCGTTTCTAAAATTTGACCTAAGTTCATACGCGAAACAACGCCTAACGGATTTAAAATAACATCAACCGCCGTACCATCTTTCAAATGAGGCATATTTTCTACCGGAACAATTTTGGAAATAACACCCTTATTGCCGTGACGACCGGCTAATTTGTCACCGGCCATAATATGGCGCAACTGAGCAATTTCAATCTGAATTCTTTTAATAATACCGGGTTCTAACTTATCGCCGCGATCCCGCGAGAAAACCTGAATGCCGACCACTCGGCCGCGCTTGCCGTGTTTTAAAACCAAAGAGGTATCTTTTACGTCCCTAGCTTTTTCACCGAAAATAGCCCGCAATAACCTTTCTTCAGCCGTCAAATCAGTTTCGCCCTTAGGCGAAATCTTTCCGACTAAAATATCTCCGGCATTAACTTCGGCTCCAATCCGAATGATTCCTTCCTCGTCTAAATCTTTTAATTTTTCCAAAGAAACATTCGGAATGTCCAAAGTAGTTATTTCCGGTCCCAGCTTAGTATCGCGGACATCGCAATAAAAATCTTCAATATGGATAGAGGTAAACTTATCCTCGCGCACCACTCTTTCTGAAAGAATAACCGCATCTTCGTAATTAGCGCCTCCCCAGGAAATAAAAGCAACTAACAAATTCTTGCCCAAAGCCAAAACGCCGTGGTCAGTCAACAAGCTGTCGGCAATCACGTCGCCCTTCTTTACTTTCTGATTCTTAGTGACAATCGGCCGCTGAGAAATACAAGTGTATTGGTTGGCGCGCACAAAATTACGCAAACGATAATTGACGAATTCGCCATTGCCTTTTTTGCCGGAAGCTTTAATTTTAATATGGCTGGCATCCACCTCATAAACTTCGCCGTCAAAATCAGAGGTAATAACCTGGCCCGAATCATGCGCTGCCTTCTCTTCTAAACCCGTGCCCACCAACGGAGCTTCGGATTCAAGATAAGAAACGGCCTGCCGCTGCATATTCGAACCCATTTGCGCCCGGTTGGCATCATCGTGTTCTAAAAAAGGAATCAGGCCGGCGGCCACGCTACCAATCTGGAAAGGAGAAACATCAATAAATTGAATGGCTTTAGCCGGATAAAACCCGGGTTCGCCACGGAAACGCGCTTCCACTTCATTTTCTAAAATACGCCCGTCAGCGCTCGCTTTGATTCCGCTATGAGCGATATAATATTTTTCCTCTTCCCAAGCATCCATATAAACCACTTCAGAAGTGACATGGCCGTGCTTCACTCGAAAATACGGAGTTTCCAAAAAACCGAAATGATTAACTTTAGCAAAAGTAGCCAAATAACTGACGAGACCGATAGTCGCGCCTTCCGGAGTCTGAATCGGACAAATACGGCCATAATGAGTATGGTGAACATCACGTACCTCAAAGCCTGCCCGTTTCCGGGTTAGACCGCCCGGACCCATGGCGGAAAAACGGCGCTTATGTTCCAATTCGGCCAAAGGATTTTCCTGGCTCATAAATTGAGAAAGCTGGGAGGTATTAAAAAATTCCGAGACCACGCCCATCATCGGACGAGAATTGATAAGCTGAGCCGGCACTAAAGTAAAAATATCGTACGTGGACATGCGGTCCTGAATAATACGGCGCATCCGGGCAATGCCGATACGCAAACGATTTTGTAATAACTCTCCGACCGCCCGAATCCGGCGATTACCTAAATGGTCAATATCGTCCGGTTCGGCCTTCTCGTCGTTATTGGAACTAATGATAAATTTCAAAATGGCAACCAAATCATTAATGGTTAATAAGTGCTCGGTGGATGTATTTTTATCCAAACCCAAGCGCTGATTAAGTTTATATCTTCCCACCTCGCTCAAATCGTATCTGTCCAGACGGAAAAACATACCCTCAATCAAACCGCGAGCATTCTCAGCCGTAGCCAAATCACCCGGCCTGATCCTCTTATAAATTTCAATAAAGGCCTCATCCTGACTCTTGGCAACATCTTTTTTCAGGGTTTTTTCAATAAATTTCACTTCGCCAGTATCTACATCTTTAAAGGCCTTGAGAATTTCATCATTAGTAGTCAAACCGAAAATCTTCAATAAAACCGTGGCCGGCACCTTCCGTTTCCGGTCAATTTTCACATAGATAGCACTGTCCGCATCGGTTTCAAACTCTAACCAGGCGCCCCGATTAGGAATAATCTTGGCGCCGAACAATTTCCGGCCTCGGGTCATAGCGGCGTTAAAATAAAGACCGCTGGAACGAATAATTTGAGATACTACCACTCTCTCCACGCCGTTAATAATAAAAGTGCCCCGCGAAGTCATAATGGGGAAATCTCCAAAATAAACTTCTTGCGATTTAGTCTCTCTGGCCTTCTTATTAATCAATTTTAACTTCACTCGAAGCGCCGATTCATAAGTGAGGTTTTTTTCTTTGGCTTGAAATTCGTCAAATTTCGGAGCATCAAAATAATAATCCTCGAAGTAAAGTTCGAGTTCTTTGCCGGTATAATTTTTTACCGGAGATATTTCCTTAAACAGCTCCTTTAGTCCCTCTTTAAGAAACCAGGCGTAAGAATCGGTTTGAAGCTGTGAAAGATTTGGTACGATATCTAAACTCGTCAAGGCGCGCGGTTGACGAGTGAATACTTTCACGTTTTTGAACATAAAAATATTTATCCCCAATGAATCTTGGGATTTAAGAAAATACTATAAAATTAAATTTAGAAATAGATGGACAATTTTTAATAGTCAAATTATATAAAAATTGTTTGCAAATTTAGGGGAAATTTGGTTGGTTTTATTTTATTCCTTATTTCTAATTTTGTCAACCCCCTTTGATGCTTTAACGCTTAGACCACTGCGGCGATCTCCTAGCCTTCTTAAAGCCATATTTCTTTCTTTCAACCATGCGGCTATCCCGAGTCAAAAATCCGGCGCGACGAAGACGTTTTTTAAAATCCAGATTAAACTCAACCATCGCCCGACTAATGCCCAAACGAATTGCTTCGGCTTGAGCCTGAACGCCGCCACCGGAAGTTTTAATGGTGGCGCCGAATTTACCCGGACATTTCATTTTTTCAAACGGAGACTCTAAGGTTTTTTGCTGACGAACTAAAGGAAAATAATTTTTATAATCGCGGCCGTTAACGATAATTTCTTTTTTCTTAGTAAAAAGTCGAACAATGGCCACTGCGGTTTTCCTGCGGCCAATGCCTTCATAGTACCGATCTTTCCCCTTGGTATCAAAAACCTGCTCTTCTATTTCCAAAGGAGCTTCCGCTGTAATTTTTTCTTCGGTAACCTTTTTTTCTGCTTCTTTTTTCTTAGGCATAAATTATCAAATTTTTAATTCGTTTTGACCGCAATTTGTTTTTCGGCAACATGTTCCAAACCGCCTTTCGTAAAACCTCTTTGGGGTTTTTCTCGAAAACTTGCCGTAAAGTTTGGCTCTTCAAATGTCCCTGATATCCGGTGTGATGACGGTAAAGCTTCTGATTAAGTTTTTTGCCGGAAAATTTAATTTTCAAAACATTTTCTACTACCACTCTGTTATTGCTGGCCAAACGCGGCTCATAATGAACGGAGTTTTTCCCCTGTAAAAGAACCGCTATTTTAGTGGCTAATCTTCCTAATATTTGGTTGGTGGCGTCTATTTTATATTCCTGCATATTAGTTAACCAACAAATTCAATAATAACCATTTTTGCCGCGTCCCTTTTGCGCAAGCGCGGACTCCGGATAATCCTCAAATACCCTCCAGACCGTTTTTGAAACTTGGGCGCAATTTTATGAAAAATTTCAAAGGCCGCTTTTTCGCCAAAACGCGCAATCAGCAATTTTAAGCTGGCTAAATCCTGCTTTTTAGCCAACGTCACCGCTTTTTCCATAATCTTTTTAATTTCTTTGGCGCGCGGTTCAGTGGTCTCAATTTTCTGATAAAAAGCTAAATTAGAAATCAAGCTTTTAATAAAAGCCCTGCGATCACCTCTTTTCCTATGAAATTTTCTACCCTTGGCTAAATGACGCATGAGTTAAAAATTATTTCTTTGTTTTATTTTTCTTTTCGGACTTTTTTACCTTCATTTCTTTTTTAACGGCCGAAGATTTCGGCTTAGCCTTAGTTTCTTTTGCAACCACGCGCTGTTCTTCGGGAATTTCAATGCCGGTTTCAATTGTTTGGAAATGGGCAAATAAAATTTCGGTTGCTTTTTTCAGAGCCAAACGCGGAGAGACACTGCCATCGGTTTCAATATAAATCCGCAAGCGATTGTAATCGGTTCTCTCTCCCACCCGCATATCCTCTACTTCATAATTAACTTTTTGAATCGGTGAAAAGGCCGCATCTAAACTAATAGTGCCGATTGGTAACTTATCTTTTTTCCTGAATTCCGCCGGTACATAACCCAATCCCTGTTCAATCGTAAAAATTATCTCCAGCTCCGATTTTTTTTCCGTTAACGTGGCAATGTGCGCTTCGGGATTAAGAATTTCAACATTGGAATTTTTATCAATATCGGCGGCGCTAATTTTCTTTTCGCCCTTAACCGAAAGAAACAATGTTTGCGGTTCGTTCGTAAACATTTTCACTCTAATCTTTTTTAAATTAATGATGATTTGGATGACATCTTCCATAATCCCCGGCAAAGTAGAAAATTCGTGCTGAACACCCTTGATCTTAACAGTAGTAATAGCCGCTCCGGGCAAAGAAGAGAGAAGAACGCGACGTAGAGCATTACCGATGGTTAAACCATATCCGGTATATAAACCCTCAATTTCAAAAACGCCGACATTGTCTTCTTCTTTAATAATTTTTGGCCTAGCTGGTAAAGTAAAATCCGTCATATTTATTTAAATTTTATTTGGAATAAAATTCGACGATTAAGCTTATGTTAAAAGGAATTTCTAAATCCTTATCGTTTGGTGCGGATTTAACTTGGCCTTCTAATTTTTCAGCATTAATTGCCAAGAAACCAGGGACTTGATATTTCTTCAACTTATTTTTTAAATCTTTGAAAACCGGACGCTCGGCGCTTTGAGGTCGAATCTTAATGGTATCACCCACCCTCACCTCTAAGGATGGAGTGCGCACCGGATGGTCATTAAGAGAGAAATGACCATGATTCACTAATTGGCGAGCCACTCGACGCGAAACGGCAAAACCTAAACGAAAAACAATATTATCCAGGCGCATTTCCAATTTTTTAATAAGCAATTCAATATTGGAACCCTTCATCTTAACCACTTCCTTAAAATAACGGCGCAATTGCTTTTCGCTGATGCCGTAAGATAATTTAACCTTTTGTTTTTCCTGCAGTTGCCGGCCATATTCAGAAACGTTGCGAAACTTAGCCTTTTTATGCATGCCCGGTCGATAGGGTTTGCGTAAAAGATTACATTTTGGTGAATAACAACGATCGCCCTTCAAAAAGAGTTTTTCGCCCGCTCCTCTACATTTTTTACACTTTGCCGATAAAATCATAATAATTTTAGACCCTTCGCACTTTCGGCGGTCTCACCCCGCCGTGAGCAACCGGAGTAATATCTTTAATGGAAATAATATTCAAACCTTGAGAGATTAAGGTGCGCAAAGCCGACTCTCGGCCGCCGCCCACGCCTCGAATAAAAACCTGAAACTCATTAATGCCGGCTTTTCTAATTTTTTGAACTAAAGCCTCGGCCACACGCGCCGCAGCAAACGGAGTCGCCTTTTTCGGACCTTTAAACTGCAGATGCCCGCCCGAAGTCCAGCCGATAACGTTGCCGGAAAAATCAGTGGCCGTCATAATAATATTATTATAAGAAGTGGCAATATAAACCCGACCAGCCTGCATCGGCCTTCTAGTTTGCTCGCTGCTTTCAGCCTTTTTCATGGCCGACTCCAAAACTTCCACTTCTTTAATGGCTTCTTCGTTAGATTGTTTAATGACTCTTTTCTTCCCCATAATAGCTTTACCTCAATTCCAGTTTACGGCGGCCGCTGCCGACGGTTTTACGAGCATTACCGCGAACGGTTCGAGAATTAGTTTTAGTGCGCTGGCCGCGAGCCGGTAATTTTCGGGCATGACGGCTACCTCGATAAGAACCAATTTCTTTAAGCCGCCTGACATTAGCTTGAATTTCTCGACGCAAATCCCCTTCAATGCGATAATTCTTATCAATCACTTCTTGAATCCGCCCGATTTCTTCAGAGCTCAAATCTTTAGCTCTTTTTTCCGGAGGAACATTGGCAATTTTTAAAATTTTTACAGACAAAAAACGTCCGATGCCATAAAGATAGCTCAGACTGATATCAATCCTTTTGGGGTCAGGAATATTAACGCCAGAAATACGAACCATAGAATAAAATTAACCTTGCCGCTGTTTGTGCTTCGGATTCTTACAAATAATAAAAATGCGGCCTTTGCGCTTTATAACCTTACAATTTTGACATCTTTTTTTAACGGAAGATTGCACTTGCATCGTTTATTATTTACGATAAACAATTCGTCCGCGATGTTCGTCGTAAGGACTTAACTCCACTACGACCCTGTCGCCGGCGAGAATTCTAATAAAATTTAATCTCAGTTTTCCCGAAAGATGGGCTAAAACTTCACGACCGTCATCTAATTTGACTTTAAAAGTAGTGCTGGGTAACGCCTCCTCCACCACTCCCTCAAATGTGGGTTTTTTCATAAGGGATATAACACATTATATATAGATATTTTTTTTAGTCAACCCCAAAGCCCGCTTTAAGCGGGGCAGAAGGGACTTTTATTATTTTTGTCACTAAATCAATCTAGCACTGGGTCTAAAACAATCTTGATATTTTTAACGTTAAAAGGCAAAAAACTCAAAAAGCTGGGTTTTACTTTAATAACGCCGTTTTCTATGCCGGGCAAATTGGCGAAAAACTGCTGAAACTGTTTTTCACCCATACCGGCCAATTCCTTAGGGAAACCGCTCACATCAATTTTATCGCGAAAAACCAAGGTGGCGCTAACCGGAAAAGAAAGCATTCCTTTTTCAAAATCAACTCGCGGCATGCCATATTGGAAATCGCTGCTGAATAATTCTTTTTCCGCTAAAGCCGAGTCGCTTTTAATGGCGCTGGCTGAAAAAACTCCCTTCACGTCTGATTCGCGGAAGGCTATGGTTTTAAGGCTGGCGGTAACACTGCCGCGAAAAGTTTCCATTTGATCACCCACCAAACCGGAATAAACGATTTTCTCCACGGTAAAACTTTTAGCTTCATTCAATATTCTAAAACCCTGGGGGAACTTGCTTTGGAATTCTTCTTCCAAAGAAACTTCGGCCAATTCCGTTAACTGGCTCTTGGCCTGATTTAAATCTTCTTGACTGATGACTTTGGCTTGTCCGATATAGCCGCCAGTCATCGCTTCGCTGGAATCAGCGTAAAATTTATCGTATTTGGGTGTTCCCTGAAAACCGGGAATGGTAAAATGGCTCGGCCCAATATTATATTCGGCGCCGGCTTGATCGGCCACTACTTTTACCTCAACGAAAGAAGGGATGATTTTACCCGCCTCCACTTTAGCGCCGGGCACAGTCACTCCGGCAACCAACCGGAAAAGCTTCCCTTCCCGTGAAAGAAAACGGGTATTTACAATAAGATTTTGCGGTGTTGAACTATAGGCGTTAAAAATTTTTATTTTCCCCGAACTTTTAACTTTAACATCTTTTAATCCCGTGGCCGGAAAATCTTGGGACGCTTGCCTAGAAAATTTTAAATACTCCGCCGGAATCTTAAAATTTTCTTGGTCCACTTCATCTAAGCTTTTCAAAGCTAAAACAGCGCTCTGGTTCTGCCAGGTGGTCTTTTTGGTAACAATCTGAACTTCGGCGCTGCTAAATAAATAGACTCCGGAAGCTCCCAATGCCAAAACAATCACAATGGCCAACCCCGCCAAAATGAATCCTTTGGGTAATCGCCGATGACGTCTTGCTTTCCGCGGGGCTGATTTTTTCTCTTTACCCCTCTCACCCCTTTCGTTAACCCCAAACCGAGAAATAATATTTTTCTTAAACAAATTCTTTTTGGGGGCCACGGGAAATTCTGCTTTTTCCGCTTGTTGGTTTGCCTCGTCTTTTTTTACGCCATCAATCACTCTTTCCTTCTTGCTTCTGGAAGGCGGGGCGATGTCGCGAATAAAAGATGGGCCGCGCGAAACCAGCTTGACTGGTTCTTTATATTTCATAACCGGAATGCCGACTTCTTCGGCCATGGCCGCCACCTCTTCTTCCTCGGTATTTAAGAATATTTTCTTTTTCGCTGCTTTCGCTTCTCGATAAAGAAGTCGCAAGTTAAGAATGGTTTCACTAATTTTGGCCTGTTCCGGAATAAATAAAACAACGTTGTCGCTTTGGGTATTTAAAATACGCTCAACAACCATTGAAACATCGTCATCGCTTTCGATATAAATATTTTCCAATTTCATATAAACTAATTTATTACTTCAGCCATTTAATCCGACGCTTCAAAATTTTATTAAGCTCGTGATACGGCGATTCCGGCAGGAAAAGCTCGGCCATGGCTACGGTTAAAGCTAAAGAATCCAAACAAGTTAAATTTTCCAAGCCGTCAACAGCCACGTTTATTTTATCAAAAATTTTTTCTTTTTGGTATGGTTCAATTGTCGGCCGCCGCTTAAAAACAGTCCGCGACCAAGGATGGCCTTGGAAACATTCTAAAAGCTTGGGGAAGTCGACCAGCGACCCGCTTAAATAGAGATTCCAACCCTTAGTGTCTTCGGCGGTAAAATTTTTAATCGCCAAACTGACGCCCTCAATTAAAATCCTTAACTCGCTAAGCAGCACTCTTTCCAAATAACGAAGGCTGTGACCGCTTAAGTGACCAGCCTGGTAACGATTTTTTAAATCTCTGGCCGCCTCCAAGGGAATAGAAAAATTCTTAGCGATTAACTTAGTGATATTTTCTTCACCCCAATTAAATGATTCCGAGTTTTTCAAAAAATTCCCCAATTGACCGACATGAGTTTCTTCCAGGCCAATTTCCACTAAAATCCCCTTCTCTCCCAGTAAAGAAAAAACTTTGTCAAAAACTAAATTATTCTCCACCAAAAAATTGGCCTCTCCTTTAAAACGCCTGGGGATTTTGGTTAGTTTTTCCCAAAAATCTTTTTGGCTGTAAGTATTTTCAAAAGTAAAACCAAGGCGCCGACCGGCAAAGCCAATGGGGTTCAAAATCTTTCGACCGTCAATTCTGGGATCTTTTATTTTGGACGAAGTCAAAATAAGGTCAAATTCGGAAATGCCCAAAACCTTGCTGACAATCGGACGCTCCCGGTCATACAAACGCCAGGCTAAATTCAAAATAACATTTTCCAACTCTCCCTCATCAATCAAATCCAAGGGTTTCTCCCGAATAATTGAAAAAGCGGAAAGAGTGGATTTTAGAAAAGGCTTCTCAAAAAGAAAGATTAAAGATGTATTCTTGGAAGCAGCCTGAGTGATTTTACTTAAATGATTCAGGGCGTCTTCCATGCTAAAAAATCCGCCGGCTGAAGCTAAAAATTCCGAGTTATTCCTTAATTTTATTTTTTTATCATCAAAATTAAAATCTGCCTCCAAGGCGGCCAAACCCTTCCGACTGATATTAAAAATTAATACCCTAGTCCATTTATGGCGAAAGAGGTTGCGAAAATTGAACATCCTTTACTATTATACGATAATTTTTTGTTCTCAGCTACTCTAAAACAGCCTTAAGACGCCTCACTCCTTGCGAAATCGCTTCTTCTTTGATTATTTTAAAATGGCCCAAATCTTTGGTGTTTTGGACATGCGGGCCGCCGCAAATTTCTTTGGAATAATCGCCAATAGAATAAACTTTGACTCGGTCTCCATATTTTTCAGCGAATAACCCAATGGCGCCTGATTTTTTAGCCTCCGTCAAAGACATTTCTTTCATTATTACCGGCAAAGCTTCATTAATTTTCTCATTGACAACGTCTTCCACTTTTTTAATTTGTTCCGGAGTCATTTTTTGGCCATAAGAAAAATCAAAGCGCAGCCGCTCGGCATTAATATTGCTGCCTTTTTGAGCCACCTCCTGACCCAAAACATCGCGCAAGGCTTGCTGCAATAAGTGCGTGGCCGTATGATATTTTATCGCAATTTCCGAATGGTCAGCCAAACCTGCTTTAAACATTCCGGCTGATGCGGTCCGAGAAAGCTCCTGGTGTTCCCTCATTTTCTTTTCATAAATATTTATCACTTCATTATTAATCTTAATCCCCAACTTTTCAAACTCTTCTTTTATATTTCGAAGCGGCTTACCTTGCTCCGTACGGAGTTTAAAAATATCATCTGCTATTTGGGTCGGCGACACCTCTATTCCGCCAGACAAAAATGCCACAGTGGTGCCAGTCCCAGAAACTTCATAAGCCGTAGAGGATATTATTTCTTCATGCCTTGCTTCTTCTTTAACTAATTGCTCTTCAATAAAATCTTTATTTTTTAATAACTCCGGATAAACATCTTTATAAATTCTAATAATAGGCTGAGCCACTTGAAAAGTAAAACTGCGGCTTATTCCCAATGCTTTTCCGAAATCCACTGCCAGACGAATCAATTTACGTAAAACATATCCTCTTTCCGTATTAGACGGCTCCAAGCCTTCGGCCAGAATAAAAACCGCGGCTTTAATATGGTCAGCAACAATTCTGATTAAACGCATTTTTTCCGCTCTTTCTTTCAATACATCAACTTCTTGATTAACGATATTTCCGGCATTATATAAACGATCAAATGAGCTTTCGACATCGACTAAAGAGGCTAATTTTTTAATAACCAAAACGATGTCTTTGAACAGTTCAGTCTCATAAACACTCGGCTCATTATTCAAAATCGCCAAAGTTCTTTCCAAACCCATACCAGTATCAACATTTTGCTGTTTTAAAACTTCGTACTTGCCTTCTTTAGTTTTGTTATATTGCATAAAAACATCGTTCCAGATTTCTACCCATTGGCTGTCCTCGGGATCAAAAGCTTCCGGCGCTTCTGTTTGTCCGGTCCAATAAAACATTTCCGAATCAGGTCCGCACGGCCCGGTTTCGCCTGCCGGTCCCCACCAATTATTTTTTTTCGACAGTTTGGCAATCCTTTTTTCGGAAATCACTAAATTTTTCCAAAGATTATACGCTTCCTCGTCAAAAGGCGCGTCTTTATCTCCGGCAAAAACCGAAACCGCTATTTTTTCTTTTTCTAAATTAAGCCATTTCTTGGAAGTTAGAAACTCAAAACTCCATTCAATCGCTTCCTTCTTAAAATAATCGCCCAAAGACCAATTACCCAACATCTCAAAAAAGGTCAAATGCGTATCATCACCCACTTCTTCAATGTCCGCGGTGCGAAGGCATTTTTGAACGCTAACCAATCTTTTTCCGGCCGGATGTTTTTCGCCTAAAAGAAAAGGAATCAAAGGATGCATTCCTGCCGTGGTAAACAAAACCGTAGGGTCATTTTCCGGGATTAAAGACGCTGAAGGAATAATTTTATGCCCCTTGACCGTAAAAAAATCAAAATATTTTTTTCTTAATTCCTGAGCCGTCATACTGGAATGATAACAAAAATAAAAGAAAAAATAAACGCCCGCTACCAAAGAATAGCAGGCGCTCGTCCCGAATCAATTGACTATTTTTTAATTTGCCGGCGCTTGCCCAAAAGATACCAATCATAAATCAAGGGGCTGGCCAAAAAGATGGAGGAATACGTGCCAAAGAAAGTGCCAATCAAAAGAACCAGAACGAAATTTTTCAGAGAAACCGGACCAAAAATAAATAGGGCCAGAAGAACTAAAATTAAAGTTAAAGAAGTGTTGATAGAGCGGACCATTGTCTCATTAATACTCTGATTAACAGTAGAGCTAAAGTCTAAGCCTGGTTGGAGCCGCAACTTTTCCCTGATTCTATCCATAACGACAATGGTGTCATGAACGGAAAATCCTAATACCACCAACAAGGCCACGATGAAATTAGCGTCAATTTCCATACCCAGAAAATGACCGAGCAAAGAAAAAACTCCGGCTGGGATAGCCACGTCGTGAAACAAGGCAACAACCGTCACCATGCCGTATTTCCAAGAAGCCATAGGCCGGGAAACTTTACGAAAAGCATAAGTTAAATAAAGGCTGATGCCTAAAATAACGAAAATTATTCCGGTAATTGATTTGTTCCTTAATTCCTTGCCGATGGCCGGACCCATTGACTCAAAGCGTTCTTCCTCAATGCCGGAGAATTTATTTTTTAATTCTTGGATTAATTGCTGATGCTGTTCTTCGCCCACTTCTTTCATCCGCACCAATAAGCCGTCAGAACCGATTCCGGTGATAACAGCGTCGTTAATATTAAAACTCTTCAAAACATCCTGAATCTGTTCCGAAGAAACTTGAACGTTGGAAATCTTCAATTCCAAAAGCGAACCGCCGACGAAATCCATTCCCGGTTTAAAACCAAAAATAATAATGCTGATTAAAGCCGCGGCAATCAAAATCGATGAGAGGATATAGGTAATTTTTCTATTTTTAATAAATTGGATGGTCATATTTTTAATCGCCTTTCATAAAGACTCTCAAGAACGAGCGGGTAACAGTGATAGCCGTAAACATGCTTACCACCACACCGATTAAAAGAGTAAGGGCAAACCCCTTAATGATAGAAGTGGTAAAATTATAAAGAATCAAACAAGTGATGATTGTGGAAATATTGGAATCGCGGATTGACGGCCAAGCTCGCTTAAATCCTTCCTCAATCGCCCGGAATTTATTTAAACCCAATTTAATTTCTTCTTTGGAGCGGGAAAAAATCAAAATATTCGCGTCAACCGCCATGCCAATGGACAAAATGAAGCCGGCGATACCGGAAAGAGTGAGGGTTACGGGAATCAGCTTAAAAATAGTCAAAGATAAAGCAGTATAGATTACTAAGGCTAAGCTGGCAAAAAGACCAAGCACCCGATAATAGAAAAGCATAAAAATTATGACCAAACAGATGCCAATAAGACCGGCCTTAACACCTAACTTCAAAGAAGTTGCGCCCAAACTCGCTTCCACTGACTGTTGGGAAACAAGTTTAATGGGAACGGGTAAGGCGCCGGCGTTTAAACTCTCCACCAAGCTTTTTGCCTGTTCAGCAGTAAACTTTCCGTTGATTTGCGCCTGACCACCGGAAATTGGCTCTTTCACCTGCGGTAAAGAAATAGGCTGACCATCCAAGTAAATCGCCAAAATTTTCCCGACGTTTTTCGTGGTTAATTCTTCAAAAATTTTCGCGCCTTCGTCGTTAAATTGCAAACC
>Ga0265297_10008657_pt1 | contig 13474 bp, 12 predicted proteins | sample Munlanlwell13791_FD_192502 | JGI IMG/M metagenome (GOLD analysis project Ga0265297, IMG submission 192502) | Leachate microbial communities from a municipal landfill in Southern Ontario, Canada - Leachate well 137-91 | ecosystem: Engineered > Solid waste > Landfill > Unclassified | place... | reverse complement strand
TTTGAGTTTTTATCGTACCGAAGCCACTAAATACATAGTTGAAACTGAAAAAACCCGACAATCCGATTCGACCGAGCCGGTTGCCGAGGCAATAACGGCCGGCAGCAACCGGATGGACATCGACGACGAGATTATTGAGGCATATATCGAATCTTGGGATAATATCGATCAACATCAAATAATTCGAGACTATCAAGTTAGTCAACGTGGTCGGATTTGTAAAGCGGCGTTACTTGGCGGATTGAAAGGGGCAGTGATAGGAGCCGGCATCGGTGGCGTCTTTGATCTAATAAACTTCACCATCCATCACGCTCAAACACCACCTCCGTCGTCAGATCAAGGTCTACTAACACCAAGTCAAGCGGGCGATCAAGCGTTTGATAGGGTAATTACTGCACACAATAATGATTATGGGGTTCAATATAACTATATTAACGAATATACTCCAACCCATATTCACCCTACGCCCTTCGAGGCTAGTCACGGCTTAACTCAATCTACCGATTACGGCGATGCCCTCCGCTATGCTGTCCAACAGGGCGTGAAAAGCGGTCAGCTTCATATTCCAAGCGCATTACAAAACCATAATTTAATTCACGAATTGCATTTTGCTGGCGGACCCGATTTGCCACTTGGCGCCGAATATCATTTTGACAGTACGTTTCTACAGGGATATATTGACCGCTTAGCTGAAAATAGCCTTGACAGCACATCTTACTACGATACGATACGCCACGCTGCCGCCAATATTGAAGATATTCATCAAAATATCAAGGGATCGATTTACGCTGAGGCATTAAATGCCGGTAATAATGCCTATAATCTCCAAACCGAACGGTTGGCAGCTCTAGCGGCTACATCGGCTCATTCGGCCACGTCAGAAGTTGCTGGTCAAGCGATCACCGGTGGTGTCATTGGCGCTTTAGGTACAGTTGCGGGCGAAGAAGCCGCTTCGTCCCCACTAACCAGATCGGGTAAAGATTCAGCTATTTCATCTGGCGCTATTAGACCGGAAACTCGCCTACCAAGCGAGGTTAAACCGCCACTAACGGCTGAAGCTAAACGAACTGCTCAAGCTGAAGAAGCTCGGCGAAAAGAAATTGCCCGGCGTTATCAAGCCTTAAAAGCCATTGCTTCGGCTCGGCTTGAAGATAAAAACTTCGAAGCTAATGACTCGCCGGAAACTCGCCGTAAACTGGCCTGGTTCGACGTTTATTCCCGGCTTGATGTCACTAAGCCTGATGACCAGATGTTACACGACCGAGCCGATCGCATTCGCCAACAATGGGCTACGGCCGATGATGTTTCGGGTGATTATCCTCAAGACGATCCCCGTTTTCGCCATCAAACAGGCCAAGCTATGCTGGAGATTATTGCCGGTGATGAAAATTTTCACTTATCTTACGCCGAAGCCGCTGGGGAAATGTCAGATAATAGAGAACGCACCAGGGCGTTTGCCCACTTTGTATTAAACTATATCAGTAGCTATGACGAATTGGCCGGAGAAGGCGATGAAGCCGACAACAAATTTAAACGCATCGCCCGCGAGGCTATCAACAAAAAAGGATTGGCCGTCCACTCTGCCGGCCCGGCCGGTTCGGACCTCGATGGCGAGACCGCCATCCATCTTTTTAATTTAATCCCCCAAGAAGCCGGAATGCCTAACATCGTCAGTGAAGCTAAATATATTCCGACCGGTGAACACGAAAAAGACCGGATCAACATTGACACCGGCAACCGCGACGGTTTTGTCATCGAAGATGGCGTCATCTATCTCGACCACCATACCCCGGGTACTCAAAAGGTGAGCTCAGCCACTGAGATGACATATCTATTTCTTCGGGAACTAGGCTTGATCGAAGACCAGCCCTGGATAAGAAGCATGGTTCGATTTGTTACCGATGTCGACTCCGGCAATATTGATCACAATAAGCTTAAATTAATGTTTGAATCGGACAATCCTACTTACCCACGGAGCTTATTAGCTCTATCTCACACAGCTAATTTCAGTCAACTTTGTGAATATTTTAAGGATAATCAGGATGCAACTATCCTAGACATATTAACGGAAGATGAAGTTACCCAATATTTTGAGGAAGCCGGAACCAGACAATCTCAGTCAATGGCTCGTTCAGTTAAAAAAGGCGAGCAGGTATTTGGTGAATTAGAAAAAAGAGGTTTTGTTGTCGACACCAAATACGGCAAGGCATTAATTGACGTTCGGCTTGATGCACTTAATCCGCCGAATGGCGATACCCGTTGGCCGACCGAGCTTGGCTATATTGGCGCAGCGGCCCATGATTGTCCGGTTTATGTTATTTGGTCTCCTGGATCATCGTATTTCGTATCGATCAATCTCCCCGATAAAGATGAACCGATAAATTTCGATCTCGGGGCTGACTGTCTTAATGTTCGAGGCCATTTATTTATGAAACGCAAAGACCAAAGACTGCAAACCACTCTTGCCGATATCCTAGATGAGTTAGGCGTCGAAGGCCGGCCATCGGCGGAGCTACGAAAGGTCATTGATTACCAGCCTAAACCCAGATCCGAAACTCCACAATCCGATAAAAAAGACAAAACTAAGAAAAAAGACAGCAAAAAACCCCAAACGCAAAGGAGTCAAGATGGACCCTAAAACCAATGAGATAAAAGACTTTATTGTCAAGCAAATCGGCGCTGAACAAGCCAGCGAAGCTGAAAAAGCGGCTTTGTTAGATATGGTAGAACGCAGTTTGGAAAAACGCTTTCTTGCAAATTTGCTTATGTCGCTCAACGATGAACAACGAAATAAGTTGGACAGTAAAATTGAAGCAATCGACAAACCGACAATCGACGATATTGCTCGTGAAGCAACCGCTCTTCAGCCCGAATGCAACGCCATCTTACAGCGTTCGGCCGAAGAAATTATTGCCGAGCTTCGTCCCCCAAACCAAGAAGAAGCCACCGAAACCACCGACCCGGTTCCACCAACACCTCCACTGGCCGAACCTAGACCGGCTGATACCGTTAACGATCTGTCTTTAAATATTGATGACTTACTTGATGATAAAGATACTAATGCTCCACCACCCGCTAATCAACCCCAATCAGCACCAAAAGATTATTATCAGCCGTAAATTCAAAATTATTATTTGATATAATACATTTATGAACGAACAAGAGCTTATCGCCGCCAAAAAAGAAATCATTCGGCATATGGTTCAGGATTTCCAGTCGGAAATTGAGACCATGGTCAAGGATTATCATGCCAAACAAGAGTCAGTATTAGAAGCGCAAAGTGCTTCTGATATTGAAAATATTAGACAAACTATAAGCGGACAATAGCTATGCCAGAAGAATCAGAAAAAAATAATCACCCGACATCAGAGACGGGTGAGCCGACAGAGTCCCCCGAACAACGGACTGAAGGTTTCGGCGAGAATTTTATCGCGAAAATCAACGAACGCATTGATGCTTTTGTCGCAGAAATTACTAAAGACATCGAAGATTCAGCTTTTATCGCTAAAACGGATGATGCGAAAAAAATGTTGAAAATGATGGTTGCTCGGATACTCTCTCCTGACATCCGAGATTATTCTGATCTTAAAGAGATATTATTAGATTTCGCCCAGGCTCATAAGCGTCGCCGTGAAGAAGCTGGCCAGCCATCAGACATTGACCCGGGAGAATGGGCCGAGAGTATTTTGGCTGAATTGAATATTGAAAATTCTGACCATACTATCCCCGAACCCCCGGTTACACCTGACTCGACACCCCAAGTGCCGGAACCGGTATCTGACAACGGAGACGGCATTGAACCAACACCAGAGCCTGCCACCAATAGTACCGCTCCCGAAGAGCCACCATCTAACGAAGAAGATGATGAAACCAATGCTGAACTGACTTCTGAAAGTATGGCCATGATCGAAGAATATATCAAAGAACATCCGCAGTTTACGTGGGCTCAAAGAATTATTGCCGTTCAGCAAAGAACCCAGGATATAATCGCCACTATCGCCGTTAAGTTCGCTAATCGTAGTATCAATAAATTAATTAATACCCGACTACAAGGTAGTGAAGATATTGGTGTTGTAAAAAAAGACATTGGCTCCGACAATCGTGCGATCAGCAGTAGACAGCGAGAAATCAGCGATCAGAATCGAGAACGATTTATCAACGGTCGAGGTGGTCTGATTGACCGACTTTACGGATCCAGACGTAGAGAGCGTCAATTAAATCAAGCTGAGGCAGCCGTCAAAAAACATCAAGAAGCTCAATCTAGGATAAAAACACCGACTGATGAAGATATTATGCAGGCTCGCACCGTTCAAGAAGCCGTAGCACTTAGATCTAGTGAAACAGGCCCAGCTGAGGAGCTGACCGGCAAAGAAATTCGCCGGCAAGAAAAGTTTGAAGAACAATTAGCGCTGTATGAAAGTATTAATATTAGCCAAGAACAAGCCGAAGCAATATACTGGCATGAGCAGCAGGATCGCATCGAACAACAAATTGATTTCTTGAAAGAAGAAATGGAAGTCGCAGGCGAAGAATTGGCTCAATCAAAACGAGAAGTAAAAGAGATCGAGCAGTCAAGACAGCGTCTGAAGTCAACGATCAAGATCCTGGAAAAACACCCACCCGAAGACAATCGAGCCGCTGAATATAATGAGTTGGTGAGTAGCGCCGAAGAACGATTACAGATTCTCGATCAGACTATGGAAGTTGTTGCTGCTAATATCGCCGGTCAAACAGCATTGATCGAACAATACCGAATATCGATTGACCAAATTAGTTTTATTGCCGGACTCTCCAATCGTGAGCCGGATGTTAAAAAATCACGGAAAATAATCGCGGAAGCTAGAAAGAATGCAATGGATGGTTTGGAAGATTACTTTAAACGGTTTAGTGCTGATATACCCGAAGTTGGAGTTGGCGGCATGGGTGGCGCAGACCGTACCAATCGCCCATCCTCGGTTTTCCTTAATTTCTTTTTATCAACAATTATGGGTGTGAAGGGAAAGGAAAAGTAATGATTTTACCCGATGAATTCAAAACCAAATTAGGTGCCTTAGTAGCCACGCTTAGCGTCGATGACGAAACTCGCCAAAAGTGGCAGGACGATCTTAAGTCTGAAGATGTTCCCAAGGACTCCCTGCTTGATATTATGTTGACTATTAAGTCTACTCAGGATCAAGCGGTAATTGATGAATTATTAGACAGAGTTGAGCTTGAGCCCGAACTCCAAAGCTACTTCGACGATGCTTCGGCAGAAATTAAAGCCGGTTCGCAAGATGTCAAAGCCAGTTTGGATACCGCCAAGACACAGGTTAATGACCTTTCCGCCGAACTCGATCGAATTAAAAATGAGTTTAATATTATCGACGACAAAGAGGATCAGGCCGAAGACGATAATCAGCCTCAGAATCCATTGCCTATTAATAATTAACGGAAAATATGTCGGTCACAGGACAAGAATCAATCCGCTCAGAAATCTCTGAACTGGAGACACGGTTGTTTAGTTTGCACTCACAAAGACATACCAATATTAGTCAATTATTCGACAATGAGCTGGCCCTTTGCAGCGAACTGGAGCGAATCTCTAATGTGGTTGATCGGGATAAAAATATCGCCGATAAATCCAAAGAAAAACAGATTCGTCTTTCAAATTTATTATCAAAAATGCGCTGGAAACATCGCCTTGTGATCAGCGAGTGCGAAAATAATCCGGATCGAGAAATGGCTTACGAGCTTTGGGATTGGTCACAGGCCGATCTGTTATGGCAAAGTTATTCAATAATTCAAAATATTAACCGGCTCCTAATTCAGTCCTGCCTAGTCGCATCTAAATAACCGATATTTGCCAAAATGCACTCTCATTATCAGATACAAAAAGCGAAATGATTTCGCTTTGGTTGAGCTTTTGGCTATGGTACAATATAGTTACATATTCACCGACGGTTTACCCGCTACAAGGCAAGGAGGGTTGCTGATGGGTATGCAATACAAAGTGCCGCAAAATATTGACCTCGAGGATAAAGTCGTCGGGCCTTTTACGATGAAGCAATTTGGCTATATGGTTGTCGCCTTCATAATTATTTACCCAATTTATAAAATATTTGGCGAATACGAGAATGGAACTGTTATTGCCAGTATTATTGCCGTACCGGTTGGAATAATCGCTTTTATGTTAATTTTCTTAAAAATAAACGATCGCCCTTTCGAATTCTTTTTACGCAATATGATTGCCTATATTTTTTCCAGCAAACACAGAATTTGGCAAAACGGCTATGTTCCCAATAAAGTGGTCATCAAACTTCCCCCCAATCAGGCACCACCAAGCGCCACACTAACCGCTACTCGTCGCGCCTCTCTCGATGATATTGCTAAAAAGCTCGGTGTCGAAGGCGGCACCACCCCGACCAAACCTACCGACTCTACTCCACGATCCGGCGTCTCATCATCAACCCAATCACTAGCCTAAATAAATTAATATGCCACCAACACCTAAAAAGGGTACTCCCACTCAATCTCACATTCCCTTCGGCGCTGTCTACCAAGACACTATTGTTATGAAAGGTGGCGGTTTTCGTCAGATTATTTTAGTTAGTTCAATTAATTTTGGTTTAAAATCCGAGGAAGAACAAAACTCCATTGTCTATGCCTTCCAGGCGGCATTGAATTCGTTCGATTTCCCTGTTCAGATATTAATTCGCTCCCGTCAGATTGACTTAGGAGAATACCTTGAAGCGCTAAAAAAGAAAGTTTACGAACAAACCAATGAATTGATTCGTTATCAAACTCAAGAATATATTGATTTTATATCTCGGCTCATCAGTGTAGCGAATATTATGGATAAAAAATTCTTTGTTGTGGTAGCTGCTAACCACCTTCCAACCAAGCAAGGGCTGTTTGGTCCTAAAACCGGCCTGTTAACCGTCACACTCAAGGAATTCGAGACAGTTAAAAAAGAATTGAGTCAAAAAGTCGAAGTTGTTCAGCAGGGCTTAGCCTCGTTGGGTTTGAAGTCGGTGCTTTTGACCACCGAACAGATTATCGAATTAATGTATTCCAGCTACAATATCACAGAAAGTATGCGTGAAAAATTACAAAATACTGAAGAATTGGCCCAAACCGTAGTTGTCGAAGAAGTCGAAGGCGCCACGCCGGCTGCGCAACCGGGACTTCCTAACAATCAGGCTGCCAATCAGCCGACAGTGAACGCTCAAGCAACAACTGCTAGCGCGATGCCAGCTCCCCAATCCCCAACTCCAACTTATTCTTCAACTACTCCGGCCAGCCAGGTGGCAATGCCGGCAACCGCTCCAACTCCTCCTCAAACCCCTCAGTCTGCCCCGCCTCAATACATGGATCAGCCGACCGTACCCACCGCTCCTCAAACTCCGCCTCAAACGGTTGTCGCCCCTGCCCCGGCTTCTAGTCCGGCTCCCGGTGGTTACAGTGCCATTCCGCCGCTAACTCCAACTGCGCCAAATGTAAGTCCGGCTGCAGCACCGGAAATTCCCAGTGTGACCGAAATGCCTCCGACAGCTCCAATACCAACCACCCCGAATCCTCCAGCACCAGCGGCCAGTGTCACACAAAACGTACCCATAACTAATGGGAGTTAAGATGGGATTATTTGGTGGACAAACCAAACAAGAGAAGATGATTCAAGCTAATATTAGCCAGCAATCAACTAATTTGCTTGATGCCATTGCACCAGCTAGTTATGTGGTTGGGCCAAATTATCTGCAACTAAACGAACTCTATGTTCGGACAATTTTCGTATATGCTTTTCCCCATTTTTTAAATACTAACTGGATGAGTCCAATCGTAAATTCCGATGTCGTAATGGATATCTCCATTAGTATCAAGCCGCTAGAATCAAAAACCTTTGTCGGTACCCTGCGTAAACAGCAAGGCAAGCTCGAATCGAGCCGGCAAATTGAGCAGGAGAAGGGTTTTGTTCGCAATCCCGAGCTTGATACCGCCATTCAGGATATTGATGCATTACGCGAAGATTTAATGACCGGTCAGCAAAAAATCTTTCAACTCGGCTTATATTTTACAATCTATGCCAAATCGATTGACGAGCTTAATACCGCCACCGACCAAATCGAATCTACCCTGGGTGGATTGGTAATCAATACCAAGCAGGCTATTTTTCAGATGGAGCAAGGTTTTAATACTACCCTGCCATTATGCACCGACCAAATTAATGTCTATAAAAACCTCGACACCAATTCAATCAGCACCACTTTCCCATTTGTCAGCGCCACCCTATCCAACAACGAAGGCATTCTCTATGGCATTAACAGGCATAATAGTTCATTAATATTGTTCGATCGCTTCAAGCTGGAAAATGCCAATATGGTCGTCTTTGCCAAATCCGGTGCTGGAAAAAGTTATTCGATCAAGCTCGAGGCTTTGCGTAGTTTGATGATGGGAGTTGATGTCATCGTTATTGACCCTGAAAGTGAGTACGTCGCCCTATCTAACGCCGTTGGTGGTAGTTACTTTGATATGAGCTTGAACTCTGAAAAGCGTATTAACCCATTCGATTTGCCCAAAGGCAACACCGATGAAGCAGGTGATGTCGTCCTCCGAACGGCTATAGCCGATCTGACGGGGCTAATTGCATTGATGGTCGGCGGTATGACTCCGGAAGAAGCGGCTATTTTAGACAAAGCCTTATATGATACATATGCATTACGTGATATTACTGCCGATATTCGCACCCACTCCAATCCGCCGCCATTATTGCAGGATCTCCGTAATGTAATGAGTAATATGAATGGCGCACAGTCACTGGTACAGCGTTTATCAAAATACGTCGATGGATCATTTGCCGGATTATTTAATCAACCAACCAACTTTGAGCTGGATCGGGGATTTGTAGCCTTTTCAATTCGCAACCTCGAAGATCAATTGCGTCCTATCGGCATGTATATGATCTTAAATTATGTCTGGAGTAAAATTAGGCATGATTTGCGAAAACGGTTATTAATTATTGATGAAGCCTGGTTAATGATGCAATATGAAGATTCGGCCCGATATATCTTTAGCTTAGCCAAACGAGCTCGCAAATATTACTTAGGTCTGACGATTATCAGTCAGGACGTTGAAGACTTCCTAAATTCACAACATGGCCGGGCGGTACTAAACAACTCATCCTTACAACTACTACTCAAACAATCGCCGACTGCCGTTGAAAAATTGGCTGAAGTATTTAATCTTACCGAGGGCGAAAAGTTCCTCTTGCTCGAAAGTAATGTCGGTGAAGGATTATTCTTTGCCGGCACTAGCCACGTCGCTATTCAGATTGTTGCTTCATACGCTGAGGATCAAATCATTACCACCGACCCGTCTCAGATTTTAGCCGCCCAGCAAGCCAAGGAAGAAGCCAGTAGCGGTTCCCAGGTAATAACACCCGAAGAAACTAAAATTACCTCGACCCCCGAACCAACTCCGGCCGAGATGATTAGCCCTTCAGCTAATATTACATCACCGCCGCCAGCGAATATTCCTGTAACACCGGAAACAACCACGGGCCAAACTACCACTCCTCCACCCAGCCAAGCAACTCCGGAACCAGCACCGGCGACTCCAGCAGTACCGATACCGCCACCCGCCGCTTCGACAGCACCAACAACTAATACAATCAACACTATTAATAAAACGGTAGGAAATTAATATGGATACTCAACCAATTCCTCCGCTAAATAATCAAGTTCCGCCAACCGCTACCCCAGTACCCCCAACAGCGACTCAGCCAACCTACCAACCACCGGTTCAACCTCCAGTACCACAACCTGTTTATCAGCCCCCGACCCCCGCTCCTCAAACTCAGCCGCCCCAAATGCCAAGCCCCCAAACACCCATCCCGCCAGTGATTGCGCCGGCACCTCGTAAGCCAAAATGGCTTCTTGTTACTCTTGGAGCATTTGTGATTATCGCCGGTGGAGCTATTGGGTTATCACTCGGCACTATCAATCTGGTTACAAATCCGAGTTACGACAGCGTGACCATCAACGGCCAAGCTACAACTAAAACTAAAGTAATGAAGATGCCGGGCACTTATGAAATCGAAATTATTAAAGACGGCTATATTACTTACACAAAAACCATTCACTTAGGATTTCATGGAAAATTCAATCTCAACCAAACCCTTAAAGCCAATCCCACGGCTGAAATGATTACCAGTAACGTTGCCGGTCCACTCAATTTTTCCTCGACCACCGACGGTCTCGCCTGCAGTGATACTAAAACCGGAAATATTATTGAGACACTAGCCGCCGCTAGCGACTCAGAATTATCTTTTAACACCTCAAATTTAAATATCAACCCGATCAGCGGCTTGCAATCGGTCCAATTCCCCGATGATATGTCGATTGGATTATTATCCACAATCAGCGGCTATAAGATCTTGGATCTTTCAAAGATCCAAATCACTAGCCAACTATCAAAAGATTTGCCCTCCACAATTTCATCGGCCACCGTCTCACATAATGCCGAGCAAATTTTTTATCTCCAGAAAGACGCCAAGACAGGCAATAATTATATTGTCCGGAACAACCCCGGAATGACTGATCAAAGCATTTATTTTGACCAAAGCCTAATTACCCAGCTCGGCATCGTTAATCCTATTTTTCATTACTCCTACGATGATGATTACGTGCTGGCGGTTGACGGCAAGATAATTTATATTGACATCCTTGGCCGAAGTGGAACCGCTATTGGTGATGCGTCGAATTATGTCGATGCCAGATTTAATATCGGCGACCAAATGGTATATGCCGTTAATGATTCCGGGGAATTATCAACCATCGCTGCCAGTGACGGTTCGGTTATAAACACTGGCATCACAACTGGCATTAATAAAGTCTGGCCGGTTAATTCGGAGGTGGCGTTTATTCTCGACAATAATGGAAAATTCTATAGTTATAATTGGGCTAATAAAACTCAAACTGAATACGCAATCGATCAAAATTATAGCCAGACCATCTCCGACGTCGCCATAGATATTAATCAGAAAATAGTGTATTTTATAGCTAATAACCAGCTTTACGGTCAGCCGCTAACTCGAGCTGATTACGAAGCTGACGAGACTTTTTCGACCAATGAGCAAGGAGAGGGCATTGAATAGGCTGAAGTTTAATCGGATTATCGCTTGGGCAATTATTGTCCCAGTACTTGTTGTGCCATTGACTGGTTGCTCATCTAAAAAGCAAACCACATCGTCTGCCGAGGCAATCACCCTGACAATTTGGCGAGCGGCCGACGATGAAGAAGCTTTTGCTGAAATTATAAAAAGCTACCAGGAAGAAAATGAAAACGTGACCATCAACGTTGTCTATGATGAAGCATGGAAAGATGACCCAGAATTATACCGCCAAGCCTCCATTGATGCTCTGTCAACCGGCAAGGGACCCGATATTTGGTCGGTTAGAAATGACTGGATGGCTTATGATTACAATAAACTTCGTCCCGCCCCGGATGGTCTTTTCGCCAATTATTCCGATTACTCCTCTGATTCCAATTCAACTATCGTTCAGAAAACTTTTGTACCCGTTGTATCAAAGGATGGTTTATATAACTGTGAAAATAAAACCTTGGTTCAAGCCCTCGACATCGGAAGTATTGCCAGCAGCGATCTAAGTAACTGCGAGGTCTATGGGTTGCCAATGTCGGTTGATACCCTCGGATTATATATTAATCAAGATATTTTCGATCAAGCCATTGAATCTCTGAAACAGACAAACAAGGTCACATCTAGTTTAACACCGGAAGCTCTGACCAGTCTAAAAAAGATTCTTACCGACGGTCCCTCTACCTGGACTGATATTGTCGATATCGTGCCCTATTTAACGGTTATGAGCGGTAACACGATATCAACTTCCGCCGTCGCCCTTGGTACGGGTAGCAATATAGAGCAATCACCAGGGATTATTACTTCCCTATTGATGCAATCGGGTGCCGAAATTATTAAAAGCGATTTGTCGGCTGCCAGTTTTGACTTACCGGTCAGTGGATCAGTTGGTGATGAATATCCCGGGATTTCGGCAATGCAATTCTACAGTAATTTCGCTAGACCACTTAGCGTCGATACGACATCGGTCAATCCAATTTATACCTGGAATAGTAGTTTTTCCAGTGCTAAGGATGCCTTTTCAACCAATAAATTAGCTATGATATTTGAAGACTCACGATTCGCGTCGGAGTTGGTATATCGCAAATCGACAGTCAATACCTCAATACTACCAATGCCTCAACTCTACGCCAATGAACCCAAAGTCTATGCATCATATTGGTTTGAGGGTGTAACCAATAATTCAAAAAACAGTGATGTAGCGTGGGATTTCTTGGCCTTTGCCGCCCTTGAAAACGCCAAAATGTACCTTAGTAATACTAAAAGAACTTCAGCCATGTTAAGCGAATACAATGAGAACGCAGAGGATAGTGAAGTTTTTACCAGCCAGTCAAATGTTGCCGACAGTTGGTACAAGGGACGCGATCCCAATGGCGTTGATTCAATTGTCCGTCAGTGGGCTGACAATGTGATATCCGGACTAAATACATCCGAGAATGTCAGCACCGAAACCAGAAGCGCTGCAGCACAGATTACCACTATCCTCCAAAGCTCTCAACAAAGTACAACTAGTTCAACAACTACATCGGAGTAAATAATATGATCAAAATATTACTTTTCTTAACTCATAGTTTCGCCCTTGCCGATTCGTCAGAAGATATGGTAGCGCCATTAACTTCAACACTATCCAACTACTACAAGAGTTTCTTTGTACCAATTGGCGCCGTTTTGGCTGCCGTGGTTATAATCTACGGTGGTGTTTTGTATTCAACTAGCCAAGGGGATCCGGGAAAAATTGCCGTGGCAAAAGAATATATTTTTGGAGCTATCATTGGTTTGGTGATATTACTTTCGGCCGGATATATTGTATCCTTAGTAATGCCATTTTAGCTTATGTATATAAACCATTTATATAATTTAATTACTACACAATACTGTTATGCAGCCAGTTCTATTAGCAGTCAGTTTAGTGTATCCGAATGGGAAACCCAAGACGACCTTTACGATACTCTAAACCTCGTTCAAGATATTATGCTTGGTGTCGCCGGCGGGTTAGCCGTGCTAGCAATAATATATGCCGCTTTTCAGTATGCAACGTCCGGAGGCGACGAAACAAAGATAGCCACCGCTAAAAAAACCATTACCTTTACCATTATTGGCGTAGTTATGATTATTGTGTTCTATTTGATACTAAGTTTTATAATTAAAAGAGGTACCGGAATTGGTACATAAAATTTAATATGTCAAAGTTATTATCGCAATTAATTAAAGAAGAAACCTTAAAAGACATCAATACGAGCGATGTTTCTGACGTGACAGCCTTAAAGGAAACCGTTAAAACCGACATCATTACACCAATTGTTGATTTTGCACTACCAATAATTTTCTTTTTGATTATCGCTT
>Ga0265297_10008656_pt1 | contig 13474 bp, 12 predicted proteins | sample Munlanlwell13791_FD_192502 | JGI IMG/M metagenome (GOLD analysis project Ga0265297, IMG submission 192502) | Leachate microbial communities from a municipal landfill in Southern Ontario, Canada - Leachate well 137-91 | ecosystem: Engineered > Solid waste > Landfill > Unclassified | place... | reverse complement strand
CAAAAGTTCGACAGATACGAAACCAGATTGGGGAACATAAGAAAAAACGCGATGAACATAACGAACGAGTCAAGCATGCAAAAGAACAACGAAATGAATTTCTCAGCCATCACCTCGAGTTAAAAAAGAAGATCAAAGAACTTGAGCGGGAACGAACCGCGAATTCAGGTGTGAACCTCAACGAATTAAAACAATATCTGAAGAAACTTGAAACCGAACAGATGACCCAACCCATGTCCGCTCAGAAGGAAAAAAAACTGATTGAGACGATTAAAGGCATCCATCTGAAAATCAAGGATGCAGACGAGAAATTAAACAAGGATCCGAAGCTGAAAAAAGCAATCGAGGAAGAAAAACTGACACGCCAGAAAGCAGAAAAACAACATGAACTCGTCGAGAAAATGGCAAAGAAAGCACAGGAAGAACACCAAGGGATGCTTGAACAGTTACAGCAGCTAGATAAACTCGTGAAACGAACAACAGAGATACAAGAAAATATCGTCGTGACAAAAATTGAGGCAGATAAGCTGCATAAAGAATTCATCGATCATGTGAACAACATCCATGAACTGGAGAAAACCATCTCCAGTACGGAGAAGAAGAAAGAGAAAAAGAAAAAAATGGCTGACGTCTCCGCCGCCCAGAAAGAGGCGGATGATATCTTCGAGCGGTTCAAACGCGGGGAGAAACTCAGCACGGAAGACCTCATGATCCTGCAGAAAGCAGGGTTGCTATAACAAGATACCTCTTGGAGGGACTGTGAAATGCCTTGTGAGCTGTGTGGGAGAGAGTGTAAAGGTGGAAAAGAAGCCATCATTGACGGGGCGAAAATGTTCGTCTGCCCCGATTGCCTGAAATACGCAGAAGGGTTTGTGCCACCAGAACCAGGACCAACAAAAAGCCCAGTCCAAGCATCGCGCGTTGTCATGAAAAAACCAGCGACCATCGAACGAGATATCTACAAAGACAAAACCATGGCAAAGGAACTCGTGACGAACTGGAATCAGCGCATCGAACAAGCACGAAAAAAGAAAGGACTCACCCGAGAAGAACTCGGGTTTCGAATCGGGGAACGGACCGTGACAATCGCCAAACTAGAAAACGGGGACCTTCGACCATCGGATCAGACGATCACGAAGTTAGAAAAAGAGCTCAGCGTCCAGTTGATGGAAGAAATAAAAGAAGTTCCCACCGGGTCGCAGAAAGGAACCCGAGCAGGATTCACCCTTGGCGATTTCATAAAAACAGACAAGTAAAACCCATGATACAAAACGATATCTCAGCCGCACTCCACGCGTTAGAACAAGGAGAACTCATTGTTTATCCGACCGATACGCTCTATGCGCTTGGTGCAGACATCTACAACGAAAATGCGGTCAAAAAAGTTTTTGACGTAAAAAGACGACCCTACACGATCCCTTTGCCTGTCGCGGTCTCCTCACTCAAAGAGATTGAATCGGTTGCCTGGATGAATGAACCAGCAGAAAAAATAAGCAAACGATTTTTACCAGGAAACCTCACCATCATCTTGAAAAAAAAACCATCCGTACCATCCAGAGTCACCGGTGGTGCTGATACGATAGGAATACGCATCCCAAAGCACCCAATCGCATTACAATTACTCTCACGTTACGGACCATTGACTGTGACAAGTGCGAATATCCATCAGAAAAAAACCCAAGGGACCATCACAGCGATTCTCAAACAGTTAGGAACCGTCATCCCAGTCTACCTCGATGATGGCAGAAAGGAGGGCACCGCATCGACGATTGTTGATCTATCAATGAACACCCCGCGGATCGTTCGCGAAGGTTCTATTAGGGAACAAGAGCTTCTGGATGTGATCTCACATGGATGATTCGATTTATGAAAACTATAAACGCGCAGGAAAAATCGCAGCAGAAGCCCGAGAGTACGGCGTCTCCTTACTCAAACCAGGAGTACGGCTCTTAGACGTTGCAACTCTGATTGAAAACAGAATAACGAAAAATGGTGCAGGTCTTGCGTTCCCCGTCAATATCGCACTAAACACCCTTGCGGCGCACTATAGCCCTTGGCATGAGGATCCAATGACGTTCCAGAAAGGCGACGTGGTTAAACTCGATGTCGGAGCGCACATCGACGGGTATATCGCGGACACCGCAGTCACCATTGAACTGGACACGCATCAGTATGATACGATGATCCGCGCGTCAGACGAGGCATTAAAAAAAGTCATCGATATCTTAACAGTGCATCTGCCGCTCTCTGAAGCAGGGAAAACCATCGAAGGCACGATCACATCCTTTGGGTACAAACCCATCGAAAATCTCATGGGACATGGACTGGGGAGGTATGAGCTTCATTCAGGAGTCTCAATTCCCAATGTCGGGTCTCTAGGAGAGAAAACCACTTTACACGAAGGAGATGTCGTCGCGATTGAACCGTTCGCGACCAACGGCGCTGGTCATGTGATAGCAGGGAATGGGAGTAATATCTACCTCTGCAAAGAATCCATCAAAGCAAAACTCATCAGAGACAATAAGATAAAAGTCTTGTCTCACAAAATCTGGAAACAGTTCGGAACATTACCTTTCGCACAGCGATGGGTCCACGAGTTGTTCCCGAAAGATGATCTCGCGATGAAGAAATTATCGTTCTTAGGGGTGATGAAACACTACCCGCAACTCGTCGAGGCAAAAGGCGGGATTGTGACACAGAAGGAGCATACCGTGATTGTCAAAGAGGATGGATGTGAGGTGATTACATAAAATCAGCCAAGAACAATGGGAAAAACGAGAAAAAAATCATGCAGCTTGAGGAACTCTCCTGGAAACAACTCGATGCCCTCGACCGAAACAAAACCATCATATTCATCCCGATGAGCCCCTTGGAAGAACATGGACCACATCTCCCCCTTGGGACAGATTTCCTAACCGCACGAGACGCGGCAAAGGAGACGATACGACTCATCAGTAAGAAAAAACCTGAGTACATAAGCGTTCTGTTTCCCCCTATCCCACTGGGATATTCTAAGATGGCGTCTGATTTCCCTGGCACCATCTCAACCCAGGTAAAAACAATAAAAACAATTATTTTCGATAGTTGTGATTCTCTTGCGAAATTTGGGTTCAAGTATTTTGTGATTTGTACATTTCATATGGCACTCGGGCATCTCAAAGGCATTTACAGTGGGATGAACAAAGCAATGAAAATTCATCCCATCCACATCATCGAACCATGGGGCCCGTACTTCTACAGCAAAGAAGTGGAAAAGCGGGAACCACAGGTCGGTTTTGATACAAAAAAAGAGGTGCACGCCTGTTTTCGCGAGACATCCCTGATGAACTATCAATACCCCTATCTTGTTGACCCCTGCTACAAGGATCTTCAGAGTATCTATCGTGATTTGTATTCACCACGGGTCCTGGGGAAAACCTTTAAGGAACTGGGGATAAACGAAGGATACGTCGGCAGTCCCGCACGTGCAGACAGCGATTACGGACGATGGTATTTCCAACAAATCGTCGAAACATTCACCCAAGCAACAGTGGACATGCTTGAGGGAAAAAATCCTGCAGTGCTTCCCTCGCAGACCCTGCTGATGATGCGATCGATGTTCTGGTTACAATAGAGATTTTAGGGGATCCGATACGTCCCATCACCAACATACAAGAGTTTTGAGTGGAACAACCAATTATAGAAACCACCGGACCGTATCAGTCTGCAAACTTGCTGTACGGTCAAACCCAGGGAGAATAAACGGAAGGCGTGCACCGAGGTTCTGCTGTTTGTCCAGAAGACCGTGTTGTTTGACCACCCGACGTAGACGTTCGCCCCAGCATCAAGGAACGACTGCGCCATCGAAGAGTCATACACCGCATAACAGGTCGCCATGAAAACAAGAGAATCAGGCAGCGAGCCCTCAGCATAATAATGTTCAATAAACGCAGGGGTGAACGCGACATACCCCTGGTCACCGACCATTCCTTTGATGATCAATTGATGCTGATACTCATAAGGGTATTTCTGTATTGTTTCATTCGTCCACAGCTCCCCCGTCGCGATCACCACGGCGTCAGCCTGCTGATCGCCGTCCACATCAAAATATCCTGCATGGGTGTTCATGTACACAATATCTGCGGAGAGATTCTGTCGGAGATAGCCGATATCCACCGCTTGGTTTGCGAGGTATTCAATCGAATAGTCTTTTCGAAGCAAGGTGGCGATGATACGCTGACATTGGTAATGACCGTACATCGATTCAGCGGGATTTAAGATGATTGCGGTTTTACTCCCGTCGCCTTTATCACTCTCATAAAGAAATCGATTTTGTGCTGTCCTCATGACTGTTTGTTCCTCAAGAAACGGATCCAGGAGGACAGTGTAGGACCCATCCCGGAATTTCACCGTTATCGACGTCCCTATCACAGTTGCGTAGTCAACCAGCGGATGGTGGTTGTACCACTGTCCTAAACCAATAAGGTCATTCGAACGATCTGCTGGAATGTTCTGTTCTGATCGCACGTCGTCCCTGCCTTGCTGCAGAACCGCATCAAGAGATACCCCATGAAGAGATCCAGCAGATTCGACCCCAAGTGTTTGAAGAGGTACACTACCAAGAAACAGACAGAGCAGCAGAATTGTTGATGGGAGTGTTGTTCTCAAATGGGTTATCATGGTTCGTATAGTACCAGTTCATGGGAATTCTATATAAATATATCGCGGAAAAAATAAAAAGTAAGAAAAAATGGTTAGATGTTGAACCCCGCAGGGGACAGACCTTGCAAGATCTGCGCCATGATCGTGTTCATGACCTCATCGAGTTTCAGACATTGTAAGATACGTAACGTGAATAACACGACGATAAGTCCAATCACCAGCACGATAGGAATCATTACGATCGCAGTGATGACACATCCTATCGGGTTAGAGGTGTTCAGCTGCAGCGGCACAGGGGTGTGTAATTGTTGTGCGGAAAGCTTTGGTTCAGCGTTCTGGATTTCTTCAACGAACAGCGACGGATTATTTTTTAAGAGATTCAAATGCGTCTTGAATTGTGCCATCGTAATCCCCTGCTCTTGTAAGAGTGCGATAATCCTTGGATTGGAGCAGAGGGTGCGAAGGAATTGGGCGAAAAAGGCGGGGTTGGCATTGAGCAATTTCACGGTTCTATCCAGAGCGCTGTTCAGTGTGGGTTGTATGGCTTTGAACAGATGAGAGTTCACTCCCTTCCCGAGATACTGGGAACGTATCGTGTGATCGCTTTGTGTTTGAATGGAACGAGAGGTTCGCACCGTAAACAAGGGTGACTCGACGGTCTGTGTCGATGACACATTGTTGGTCCCAATCACCGAGCTTAACGATGCAAGGAGAAGGAGAGCAGCTGCCGATATGCTAAATATGAGAGGTATTTTCTTCATAGTTCTTTCCCAATACTACTTATCCAGGTCCCTGTATTTAATTCTTATTGCGTGATAATATCCAATGCTATGAAAAGAAACAGTATTTATCTAAGGGAAAAGAAGTTGAGTGAAAAGGAAGAACTCCGTGTCATAAACCAAGCGTTGTCGTTCTGTCGGTACTGTAAACGTACTTCCCATGATAGCATCACAAAACGTATAGGAATCGACCACGACCAGCAGTCTCCCTGTCTTCCCGGTGGTGGTATTTTCAAATTCCGAAAGGCTTACAGCGACATCCTGGTCCGTGTTCGTCAACAGCGGGGTTCCCCCGGTGATGGTCAGATGCGGGGTGGTCATCATCCCCACAGGCATCGGACGTTCATTGTCACTTTCATTCTGCGACGCATTCTGTGACAACGGAGAATCCTTCGTGGTGGTTGTGATCCATACCCCATAGTTACCCAGCAGCTCATTTGCAGTTGAAGAAGGATTCCTGATGCTATCCAGAACAAGCAGTCGACCACCGCGTTCGAAGAAGGTTGTCAGCAGCTGGATATCCTGTTCGGTAAAGGCTCTTGTCGGGTTGATAAGAACAATGATCTGCCCGTTTTCTGTCGCTTCGAGAAGGGTGGGTTCTAACGAGGGAACCACCCCAAGTCGTTGGGTCCAGACATAGAAGGTTCCAAAGTTACTCGGGTCAGTGCCGAGTGAAGAAGTCGGTTTGAGCGAGACGTTCATGGACGAATGCTGCAGTTCAAAGCAGACCCGCGTATAGTCTATCTGAGGCAGTGGCAATGGATAAGAAAGATCAGTCTGGTACGAGCTGAGCGGTGCGGCGATGCAGAACGCAAGCAGGCCAGAAAAGAGGACCATCCAAAGGAGGATAGGTTTCGGAACAGGTCTCAGGATGACCACGAGACTGACACCGAGAAGCAGAGAGAGGATAAACAGGACGAGATTCAGAGAAAAAACCGTGTTCGTTCGATTCAGATAGTCAATGACCCCAAGCGTAAAGGAAGGGTATCCATCAGTGAACACACAGAAACTGGAAAACACTGTGCTATCCGTAAACGCCACCACCCGACCTGCTCCATGTCTGATCGCAGCTGCCTGCAGAAGATACCCGAACTCAGCGTCAGGGGAAGAAAGGGATTCCCGGAAGAAATTCTCCGTCGCATAGGTGCCTGGTTCACTGATGAGGCGGTTACCGATGATGATATTTTCCATGCGTAATGAGGCGGAAACAGAGGTCGGCTCCAGGGTACAGGAGGTCATAAACTCAAAACGCGGCACGTGCCGCATCACCGGATGAGAGAACAACGGATCGGTTTCGTAGACGGAGAGATTCCCGGTTCCTAGCTCATAGGTCGCATCGGTTCGAAATCGGATCCCGAACTGCTCCGCAAGTTGATTCAGAAACGTGTTCATCCCAAACACGTTGGTATGATCCCCGATAAGATACAGCCCGCCGCCTTTTTTGACAAAGGCGGTAATTGCGTCAATCTCCGATGCGGTATAGCTCTCCGTGGGACATTTCAGGATAAGGACATCACAGGTGCCAAGAAGGCTTTCGGTGAGCGGGCGGTCATTATTTATCTGAACGGGGTAATGATACTGCAACCATTGTGCCCATGAATAATAATTGTATGTCGAGAGCAATCCGTACCAGTCGGTGTCCAATGGGCGACGAGTATCCTCCCATTGACTGTGATATTCATCGATGAGGACACGACCCTGTTTCATCGAACCGGGGTCCTGGAACAAAAACGCACCGGTGAGGGAAAAAACAAGCAGAAATACGAGCAGCAACGCCGCAAGATGCTTCTTGTGTAGCGATAAAGCAGGGATCTGCAAGCGTCTGCCTGGAAGACCCGTGAAGGGGAGGAGCTTCATGAGTAACAATGCAAAGGGAAGGAAACTAAGCAAGGTCACAAGAGGATCCCAAAAAATCGAAAGATCCCTGGTGTTTCCATAAAGAGCCAGAACGACAAGGAAACGCAAAAGGAGATAGGGTACCGCCGCGACCAAGAAGATTATCAAGTGTTTCAGGATGGTTCGTTTTTCATAAAATAGCACAAAAAGAACCAGGGCTCCAAGAAAAAGGCTCAGAAGAAGAGAGAACCCAAGCTTCTCCCAGGTGATGGTGACCGGATAGGTTTGTTGCAAGGTTTGGACGAAGAGAAGACCATTGCTTGCTGATGTGGAGAAACCAAAAAGGTTTGCTAGGACGGAGACCACTGGTGAGAGGAAGTCAAGTCGATGCCCATGGGAAACAAAGGACACAGAGAAGGGGAACACCATCGTCTGAAGCAGCAGCAGGAACCCTGAGAGTAGAAGACCAAAGGGAATCGCTTGGAAGCGCCCGTGTTGAGAGGAAAGGAGCATGGCGAGAAGCCCGAACGCAAGGACCACAAGTCCCGGGTTGAAGGGAAACGGGACGATGAGGAGAGCGAGGAGAACCGGGATGAGAAGGACGGTGTATCGGACGTCAAGTTGTTTTTGAACCATGTGCCAGATCCCAAGAATGGTACATGCTGCGCCCAGCACGACGCAGAGGGTTCCTGCCATGAGGTCCGGCAGGGTGAACTGGGGGATGAAGAACAGCCAGCTTGCGGAGAGAAACAGGATGCCAAGCCACAGCATTCGTTTCATGGTTGTTCCTCCGTTTTGAGTACTTCATCGAGGAGGTATTTTATGAACAGGATGTTCCCTGGCCAGTAGTCGTAAATCGATTCCAAATTCTTGTCCAGCAGGTAGCGACTGTCGCTGATGACCACCAGACCGCCAGCACCCTGCGGGAGAAACACGACCAGGTGATACGTGAGGTTGTCCCAGGTGAAGTTGTAGTAGGACTGCGCCGGGGCTTGCGGAAACGACAGCGGCCAGCTGTCGACGAAGCGTGGCTCGTTTTGATATAAGGTGAGGTTCTCCTCGACATAGGGCACCGGGCCTAAGGGAATCGGTTCAACATCGACGTTGAATGCCTGGAGCAGGGGCAGGGATGCGAGTTTATCATCGTAGCCGGTGGCAAGGATCACGACGCCCCCCTGTGTCATATACCGTTGGAGGAACCTGACTTCTTCTGCGCTGAAAGCTGCGGTCGGGGCAAGGAAAACAAGGATGCGGCTGTTCATGATCGGGTCCTGGGAAAACTCTCGGAGGAGGACTGGGAGGAGGTTGTTGCGTTGGAGGTTCATGATCAGGCCGTTAACGGAGTCGTCTGTGAAGGTTTCTTTGGAGAAACGCTCGCCATGAGAGGTATCGATGTAGACGAGGTTGTCAGCCAACGTGCTCTCGGTGGTGGTGAAGAAAAGAGGGTTCAGCAGCGTGGTAAGAAGCAAGGCCACGCAGAAGACCAGCGGGAACCCTGCGAAGGAAACCGTGTTCCTCCGGAAAACATAATAGAGGAGTACGGCAAGGATGAGCAGGAGCAGGGAACAAGCTCTCTGCAGCAGGGTCATGGACCCGGTTTGGTTGCTCGATAACCAGCGGAAGGTGTTGGAGAGGAAGGGAGAGGAAAACGGCAGAGCCGGGTTTTGAAATGAGGAGGTGTCCCCAAACACAAGGACTTTGCCTGCTCCGTAATAGGCACCAGCGATGAGGATCACATCCCCAAGCTGTTCTCCTTTGGTGTATTCGTAATCACCCAGGTACGCGACATCGGGATTTGCTTCGTCTCCCTGGTCGGAGAGCGCAGCGGATCCGATGAGGAGGGGAAACGCGGAGGAGGAAATCTCCAGGGACGCCCCGATCCCATATTGAAGGACATCAGACCTTGGCAGGGAAACCGTTACAGGATGATGAAGAGCCTGCGTGCAGGTCAGCCAGCTGAATGTCTCATCCAAGGGGAGCGCCGAGTCGAACCGATACCGGATCCCAACCGGGGCAAGGAGGTGATTTAAGGGAAGTTGGATGCCACCGACATTGGTGTGGTCTCCGATGACCAGCAGGGAACCGCCGTTGTTGACATATTCCCAGATGATGGTTCGTTCCTGCTCTGAGAACGACTCGTTCAGGTTCGATACGACGAAGATAGCGGTGTTGTCAAGGGTGGTCTGCGTCAGAGAGGGGAGTTCTCGGATGGTTGCGTAGTCTGTGAGATTCAGGTACCGGGTGATGTTCTGAGTAGAGGGCTGGGTCGCATTCAGGAACTGGGTGGCATTTTCGACGAGGAGTTCTGTCGTGTACCCCAGGGTCGCTAGATAGATCGGCCAGAGGCCAAACATGCCGACCGCGTCTTTCCCGTACGTTCCATATTCCGGGACGTCCCAGGTGCCGACCATGTGTCCTGCGTAAAAAGTGACGGTGTGCTGCTCTAGGGAAGAATCGCCACTGTTGATAAAAACAGTGAGGAGGCTGGTAGAGAGAAAGACAAGTACCATAGCCCAGACCGCACCGTTTTTCAGGTGTTGCTTGAGAGGGGTCTTGTGAGGAAGAGATGATGAAGGCGCGGTGTCAGCAGTACGAAGGAAAAACCCAAGGGTGGGAACAAGACCGATGATGAAGAAATAAGGATGGAGGTGGAATGCTTCAGTGGACGGATACGAAACAAGATTCAACACCAGAAGGTACGACACCCACAGCAGACAGAGTCCTGTGGCGCAGAGGCAAAACCAACCAATCTGCTTGCGTGTTTTCCTGGGTAAAAGAAGGACTCCACTGATGAGAACGCTCAGAAATACGAGGAGGAGGCGTAGTCCGCTGGTGGTCGGACCAAGGGAGAGCGGAGTGGTTGTCAGGACCCCAAGGCCATGGGAGATTGCCAGGGAGCTTTGTTGATACAGGGACCAGGCAAGAGGGATGGTCTGGAGGAGGAGGAACACCATGGCGTATCCAAAGGAGGTGACCGCGAGGAGATGTAGTTCGCTTCTTTGACGGTCGGCCGCTCGGAGACAGAGGTCAAGACCAGAGATGATGAGCGGTACGCTGCTGATCCATAGCAAGGGTGTTTTGGTGGTAATTAAAAGGAGAAATCCAGCGGTGCAGAAGAGAACTCCAAAGAGGAGTGTTCGTAGGTGCGGGTGTGTTTTCGAAAGGCAGCGGAGCGTCTGGCGGAGGGGCAGGTTCAATAGAACGATTCCGAGTAAAAGGAAGAAACCGAGGAGCGGGAGAAGGAGGGTGGTCGTATATCCAAAGCTGCTGGAGAGTACGGCAAGGGTAAGAAGGAGAGCAGTGATATTTATTGCACGTCGGACGGTGGACAGGAGGCTGGTGTTGCAAGTTGCGGTCATCATGCCATAGAAGGGAACTCGTGTTTTCATATAATCTTAATGGTCGCTCTGTGTTGTTTCTCCTAGAGGGTGACGTGGGGTCTCTTTTCATTTTGGTATTTTTCCAAGGTAGCTTTATATATGTTCATTGGCAACAAGGAACATGATGAGAGGTGATACGGTCTCTCATCAGAATGAGGTGAAAAAGAGATGGATGAAAACAACGAACCCAATGAGGTTATTGAGTTCTGCTTGAAACACGATTTAATCAAAAAGACAGATCAAGGATACATCATCAAGAAAGAATTCTTCGATATCCTTGATTATTACAACATGGAAGGGTGAACCCATGGCACTGAGTCAACAACAGAAAGAATTCATCCTGAAATTTCTGAAATCCTCCGCACAGAACACCGAGCTTGTTTCAGAAGTCTCAGAAAAACAATAAAGGGTAGCCTCGTCCTGTCATTTTTTTCTCTTTCTTCATTTCCCCTTTTTTAAAAGAATGCACCAACCTCCAATCATCGGAGAATTATATGCATGAAACGGTCTCGTGATAGAAGTACCCTAGCTCCTTCATCTGCTACATGATTCCCAGAAAAAGAAAAATATAAAACCTTCTATTTGTTATCGATAGTACAACAAGGATGGGAATCGTATGAAACGACAAGAAAATATCTATGTTTCTCTCCAACTTGAAAAGGATGCCACTTCCGGAGAGATGATGATTGCTATTCAGTTTGACCGCAACGCACCGAACTTTTTTACCAATAAGAATATGATTTCCTGGTGTCCCACCAAGGAGGAACTGGAGTTCGTCAACGAAGCCTACGGGATGCTGAACAAAGCAACCCAAAAGAGACACCACCAGATGGACGAACCAGAGCAAACCACCTCCGACTCAGAGGAGCTGATTCGGACTGCTGATGAAAAGGAAATCCTCAACCGGGTCTTTGAGAAGAAAAGACCAGCATACAAGTAAGAATTCTGTTTTGACTAGAGTCGTTCGAGTAACGCACTAATCATCAGGGGGAGCAACACCGTGGCGTCCCCTTCGATGGTGACGTTATCAGCTTTTTCTGCGATCTTCCCCCAGGAAATCGCTTCTCGTGTCTGCGCCCCTGAGAGGCTGCCGTCATACTCGACCGCGGTGGTGAGATACACCGCATGGGACAACCCATTGCAGAACTGGTTCCACCAGATGACATGATGCTTGGAGATTCCCCCGCCAATGATGAGCGCACCGGTTTTCTTCGCATCAAAGACGATGTCTGAGAGGTCCTGTTCATCCTTGAACAGATCAATCGTAAAGTCCCGATGCTCCTGGTAATACATCCAGAGCTGCGAGCCGAACGCACCGTCCATGATCCCCGGGACAAACAGGGGGATGTGGTTCTTCGCCGCCCAATACAAAAGAGAATCTTTCCCGTTCTTCTCCGTTTCAAGTCGTCTCCCAAACTCCCAGATGAGATCCTTCGTGGACCATTTCTGTTGAATCGGATAGAGCTCCTGAAGGATCGGCTGCATCTTCTTCTCCAGGACCGGCCCGTAGCATTCCAGGGGGATAAAGATGTTCCCCAGGCGGTTGATTCCCTGCTGATGCAGTTTCGTATCATCCGCCATGAACGACCCATGGTAATAGTGTTTCCAGACCCTTGCGAGATCATGGTCCAGGGTCCCAGTGGTGGTGATGATCACGTCGACGAGTTTTCTTTTCACCAGCTCCTTGATGACCCCGCGGGTCCCAGTGGAGATGATGCAGGCGGGAAACGACAGGAACTTCACACACCCTGTGTCATGTACCATCCGCTCGAGGATGTCGACACCGTCTGCTACCTTCTTTGCTGAAAACCCCCCAGACTTGTACAATTCTTTTACCAGCTGGTTAGTGGTGAGAGGTTGGGTCAATTCGATATCCTGCACTGGTTGTTTCTTCATACTTCATTCACCTAGGAAACCGCGATCGCCCCGTACCCGACACAGGAGGATCCCGGGTGGACCTCGTACGATGTTCCATATTTTAAGAGTTCCGCCCGACTCGCACCAAGGTTCTTTGCCGCAAGCAGCATGGCTGCGACCGGACCAGACCCGCACATCGTGATATCGTGTTGCTCCACAGTCTCAATGAGCCCCTGAGGGTCCAGCGCGAGAATCTCCTTGATGGCAAGGGTGTCTTGTTGTGTCGCGTATTCATCGACACGCATCCCTGGTGGTGGGCTGCTGCGGTAATTGAATCCGGCATGGGAAAAATCACTGCTCGCGATGAGTACGACATGCTTCTTCGATTCCTGGACCGCCTTTGTGAGGATTTCTCCGATGTCTTGGACCGTGTCGGAATCCTGCATCATCAGACAGAGAGGGACAAAGGAAAAACTTCGGCCTTGCGCAAGAAATTGTAAAAAGGGCAGCTGCACCTCGATGCTATGTTCGTAGGTATGCGCCGACGCATCCTGGTCTACGATCCCGGTGGCGAGGGATTTCGCAAGGGGCTCATCGATGGGAACGATTCCCAAGGGGGTCTTCCAGGCACCCTGCGTCATGACAGAAACCCCAGAGCCCATCCCCGTGTGGTTCGGCCCCAGGATGATGAACGTGTCCGCAAACCCCTGCTTGGCAAGACGCCCGTACGCATGGGACGCGATCGCTCCTGAGTAGATGAAGCCAGCGTGGGGAACCACCAGGCCCCGCAAGGCGCCCACCGTTTTTTGAAGCACCGGGAGTTTCCCGTATCCTCGTTTCTCAAGAAAACACTCCTCGAGTTGTTGGAGGAGCTGTTGTTCACTGCCTGGGTAAAACTGGCCTGCGACGACTGCGTTTCGAAGTGTTTTCACAAACCCACGTCCTGTGATTTGACATGAGCGTGAAACACATTAACCTTGC
>Ga0265297_10008655_pt1 | contig 13475 bp, 11 predicted proteins | sample Munlanlwell13791_FD_192502 | JGI IMG/M metagenome (GOLD analysis project Ga0265297, IMG submission 192502) | Leachate microbial communities from a municipal landfill in Southern Ontario, Canada - Leachate well 137-91 | ecosystem: Engineered > Solid waste > Landfill > Unclassified | place... | reverse complement strand
AAAACAAAATAAAAAAAATTAAAAATGATTTAAAAAATATTTAAAAATGATTTAAAAATATAATGATGTTATAATTATAATTAATAGTTGATAATTGGCATTAATAGTTACACGATTAATAATCACACAAATATTATATTATTGTTAATTCATTTCAGTTAATTAATATTAGTGATGGAATTAAATGGTGAATTAAATAATAAATTAAATGATAAATTAAATAATGAAGTAAATAATGAAGTAATTGATGAATTAAACGAAAAAGTAAATGACGAAGTAATTGATGAATTAAACGAAAAAGAATATATTGGTGGGACCAAAAAACAAAATGGTGATAAAATTAAAAAATTTCCTAAATTATTTAAAATAACAAAAACTGGGAAAAAAACATTTTGGAATATTGAGATTAATAAAAAGGGGAAAAGTTACATAATAACAATCACGCACGGATATATTGACGGCAAAATTGTTACAGAAGAACCGATAATTATTAATGTTGGAAAAGCTGGAAGATCTGCACTTGAACAAGCAATTTTAGAAGCAAAGAGCAGACATAATAAAAAAACACATGAAGGATTCGGAATTGAAAACAAAAAAGACAATAATGATAATAGTGATAATAATAATAATGATGATAGTGGTGAAGATGATAAAGATGACAAAAATGATAAAAATGATAAAAATGATAAAAGTAAAAGTACAAAATGTATAAAAATTTATCCGTACTTATTAAAAAATTTTGAGAAAGAAAGCGGCAAGATTAATTATCCGGCGAGTGCGCAAATAAAATTCGATGGAATTAGAGCAATATTCGGTTATTCTTGCGGAGGTTCACATCCACTTTTCACTAGTAGAACAACAATACCATTACCGAATCAATTTGAGCATATTAAGAATGAAATTATTGATAATGAATTTATCAGCAAAAATATATTCTTAGATGGGGAATTATATTCTGACGATATAACATTTGAGGAAGTTAGTGGACTGGCTAGAAAAAAAATGTTAACAACAGAGGATATTAATAAATCTCGTTTGGTAAAATATCATGTATTTGATTATCTTGACACAATGAGTAAACAAATATATTCGGAACGAAGGAAGAAACTTGAACAAATGTTTAAGAATAACAAACTTAAATACCTTGTTATTGTTCCAGAATTTATTGTTAAATCGAAAGAAGAAGTTTATGATTACTTGAATAAATTCACAAAAGAAGGATATGAAGGAGTTGTTATTCGCAATTTAGATTTTCTATATTCACAAAATAGAATATCAGATGTACAAAAATTAAAAAAATTTCAAGATGCCGAATATAAAATTATAGATGCTGTTAACGGAAAAGGAAGAGCAAAAGATTCGATAATTTTCATATTGGAAACTGAAGACGGAAAACAATTCAGAGCAGTTTATAAAGGATCTATTGAACAAAGGGAAAAATTATATAAATCAAAAGATAAAATAATTGGTAAAATGGCAACAGTTAATTTTCAAGAATTAACAAATACAGGAATCCCAAGATTTGGAGTTGTTAAAGATATTAGAAATTATATTTTGAGTTTATAATAATAACAATAATAAGTATTATCTTTTTTTGATATCATATTTTTATTTTCATTTTACTTTAAAATATTTTTTATTTTGTTAATTTTTTATTTTGATAATTTTTTATTTTGTTAATTTTTTATTTTGCTTTACATTTTAAGATTTGTAATGATACTGAATTAATAATAATTTGTATAATAATGGTTGGAATAATGAATATATTATTATGCTTAAATTTAAAAAATCAATTTCAAATGATAAACATTATCATCCAAAATTCACAACCGAAGACCAATACATTAAATATAGTGTTCTAATTCGTAAATGTTATTTTTTTCTATATATTCTTTCATAAATTTTATAGTTTTAATATTTTTAAAAAATTTACTGCAGTAGACCACCGCATTAAATAATGTGTTTATGTTTATCGGACTGGGACAAATTTTTATTAAATGTCTCACTATTGTAAAATATCTACAATTCCAACAAAATATTGATATACAATTACCATAAAATTTCAAACTAATTTCTCTCTTACTAAATTCTGATAATCTGTCGTTCATATTTTTAATATTAGAAAATAATAACATCAAATGATTAACACAACTTGTACAATTATTACACAACAAAAAATCATTATTACACGGAGACATACGCAAAATAAAATTATAAATTTTTGTGAATCCTTTTTTTGTTATTATGTCATAATTGCGAAATAACAATCTCAGTGGTGGTGAAATAGATATGTAATCGCACTCTTGGTGTGAATCACAAAAATTATTGAATTTAATTGCTCTTTTCAAAATTCTAAAATTATTTTTTTTAAATAATAAAATATTTTTTTTAGATGGTATAATATTTTTTTTGGACATATTCGTTCGGATATTATCGAAATATGATATTTCAACATTTTCATATCTTTTTTTTAAGATGTCTAAAATATAGCAATTTAATAGAGACATAATTACAAAAAGATATATTAAATAAAACAATAATAAAGAATAGAATCAACACAATTTAAAATTTCATTTTTTTATTTTGTTTATTTATTTTGTTTATTTATTTTGTTTATTTATTTTTGCTTGCTTTATAAATAAAAAAATATTGATATACGAAAAATATTATTTTTAATTTATTATTTTATTTTGATTTTAATAATTTATTTTGATAATTTATTTTATTTTGATTTCTATAATTTATTTCAATAATTTATTTTGATAATTTATTTTATTTTGATTTCTATAATTTATTTTATTTTGCCCATCATATTTAATCAACATAAACATACGAATATTCTGGATACATTGATTGTAATATATTGCGCCGATTTTGATCACTCATAAGTATTTGTGTTATCCCATATTTATCAGTCGCGTATATTACTTTATCATCGAATTTAATAAGTAACATATTTACTAATGAATAACATAATGTACAGTAAATACCCATACCACCATTAATAAATTTAAATCCACAAACTTTACATTCAGTTGGTTTATTTTTTTTAAATTTATTGGTTCCATTAATATTATTATTAATATTATAATTATTGATATTATTGATATTGTCAATACTAGTAGCATTATTGATATTGTTAATATTATTAATGTTACTATTAATATCATTGTTGGTATTATTGGTGTCACTATTTATATTACTATTCGTATTACTATTTGTATTACTATTTGTATTACTATTTGTATTACTATTTGTATTACTATTTGTATTACCATTTGTGTTACTATTTGTATTTGTGTTACTATTTATATTTGTGTTACTATTTGTATTTGCGTTACTATTAATATTTGTGCTTGTGTTACTATTAATATTATCATATACGTCACCCTGATTTATTTTTGATAATTGTGCGTCGACATAATTAGAAATTGAATTACAATTAGAATCGTAGAGATTAGAATTCATATTTTGATTATAAATATTAAAAATAACTTCATCAATATTTTTCATTAAATATTATTTTGTTTATAATCTGAATAATTTTAAGACCTACGATGACAAATATGATAATGAATAAACAGTAATTTGCACAATAGTAATTGGGGTAATTAATATATTATTATGCCTAAATTTAAAAAATCAATTTTAAACGTTCTAACATTATTATTTAAAATTTGCAACTAAAGTTTAACATTAAATGAGGGGTTTGAGTCCGCAAATGTCATTATTATCAATATACAGAAAAAAATTATAATTTAATGAAAAAATATTATCTCATGGCAATAGATAAAGGACATTCTGGCGCTATGAATAATTTAGGTTATTATTATCAACATACAGAAATAAATTATAACCTAATGAAAAAATATTATCTCATGGCAATAGATAAAGGACATTCTGGCGCTATGAATAATTTAGGTTATTATTATCAACATACAGAAATAAATTATAACCTAATGAAAAAATATTATCTCATGGCAATAGATAAAGAACATCCTAGTGCTATGCATAATTTGGCTCATATTCTTCTGCATGTTTTTTTATAAATTTTAAAGTTTTAATATTTCCTATTTCATGACATATTTTTTTTACAACAAATAAGGTGCTTATATTTATTGGAATGGAATGCATATTTATTAAATGTCTCGTGATTGTAAAATATCTACAATTGCGACAAAATATTAATACACAATTATCATAAAATTTCAAACTGATTCCTCTTTTAAAAAATTCGTGGTATCTGTATCTCATATTTTTAATATTAGAAAATAATAACATTAAATGATTAACACAATTTTTACAATTATCGTCCAATAAAAATTTATTGCCACACGGAGACATATCCAAAATAAAATTATAAATTTTCGTGAATCCTTTTTTTGTTATTATGTCATAATTGTGAAATAACAATTTCAGTGGCGGTAATACAGATATGTAATTATACGTTTTACATGAAACACATAAATAATTAAATTTAATTGCTCTTTTCAAAATTCTAAAATTAATTTTTTTGGATAATAAAATATTTTTTTTAGATGGTAAAACATTTGTCTGGACATTATTGAAATGTGATATTTCAACATTTTCATATCTCCATTTTAAGATATCTAAAATATAATGATTCAGCAGAGCCATAATTACAAAAAGATATATTAATAAAACAATAATAAAGAATAGGAAGAACACAATTTAAAATTTCATTTTTTTATTTTGTTTTATTTATTTCATTTATTTATTTTGTTTATTTATTTTGTTTATTTATTTTGTTTATACTTTGGTTATTGATATAAATAAATTTATAAAAAGATAATAAATATGACTTTACTAAATGTTTAATAGTCCAGAATAATATAAATTTATATCACTAATATCAGCAATATAATTGCCAATAATATTTATAATGAGAATATTAATATTGTGAGCGATTTTGAATAAAAAAATGATTTATAAAATTGTGGTATTTACATTTTATTTATTATTACAATTAATTTACAATAAAAATATTTAACAACAATAACAACAATCAATTATACGATGGAGAGATTACCATTTGAGAAGAATACATTAGTTGTTTTGTGTTGCTTTAAAGAAATTCCAAAAATACATGCAAAAGACGATTTGAATATTGATAAATTATATTCTCGTTATACAATCCCTTTATTATTTTACAGTGATACAAATTGTGATGTATGGAATTTTCCAACGGATACATTAATTGATGCAAGCCAAAAAAAAATTATAGAAATATTTTATGAACAAAAAGAGCATCCTATTAATTTAGATATGAACGATTATTATTTAGGTATTATTGAAGACGAAAAATATACTTTGTCGACATTTATACAATGTGAAAACAAAATATATAATAAATACAAGCTAAAATATTATTTATTGCATGGTGATTATTTAGAACCATACGACAGATTTATATTTAAATTTAATATAACTGACTTATGCACAAACAATTATGTTAATGAACCTATAACATGGAAAAAGTTAAAATATTAATAAATAACAATAGTTTATTAATCTTTATTAATTATTATTAACAAAATTTATTATTTTTTCTTTAGTAACATTATTTAATATTTCGTAATCTAAAAATTTACCCCTTAATGAAAATTTCCACCCATTTATTTTAATATCATTATTGTGAACAAAAGAATGACAATTTTCACATAAACAAACGAGATTAGAACTAATATTTTTATCAAAATAATTTATTTTTCCATTTTTGTCTGCTTTATTTTGTTCGTTAATATGGTGTGTGTTAAGGTTCTCTCGATTACCGCAAATTTCGCAATCGTTAATATGTACTTCTGAATTAAAATGGCTGGCCTTAGTTGTTAATAAATTTGCCTTAATTTTTAATAAATGTTTTTTAATTTGTTCAATTTTTCTTGTAAATTCATTATTATGTATGAGGTATTTGCACACTTCTATTCCATACAATGTATCACATCCTCCAGGTTGTAATTTTCGGACAAAAGTGAGAGCTACATTTTCGTTATCAATACAAATATTTTTTTCATTGTTATTTATTTTATTGTTAATGTCTTTATTATTGGCAATAATATCAACGGTATTACCAGTGATAATACTTCCACTTTTATTTTCATTACAATTATTATCATTAATATCACTATTGTTGGTAAGTTTATTTTTAATATTGTTTACTTTTTTTAATTCTGTTTTTAAGTGAAATACATCAACATTTTTTAATTCTCTTATTTGTTCTAATTTATATAAATCGTGTAAATGTGTGGCAAAAATAAATGATGCTCCTATTTTTGCCATCATTATAATACAACTTGCCGAAATTGATAGGGCTGATATGTATTCAGTACTTGAACATAATTCATCAAATATACATAATGTATTTTTTGTTGATCGTTTGAGAATATTTTTTAAATCTATCATTTCAACACTAAAAGAAGAATGCCCCAAATTAAAATTATCTAAATTTCCTATCCGGCAAAACAAATTTTTATATGGAGAAAATCTGAAACTTTTCGCTGGAACGAAAAAACCTGCTTGAGCTAATATAATAGATAAGCAAATACTTCTAATATATGTTGATTTACCGCAACTATTGACAGATGTCAAAATCATTCCCTGAAGAAAATTATTTTTATTTTTATTTTCATTATTATTATTTTCTTCTTTATTAATATTTTCTTCTTTATTATTTTCTTCTTTATTATTATTATTTTCTTCTTTGTTTTCTTCTTTGTTTTCTTCTTTGTTTTCTTCTTTGTTTTCTTCTTTGTTTTCTTCTTTGTTTTCTTCTTTGTTTTCTTCTTTGTTATTTATTATATTGCCAATATGGACGTCATTCGGAATAAATAATGTATTTGTTATAATTTTCTCTACAATTGGATTTCTTAGATCAACTGAGTCTATGTATGAATTTTCGCAATCCAAGTCTACTTGTGGCATACAATATACATTATCGATTGCAAATTTTGCCATTGAAGTATTTAAATCTAATTCTGAACAAAAATCAGTTAATTCATCCATTAAATTATTATATTTTTTACTTATCGCTGCCATAAATTTTTTGAATATTTTTTCTGAAATAATTAAAATTTGATTTTCTGTGTGAACTAAATTTTTAGAATTTTGAATAATTTTATCATTAACAATTTTTAATTTGCTTGATTGTTGTGAAATTTTTAATGAATTATCATTTGCAAAATATTCATTTATAAAATTTTTTTTACTTTTTTGAATGGTGCAATAATAACCATCTCTGTCGCTATAAACAATTTTAAATTTATTATCTCTAAGTTTTTTAAAATATTTAATTGACTCATTTCTTTCGCTAATCATTTTATCTAATTCTTTGCTAACTCCAGGTAAAATAAATTCCCCGGTGTGTGATATCCAATATTCAAAATCATTTGTATCTTCTTTTGTATCTGACATTTTCTTTTTTTCATTTGATATCATATTTTCAATATTAATAATTTTTTTGTAAGCAAAAGTAAAATTATTCAATCTTGAATACAATTTTTTATAATGATGATTTTCCCCATTTTCAATATTATTTGTTGTATTATCAACAATATTATTATTTTTACTTGTTGTATTATTTTCAATATTATTTGTTGTATTATCAACAATATTATTTGTTGTGTTATTTTCAATATTATTTGTTGTGTTATTGCCAGCAAATAATGAATAGCATACATTAAGAATATCTAATATTTTAGTATAAGAATTATGGAGTCTTAAAAATTCAGTTTGATTGCAAATTCCAAGTTTTATTTTTCTATGTATACGTTGAATATCTGCTAATCCAGTTAGGCATTTGCGAATATGTTTATATTTTTCATTATTAATCCATTTTTGAATTGCCATATATCTGTTATTTATTTCATTAACATCACATATTGGTTTTAATAGTCTTTCTTTTAATAATCTTTTTCCTATTGCTGTTTTTGTTATATTTATTGTGTCAAATAAATTTGCGCTCCACTTGTTTCCAAAATCGTTGGTTAAATTTAATTGTTCAATTGCATTATTTTCTAAAATTAAATGTTTTGATTCTGCTGAATAATTTGGTATATTTATTTTGTTTATTATTGTAGAATCATGTTCGTATGCAAATTGTAATGCATAAATTAATGCGTTTGTGGCAAGTTGATAATTAGATAACCCTATATATTCAATTGGTCCCAATAATCCACAATTAGTAAATATTTCGCCCAAAAATTCATTTTGTTTTTTTATATTCATAATTTCATCATCATTTATTTCTTTAAAAATTGGAATAATTCCTATGCTAAAATTTTGACATACTTTGATAATTTTACTTTTGATTTTACTAATATCATTATTTTCATTATCATTATTATCATTATTTTCGTTATCTTTATTTTCACTTTTGTTTTCGTTATCATTATTTTCATTATCTTCACTTTTGTTTTCATTTCTACCTTTATTTTTGTTAACATTATCATTATCATTATTTCTATTTTCGTTTTCGTTTCTTATTGTTATTTCTATTTCTCTTGGATTATTTGTTAATATAACTCTTTTAATATTGTCAAATATATTACCAACAATACAGTCATCGCCAGAATAAAACTCAGTTACTTCATTATTTCCTGTACTCAAATCAATAATACAAATTCCACAATCTATTTTGGAATAAATATGTAAATAAATTTCCATTAAAGACATAGTTAATTCATTTGTTGTTGAATTTAAATATGTTGCCTGACTATAAATTTTATAAAAATTTCTTGTAAATCCATCTTTTTTATTTCCACATTCATTAAAAACTACAACAGTAAAACCATTTCTAATTAATACTGATATATGTGCATCTAATCTATATGTTGGAAATCCCATCATATAACAATTATCAATGGATGGGGAATATAAATTATCTTCTCTTGTATGTTGCATATTAAGAGTTTCCGCAATTTTTTCAGAAATACCAAATATAATATTTTTTCCATTTATTTCTTTCGGGAAAGAAAAATTATTATAATGGGCTCCTTTTTGCATTAAAAGACATGTTTTATCTCCGTATATTCTTGCATATTTTAAATATTCTATAAAATATTTTTCTGTTAATTTAAAATTTCCTTTCCCATCGCTAAAAGTTGTTGTAATAATTTTTTCAAGTAGGTCCAATTTATGATTAAATTGGTTTGCCATAATTTATTAAATTAATAACAATTATTAACAATAATTATCAGATAAAATAAACATTATATTTTATAGTTAATAATATTACTTAAAAAATCTTTAAATTTAAAAACAAATGTAAATAAATATTATTAATAATAATTTTAATAACAATTTTAATAAAAATATTAATTGTGAAAAAAAATATACATTAGTTTATTATTTTTGTGTGTGAATAATCAGCTGAATTATTTTTATTGTTAAACAATCAATAATATTAATAATATGATGATTAGTGAATGTAAATATTTGGTTTTTTATGCATTTTATAATATTTTTCTGATTGCATTTCCATTTTTTTGAGATGATAATAGTATCTTGGATCTTCTTCTAAATGTGCCAATGCTATTTTTGTCGTAATAAGTAAATTATTATTCGATACATTCGTACGTTTATTAATTTTTCCGTGTTCCAATTCAACATTTAATCCGAAAAGAAATTCTTTAAAAGGGACAATTTTAAAATTGATTTTAAAAAGTTGCCCTAATTTAATAGCTTTTGCTTTAGTTATTTTATTTTCCATCATAAATAAATAATTTGCGTAACAAAAAGATAAACAAGGTTATAATATATTAATCGATATAATAAATTGTTGGTATAATAAATTATTGGTATAATAAATTATTGGTATAATATATTATTAATATATATTTTAATATCAAAATAATGGAAGAAAAAGAATATGATGGAGAATATAAAAAAGTTAAAGAAAAAAATATTGATGAATATATTAACAAATATGTTGATGACCGTGCGGGTGAACATATTAATATATTTAATTCTAATGAAAATATTGAAAATATTAAAAATACTATCGGAGGCAAATATAATACTGATGATAACAAAAATAACAAACAAAAATTAAAATTAAATATGGAAATGTATGAACTTAATATGACATTTGAAATAATTGAAATGACTTATTCAATCTTTATTAATACTACTACCATCGATACTAATATTAATACGAATATTAAAATATTAAACAAAAATAAATATGAAATCATGAATTGTATTGAACGATTTTTAATATCAATGGTAAATTTTCCTGTGAATAAAAATAGAATTTTTTCTATATACAAATTATTTTCAATGAAAGATGATTTTTATATTAAGTATATTAAAGAATTGGTAGAAAAAAGAATACTCCCGAAAAATAGAGACATAATTAATAATTACTCTTCATCTATTCTTAAATTTATTAAAAATAAAATGGATCGGTATAACGAAATTTATGACAATAATAACGTAAAATATGGATATTCAAAAAAATATAATTTATTATATTATGGGAACAAATTCAAAATTATCCCAACAAAAAATATGATTAAATTATTAGAAATTGGGCGGGAATCATCGGTTTTAAGAATTGCTATGAGATACTGCGCGATTATTACTGGAGGACAACATTGGGGATTAACCACAGAATATTATAAATATTTATATAAAAATTATAATTTAAGAAATGAAGGGTTTGCATCTATTTTAAATACTAAAGCCATTTATTATGATGATTGTCATTTTTGCAGTTTATTTCCTGATATAGAAAAAGAATATGGTTCTCTGGGTTCATTTTTTAATGTTGAACTTTATGATTATGATGGTATTTGGACAATAAATCCTCCATTTACTGAAACATTAATTATTCAAACATTAGAACGAGTAATAAATCAAATGGAAAAGGCAAGTGAAAAAGAAAAAATATTAACCATTTTCCTTTTTCTTCCGTGTTGGGAGGATTTAATTAATGAGAGTAAAATTTTAGAAAGTAAATACACAAAAGATTATATTATTATAAAGCCAGGAGAAATGTTTGTTGAGCAAATTGATGGTTGCCAACTTTTGATAAGAAGTAATCATATCCATATTTTGTGTACTAATTTAGTTAATAAAAAAGAAATAACTGTGTTGAGCGAAGGATTAAGAAAAATTAAAAATACATTAAAAAACAAAGACAAGTGTGGAAGAATAGGAAAAGGAAATTTTTTAATTAATAGAATAATAAAATAATGGTAAATAGTAAACAAAATAATAAATAAAAGAGAACAATAAGGAATAGATAGTAAACAAAATATAAAGAAATATGTGGTAAACAAAAATAATAAAATATTATTAAAAAAATGATTTTTTTTTATTAGGTGATATTATAATCATAATCATAGTCATAATCACACACATAACAATTAATTAAAAAACAACATAACTTTTTATTTTGTTTATAATGGACCTCGAGAATAATAATATGAATGATAAAATAAATAATGATGTAAATAATGATATAAATAATGATGTAAATAATGAAGTAAATAATGAAATAAATAATAATGTGAATGATGATGCAAATAATGGTGTAAATAATGGTGTAAATAATGGTGTAAATAATGAAGTAAATAATGAAGTAAATAATAATGTGAATGATGATGCAAATAGCATTTTAATAGACAACAAAAAAGATATTTTAAACGAAAAAGAAAATAGGAAATTGGTAGATTTTATTAAAATGTATCAAATTAAATTTTTTGCGAACAATAATTTTTTTACCAGAAAAAATTATAATCTGTTCATAAATAAAATAATATATGATGTTAATGATGATTGTGATTTGTACAATTTGGCAATATATTATTTTACTATTGATTTTAATAAAGATATTGTAATAAAATATTGTTCTCGTTTAATTGATAAAGGAAATATAAACGCAATTATTATGTTGGGCTTTTTCTATAGAAGATATTTTGAAACTGGAGACGAAAATAATACTGAATATGTTGGGTATAATTTATCAACAAAATATTTCCTAATGGCGATCAATAAAGGAAGTGTTGATGCAATGGTTATGTTAGGTTCATATTATAGGCAAGATGGTAACTTTCCGCAAATGAAGAAATATTATCTTATGGCGATAAATAAAGATTGTTCTACGGCAATGTATAAATTGGGTTGTCATTATTTATTTGAAAATAAAAATTATGATCTGGCTAAAAAATATTTATTTATGGCAATTAGTAAAGATAATCCCAAAGCTATGCTTAATTTAGGTTATCTTTATAAAAAAGAACATACATACGATCTTGCGATAAAATATTATCTTACGGCAATAAATAAAGGATATGCTCCGGCAATGTATTCATTGGGTTTTCTTTATGAAAATATTAAAAATATTATTTTGATGAAAGAATACTATATTAAATCAATATATAATGGAAATGAATCGGCAATGGCAAGGTTGGGAAGTTATTATAGTTTTCATGGGACACTTAATTATAGAGATGCATATAATTACTTTGATGCAATTATTAATAGTAAATCAAAATTGAGTTTGAAATATAACGTGCTTCCTGATGATTTTATTTACCCTGTCGACTCTTGTGGTTTGAATTGTAAACATTTGATAAAAAAATCAATTATTATTGATGTGTTTTGTGAACTTATTGATAATAAAAAAATAATTATTAAAATTTTCAAATTTTTTGTTACACGCATTATTGAACATATTACTTCTTGTAAAATACATGATGAGTGCGATTATAAATTAAAAAATTTGAATCATTTTATGGAATACATGGGAAAATTATACTTTAAAAAAAATAATGGTAATAAATATCATGAATGTCTTAATAATATTATTAAAAAAGGATATTTTACGGTTAGTGATCGAAATAATTATGATACTATAATTAATAATTCCCAAATATTTATGGAATATTTAACTATTAATTACTATAAATACATTGGAAAAAAATATTCTCCTGGGGGAAAAGAATATGATAAAATAAAAAAGCATTTCGAAACATTCAGAAAAAATATAATTCAAAATAATGAATCCTTATTATAATCAACGCATTCACAATATTCATAATAATAATCATCCACAATATTCATAAATTCATTCATAATATTCATCCACAATATTAAACCGCAATATTAAACCACAATTGTTTCCCCCCCCTCCCCCATCTCCCCCCATAAATAAACAATATATAATGATTCTTTGGCGCATTCTTTTTTTTGTTTATATTTTGAATACTATTATTATCAATATCATTCATCATATTAATAATATTCATTCACAATATTAATTTATAATATTAATTTATAATATTCATTAATAATATTAATTTACAATATTAATCCACAATTGCTTCCCCCCTCTCCCATCTCCCCCCATAAATAAACAATATATAATGATTCTTTGGCGCATTCTTTTTTTGTTTATATTTTAAATATTATTTTATTACAATGCGGATTAAAACGCTGAATTAAAGTACGAA
>Ga0265297_10008654_pt1 | contig 13476 bp, 8 predicted proteins | sample Munlanlwell13791_FD_192502 | JGI IMG/M metagenome (GOLD analysis project Ga0265297, IMG submission 192502) | Leachate microbial communities from a municipal landfill in Southern Ontario, Canada - Leachate well 137-91 | ecosystem: Engineered > Solid waste > Landfill > Unclassified | place... | reverse complement strand
GTAGAGGCGGTAAGCGTTTTGGATCGCGGGCGTTGCCACTTCGCGCACATCGGAAAAAGTAATCAGCCGGTCGTTGACGATGGCCGCAATTCCATCAACCGTATCAGCGACCGTTCGAGTGCTGCTAACAACCAGCAGCGCCACAAGCGGGGCACAATGTAACCACTTCCCCATAGCATTGTTAGTGAGCATGGCAGGATTTTTACCCATCTTCAAGCCTGAAATGCCTGTGCACGCAACCATCTAACATACAACATCTTACAGCAAGAAACAGTCTATTAAGCGGCTGGTTTCGGTTGCGAGATTCCCTTCCTCAGTTCTGCCAGAATCCGGTGGATGTCCTTCAGTTTCGCCGTCGCCGTCTTGCCGCTGAGGCGTGGAAACTTGCCGTTGATTTGCAGGTAGTCGTCGCCGCGGCTCAGCATGATCTTGTCATCACGAGTCTCAATGCTTGTCACGCCGATATTGCCTGCAACGAGTTTCAGCGTCGCCAGTTGCAGCAAAAGCTCAGCCGCAGCCGGCAGTTTGCCGAAACGGTCGCGCAGTTCCTGCCTCAGCGAGCCGATTTCCTCGACCGACGCCGCCTGCGCCAGTTTCCGATAAGACTCGATCCGTTGGCGCGCGTCCGAAACGTAGTCGTGTGGCAGGAAACACGGCGCGCGACTCGCCGTCCCCTCCGCAGTCGTCCCGCACTCCTCAGCCTCGCCCGCCGTCATCGCCAGAAAATCCAGCCGCGTGCGGACTTCAATACGCGGTTTCATCTCCTGGCCTTTCAGCCGGCCGATGCTTTCCTTCAGCAACTGGCAGTACAGCTCAAAACCGACCGCGGTGATGTGGCCGCTCTGTTGCCGGCCGAGGATATTGCCTGCGCCGCGGATTTCCAGGTCGCGCATGGCGATCTTATAGCCGCTGCCCAGCGAGGAATACTGCCGGATGGCCGTGATGCGCTTGCGCGCCGTGTCGAAGAGATGCCCGTGCCGCGGCAACATCAGGCAGGCGTAGGCCTGGTGCTTGTAACGGCCGACACGCCCACGGAGCTGGTAAAGGTCCGCCAGCCCGAACCGGTCGGCGCGGTCAATGATGATCGTGTTCGCGTTCGGGATGTCGAGGCCGCTCTCGATGATCGTCGTACAAAGCAGTACATCAATCTCCCCGTTGACAAAGTGTTGCATCACCGACTCCAATTCGTCCTCATGCATCTGGCCATGGCCGATGCCGACGCGCGCCTCCGGCACCAGTTCGCCGATGCGCAACGCCACTTTCTCGATGTCGTGGACACGGTTGTGAAGAAAATAAACCTGCCCATTCCGCGCCAGTTCGCGCCGGATCGCGTCGCGGATCACGCGTTCGTCGTAGGCGCAAACCGTCGTTTGCACCGGCAGCCGGTCGGCCGGTGGCGTGTCGAGACTCGACAGGTCGCGCAGGCCCATCAGCGATAGATACAACGTCCGCGGAATGGGTGTCGCCGTCAGTGTCAGCACATCCACCATCTTGCGCAGCAGCTTGAACGTCTCCTTGTGCGCCACGCCGAACCGCTGTTCCTCGTCCACGATCACCAAACCGAGGTCGCGGAACTGCACGTCGCCCGACAGCAATCGGTGCGTGCCGATGACGATGTCGAACGAACCTTCGCGCAACGCCCGCAGAATACGGTTCTGCTGGCGCGTCGTGCGGAACCGGCTGAGCATCTCGATCCGCACTGGATAGTCCGCCATCCGCTCACAGAACGTGTTGAAATGCTGCTGTGCCAGCACCGTCGTGGGCACCAACACCGCCACCTGCCGGCCATCCATCACCGTCTTGAATGCCGCGCGCATCGCCACCTCGGTTTTGCCGTAGCCGACGTCGCCGCAGAGCAGCCGATCCATCGGCTTCGACGCCTCCATGTCGCGCTTGATCTCCGCCGTGCTCGTGAGTTGATCCGGCGTTTCCTCGTATATGAACGCCGCCTCAAACTCCCGTTGCCACGCCGTGTCCGGCTTGAACGCATGTCCCGACAACGCCCCGCGAGCCGCCTGCAACTCCAGCAGTTCCGCTGCGAGGTCGTGGGTCGCCTGCTCGGCCTCGGCGCGGCTTTTGCGCCACGCCAGCGAACCGAGCCGTGACAACGGCGGCGTCGCCTTGCCGGCGCCGACGTAGCGCGTCACCAGATGCGCCTGCGCCACAGGCACATAAAGCCTCGCGCCCTCGGCGTACTCAATCGTCATCACCTCCTGCCGCGCGCCGCTCATGTCCACCTCCTGCAAGCCGCAGTAGCGGCCAATGCCGTGTTCGACATGCACGACAAAGTCTCCCTCTTCCAACTCCGAGACGTCGCTGATGCGTCGCGTCTCGTGCGGCAGCCGCTTCGCCAGCTTGCGCGGCCGCAGGATGCGATAGCGGCCGAAAATCTCCGCGTCACTCACCACCACCAGCCGCGCGTCCGGCCAGATGAACCCCTGTGCCAGCGTTCCAATCTCCAACCGCAGTGGCACGCCACCGAGGCCGTGAAGCGGCAGGATTTCCTTCAGCCGCTGCCGCTCACCGGCGTTGTTGCAGAAAATAAAAACCTCGTAGTCCTGTTCCGTCCATAGCCGAAGCTGCGAGAAGAATTTCTTTCGCTCCTGTTCCGCCACGCCCGCCTCCGGCAGTCCGCCGGAGATGGGCCGGTAAGCTTCCAGCGAGTTGATCGTCAGTTCCACGCTCCCCGCCGTCACCACATCACTCAGTGCGACGACGTCCGGCCAGTTTATCAACCGCTCGAACGGCAGATGGAACGGATCGTCTTTCGGCAACTCCGCCGCGTAGCGCCGCGCCGCTTCCGCGAGGCGGTCCGGTTCGTCCATCATCAATAAAGTGTCTCGCGGCAGGAAATCCAGCAGGTCGCCGAGCCAATCGGTGTGTTGCTGCAACAAACCGATCTCTCCCGCCGGTCCGGTCACACACGATTCGACGCGCCCGGCGCTCACCTGCGTCGCCACGTCGAACCGCCGCATCGAGTCAATCGAGTCACCGAAGAACTCCAGCCGCAACGGCGCAGGCTCGTCGATCGGGAACAAGTCGAGGATGCCGCCGCGCACCGCAAACTGTCCGCGTTCCTGAACCTGCGCCTCGCGCGCGTAGCCGAGACGCACCAACTTGCCCGCCAGCGAATCCATCTCCATCTCCTGCCCGACGTGAAGCTCCAGCAGCAGCGTGCGGAGCGCCTTCGGTGAAAACGTCCGCTGCATCAACGCCTGCGCCGACGCGACAATGATGGGAGGCGGATGGAGTGGTGGAGCTTGAGATGTCTGGAATGTGGGAGGGGCCTCAGCGCCCCGACCGTCTGCTGTTGCTTGAGCGACGCTGCGGGTCGGGGCGCTGAGGCCCCTCCCACATTCCAAAGCGCAGAGGCTCCTTAGCACCCGCAACCGGTCGGCGATGACGTCGGCGCTGGGCAAGCCGACATGTGGCAGCGATTCCCACGCGGGATGGAACTGCGGCTCCGCGCCGAACGCGATCAGGCTCAGTTCCCAGGCCTCCTGTGATTTCAAACCGTCGGTGACGATCAGCAGCGGTCGGGAAAGTTTCCGCGCCAGCAGCGCGGCGAGGAAAGGACGCGCCGGTTCCGCTACCGGCGCCAAAGACAAAAAAGGCCCTCCTGCGATTGCCGCCATGACCCGGGGGGTCTCAGCGCAACCCAGCGCAATCTCAACCGGACCTTGATTCTGCATGAAACCGCGAATCTCGAAACTCGACTCGCAAATTGGTTTCGATCTGCGAGTCGCAATTCGCGATCCGCGGTCTCAACTTCACTTCGGCAACAACTCGGCGACGAGCGATTTCTCTTCCTTCAGTTCTTTTTCTGTCGCCGCGATCTTCGCGCGACTGAAATCATTGAGCGACAGGCCTTGAACAACCTCGTGATTCCTGCCGTCGCTGCGAACCGGATAGCTGAAAACAAGGCCCTTTTCAATCCCGTAGCTGCCGTCACTGCAAACCGCAACGCTGGACCAGTCGCCCTTCCGTGTCGGCGTCGTCAACGCGCGCACGGTGTCCACGACGGCGCTGGCGGCGCTGGCGGCGCTGCTGAGGCCGCGCGCCTCAATGATCGCAGTGCCGCGTTCCTGGACGGTGGCGATGAAATACTTTTCCAGCCATTCGCGGTTGGCGATGACATCGGTGACAGGCCGACCGCTGATCTTTGCGTTAAAATAGTCCGGATACATCGTGGAGCTGTGGTTGCCCCAAACGGCGAGGTTGGTGACGGCGGCCACGTTCACGCCAGCCTTCTTGGCGAGTTGTATCTTGGCGCGATTCTCGTCGATTTTGGTCATTGCGTACCAACGGGCGCTCGGGATACCGGGCGCGTTGTTCATGGCGATGCAGCAGTTGGTGTTGCACGGATTGCCGACAACGAGGATGCGCACGTCACTGGCGGCATTCTTCTGGATGGCCTGGCCCTGGCCGATGAAGATCCTGCCGTTGATGCCAAGCAGTTCCTTGCGCTCCATGCCGGCCTTGCGGGGGACACCGCCGACCAGCAGCGCCCAGTTCACGTCCTTGAAGCCTTCGTTGAGGTCGGCGGTGGGCACGACGCCGTCCAGCAGTGGAAATACACAGTCTTCGAGTTCCATCACGATACCGTTGAGCGCCTTCAACGCTGGCGCGATCTCGATGAGGTGGAGGATCACCGGTTGCTCCGGCCCGAACATCGCGCCGGAGGCGATGCGAAAAAGCAGTGAGTAACCGATTTGTCCGGCTGCGCCGGTGACTGCAATATGAATGGGCTTTCTGTTCATGATTGGTTTCCGAGCGCGCGGAATATATGGGGCTGCTTTCGGTCGTGCAAACTTTTCAGCACAAAAAAACGAACGAATTGCGGTCGGTTTTCCCCTTCAGAACCCCCCGCCTGAGAGTGCTTTGAGGATTCGCGGAAGAGTTGGATGCGCTTCACTGACAGTGAGTGGGCAACCGCGAATCGGTGTCGCCACTCAGCTTTTAGCGATTCTTTTTCCGTTTTCCTTTTGCAGGCGCGCCCGGTTCGCGGCCGTCACTATCGGTCCTGCCGCCGCCCCAGAGAGGCTTCACCAGTGTGGCGTTCCATGAGTCCCACTGCGACTGGAGTTCCTTGAGCTTGTCGGGTTGGTCTGCGGCGAGGTCTTTCGTTTCACCGATGTCGGCAGCGAGGTTGTAGAGCTTCGGCGCGGTCACGGGTTGGCGGCCGCGGCCGGTGCGCGTATCGGCGTTGCTGTCGTAGCGAACGAATTTGTAATCGCCGGCGCGAATGGCCATTTGCTCGCCGAACCGCCAGTAGAGCGCGGCGTGCGGAGAGCCGGATTTCCCGCCGCTCAGGAATGGCAACAGGTTCACACCATCGAGTTTCCACTCTGGTTTTACCTCCACGTCCGCGGCGGCCAGCGCCGTGGCGGTCAAGTCGAGTTGGATGACAGGTTGATCGAACACGCCGGGTTTCACGCGGCCCGGCCACGAGACGACAAACGGAACGCGAATACCGCCTTCGAGCGTCGTGCGTTTGCTGCCCCGCAGCGGGTCGTTGCGCGAGCTGTTGACGGTAACGCCCGGCATGGTCGGGCCGCCGTTGTCGCTGATGAACGTCACCAGTGTGTTCTTCTCAAGCCCGGCTTCGGCGACCTTCTTGCAGACGCGGCCAATGGCTTCGTCCATCGCGAACATCATCGCGGCGTAGGTGCGGCGCTGTTTGTCGGCAATGTTTGGGAATTTCGCGAGCCGCTCGTCGGTGGCGTGCATCGGCGTGTGGACGGCGTTGAAGGCGAGATAGAGGAACCACGGCTTCGCCTTATGTCGTTCGATGAACGCCACTGCCTCGCGCCCAAATGCATCGGTGGTGTAGTCGAGTTCCTTCACCTGTTCGGTGCCCCGGAGGATGCCGCTCGCGTCGAAGTAACTGTGCGCGCCGGCCAGGAAGCCAAAGAACTCCTCGAAGCCGCGTTTCTGCGGATGCATCTCCGGCTGCGCGCCCAGATGCCATTTGCCGACGCAGCCGGTCACGTAGCCGGCGGCCCGGAGCCGGTCAGCGAGGGTGGTCTCGCTCAACGGCAGGCCATTCGGGCCGTTCGGATTGAACTCGTGGCCGAAGCGCGTCTGGTACCGCCCCGTCATCAGACCCGCTCGCGACGGCGAGCAATACGGCCCGCTGACGTAGCCGTTGGTGAACCGCACGCCCGCAGCGGCAAGCGCATCGAGGTTGGGCGTCGGAATGTCCTTGCAGCCGTGAAAGCCCACGTCTGCGTAGCCCATGTCGTCGCCGACAATGAGCAGGATGTTGGGCCGGTCAGCAGCAGAGACGGACCACGCAAGACACAGAAGGCACGGCAACCCTGCATGGAGGATGTGTTTCATCATGGCGTATTCACTTGTGTTCGTTTTCGGTCTTTTCGCTTCTTCTTTTCGACGGGAGCTGAAGCGTCTCCAGTCGCTTGCGGAGCGACGCCCTCGATGACCGGCACGGGCGGGACATCTTTTCCCCACGCTTCGAGCTGGGCTGCGAGGTCCTTCATGACTGCGGCGTGGGCCGGGTCTTTCGCGAGGTTGTTGGTTTCCAACGGATCCTTGGTCAGGTCGTAAAGCTCCGTCTCGCCGCCGCCGTGGCGCGCGTTGTTTTTTCCGTTTTTGATGAACTTGTATTGCGTCGTGCGAATCATCGAGCTGTTGCGTTCAGCGAACGCGCGCTCTTTCCAGTCCTTCTCCGTGCCAGCCACGAGCTTCGTCACGCTGCGGCCCTGGATGCCTTGCGACGGCAGGGACACGCCGGCCATCTCACAAAGCGTCGGCATCACATCAATGTTCTCGACGATATTGCTGACGACCGCACCGCGATTGAACTGCGCCGCGAACGGGCTGGCCGGCGGGGCCTTCATCAGCAGCGGGATGCGCGTGGAGCCTTCATACATCGAACCTTTGAACCAGCGGTTGAGGTCGCCCAGCATATTGCCGTGGTCGGCGGTGAAAACGATGAGCGTGTTCTCGGCGAGGCCCAACTCGCGCAATTGCCCCAGCAACCGTCCGACATTGTCGTCCACCATCGTCACCTTCGCGAAATAGGCGGCGGTCATCGCCTTGACGATCTTCGGATCGTTGACTTCGTGGCGATTCGCAGCGGTCTGCGGCTGCTTCGACGGATCATATTTGAACGTCGGCGGCAACGGCATCTGGTCGGGCTCGAACATATTCCAATACGGCTCGCAGAGGTGCGACGGGCTGTGCGGGTCGAGGTAGCTCACGAACAGAAAGAATGGCTTCGCCTTGTCGCGCAGCCGCAGGAAATCCACCGCGCGGTCAGTAATCCAGAACGTCTGCGAATCCTCCTTCGGATACTTCAATTTGCCGAGATCGCGACCGAGCGGGTCGTCGGGGAACGGCTGAATCTCCAACTTTCGCGCGGCGTTGCGGCCATGTTTCTTCTCCACATCCTGAGGCCACGTCGGCAGCTTGCGGGGACCTTCGCCGCTGAACGACCAGAAGTAATCGAAGTTGTAGTCGGCGTTGGCCGGGATGAAATGGAGTTTGCCGCTGATCGCGGTCTGGTAGCCGGCGTGCTTGAGGATGGCAGGCAACAGCAACTGCGGCTCGCGTGTCGGCGTGCTGTTGTCGGTGGCGCCGTGGACATGCGCATAACGGCTGGTGAAGAAGCTGTAGCGTGACGGCGTGCAGATGGGCGCGACGGTGCAGGCGGTGGCGAAACGCGTGCCTTCGCGCGCGAGCCTGTCGAGGTTCGGCGTCTTGACGATGGTGTGGCCCGCGCAGCTCATCACGTTCCATTTCATTTCATCCACCATGATGAAGAGGATGTTGAACCTGGGTTGTGCTTCGGCGGCGCGAACCGCCCCCAACGGGACCAGCAGGAATGCGGCGGCCAGTGTGAAAATGATGTTCATGGTTTTCAGAGCGGCGTTCGGCGAAAAATGTGATGTCACTTCTGTTTGCGGCGTTTCGCTGCAGTAGCGGTGTCAGCCTGCACAACACCGCTTGGCACCGCGTTCTTAAGCAATGCGTCGAGCTTCGCACGAAGCTCCTTTGCTTTCTCCGGCTGGGAGTCAGCGAGGTTCTTCTTCTCCGCGATGTCGTCGGCAAGGTTGTAAAGCTCCACGCCCTGCGTGACGCGGCCAGCTTTGCCGCGCGCCCGCTTGCCGGCGGGCTTGTCTCCGGATTCCTCCGCGCCCGCTCCGCTGGCGTTGACCAGCAGTTTCCAGTCGCCCATGCGGATGGCGGTTTGTTCGGGCCGGCCGCCGCAAAATAGCAATGCATCGTGCGGTGATTTCGCGCCCTGTGTGAGCACCGGCCAGATGTCGAGGCCGTCGAGCGGCAGCTTCTGCTCCAGTGTGCCACCGGCGAGTTTCAACAGCGTCGGATACCAGTCCACGGCGTGGATCGGTTCCTTGATGGCGCCGGCGGGAATGTGGCCGGGCCACGACGCGAACGCGCAGACGCGGATGCCACCTTCATAGATAGTGCCTTTGCCGGCGCGGAGCGGGCCGTTGGTGGTGATGCGACCGGGATTTGGCCCTCCGTTGTCGCTGGAGAAAATAATGAGCGTTTTTTGTTTCAAGCTCTTCTCCTCCAGCGTGGCAACAACCTGGCCGATGGCCTCGTCCATCGCCGAGACCATGCCGGCGTAGGTGCGACGCGTGCCGGTGAGTTTGTCGTAGGCCGCGAGATAGCTTCCCGGCGCCTGATGCGGCCCGTGGACGGCATTGAAAGGCAGGTAGAGGAATAACGGTTTCCCGGGCTGCTTCTCGCGGATGCGACGGCAGGCTTCCTTGGCGATGAGATGCGTGGAGTAGCCTTCGTCGTTACAGGGTTGGTCGTCGCGATGCCAATCATGCATGTTGTCGCGAACATGAGTGAAGTAATCAATGGCGCCGAACCAGTGGCCGTATTGGTGGTCGAAGCCACGCCGTGTCGGCCGATACGCTTCCTCGAATTCACCAAGGTGCCATTTGCCGACGATGGCGGTCTCGTAGCCTGCTTCGCGCAGCGCCTGCGCCAGCGTCCGCTCTTCCAGCGGCAATCCCCACCGCGCGTGCGGCCGCACGATGGTATAGACGCCGGTGTGTGTGGCGTAGCGGCCGGTCATCAACGCCGCGCGCGTCGGCGAGCAGACCGGCTGCACGTAATGCGCTTCCAGCACCGCGCCGGCGTTGGCGAGTTTGTCGAGGTGCGGCGTGCGAATGTCTTTGCAGCCCATGAAGCCCGTGTCGGTGCGGCCGAGGTCGTCGGCGAGAATGAAGAGGATGTTGGGCTGACGCGGCGTTTCGGCAGCACACACGGGGCCGCAAACAAGCGCGGGCAGCACCACGGTGGCGAGAAGAAAGAATCTTTTCATATTGTTCATAGAGCAGACTGTTTTCTTTTTCCCTTCTTCCCGCGCTTCGGTCCATCCTCGGTCGGATAAAGCGTGACGGGGTTCTCCACCAAACCCGCCGGCCGCACGCCGGGACCCGGCGTGCCATTGCCGATGTCGGCGGCCATCTTCAGCGCGAGAGCCTTGAGGCGGCTCACCACGTCAGGATGTGCCGACGCCACGTCGTCGCGCTCGCCAATGTCTGCATCGAGGTTGTAAAGACGCGGCTTGTCCAGTGAAGCCGGAACCATTTCGCCGCCTTTCTTCCGGCCTTCAGACTGCGGCGCAACAGTGAGCTTCCACGGACCGGCGCGCACAGCCTGGAGCTTGTAGCCGTGGTAATAGTAGCGCGCTTCGTGGGGCGATTCTTTTGTTTTGCCAAACAGCAGCGGAGAAATGTCCTTGCCGTCAATCCTCCTGTCAGTGGGCACCGTGCCGCCCGCGAGCTTCACGAACGTCGGCAGGAAATCAATATTGCCTGCGATGGCGTCGCACGCGCTGCCGGGCGCGACCTTGCCCGGCCACCACGCCAGCGTCGGCTCGCGCACGCCACCTTCCCATGTCGTGCCTTTGCCTCCGCGCAACGGGCCCGCGCTGCCGCCGTCGGCGCCCTTGACAAGCCACGGGCCGTTGTCGCTGCTGAACATCACCAGTGTGTTGCGGTCGAGCTTCAGTTCGCGCAACGTGTCGAGCACGCGCCCGACGCTCCAATCCACTTCTTCGACCCAGTCGCCGAAGCGCCCGTTGGCCGACTTCCCCGCGAACGCTGCGCCCGGATGCACCGGCGTATGCACGGCCGTATGCGGCAGGTAGAGGAAGAAGGGCTTGTCCTTGCTCTGCGTGATGAACTTCACCGCCTCGTCTGTGTAACGCTCGACGATGCGGTTCTGCGCGTCGTCGTCAAGAAGCTCGGCCACCTGCTCGTCGCGCACGAGCGGCACCACGAGTTGGCCGCTGACCGCCGCCTTCTTCTTCATGTCGTTCGAGTAGGGCAGGCCGAAGTAATGGTCGAATCCATGCCGCGTCGGCAGAAACTCCGGCTGATCGCCGAGGTGCCATTTGCCGATGCACATCGTGGCGTAGCCTTGCGCCTTCATCAGTTCTGCCACCGTGTGCTCCTCGCGGTTGATGCCGTGCGCACAGCCCGGTGGAAACACACCGGGGACCGAGACGCGCGCCCCGTAGCAACCGGTCATCACCTGCGCGCGCGACACCGAACAAACCGGCGCGGCGTAGAAGCTGGTAAACTTCATCCCTTCCTTCGCCATGCGGTCGAGTTGCGGCGTGCGGTTTTTGGTCGAGCCAAACGGCCCGATGTCGCCGTAGCCCATGTCGTCAATGAAGATGAGGACGATGTTGGGCGGCGGCGTGTTCTCGGCGGTGGCGTGGCCGCAGACAAATACGATCAACGCGACGATGAAAAGGAAGATGCGTGTGCTCATGGCCGTTGTCAGTGCCTCGTCTGCTGGACGATCATCATTGAGGCCGGGTGTGGGTGTTCTTTCTCGCCTCTGCAAGCAACGCTGAAAGCCGCTTCACAACGTCGGGCTTCTCCGACCAGAGGTTCTTCGTCTCGGCGGGATCGTCCGCGAGGTTGTAGAGCTGGTTTTGATTCTCCACGTCAGCTTTGGATTTCTTGGCTTTCTTGCCGCCTTCGGCTTGTGGGGATTCGTTGCGCTCAATCAACTTCCAACTACCCTCGCGAATCGCGAAGACGCCGGAGGCGGAGTCGAGAACGACGGTATTGCGCACGCGGGCGTTGGGTTCGCCTTTCCAAGCAGCCAGCGCGTTGAAGCTGTCCTCGCCGGCGTTGGCGGGCAGCTTCTCGCCGAGCAGCGCGGCGCAGGTGGCCAGCACGTCGTTGAGGCAGAGCATCGTGTCGCAGCTCGTACCCGCAGGCACCTGGCCGGGCCAGCGGACGATGAACGGCACGCGGAAACCGCCTTCGTAGATGCTATGTTTGCGTCCGCGTAATGCGCCGCAGATGGCGTGGCCGGCCTGTTTGGCCTGCCACTGCGCGGCAAGCCGCTCGTTGTCGGCCACCACACCGCCGTTGTCGCTGGTGAACAGGATGAGGGTCTGGTCGAGCACGCCGGCCTTTTCCAGCGCGGCGCGCACCCAACCGACGTGCGCATCGAGTTCCTGCACGAAATCGCCATAGGGACCGCACGCGCTCTTGCCAGCGAACTCCGACGCCGGGGTGATGCTGTTGTGGGCGATGTTCGAAGCGTCGTAGAGGAAGAACGGCTTGCCCTTACCCGCCGACCGCTCGATGAACTCCACGGCCTTCTTCGCAATATCGCCGGCCACATGGTCCTCCTTATAATAGGCATCGGGACTCCAGGGCTCGATGTCGGCGCGGCCCACCATCTTCACCTTGTCGCCCGGTTTGCGGCCGACGAAACGGTGGTTCTCGATATAGATGCGCGGCTGATTGCCGACGTTGGCCGCCATGCCGTAGAACCAATCGAACCCGACTTCCAACGGCCCCGGCTTGATTTCCTCCTGGCTGAAGTCGTAGCGCACGCGGGGATCGTCGCCCTTGCCGAAGCCGAGGTGCCACTTGCCGACGGCGCCGGTGGCATAGCCGTTCTTCTGAAACAGCTTCGCGAGCGTGATCCGGTCGAGATCGAACAACAGCGCGCCGCCCGGCGCGTGGACGCCCGTGGGATGATGCCGCGGTTCGCGCCAGAAATAGCGCCCTGCCATCAACCCGTAGCGCGTTGGCGAGCAGACCGAACCGGGTGTGTAGGCGTAGGTGAACCGCCGCCCTTCCTGCGCGAGCCGGTCAATGTTCGGCGTCTTGATCTTCGTCGCTCCATAGCAGCCGACATCTCCATAGCCGAGGTCGTCAGCGAGAATGAAAACGACGTTGGGTCGTGCCCCGGACGCCCCCGTCTGCGCCGGCCCCGCTTCGGCGGCCATCAGCCAATGGCTGCAAACAACACAACAGATTACGAGAAAGACGAAACGATGTTTCATGGAAGATTCACTTCACGTTGTTTTCAGTCCGCTTTGTCCACGACACCGTCGCCGGCGTCTCTCGGTATCTCCTTCAAGTCGCCTGCGCGAAGGTCGGCAAGAATGGCCTGCAACTGTTTCACCCGCTCCGGCTCGGCTTGCGCAAGATCCTTCTCCTCGAACGGGTCGGCGGTGACGTTGAATAGCTCGATGCCCGCCTTGTTCTTCTTCGTCGCCTTGCGAACAATGAGCTTCCAGCCGTCGCGCACGAGCCGGTCCAACACGGGCGTATGGAACTTCGCACCGTGCCATTCCACGTCGGCCCAGCCGAGGTCGTCGGCGACGAGAAGCAGGATGTTTGGCTTGGAACTCCCGGCAGCAACGGCCGGCAGCGCGGCAGCGACGAGCGCGCCGTAGAAGACAACGATGACTTTTGCATTCATAAACCTGCCTCCGGTGTCGAGTCACCGGCTCCTTGTTGCTGCCCTCGCGATAGAGCGGAGCGACCGCTTCAGTTCCGACGCTCGACCGGTGATTCAGGCTCAGTTAAACACGCCGACGGTCATTTCGTTGCGGAGTTTCTTCCGCCCTGCTTCTTCGCGGGCGGCGGCTCCCGCAACGGCCAGTTGGGCGAATCTTCGCGCGCAGTTCTCAGACAAGCCTCCGCTTTCGCGACAATGTCAGGATGCGCGGCAGCTACATCGTGTTCCTCCGCAACGTCGGCGCGCAGGTCGTAGAGTTCGAGCGGCGCGGAGCGACGGCCGTTGCGGAGACCTTTCCAACGGTCGTCGAGGAGGACGGCCTGCGATGAGCCGGTGCCGTGGTATTCCCAGTAAAGGAAGTCATGGCGCCTCTGTTCATCGGTGTGGCCAAGCAACGTCGGCGCGAAGCTGATGCTGTCGGGCGTGGCGCCAGCATCTTGCCGGCTGGTTGCGGACCGTGCCGGCAGGGATGCCGGCGGCACGTTGACGCCCGCAAGTTCCGCCGCGGTGACCATGAAATCGCCGAAGTAGCCGACGTGTCCGCTTACACTGCCCGCTTTGACTTTTCCCGGCCAGCGCACGATGAACGGCATGCGGATGCCGCCGTCGGTGTGATCGCGCTTGAAACCGCGATACGGGCCGGAAGACTTGAAGAAAGTCGTGTCGTAGCCGGCGGTCTCCTTGAATTCC
>Ga0265297_10008653_pt1 | contig 13477 bp, 11 predicted proteins | sample Munlanlwell13791_FD_192502 | JGI IMG/M metagenome (GOLD analysis project Ga0265297, IMG submission 192502) | Leachate microbial communities from a municipal landfill in Southern Ontario, Canada - Leachate well 137-91 | ecosystem: Engineered > Solid waste > Landfill > Unclassified | place... | reverse complement strand
TAGGCAAACCAAACAAACTCTTCGACCAGAAAAGGCTTGGCTTCCATCAGTTGTTCCTCGATATCTTCACTTGTTACCGGGGTGAAATTATTGTGTGATGACCATGCATCATTGTAAATCTCCACAAAATCACGAATATATTTTTGCTTGTTTTTATAAGTAAAATGCGCATAGGTATACCCGGGTTTTTTAAGAAGCCATTCCGCAATTTTGTAAAAACGTTCAGGATATTTTTTATTCAGGATAAGACGATTCGTCAGTTGTTCAAAGTGTACGTTAAACCCATATTCAGTAAAAAAAGACTGATAATAGTCCTTATTATAGGCCATACCAAAAGCAGGGGTATCATAGTTCTCCACCAGCAATCCCCAGAATTTATCATTTTCGCCAAGATTGATCGGGCCAAGCATTGCTTTCATCCCTCTTTCCTTAAGCCATTCCATGCAACAGTCGAAAAGCATGAAAGCAGCTTTTTTATTATTAATGCATTCAAAAAAACCCATTCCACCTGTGGGTTTTTCATAAACCCAGGCTTTTCGTTTATTGATAAAAGCAGCAACCCGTCCAATCAAAGCCCCTTTTTCATCCTCCATATACCATCGGCAAAAATGCCCTTCACGGGCGAAAACATTTTTCTCCGGATCGAAAACATCTTCAATCTGTGAATCAAGGGGACACACAAATGCCGGATCATCTTTGTAAATGATGCGTGCAACATCTAAAAACCTTTTTTTGTCTTTCGTGCTTTTTACCTCGATCAGTTTCATAAAGAGAAAAAAATTTATTTATGTAAGACATCAAACATGGTTTTCCCAATATCTGCCGGAGAATGCACAACATGTATTCCGCATTCCTTCATTATCTTCATTTTCGCCTCAGCGGTATCATCCTTTCCCCCAATAATGGCACCAGCATGGCCCATTCTGCGTCCTTTTGGAGCTGTTTGCCCCGCAATAAAACCAACGACAGGTTTTGTACCATGCTCCTTGATCCAATAAGCAGCGTCCGTTTCCATAGTCCCTCCAATCTCACCGATCATGATAATGCCCTCCGTCTGCGCATCGTTCATCAGCATCTTTACAGCTTCAAGAGTGGTAGTTCCTATGATGGGATCACCACCGATACCAATACAGGTGGATTGTCCCATACCTGTACGCGTAACCTGATTAACAGCTTCGTAAGTCAATGTTCCCGAACGCGATATAATTCCAATGCTTCCCGGCCTGTGTATAAAACCAGGCATAATCCCTACTTTGGCTTCACCCGGTGTTATTACCCCGGGACAATTGGGGCCAATTAAAATACAGCCTTTCTGCTTCACATAACTTTTTACATTAATCATGTCTTTAACCGGTATCCCTTCCGTAATGGCTATAATGACCTTTATCCCTGAATCAGCAGCTTCAATAATTGCATCAGCAGCAAATGGAGCTGGAACAAAAATAATGGATACATCTGCCCCGGTCTCTCTGACAGCTTCCTCAACAGTATTAAAAACAGGCCTGCCCAAATGGATTTGCCCCCTTTTCCCAGGAGTTATTCCCCCAACGACATTGGTTCCATATTCAATCATTTGAGAAGCATGAAAGCTACCTTCGCTCCCTGTAAATCCCTGAACAATTATTTTCGAATTTTTATTGACTAAAACACTCATTATGGATATCTTCTTTAATTAACTAAAATAAAATATGTGCAAATATAACGAACTTCATCATTCTGAAATGAATTCACAAACATTATATTTAATTATTTTGATTTATCACCAGTGAGTTTCGGGAAAAGATGAAGTCTCAGACAATATGTTGCTCTGTCACTTGCTGGGATTCACTGTTTTTCTTTCTGTTTTTTAAAAAATTATAGAATGTAAGATTTATCAAAATGAGCAACATTCCGTAAAAAACGTCTTCAACAGGGATAGTAAACAGGCGTATTCCAAGATTCTCTGAATCATTGTACCATACTATTTCTTCAGGGATGAAAGATCCGGTCAATATTCCATTTACTAAAAGAAAAGGTAAAAGACAGATCAGATAGGTCAGGTAAAAATAAGACAGGTACTTACTTCGAATAACAAACTGATGAATAACAAGCATAAAGGCGAGGGCGATGAATGTTACCATGGTGTATATCCGGTCATGGAATAACATTGCAACAAGCAATAAAAAAAAGATCAGAAATATACTGATTCCCTTATGGAATTTATGAAAAATATCCTTTTTTACGAGTAAGATGACTACTTCGTATGTAAATATGCAAGCATAAGGTACACTGATAAAAAAGAGCCATTCTTCTAAAGGCAAATTTATCAAATACAATCCACTGATATAATTGCTGTTAAAACCCCAAACTCCGTGATGGGTTTTTAAAATATCCCATGGAATAAAAACAAGCATAGTAAGAAGCATAGATGGTAAAAGGTATTTCCATTTTTTATAAAATTGAATTTTGGGCCCAAAACTACTGAAAAATGGAATTATGATAGCGAAACCTATAACGGCAAAATAAAGAAATTTCATGACTTCTGACGATTGTAGGCTTTACGATAATAAGCAGCAGGAGCAATTAGAAATCCGTAATTTTTAAGGCTACCATACGTATGATGATCGCGATGGGCTTCTGAAATGGCAGACAAATAACGGTTGCTGTAGCTTTTAAATAGTTTGACCCGTTGGTGTACATAAACGTCATGAAAGAGAAAATAACCTGTCCCGTATAAAGCAATGCCTATTCCAATATAAAATCTGAAATCAAAACTGCCATTGATACCTGCAATAATTAATATGATGCTTGGCAGAGCGAAGATCACGGCAAAAAGATCATTCCGCTCAATTTTTCTTCCGTCCCTTATGTGATGGTCTTTATGTAGAATCCACAAAAAGCCATGCATCACATATTTATGAGTAAACCATGCCACAAATTCCATGAAAAAAAATGAGGCAATTACAATAACGATGTATAAAAGGAAGGTCATGTCCAGCTATTTATTTATCAATGATTTATAGTAATTTTTCACTTCATCAAAGGCTATTTTAAACCATTCAGTATACAACTGCGGGTTTAATGTTATATTTTTTTCAAGGTCAGTCATACTCATGGATTTACAATCGGCTACTTCTTCCGGGTTAAATCGGAAAATTCCTTCATAATTTCCAAAGAACACATGGTCATACTCATGTTCGATCAAGCCCTGGCCCACATCTGCTTTGTATTTAAATGAAAAAATTTCATTCAATTCCACATCGAAACCCATTTCCTCTATTAGTCTGCGGTGTGCAGCCTGCACAGTTGATTCACCCAATCTTGGGTGACTGCAACATGTATTTGTCCATAATCCCGGTGAATGGTATTTTGAAAATGATCTTTGCTGAAGAATCAGGTTTTTATCTTTATCGAAAACAAAAACAGAAAAAGCACGATGCAGATCTCCTTTGACATGAGCTTGCATTTTTTCAATGCTCCCAATTTCACGATCATTTTCATCAACCAGAATTACATACTCTTCCATAATGCATCTATTTTTTTAAAGCAAATTAAAGCTATGTTTTATATATGATCCCAATAACAAAGAATATTTCTTCGCATTTGGAATTCGAATCCTTTGCAGCATTATAATTGAAGAATTTGTGCTTTTAATCTTCCTGAACAGGGAAATATAGTAGATATAAGCCAAATAAACACCCAGTCTAACCGATTTTGGCAACATCCGGATTCCTTTTAAACCTTCTTTAAAGTCTATAGCAATGTCATCTTCAATTGATTTCTTTGTTTCTTCATTAAAATTCTGAAGATCCAATCCCGGGAAGTAGGTTCTTCCCAATTTTATATAATCTGCATGAAGATCCCGTAAAAAATTTATTTTTTGAAAAGCAGAACCAAGGCGCATGGCAGGATATTTCAATTCCTGATAACGCTGCTCATCTCCGTTCAGAAATACTTTCAAACACATGAGCCCGACTACTTCTGCGGATCCAAGAATATACTGTTCATACTTTTTTTGATCGTATTCTCTGATAGCGAGGTCCATTTCCATACTATTCAGGAAAGTTTCAATTAATTCATGGTCTATCCCATATTTATTAACAACCCATTGAAAACTGTTCAGAATTGGATTCAAACTTATTCCATCTTTTATGGCCTTCCATGTATCCGCTTTGAATTCCTCAAATAATTCCACTTTATTGAAATCATGAAATGAATCAACGATTTCATCGGCAATCCTCACAAATCCATATATTGCATATATCGGTTCATGAAATGAAGGGTGAAATAAACGTATCCCCATTGAAAATGAGGTTGAATAATTATTTGTAGCTATTTTGCTACTTTTTAAAGATATTTTATCGAACAGCTCTTTCATCTAAACTTTTTTTCTTTTGAAATTATATAATCTGCAACCACTTTACCGGAGACAATAGCGGGAGGCACTCCCGGACCCGGTGTCGTTAGCTGACCTGTATAAAACAAATTACTTATTTTTTTGTTCACGATCTTTGGTTTCATAAATGCGGTTTGCAATAAAGTATTACCTAAACCAAATGCATTCCCTTTATAGGCGTGATAATCATTCTCAAAATCATTATGAGCATAAGACTTGTGAAATACAATATGATCACGTATTGATTGTCCGGTGATTTGTTCAAGTTGATGAACAACCAGGTTGAAATATTTATCCCTTATTTCAGGAGTGTCCTTTAAACCGGAAGCCACAGGAATGAGCACCATCAGATTATCCATCCCTTCAGGAGCTGCTGAAGTATCTGTTTTTGAAGTTACCGAAGTATAAATAAGAGGCTTTTCCGGCCATTTGGGTTGTTCAAAAATTGCAGCAGCATGTTTTTGAAAATCTTCATGAAAAAATAAGGTATGATGCTCAAAATGCTTTAGTTTTTTATTTATTCCTATATAGAAAATCAATGATGAAGGCGACATATCCCGCGAATTCCAATATTTCTCCGAATAATTTCTTTTACCTGAGGGTAAGAGACTTTGCTCGACATGATGATAATCTGCACTGGCAACAACAAGATCGGTGTCATACGCTTTTCCTCCGGCCCAAACCACTTTAGCCTGATTTCCTGAAGTTTCAATCCGCTCGGCCTCCACATTGTACATAATCTCAACTCCCAGCGATATTGCCAGTTTTTCCATAGCTTTAACGACTTCAAACATACCTCCCATCGGATACCATGTGCCTAGTTCCATATCTCCGTAATTCATAAGACTGTACAATGCGGGAGTTTTTTTAGGTGTAGCACCCAGAAATATTATTGGAAATTCCAGCATTGGATACAAACGGGCTTCCTTAAAAATATCACGCAGGTATTTATGATAGGATTTCAATAACTGAAGGCGAAAGGCATCCTTAATTATACTCCATTGTGCAAATTCAAAAACAGATAAAGCAGGTTTGTATATAAGATCTTTAACTCCCACTTTATACTTATATTCTGCATCCTCCAGAAAGCGATGCAGCTTTTCACCACTGCCTTTTTCAATTGACTCAAATAAGTGAATCATTTTCTCTTTCCCTGCAGGTACATCCAGAAAATCATCTTTGCCATAAAAGATACGGTAAGATGGATCAAGCCGCTTCAATTCATAAAAGTCATTGGCTGAATATCCAAAATCATTAAAAAATCGTTCGAATACATCGGGCATCCAGTACCAACTTGGGCCCATATCAAAGGTAAATCCCTTGTTTTGGTAAACTCTTGCACGACCTCCAGGCATGTTATGCTTTTCAATAATTCGGACCTGATATCCATTTTTCGCCAAATAAGTCGCACAAGACAAGCCTGAAAAACCTGCTCCTATAACTATCGCATTTTTCATTATATGATTTTTGTATATTTTAACATTTACGAAAAAATAAAGTTCAAAAAATGAGGATAGGGTATTGAAAATTCTATCTCTAAACTATATTTTACACTTCACGAATTTAACAATTCCTTTTAATATCTTTCAATTTAGATCCATCATTTTCTGTACCCTAAAATCAAAAATTAAGTCCTAATTTTGTATTTGTTAACAGGCTAGTTTTCGCATGAAAATTTATGAGAACGAACTTTTTGTATTGTCAAAACTTCTTTTTACAAAAGAAGAATTGGATACTTTTGTGCTTGACCCCGGGCGTATTTGTGTAAAAAACTTTAATTCAGGATATAGTTATATTCACAATCGGTCCGAATTGGATGATCTGATGAATAGGGAACAACCATTTTATCTGATCAATCTTTCCGGAAGCGGGACCTTTACTTTCCCTTTGGATTTCAGTAAAACAGAAGCCATTCTTTCTTTTCCGGTACATCCCGAAATTTGCACCTACTACAAAGCATTTACATTATATTATACTGCAGGTAAATTTGGAAGAATTAAATGGGTATTATCTGCCAATTACAAGTCAACTGCATTTTTATTGGAAGACGAAGAAGATCGCTTAATGGTGGATATAAAAAATGTGATTTCGTTTTTTCCTTCGGTCATGAAATGGATACAGGTTAAAAGAGGTAACCTGTCGAAAGCGACAAACGGAATAATTCAATATTTTACGAAAACTGAGCAATTAATCCATGGAATTGATATCCTGCCTGAATTTCAGTATTCCTTTTATTTGCCGGAAGCTTTGTCGGATGAAGTAACTACAATTCGTTTTGAGGAAAATGCAGTTGACCGAATGCATTTTAGAATTCCAAACAGCCGCACAGGAATAGAAAAAATAAGAAATGAGATTGACATAATTTCACTAATTACCGGGGGAAACCCCGAATATCTGTATTTGCCTGAAATAAGACCTATTAACGATGCTTCATTGTTGTTGAATTTCCCTCTTCCTTATAAAAAGACAAGTTATCAGAAACTTCAAAAAACAGTGAATGAAAGATTCACTAAAGGTGTTTTTGAATACATCAATTATAAATTATCAAGTCTTAATGTTCTTGAATTTTTAAAATCAGAAGGATTTTTTCATAATTTATTAATCATAAAATCAAGGTCAGAGAACAGGATATTTCCAAGGGGTCTCAGTGCATTAAAATTCGTCAAGCTTTACACAGAAATCATCATGTACCTGAATACCATTAAAGAAGATCAAAGTATTTTAGCCTCTTTGTCAAACCTTGAATTGCGCCCTGAATTTATTGGATACACATCCGATCGGGTTATATTTACCAAGTGGCTGAATTCAAAATGCACGCATCCTGTCCTTTTCGATTTATTCACTTATACCTTTAACTACATTAAAAGCTTTGCCAATCTTGATAGTGATTATCTTTTAAATGACATTGATTATCTGAGGAAACGGGAAGAAGTGCATACGCTAACCCTGAATCATAATTTTGATTTTGTATTTCATCTGAAACTTTACATTACATTGAATGCCGCTCAGGAAATGGTTAATCTATTGTTAAAGAAGATCGTACAGCCGGAAGAAAATTTAATAATTATTCGTTGGTTGGAAGTTATCGAACATTGCGATCAGTTATCAAAAACCTGAAATTATTAACGTCTGAAAGCAAGAAGTAAACAGGTTATTAACAGATTTCTTAACAAATTATAATTTTTATTTAAATAAAATATGGATATTTGCAGTAATTTAATATTTAAATTAAATACTTCATTTTGTCAGGTTTAGGACTAAATATTTTTAAAAAAATAATTCGCAGAAAAGATAAAAGTTTTAACTTGCATAAGTTTAAAGTGTTTTCAAATTTGAAGTTTTTAATTGATTTATTTTTTAATATCACGATTTTAAAGAAGAATATTAGATTAAACGAAACGATTTTCATAAAATAAATTATTGATAATGAAAAAGTTAACATTACTCTCAATCATGTCTTTGTTCATGTTATCCTTTTCCATTGCACAGACAACTGCTGATTTTTCTTTTACAGATGTTTGTTTTGGGGATTCGATTACATTTACAAGCAATTCAACATCCACAAATACAATTATTTCGGAGAATTGGGATATTGACAGCAACGGACTTTTTGATGATGGTTTAGGAACTCCTGTAAAATACAAACCGGCCACATACAAGACCTATATAGTGGGATTGCAGGTGATCACCAATGCTGATACTGCGGTTATCTACAAGCATATTTCCTTATTACCCCAGCCATCTGTTTCGTTTACAGTTCTTTTTCAGCGTCAATGTGTCTCAAGTAATTTTTTCAATTTTACGAATACATCCACGTTAAGTTCCGGCACATTTAGCAGTTTCTGGGACTTGGACAACGGTACCACTTCGATCAGTAAGGATACATCAATTATTTATTTTGCTGCCGGTACTTACAACGTCAAACTTATTGTTACTTCCGATATGGGTTGCAAAGACTCCTTTACATTACCCGTATATGTGCTTTCAACTTCTGTCCCCGACTTTACTATTGATGACAGTGTGCAATGCCTTCTGGGCAACAGTTTTGTTTTTACCGAAAATTCATTGGTCTGCGATGCGCTCCTCAGTTTTTCCTGGGATCTTGACGGAGACGGTGTTTTTGGCGAATCTGCCAATGTCAGTCCCCTAACCAATGTTTTCACCACCCCGGGCACATATAAAGTTGGATTGCATATTACAACTTCTTCAGGTACGGATTCTGTTTATAAAAATGTTTATGTAAACCCAACTCCTTCTGTTTCTTTTCTTTTTGTCTATGATACTGCACAATGCCTCTTGGGAAATAAAGACTCATTTTTTAATGCAACTGTTTTGGGAGGCCCGGGTACTCTCACATACTCATGGCATTATGGTGACGGAAATACCTCGACATTGACAACTCCTCCGGCTCACACTTATGCTTCATCCGGATATTACAATGTAAAACTTGTCGCCATTTCTGATAAAGGTTGTAAAGATTCATTGATTGAGGTTGCTCATATTTATGCCCAACCTACGGTTGATTTTGACATCTCAGATACCATTTCCTGCATTTCCAACGCTTTCAATTTTACAAATACTTCCACCATTTCTTCTCCTTGGAACCTATCTTATGTCTGGGATTTTGGTGATGGAGACACATCACAATCGAAAGACATCTCACATACCTACTTGTCTTCAGGAGATTATACTGTAAAACTTATTGCAACATCCGATAGTGGTTGCTTTGATTCTTTACTTAGAAAAATTACTGTAATTTCAGTCACACAAGCCCGCTTTGATATTGACGATTCCGTCAAATGTGTAAACGGGGACAGTTTCAAACTAACCAATACCTCTATCAATTGCAGCAATATTGTTTCCATTCGATGGGACACTAATAATGACGGTAATTTTGATAATGGATCAGGTGGCCTTTTAAACTTAATTTTTACTGCTCCGGGTATTTATCCTGTCGGAATGAAAATCGTCACAATTACAGACAGCGCAACTATTTACAGAAATTTATATGTTGCTCCCGTTCCTGTTGCCTCTTTTACGGTTAATAATGCAGTACAACCCTTGGCAACCAATTTTTTCAAATTTACAAATACTTCAACGATTACTCCCGCAATGGCACTTAATTACATTTGGTATTTTGGAGATGGAGATACAAGCCATAGTGCTGATAGTACACAGCATATTTATAGCGCCACCGGCAATTATAATGTGAAGCTTTTAGTCGAATCAGCTGTTGGCTGTCAGGATTCAGTAACCCAAACCATGCAGGTATTTACACTGATCGGTACTGGTTTTATTGCGGACAATGTCTGTTTTGGTGATTCAACCGTTTTTACTGACACCTCCAAAACCAGTGACCCCATTGTTTCAATTGATTGGGATCTGGACAATAATGGGTCATTTAACGATGGCAGTGGTGCAAGCATCAAACATTTATTCCCTGCTCCTGGCAATTATACGGTAGGAGTTCAGGTTACAACTACGGTTACTGTAGCTTCACTATATAAAACTGTAAAAGTATTTGAGAATCCAGTTGCCAATTTCACCGTATTGAATACATGTCAGGGTGATAGCACAAGGTTTTACGGAATTGCTACAACAGTTAATGACACCATAAAACAATATTTATGGGATTTTGATAATGATGGAACAGATGATGATAGCAGCGGTAGAACACCCTCTTATATGTACTCATTTGGAGGGACCAAGGTGGTAAAACTTACCATTATAACCAATAATTCCTGTCAAAGTGATGTTACCCAATCGGTGACCATTAATTTCAAACCAAGTCCTGATTTCAGCGTAAACAATGTCTGTGAAAAAGATTCTGCATGGTTCATTGATAATTCCACAATACTTAATGATAGTATTATTAATCTGCTTTGGGATTACGGTGATGGGAATGATGCTATTATAAGAAGCAACCACCCCCATTACTACGAACTACCCGGGCCTTATATAGTGCGATTAATTGCTCTTACTGACAAAGGCTGTAAAGACACGATTTCCAAACCTATTGAAATCTATCCACGTCCGGATGTAACTCTCACCTTCAGTGGTCCTACCGCCATTTATGAAAATCAGAATGTGAAAATTACCGCTAACGGTTCATTTGATTCTGCCCTTTGGTCTACTGGAGCAACCACTTTCGACATCACAGTTAACAAACAAGGTATTTATAATGTGGAAGTTACTGACTCAAATGGTTGCAAGGACACCACTTCTGCCTGGATCAGTATTATTAAAGTTTCTGATTTCAGGATTACTGATGTGATAACTCCAAACGGAGACAATGTTAACGATTATTTACATATATATGACCTTCCGTTTTTCACACCGATCGTCATCACCATTTATAACCGTTGGGGTGATCAAATTTTCACTTCCGACAATTATAACAATGATTGGGATGCCACTAGAAATGGGGAAGCGTTACCGGAAGGAGCCTACTACTATGTACTTCAAACGCGACTTGGGACAACATACAAGGGTACTATTAATGTTTTAAGATAAAATTATTTGATTGGCTAATACTTAAAATTAGAATAAATGAAAAAACTTATCAGTTTATCAGCATTGATCTTCGGATTTTGGGGATGTCTGCACGCTCAGCATCTCCCATTAACAAATCAATACCTTATAAACAAGTTCACATTATCTCCAGCTTTTGCCGGAACTGGACAAACGGTCAATTTGTTTACAGGTTACCGCAATCAATGGGCAGGTGTAAAAGGTACTCCTATCACCAAAATGATAAATGTTAATATTCCTTTTGGAGACAAAATTGGTTTTGGAGGAGATATCATTTCTGATCAGGAAGGATATTTTACGAGATTGTATGTTTCGGCAACATATGCCTATCATGTAAAAATCAGCGATGATCACAAACTAAGCTTTGCTTTGACTGGAAGAGTGTTTGAACATTCTGTTGATCTGACAAATGCAACGATCGAAGATCCAAATGATCCTGTTATACTCAACCGTATGACACAGAATGAAACAGTTGTAAATGCGGGATTTTCTGCACTCTATCGCTGGAACAACCTCAATGTTGGATTTTATTCGCCTTTCCTTTTCAATAACCGGAGCAGGTTTAATATTGAAAACGACATTGACGAATTTTTACTTCAAAGGCATTATCAGGCCTTTGCTTCGTACAACATTGGAATTGGTGATAACTTTTCAATCGAACCTTTTGCAATTATTCGTTTCACCGGTTACTCCCCTCTAAATTATGAATTCGCTTCTTTATTTAAATATAAAAACCAGGTATGGATCGGAGCCTCTTACAGAAGGGAAGGCATGTTGGCTGTTTCCACAGGTTTTGAGCTGAATCAACGTATGTCATTTAATTATACATACGAATTTCTTGGAAACGCAATGACTGGTCAATCCAATGGAACCCATGAATTCGGAATTGGATTCTATATCGGCAAGGATATTAAAAAAATAAAAGAGGATCAGCTTGCACTTCAAAAAACAGCTGACAGTATTGCAACAGAAACTAAAGAAATTAAAGAAGATCAGAAAAAAGCTGCCGAAACCGCAGCGAAAGAAAAAGCAAAAACTGATGCAAAAATCGAAATGGTCGAGCAAAGAATGGAAGACGTTGAAGTGGAAATTGCAAAAGCTAAAGCATCCGGAGGATTTGGTGATGGTACAGGAGGTGATGGAGTTACCGGAGGTAAAAAGAAAAGTGTTGATGAGGAATTACTTGAAATTGAAAGAAAATTGAAAGAAGTGGGCGGGCAGTTTTTTGTCGTGGTTGAAGCCTTTAAAATTCCTGAAAATGCGCAGAAAGCCATCCAACTTTGGGCAGTAAAAGGTCTTGAAGTTCAAATGATCTATAATGATGTCAGAGACTTTTATTATATTTATGTTGGTAAATATCCCACGTATAATGACGCTTTAAAAGTGAAAACTACCCTAAATGAAAATGGCATTTTTGGATGGATTTATCTGTGGAAGAATAAATAAACATAAGGCATGAAAAAAAGTATAATACTTATTTGTTTTCTCCTGGTTATTAAACTTTTATCTGCTCAGGAACTTGCACCTGTTGTTATTGCTTCTGCAGGAAAAGAATTAAAGGTAGAAACCTATTCCATTGCTTTCACTGTTGGAGAAATAGCTATTAAAACAATTGCCGGTAACAATCATATCCTTACTCAGGGATTTCATCAGCCTCCCGGACTTTATCTTTCCGATATTACCAAAAACAGTTCCTTGGATGTTTCACTAAGTGTATATCCCAATCCTACGACTGATCTTATTAACATTGTTATAAAAAACTTCACCTCAAATGAAGACCTTATTCTTAAGGTTTACAACTCTGTTGGTCAGGAAATTAATGTTAAAATGGTCAAAAAAAATGAACAAAGCGACCTCATTTTTACCCTGGATTTTTCAAATCAAAATCAGGGAACATATTTCGTACGTTTATTCAGTAATGAAGCATTTTCAAAATATATTGATTTCAAAGTAATTAAAGTGAATAATTAAATTGCATAATACAATGAATATGATACATATTAAAATGAAGAAAATTCTGCTTTCAGCAGTTATTTTGTTTTTCAGTTTTGCATCAATTGCACAATATGTCCCTCAAGGATTTAATTACCAGGCTGTTGCCAGAGACAGAAATGGGAAAGTAATTACCAACAGCAAACTAGTCGTTGAAATTACTATCCGTGAAGGTTCTCTTCTCGGTCCTGTTGTTTGGCAGGAAGGCCACACTGTTATCACGAATGATTTTGGGCTATTTGACCTGATTATTGGAGAAGGCGTTACAACAGGTTTAGGTACAGCACCTGGTTTCAGTAATATTGCATGGGGAAGAAACTCCCATTATCTTGAGGTTCGGGTAGATTTCGGCAATGGGTTGATATATATGGGGAATTCGAAATTTATGTCCGTTCCGTATGCACTTGTTGCCGATTCAGTTAAAAACTCAGGAGTACCTAAATACATGGTATTCGACTCCATCAATTCAATTAAGGTGGAGACAAAAGGTTTCAAACTCCCTACAGGAGCAAGTTCAGGAGCAGTCCTGATGTCAGATGCCAATGGCAATGCTACATGGAACCAATCCGGAGGAGATGT
>Ga0265297_10008652_pt1 | contig 13477 bp, 13 predicted proteins | sample Munlanlwell13791_FD_192502 | JGI IMG/M metagenome (GOLD analysis project Ga0265297, IMG submission 192502) | Leachate microbial communities from a municipal landfill in Southern Ontario, Canada - Leachate well 137-91 | ecosystem: Engineered > Solid waste > Landfill > Unclassified | place... | reverse complement strand
TATTATCTGTGGAAGTTCCAATTAAATTTATGGATGTAGTATTAGTTATTGTTTGATCTTTTAATTTTACTCCATCAATTAATACACCATTGTCGGCAGTTTTCTCATCAATTTGGTCGGTTTTTATAATAGAATCCTTTAATAATATGCCTTCAATTAATACACCATTATTTAAAGTCTTCTCATCTATTTGATTAGTCAATATATTTGAATCTTTTAATTTTACTCCATCAATTAATACGCCATTATCCGCAGTTTTCTCGTCAATTTGGTCAATCTTTATAATAGAATCCTTTAATAATATACCTTCAATTAATACACCATTATTTAAAGTCTTCTCATCTATTTGATTAGTCAATATATTTGAATCTTTCAATTTTACTCCATCAATTAATACGCCATTATCCGCAGTTTTCTCATCAATTTTATCCGTAATAACGGAATCTGATGCTGTAATTTGATTATGAGTTACATTGCTAGTTGTTGATACATTTTGATTAAGATCACAATCGGTTGAAAATGTGACGTCGGTTAAATTTGATGTAAATTTAATAGAATTCAATGCGGGTAACGTAACTTGACAGTTTACTTCTTCTAACTTTGATAAATCAGAAGCAGATACACGAACAAGATTGTTTGCATTTGTATAAGGCAGTGAACTGGATGGAATTCCAATGCTTGTAAATGTTTTATTTGTAAATTTTCTTGTTGATGAATCATATGTTAAAATATCATTATTGGATAATGTTGATAATTTAACATTGTTGTGATCTTTCAAATTATGACCTTCATTAAAATAGTTTGTTTTGTCCATGATGTAATATTATTAAATAAAGCAATACAATATATTAAAGGCTATCAAAAAAAATTATGATATTACTTGACTTTAATCGATGTTATATTTAAATTTCCAACTTTTTGGAATAATTTTGGCTTTTATTATCATTCTTTTATTTTGGTAATCATCACTCTTATTAAAAAATATAAAATTATGGTATACAGCATTTTCATTAATAAAATTTTCGAAATCCTTTTTATTTTCTGTAGATTCTCCTACTTCTTGATACATCGAAGTATAATATCCTACACCATTCATTTTTCCACAAAAAATAAAATCGGCATTTGATCTTATAGATTTATCAAAAAATGTATAATATTGGCAACATAAATAGAATTCAATATTCAAATGCCGTCCTCTCATGACTAAATTTCGAAATTCGTCAGTATTTGATAATCCTTTACTCATACCATCCTTGTTGGATAATATTGCATCATCAAATACAATTATACATCGACTATTTTTATTATTACTTTTTCTCTCTTCTTGGATTTTAATCAGTTTTTTTATTGTATATTTATCACAAGTTGATTTATGGAATGTTTCAATTTTATTTTTTGGAAATATATTAATCCAATCATCATTTATATTATTCGCAGAAAAAACATAAAGATAATCATATTTTAATTTCTTTTTTCTTTGTTTCGCGTATATTAGATTTTTTATTAATGTCGTTTTACCACTTCGTCTTTTTCCTATTATCAAATTTAATGGATAATCAACATTATCAAATTTAATTATTTGCGACATTTTATTTTTTTATTTTACGTTATACATATATATAAATTCGGAATTAATTAATTATTGTAGCATTTTTTTATCTAATATACTTATATATCAATTAAGTTATTTCATTTGATAAGTTTGTTAAGTATTCTCAACAACAATAATGGATATCTTTGGATCAGTACCTCGGTTTCAGGTTGTAGGAAAAGGCACAATGGAAGAGACTGATGATTATTCTGATTTAGATGTTAACACTCTACCAACAGGAAAAATCAGTGATTATGCTAATTTACGATATGAACTTTCTCGAATTCAGAAATATATGAAAGGAATGCCAAAACTAAAAGGTTTATTAAATGAACACTTTCAAAATTTAATCTCTGCCGCTTTGCGAGCACAAGAACGATATGCATCGGATTATAATACTTATTACGGTAAATTTTTTATGTCACACGATGAAGCTGAAAAGAAAGCATATGATAATGCAATAAAAGTTTTTGATGACCATAAGAAATTTTATGACAAGATGATCGGTGGATTAATTCATTCTGAAACTGGTTTACCAAAATAAGAAAAAACTCAGTTACCTTTAAAAATAAATATGCGTTTTTTTTTGTTTAATAATAGATATAGATAACCTTTAATATTTGATATTAATATATTTGATTCAAAAATGAAGAAAATCGTTGTCATTGATTCAAAGGATAAAAATAGTGGATCTACAAGTGATTTTAAATTTTCTCTTTCTACATCAATAAATGACGTGAAAAAAATACGTCTTGTTTCTTGTTCCATCCCGAATACTAGTTATAATGTAAGAACTGGTGTTAATGATCAAATTAGTATTACAGAATTGACAGGCACATTAACATTTTCGGCGACAATAAATCCGGGATCTTATTCTATCTCTGATTTATTGTTAGAAATTGCAGATTGTTTAACTGCACAATCGGCATTAACAGGAAATACCTGGATATATACATTAACAATAAATTCAACATTAGTTCAAAATAATAAAGTCGTAATTTCCGCTGGTGGTGTTAATTCGTTCACTTTAAATTTTGGAACAGGAGTAAATCAAATAAATAAATTAATTGGATTCTCATCAGTTGATTTATTAACTGATACATCTCACACATCTGATTTAGTAGCAAATTGCTTATATCCAAGAATAATTTATTTGGATATTGACGAATTTCCTAGTAATACCTATACTAAAAACAGTAGTCATACTTTTTCATTAATTTGCAATGGTGTTTCGTCAAATGGGGAATATATTGAATTTAATGAAAATACACAATTTAATCAGATTTGTTTTGATAGTAGTATTTCCAAAACAATAAATAATATTTCTGTAAAATTGAGAGACGAAAATGAAAGAATCCTAGATTTAAACGGAAATGATTGGATTTTGATTTTACAATTAAATTAAAAAAATAAAATAAAATAAATTCAAATTTTTTTATTTTTTTAATAATATATATACACAAATAATAATTAGAGCTGTTTTATCGTTATCGTGTTTTCTAAACATTCATAATAATTAATGATGGCACAAAATAAAAAGGTTATCACAAAGGAACAAGCTGACATGATTCGTGAAATCCTTGGTCCATATGATAATAATAGTAAACGTATAATTTATGAATCAAAACAGGGATTTTCGGTATATCAAACACAAAAAAAGAAATCAAAGGATCAACCGATTAATTCAAACATCAAACAAAAACGAGGACGTAAACCAAGCATTAAAAATCAGATAAATAAACTGAATAGTGTTTTAAATGATGAACAAAGAGGAAAAATATTAAAATACTGTAATAAAAAACTTGCCGCAAATGAAAATATTGAAAATATTGTGCCAGGAAATTAAAATATTACGATATAATATATGCATTTCTTATCATATGTATCATTAAAATGCTGTTCAGTAATTTAGTTTGGTATAATTTGGGATCTAGCGAAAGCGATCAAGAATTACAGGAACAAAAAAATAAATATGCTGTTCTAAATCGGAAATATAGAGCAAATAATACACTGTTAGAAAATAAAATAAATAAGATTCGCAAGTTAGAAGAATCAAAAGAAAATTTATACAATCAACATTCAGATTTTTTAAAGCAATATGGAATTGAACACGAAGCATCTACTTTATTAATAAGAGATCAAATCCGAAAAATATTTTCCGCAGAGGAAAAAATAAGAAACAAAAATGAAGAAATAAATCGATCATTACAAGATCAACAATTATCAAAATATAGAATAAATGAATTAAAGAATAAACTAGAAGAAAACCAACAAAAAAATAAGAAATTAGAAAATGATAAATTGGAATTCGGAAAAATATTGAATGAATTAGGCAATCGTAATTTTGTTTTAGCTGTAAAACAACAAAAAAAGAAAAGAACAAGATATGTCCAATATCCTCATTTGAAAAGTCAAGGAGTTTCACGCATAATTTATAGTTATGATAAAAGTGAAGACTATGAGGAACATCAATTTACACGAAAAAGAGCACCATCATTGTCTTTATCGTCAATTCAAGTATATTTATCCGGGTTGGGTATAAATCAACCAGTAAAATATAAAAGCCCGGATGAAAAATATAAATATAAAATATGGCGAGTGTAGGTAATAAAAAATGTAATCTTATTTTTTTAAAATAATATTATTCATTTATATAGTGTGTTGAACATATAATAATATTTAAAATGGATTCAGATAATGAAACAGATGACAAAAATGAGGAGTTTAATCTAGATGAATCAGAACCAGAAGAAAATAATAAACCTAATATCGATAAAGAAAAGGAAAGAAATGAAGAAACAGAATCAGAAAATTTCGAAGAGAAAAAAATATTATTGAATAAATTGGACAAATATGCAAATATGACAAGATCATCCAATATATTAAAATTGGCGAAATTTAAAGATCAGTTAAATAACAGAGTAAATTTGAATACTAGCGAACTTAAATTTTTACTTGATCAAATTGATAAGGAATTAAACGGAAATTTTAATATGCAAAATTCATTATTTAATGTAGGTATTAATTTAGGTTCGAATTTATTGGAATTTATAACAAATCGAATATTTAAATTGAGAACATTTGGGTTATCAAGAGATATACAAGAAAATATATATTTACAGGACCAGATCGAGCTATTAATGATTAAATATGAAGATCAAATAAAAATACCTATGGGTTCCGTTGGCATAGAATATCAAATATTAATATTGTTGGGTATAAGTATTGCTGCATCGCATTGTCGTAGTGATGAACAAATACAAAACTATAAAAATAAAATCGAACAAGAAGAAAGAGATAGAAATAATTTATCGAATAACGTAATGAATTTACTGAATCAAGGAGGCAACCAAAATAAAAATATAGGCACCCCCGCAGGGGGGTCTTACAATAAAGCAATTATTACGGATAATACAATATTAAAATAAATAAATTATTTTCTGGAAATAAATATATATACAAACATTAATTTATTATCAAACCATTTGCGTTTCGATATTTCTAATTGTCAATATTAATAATGGCATTCGCGGCTGTAAATCCTATTAGTGGAAATAATGCAACATCTCAATATAATATTTCTGATTATTTCAGTAGTGATATTTTAAAATTGGCTGGATGTAGTGCTATTTCTAGTTCTGTATTATCTAAAGTATTTTTCCAATCAAGTGATTGGCTCCAATTCCTTCTTTTGGGAGGAGCAGGAAGCCTATTGGCTAGCAATTTAAAAGAATACATTAAAAATAAAATGGGTGTATCAGATTCTTGGAATATTGTTGGACCAAGTATTTCCGCATTATCTGGATTAACAATTGCATATTTATTCTCAAGTTCAATGGGAGATATGAATCAAATCCTGTTTGTTGGAGGTGCTTTATTCTTGGCTCAAATGCTTGGAGAATACATTAAAAAATATCTCAATCTTTAAACGATAAACAAAAAAATATGAATACTATTTTATTTTTTTATTTTGTAGAAATTAATATATAAAAACTTTATTTTTATTGATATCTAATAAATGGAAATACCTGATTTAAATAAATTCAAAAAGGAATATAAATGTGATTGTGGATTTTCAACAAGACTCAAGAAAAATTATGATTCTCATTTATTAACTCATCAAAATAATAATATAGGCACCCCTACGGGGTTCCTATCACCTCCCCCTGAGAAAAATATAAATGGCGGGGAGTTGGTAAGAACCCCCGAAGGGGGGTCTTACTTACCGAAAGAAAACGAAAAAATATTAATAAATGAATCAATCGAAAAGCCTATTATTGGAATAATCGATGATAAATTAGATTACAGAGAAACGCAAAATAATATAAAAATTGAATCAATAGAACCAACCGAACCAATTGAATCAATAGATCCAATATATCCAATCGAACCAATTGTACAAATTGAACCGATACGCCATAATAAAATAATACAAAAAAATAAAAGAAAAGTCATAAAAAAATGCAATGAATCAAATACAATTTATAATATATTAACCAACAAATATTTATTAATTGGTTGTGCTTCATTATTATCCTATTTATTTTTATCGAATAATAATAATAATAATAGTAATGGAGTAAATAATAATAATAGTCATAATAATGATGGTAATTTCCAAAATTATAAACCTGGAGAAGTAATAAAACTTTTTTAATAATTTTACATTTATATTTTTATATTGTATAATTATATAATCAAATCTTGATTTATCAAAATTATTTATAATGGCTACTTCACTACGTCAGGGAGTATCTTGTGCGATTTGTTTGCTTGCTTGCATATTATCATTAAGTTGCTTCGCGTGTGGATGTGCAATATTTTATTTGGATATTAATCAGGAATTTGGTGCATTTTTAATCGGATTTGGCTGTAATCTAATTCCTATAACAACATTTCTTAAATCTTTTTCGTCTTCATTTGAGCAATCAACATTAACAGAAGATTTTTATTATGTTAGTATATTTATTACTAGTTGTATAATGTGTTTATCTCAGTTTGGTATTGGTATTTGGTGGTATTTTTGTACTGGTCTCGAAATTCAGGCATCGAACTTGATTAATTATGCAATTAATCTCGTATGCATAAATTTATTTTTGAAGAGCCTTACAGGAAAAGCATCATCATCAACAACTGAAACAACTAATAATAAAATTATTATTGATGATACAGAAGATAAAATAATTAAAAAGGTTGATATTATTTAATATAGCAACACTTATTTTAATTTTGGGATTCCGATGAACAACGACAAATTAAAAGAAGAGTTTCAAGATATTAAATGTAATATAACATATTTAAAGGATAGAATAGAAAGAGTTAGACAACAAAAAAATTATTTATTGCAAGCTATGAAATTGGAAAAAATAGATTTTTTCGGTACATTTAATTTATTAGAATATGCATTAAAAAAATTAAATCTTGAAGAGATGCATTTAATGGGTCAACACAAAATACAAATTAACAGAAAGATTAGAATAAAGGAGTTATTATATCAGTAATTATTTTTATTATTTTTTTTATTTTTTTTTATTTAAAAAAAAATTCTTTGCTATAGTATATATAAGAAATATTTTTATTATAAAAATAGTTTGGAATTTTTTCTTAACCTATTATATAATTATCCGTCAGTATTTGTATTATGGATAAATTATTGAAATCTAAAGAGTCTCACAGACTGGCATTAATTGCATATAATGAATATAGAAAAAGACAAGGAAAAAAGAAAACCAATTATAATAAATTAATAGCATTTTATGGAAAAAAGGGATATAATAATTTATCGGAACAACGATTAACAAACGCTATACAGAAAAAAATTAAAAGTGACGATCCTGTTATTTATTATAAATTATTAACTAAAATCAAAAATAGAAAAAGGCAATGGAAGAAAGCGCAAACTGTTCATAAAACGATAAAACAAAAAAATATAATACAACTTTCAGATACTGATGAAGATAAAAAAAATAAAAAAGTTATTGACGATCCTGAATTAATTCAACGAAAATATTTAGTTTCTTATCATATTGGTATTGTATCAGATAATTATAATTATAAACAACGAGAAGGGGTTGGAATATGGGATACATTTAAAGATGAAATTATAACATCTTATCACGAATTAGATAAACACAGTGCAAAATTAAAAATACGAGTTCAAGAATTATATGATAAACTCCGAACGAATGATAATTATGAAAATTATTTATTGGATTCATATCTTCAAAGATGTGACGATTTTCAATGTGCAGAAGTAGAAGATAATAAAACTCTAAAAGTAAAAATAGATATTTTCGATTTTCGAGAAGTGACAGAAAATAATATTAAGAAAGAGAAAATGAAAAAGTTAGGATTAAATTATTTAGGTTGTTCAAATGATCAATATAACGATAATTATTGCGTAATTCATTATTTAGCGGATCAAATGGAAAATAAGGATAAATTTAAACATAACGATTTGAACAGCATTAAATCTCAATTCGAATCTATGAATATTAATGTAGATAAAGGCATTAATCTGATTCAATTCCAAAATTATATAAATACATTTCAAGAAGGGAAAATAAGTTATTATGCCTATGATGTTTTATATCGAAATATTTCTTATAAAATCGCTACTAGTCACAATCCTTTAAGTCTAGCTTTTATAATTGCTAATCATCATTTATACCCTATTAAGGAGGATCAAATAAAATCGATGATTTCTAAAACCAAAAAAATAGAATTAGGAAATATAAAATATAACAAAAATTTAAATGAAGAAAGTAAATTATATTATGTTGACAAGGACAATACTGAAGAAATTCAAAAACTGATAAACGGGACCATTTCAAAGGAATATCAATTAATAGTTACTAATTATCCATTAAGAGATATTGTATATAAAATTGTTATGGATTCCAATTGCGTGCCATATTTCAACATAAATCGTACTTTAATAAATAGTATAATGCATCCTGTTACTGGTCAAATTTATGAATATAATCCAAATTACGATTTAACGAAACGATTTTGCGATAGATGCAACGAAATTTATCCACTTACTCATAATTTTATATTCATTAATCAATCGATTGGATGTATAGTTACTGAATTATTTAAAATAGTTGAAGGAATTATTAAGCCATATCAACAAACAAAAGAAGATTTCGATATTATCGACAAATATAATCCAAATGCACAAATTCAAACAATCATAAAAGATTATAAATATGACGAACAAATAAATACTGCGATAGATAGAAGATGTGCCTATCCAAATACAATTTTAAAGAGAAATGAGGACGATGATATTCCATTATTTTCATTGACTGATAATTTTGATATGTTTTATGAAAATGATGAATTAAAGCAAGGAGAATATTTAATTAGATCATTCAAAACAAAGCATGATTTAATATTCAAATCTCAAATTTGGAATTATAGAACAGTATTGGAATTATTAAAAAGAGGATTAATACAAAAGAGCGATATAATATTAAAGCGATATACAAATAAAACATTGAGTATTAAAACAATTCAACATTTTGCGAATTTTGTATTCAAATTATTTCCATTAGATATCGCAAAAAATTGTCTTAGAATTCTTATAGGAAAATGGGGACGTAGATATAACAATAAAGAGAGTGGCTGTGTTTGTAATGATATTGATACAATTAACGCATTATATTTGCAATATTTTGACGGCGATAAAAATAATCACTTAAGTCATTCAGTTATTGAAGATTTGCAATTCTTTAGATTTACGGAAAAGATTCCAGAATATTCAAATAATTCAAGCATTTGGAGATATGTGATAAATTGGAGTAATTTGGACTTATTGGAAATGATTGATAAATTTACTGATGAGTATAGTATTTTGGTAGGTGTTAATACTGACTCTGTTTATTTGGAAAATGCTATAAATGTTACAAAAGATATATTTGATGGTTCAAATAAATATTATAAAATAGAAAAATGGAATCCTAAAGCTTATAAGGAAATTATAACAAACGATAATTATGATGATATTCAATTTTTCAAAAAAAACGAATGGAATATAATGGACAATAATACAGATATAGAAAAATTAAAGAATTCATCATTTTTATGCACAGGATGTCCCGGATCAGGGAAATCCACATTACTCAGTGAAATAGTTCAAGATAATAAAACCACATTAGTATTATCATTAACAAATGTATCAGTTGACAATATTCGCAAAATGATCAATAATGAAAAAATTCGAGTAGCCACATTGGATTCATATTTTAAATTTAGAACAATAATATCAAATTCGGTTGATCGCGTGTGTATTGATGAATATACAATGATGTCCAATAAATTTTATGAGTATTTATATAATTCCAAAATTAAGAATCCTAATTTAATTATTCAAATGTTCGGAGATATTAACCAATGTTCATCAATTGAAAATGATGGCATTTTTAGAATATACGAAGATACTAATATTATAAAATTCTTATGCAATAGTAACAAAATAGATAAAAAATATAATCCAGAAACTTCAAGATATGACACAGAAATAAGGGATATATTGGAATATTTATTAATAAATCATAAACTACCTTCATATCTAATCGATAAAAAATATAATGTTAATCCAGAAATCGAATTTAATATATGCAAAACAAACAACAAAGTTAACAAAATAAATAATAAATTCTCGAAGAAAAACAATCATAAAATAACCCGAGTAATCTCAGAGAAGAATTTTTATAAAGATAGAGTTTACAATAGTAGAATTTATAAAGTAAATAAATTCGTTAATGACAAAGTGGAATTATTGAACGAAAATAATGAAATAATTCCAAGATATTTTAAAAAATCAGATTTTTCCGCTGTGTATGGTATTTGTTCATATAGGTGCCAAAGTTTAACAATTGATGAAGATATTAACATATTAGAAACCAAAATAATGAGCCTCCAGGAAATCTACACTGCAATATCACGATTACGACAAATAAATAATTTACATATAAAATATACAAACGTTACATTTTACAACAAAAAAGAGACAATTACAAATATAAAAACCGAAAATTATGATGAAGGAAGTGTTTATTTATCAACAAATGAAAAATGTAAAAAATATTACATAGGCCAAACTATTCAACAAATTGAACAAAGATTAAGACAACATTTACAAGAACCAAAAGAAAATAAAAGACAAACACAATTACATAAATATCCAGGTAAATGGAATATTCAAACGATCCAAAAAATTTATTATAATGATTCTAAAAAATTGGATAAATTAGAAGCATATTATATAAACAAATATAAAAATATGTATCAACAAGATTTAATAAACGTTAAAATTCCAAAAATCAGGAATAAAAAGCCAATAATCCATATGGGGATTTTTGATAAAAATATAAATGAGTACAAACCAAATAATAAATGCATTGTTTCATTAAAAAATATTTCAATTCAATACATTAAGGATAAAAGTTATTATATATTCAGAATACGAAGGAAAAATGAAAATCATCAAAAGATGATGCTATTTAATGAGAACAATGAAGAACAAGTTAAAAAAGCAATACAAAATTACGCAAATAATTATATAATGAATAATATAGATTCACAATAATTCATTATAATGGAAAAATCTGAAGAAATAAAAAAATTAAGCGATTTATATTACGAAAATTTTTACAATTTAAATCGCTTAATAAAAGAAAGTAAAAATCAAGGAATTGAATTGACAAATAAAAAAATAAAAGAATGGTACGAAAGTCAGTTAAGCAATCAAATATATAAACAAAAACCAAAAAAAGAGATAATTTATCATCCTATAACTATGTATAAAGTGGGAGGATTACAAATAGACTTATTAGATATTCATCAGTTCGCAAGAGAAAATAATGGGTTTAAGTGGATATTTAATATTGTTGATATATTCAGTCGATATGTTTGGAGTTTTCCATTAAAAGATAAAAAGCCGAGAAGTGTTGAACCAAATTTAAAAATGGTTTTCGATGAAATTCGTGAATACTATCCTAAACAAAAAATTTATTTGGAAAGTGATGACGGAAATGAGTATAAAGGAATTGTTGATATATTGTGTAAAAAATATGAGGTTACAAGATTCATTAAAGATCCAAATAATAAAAGAATGACCTCAATAGTTGAAAGATATCATCAGACATTACTTAATAAATTTAAGAAGCTATTCATTGCACGAAAGTCAAAAAAGTGGATTGATAAATTAACTTTTTTCACGAATCAACATAATAAACAATTAAATAATGCAGTCAATCGCAAGCCTATTAGTATATTCAAAAATAAAGAATTCCCTTTGGAATTCATAGACTTAGATAAACCAAAAATAAAAATTCCAGATTCCATAAAAGTTGGTGATTATGTGAGATTAATAAATAAATCTAAACAATTTGAGAAAAAAACATTATCAGAAAAAACGAGTCGAGTACTTTACACAATAAATAAAATTATTGGTGGTGATAAGTATGAATTAATGAATGACGATAAAAAAAATATACTCGCAAAAAAATATCAGAAGATAGATTTTATTAAGGTGTCAAAACCTAATGAAAATATCGAACCATTAAAGAAAACAAAAAATATTAAAATTATTCTAAGTAGACAAAATATTAAACAAGGACATGAAGTGCAAGAGATAACTGATAAAGGAGATGTAATTTTCAAAACTCGATTAATTCCGAAAAACAAAAAAAGAAATATATAAATTGATCAATTATTTCACATTTTGTGATTAATATATGCCTTTAATTTTTTTGGATACATCTTTATATTAAATTTTTCACTAATCTGACGACATTTTTCAAGATCACTTATATCGTCATTCTTATACAATCCATAGACAAAGGGATAAAATCCAGGAATTTCGGACAAATTAGTCTTTTTAATACAACATATTTTATTAACTGTTATAGGGTGAACGTGGTATTTTTTGCATATAGTTTTAATATCAATTTTGTTCGATCTATCAACTAAAATTTTTGGTTTAATTGTTTCATAATATTTTTGCAAATTTTCACGACTTTTTAATATACCAGTTTCACGCATCATATATAAATATTTACTATATGAAATCCCATATTTATCTAAAACTTTTTTAACTGGTAAAAAATCACTTCGATCAATTAAGATCAATTTTATTAAATGTTCGTTATCCATCTTTGTATTAAAATTCATTTCTTATATATACATAATAGATAAGATATAATTTTTATTTAATTTAAAATTTAAATTTATTTAATTATTATTTATATATTGTTTGTGGCTTGCGGTCAAAAATTAAAATGTTTCCATATAAGGGAAGCAAAAAACGGGAAGTAGTTCATATAAATCAATATGCTCCAACAAATTTTAATTTATTCGTCGATCCATTTGGCGGAGGTGGATCAGTTTCAATAAATTATGCGGAGAAAAATAAAGAAGTTCATTATAATGAATTAATAGCATTAAATTGCAATATAATGAAATTATTAAAAAATAAAGATCGTATTAATGCTTTTAATGAATTGATAAATAAAATGAAAGAGAAAGATTATAGAGGGGTATTTAATAAATATCTAGAAAATATTAAGAATAAAAAGCCTATTACTATATTTCAATATTATATTTTTCAATGTTTAAGATATCGTGCAGTAAGTAATATTGCAAATTTAACCGAAAAGACGATTAAAACGTTAAAAAATAGATTAAACAAATTCATAAAAATTAATGAAACATTACAAAATATAAAACACATCACAAATAAAGATTATAAGGAAATTCTTGAAAAATATAAGAATAATGAAAATGCATTTATTTATCTAGATCCTCCATATTTAGGCTTTCAATCTCACGATACTGACATTTATGACAATACACGTTTTGATATTGATAACTATTATT
>Ga0265297_10008651_pt1 | contig 13477 bp, 14 predicted proteins | sample Munlanlwell13791_FD_192502 | JGI IMG/M metagenome (GOLD analysis project Ga0265297, IMG submission 192502) | Leachate microbial communities from a municipal landfill in Southern Ontario, Canada - Leachate well 137-91 | ecosystem: Engineered > Solid waste > Landfill > Unclassified | place... | reverse complement strand
GGATTCAGAAACAACAAATTTGTAAGGAAGGGGGCCTTTGTCTTTCCCAACAACATGACCACTGATATAAAGTACTTCCTGCTTATTGCGTCCTCCTTCCATATAATTCGATGTTACAACAACACTTTTAGCAAAGTCCCGGTTTGCATAGCCATTGGTGTTGAATACAACATCAATTTTTCCTGTTTTACCAGGGAGAATAGAATCCCTGCTCCATGAGGGTGCAGTACAACCACAACCAGCACGAACATCCGTAAGCATCAAGGCTTCATTTCCTTCATTCATAAAAATAAATGTGGTTTTTGGATATGTACCTTCGGGAACCTGACCAAAATCATGACTTGTTTTTTCAAATTTCATGACAGGTTGTGCCCAATTAATTCCAAAAGAAATTAGTACAACTGAGATCGTAAGCAAAAATGATTTTTTACACATAATTAATTGGATTTTAAATATGCGGTAAATTTAGTTTAATTAATAATTCGATAACAATTATTTTGCAACAAAACCTTTGATATAAATAATAACGACTTTGTCAACTCCTCCTTCAGGAATATTTGTTGTTACAGCAATTGACTTATGCACTTTTTGATTGGCATAACCATTTGAATTAAATTCAACTTTGATTGTTCCCGATTTCCCTGGCATAATGGGTTCTTTGGGGTACTCAGGGACAGTACAACCGCAGGATGGTTTCAAATTTTTTAATAGAAGTGGAGATGTGCCGGAATTATGAAATGTGAAAATAACGACTGGTTTTTCGCCTTCTGTTACCGTCCCAAAATCTCCTGCAACATTCTCAAAATAAATGTCAGGTGCTTTTAAATTTTCCTTTTTTGGTTGCCCGTAAGCCGACACAAGTAAAAATGATAAAACAAGGCTGATAATATAGTATTTCATGTCATTATTGATTTTCAATCCTAACAGGTGATTGTTCTTGCTTGGGTTCATCAGATGGTTTTGCAAAAACCTTACCCTTAATAAATAGAGTAATCTGAGCATTTTCATTTTGATTTGTAATTACACTAATGGATTTGAAAAAAGAACGACCAGCATATCCTCTGGAATTGAAAACTGCTGTCACAATGCCCGTATGTCCAGGGCTAATAGGTTCTTTTGTCCATTCGGAAGCTGTACACCCGCAAGTTGGTTTCACATCTTTTAGCAATAAAGGTCTGTCGCCTTCATTAATAAATGTAAATGTGTGCTTGGCATATTTCCCCTCCTCAATATCACCAAAGTCGAAAGTGGTTTCTTCGAATTTAATTTTGGGTCCGATTACATTAGTCGTTGTGCTGTTTTGCTGAGCATTAAGTATCCCAAAAATTGCAAGTGCAAAACAAAGTGTAATTACTTTCTTCATCATTTAAAATTAAATATTTTACAAATCAGAGTGAGTTTTGCAAAAAACATACCTAACTTAGGTGAGAACTGAAAAGTAAATAAAAGGTAATTATTTCAAATGCTCCAAACTATTTTCAACTAAGAATTCTACTTTGCCATTCTCATGAATCTTAACAACGTACAAGCCCAGGTTTTTATGCTTATAATCATCCATATTGCAAAGAGTTTTCTTCGCCAGGATACAAAGGAAAATACGCAATGCCCTTCCATGCATGGATATTAAAACATTTTTATCTTCCCGTTCAAGTATGATTTTCAATACTTCTTTTTGTCTTCTTGCCACATCATCGGGACTTTCACCTCCTGGAATGGCTTTAAAAGTCAAACCCCTTTTCCAGTTTCTTACAATATTGCGAAGCTGAATCCATGCAACGGGATTCAGTTGTTTTCCCTCAAAGGTACCCCAATTAATCTCGTTTAATTCCCTATAAGGTTCATAAGGAATACCCGAATCAATAAAAGGTTGCACTGTTTCATAGCTTCGTTTCAAACTTGAAGTGTAAATCCTGTCGAAACGGATATGTTTATAATAATCGTAAAATGCCTTACTTTGATTAATTCCTTTTTCGTTTAACGAGGAGTCAATCGTGGCACCCTGAAGAAGACCTTGTTTATTAAAGTCCGTTTCTCCATGCCTGACAATATACAAAGTTTTTTCTTTCAAAACTATTACTTTTGAAGGTTAATTAATATAACAAATATATGTTTAAAAAATGATAAGTACCTCATTTTCTTTAGAAATTTTAAATAAATCCTCAGCCAATACACTTTCGGAAGTGTTGGGAATCGAGTACACGGAAATTAATTCAGATTTTCTTAAGGCCCGGATGCCTGTAAACAACTCCACCTGCCAACAATTAGGAATGTTGCATGGAGGAGCCTCTGCAGCACTCTGTGAAACGGTGGGGAGCATGGCCGCTTATTTATCAATTGATCGGAACGAATTTTATTGTGTGGGATTGGAAATGAAAATAAATCATATAAAACCTATGTTGGGAGGATATGTTTATGCTACTGCCACTGTTCTTCATTATGGAATAAAGACACACGTCTGGCAAATCAGAAATGAAGACGAAAAAGGCAACCTCGTATCTTTTGCCACCCTTACACTTGCCATATTGTCTTTAGATCAAAGAGTAAGGGATTCGATAAATTCTAAATTTTAAATATTTATTCACCTCATCAAATATAACTCGATAAAATCTGAGATTCGAGATATTTTCGAAATTCATTCGTCAGTTTATTGACGACATTATTCATGATACATTTATCAAAGGGACATACAGGATTATTGCTGGGGCATTTGGGATTATCAATGTTTCCCTCAATAGCTTCATAAATATCCAAAAAGCTAACTTTTTCAGGCTTTGATTTCAGAACAAAACCCCCACTTGGTCCTCTTGAACTGCTAAGCATACCTGACTTAACAAGACGCTGAGCTACTTTAGCCACATGATGTCTTGATGTTCCGGTTCGGTCTGCGATAGTATTTACATTAATAAGCTCATTCTTTGATTGAGCAACCAGAATCATGGTATGCAATCCAATTGAAGCTGCCTCCGAAAAAGAGATTATTCTTGACATATAATCTACTGAAAAGTGGTGATAAAATTATTAAAATAATGCAAATAAGAAGCATACAGCTTTCTGCAAATATAACTATTCCCGAAGATTAATTACATCTTGCCCTATATCCTTTCTATAATACATGTTATCAAATTTGATTTTATTTATTTCACTATAAATTTTCGACAAAGCGGAATTGAGATCATTACCAAGTGCATTTAGTGCGATCACCCTACCCCCTGTTGTGACAAGGTGTTTCTCATTTGCATTTGCCCCGGCAATAAAGGGCGTTACCTGTTCCAACATTTCTAATCCTGTTATCCGTTTATTTTTTTCATATTCTTCGGGGTAACCTCCTGAAACAAGCATAACCGTAGCAGAAGATTCCCTTTTAATTTTAATCTCACTTTGTTTCAAATGCCCTTCTGCAGCCTGTTTCATCAGCAAAAGAAAATCTTCGTCAATCCTTGGAAGAATTGCCTCTGTTTCAGGGTCGCCCAGCCGTACATTGTATTCAATAACATAAGGCTCATTTTTCACATTCATTAATCCAAAAAAGATAAAACCTTTATACGCTATACCATCAGTTTGCAGTCCTTTTAATGTAGGTTCTATAATCTTTGACCGAACTTTATTCATAAAAGCCTGATCAGCAAAAAACACAGGAGAAATTGATCCCATCCCGCCTGTATTTGGTCCCGTATCGCCTTCTCCCACCCTTTTGTAATCTTTAGCCTCCGGTAAAAGAATATAATTCTCGCCATCCGTAAGGATAAAAACTGAAAGCTCAATGCCGTCAAGATATTGTTCAATCACAACTTTATTCCCGGCATTACCGAATTTCTCATTGATAAAAATTGCATATAGAGCAGATAGAGCCTCTTCATAAGAAGAAGCAACAGTGACTCCTTTGCCGGCAGCAAGTCCATCTGCCTTTACAACAAGCGGTAATGCATGATTCCCTATGTAATCGCAAGCGGCTTGATAGTCCTCTTTTGTGAAAGTCCTGTAGGAGGCAGTAGGAATAGAATTCCTTTCCATGAAATTCTTGGCATAATCCTTACTCCCTTCGAGCATTGCACCTTCAGCAGATGGTGCAAGAAGCAGCACCTTTTTCAAATATTCTGTGGATGAAAAATAAGCCTCAATTCCTTTAACGATGGGTTCCTCCGGTCCGGCTATAACAAAGTCTATCGCTTTTTCCCTGATTACTTGCCCGATAGATTTAAAATCATCTACCTTAAGTTGGATGTTTTCTCCCAGCGATGCCGTCCCTGCGTTTCCCGGTATAGTAAATATCTTCGAACAGTAAGGACTCTTTTTGATTAACCAGCATAAAGCATGTTCCCTGCCACCACTACCGATGATCAACACATTCATAAACGCACTACATTTTGTATAAGAAAACTTAAATATCCCGGCAAAAATAATCATAATGATATGATCAGCAAAAAACGGGAGATTGTATTATGTCAGAATGTATTTTTCTTTATCTTAGCCAATAATTATAACTTGTTTTTTTGATAAAAATGGAACTTGTAACAGCATCTGAAGTCCTAAGTGACCCATTAAAAATTTATGAACGGATGCTTTATGATATCTCTTGTGCAAAAAAGACTATTTATTTGGAAACTTTTCGCTTTGAAAATGATCACATCGGTATAAAATTCAAGAATTATCTGGCAAAAAGAGCCCGTGAGGGTGTACGCATCATGTTGATGATGGACGATTGGGGCACTTCGGTAAATAAAAAATTTTTCAAAGAATTGATTGAAGTATCCGGTCATGTTCTTTTTTTCAAAAAACTCAGGCTTTCTTATAATTTCTTTCTTACCAATCATGAACGAAATCATCGTAAATTACTGATCATTGATGAACAGATCGTTTACATAAGTTCGAATAATATAACTAATTACAACTTAAACTGGAGGGAAATATCCCTTCGGTTGGAAGGCAGAATCAGCCTGATATTTTCCTTTACATTCATGAGAAACTGGAACCTTAAAAATACCTATAAATTTAAAAAAGCCTCTCATATTCAAATTATTAAGGATGGGAATTTTGAAATTATCCGGGATGTTCCTTCCGTCCGCTATCAAAAAATGAGAGAAAAGCTGATCCATATGATCAAACAGTCCGGGAACGGGATAATTCTTGAAACGCCCTATTTTTTGCCCACCTACCGTTTAATGGATGCATTAATAAAAGCTGCGAGACGTGGTGTGAAAATTACACTAATACTGCCAAAACATTCTGATGTACGAACAGCAGACATCCTACGTAATCATTATTTAGGCCGTTTACATCTTACCGGGATTAACATTCAATATTACTTGCCTTCAAACCTCCATTCTAAACTTGCTTTAATTGACGACCAATTTTACATCGGATCAAGTAATTTAGATTACAGATCGTTTCGTTATATGTTTGAAATAGGACTTTTTGGAGACGAAAGTGATCTATGGAATAAACTAAAACAACACACCCTTGAAACCTTAAGCGAGTGCGAATCCTTTAATTACGATGAATGGTCGAAAAGAGGAAAAACAACGAAACTCCTTGAGCGTTTATTGCTGCCTTTTAAGCACTTTTTTTAAGAATCAGAAGAGATGTTGTTCAAGTTTCGTGATCTCATCCTCAGCTAAAGATTGCTTGTACAATATGCGATAAACCGCATTTAAAACAGGCATTTCATATTTTTTGGCTTCAACAATCCGGGACATTGATCTAAGGGAATAATAACCTTCAGGAATCATATTAAGTTCCAACAGGGCCATTTTTGGCGAATAGCCTCTGCCAATAAGTTCACCGAAAGTGCGGTTGCGACTGAAATTTGAAAAAGCGGTAACCATAACATCCCCGATATAAGGAGAAGAATTAATAGTTCGTTGGGCGGGGCATTCATGCTGAAGAAAATAGCCGATTTCTTTAATAGCGTTGGCCATTACTACTGAAATAAAATTATCACCATATCCGATACCATAACAAATGCCGCTGGCAATGGCATAAATATTTTTCAGGACTGAAGTGTACTGTAATCCCATCAGGTCTTCAGAAGTTCGTATCTTTAAAAATGAACCTCCAAAAAGTGTTTCGGCATATTTTGCTTTATCCGGATCGGTGGACACCCAAGTCAGATAGGTGCTCTTTTTTGTGGCTATTTCTTCTGCGTGAGCAGGTCCTGAAATAAAAACGAAATCCCTGTCAGGAAAACCAAATGTCCGGGTAAAGTACTCGCTTACAGTCTGATGGCCATGTGCAATTAAACCTTTTGTAGTACTAATGATAATTTTACCACTAAGGTCGGAAGAACTGACATCTTGAAAACTCTCCCTGATAAACAAAGACGGGACAGAAATAATGATCACTTCAACATTTTTGATGATGTCATTGATCCTATTCGACATCCTGCTTTTTTCAATATCAATTTCAATTGCTCTGAGATAATAAGGATTCCTTTTATAAATCCCAATATGATCGGAAATCTTCTTTTCATAGATCCACCACCAGATATCATCTCTTTTAAAATCCAGCAATGTTTTCACCAAAGCTGTCCCCAGACTGCCACCTCCTATTACACCAACTTTCATTCGTTATCTTAAATCAGTTGAATTTGACAATTATTTATTAAAAAGCAAATTTGGTTAAAAAAACCACAATAATGTTAATTACTTTTATTTACAGATAAATGACTTCTCCTTACTTTTATTGGTTAAATAATAATTGAGTTAAGTGCATTTACAAACAAAATGAGCATCCCATGACTAAAAAAGGTTGGATCATCCTTCTTTCTGCGATTTTTATACTTTTGCTCATCGTAGTATTATTTTTCACTAACTGGGCAGGTATGAAACGCAATTATAAAACGCCCTTATATGCCTTACCTGAAAGTAGCTTATTCTTTTATGCCGGAGATGATTTTTTTGACCATTATGAAAATCTCGAACACAATCTTTTTTGGCAAAATCTTTTAAGTTTGTCATCGGTAAAAAAATTCAATGCACAAATAAAACGAGTTGACAGTTTTATTAAGCAAAAACCACTTTTCGTAAAGTATTTAAAGGATAATCCTATAATCCTCAGTGTCCACAGGACTTCACGTTTTGAACTGGATTTATTATTCCTTACTCAAACCAAAGGAAAAATCAAAGCGGAAGACCTGAAGGTGCTAATGAAAGTGTGGAAAGGGGGCAAGTTAATTGAAAGGGAATTCAGAGGAATTACTATATTTGAGTATCAACTTAGTATAAAGGATACAAAAATTGCATATGCATACGATAATGGGATATTGATAATCAGTAAGAATCCTTTGCTGGTAGAAGAAGCTATTTCCATGTGGCAGGACAACAAGGGAATTCAGAAAAGAGCTGTTCTTGATAAAGACTACAGATCGTATTCAGATAAATGGTTTATAAATTACAGTCAATTGGGCAGCCTGTTTACAATTTTTCTTCCCGACAACAAAAAAGACCTGGGTGATCAACTAAGTCATATCGCAACGACCTCGAATTATGCTATTGATTATTTCGATAAAGGCTTTGTTCTGCGCGGGAGCATGAAAACCTCTGATACTACCGGTGATTTTCTCCATCGTTTTTATTCCCAAAAACCAGGAAAAATGGGATTTACAAAGGTTGTGCCTGATAAAACATCTTTATTCCTTGCCTTTTATTCCAGCAATATAAAAATGTATTATCAAAAATACATCTCAGAATTAAAAATCAAATCATTATACAACGACTGGATAAAGCAAAAGAAGGAATTTGAGTCAAAAAACAAACTGCAAATAGAAAAGGATATCTTAACACTTTTTAAAAACGAATTTGTTCTAACCCTGAGTGATCCATTTTATGAAAATCTTTCTAATAGCATCAGCATCTTTATTAAATGCAATAATTCTGATGAAGCAGCCCGGATTTTCAACAATTACAGTCAACAGAATAATACAGCAGAAAGAACTGCATACAGTGGATTTGAAATCAACCAAACCACCATGGCCAACCTTCCCGGCTTAGTTTTCGGAAGCCTGTTCCAGTTACCTCCTGAAGGCTTTTTTATCAAACTTAGAGATTATCTTGTCTTTTCATCCACCTTGAATAATCTGGAACGGATTATTGATGCCTATCAGCAAGGACAAACGCTTGTTTCATCATCGGAATTCAACCAAATCAGCGAAAAACTTGCCAGTGAAGCCAATTTTTTCCTCTATATAAATCCAGGGAAAATGCCGGAACTACCGGAACGCTTTCTAAACGATTACTGGCTTTCCGGTAATAAAAACAAAAATGTATTCTCAAAATTTGGCACCATAGCATACCAGTTCGTCAACAATAACAACAGCTTTTATAATGAACTCATCATGGAGTTCAGTTCGGTGAAAAGTGAAAGCATCAAGAAGATATGGGAAATTGATCTTGACACAACTTTTTCCGTCAAACCCAAAATATTCAAGAACCATAATGACAACAGCCTGGAAGTAATGATTTATGATGATCAAAACAATCTTTATCTCATCTCTAAAAATGGAGAGATATTATGGAAGCGAAAACTTGACAATAAAATAATAGGCGATATATACCAGATTGACTTTTACAATAATGGAAAGCTTCAATACCTTTTCACCACGGAAAGCCATTTGCAGCTTATTGACCGTCTGGGGCGGAATGTAGCGAACTACCCCATCCGTTTAAGTGCTAAAGCAAGCAGCGGCATTGGCGTTATGGGTTCCAAATTGGACAATACAATGAGATATTTTGTTGGTACCGAAAACAATTACGTTTTTGGATATAGTGTCAGCGGTAAACCTTTGGGAGGTTGGTCACCCAACAGGGTGTCCGGTAAACTGATGTATCCTTTAAACACTTTTAAACAAGGAATCCGTACCTATATCTTTGGAATTACTGACAAAGGTTATCTTTACATTTGGGATACAAAAGGAATACAGGCTGTAAAACCTTTTAATATCAAACAGCATATCACCAATCCTCCACTGGTTCGTGCAGGAATTGATAAAAATGACACCTATGTCATTCTTCAAGACAGCTCAGGAAATACCTATTATTGCTATCTGAATGGCAGAATCGAAATGCAATCCTTTGGTAAGTTCAGTAAAAGCACTTTTATAGATTTGCTGGATATTAATAATGACAAAGAAAACGAACTCCTTTTCCTTGACAACACTATACTGAACGTTTTTTCGAAAGAAGGGAAAGCTTTGTTCTCTCAAACTTTCGATAATACATCTTCATTCCGTCCGGAATACTTTAGTATGAAAGACAAATTTTATATTTCTTTTGTCAATTCAGAATCTGGCCATTTATACTTGTATGAGATGAACGGTTCGATTGAAAGAAGTTATCCCGTTTATGCAAACACTCCTTTCCTTTATTCCGACCTGAATAAAGATGGTATTCCTGACCTGATTGGAGGAGTGGATAACAAACTGTTTCTTTCACGTTATTAAATTATTCTGATGAACGACCTGAAACAAAAAATTGAATCACTTTGGGAGCATCCTGATTTATGCAATGAACCTCAAAACAAGGAAATAATCCGGCAAGCTATCCATCTTTTAGACAAAGGAGAGTTACGTGTTGCTGAAAAAATTGATCAGGAATGGCTTACCCATGAATGGCTAAAAAAAGCGATACTGCTGTATTTCCAAATTCAAGAGCTAAAAAAGATACAGGCTGGCGATATATGCTTTTACGACAAAATACCCCTTAAAAAAGATCATGATAAAAATAAAGTCAGGGTTGTACCTGCTGCTGTATCCCGATATGGGGCTTATATTGCCCCCGGGGTGATCCTGATGCCTTCCTATGTTAACATTGGCGCCTGGATTGATTCCGGTTCCATGATTGACACATGGGCTACCGTAGGTTCATGTGCCCAAATCGGGAAAAATGTACACCTTAGCGGAGGAGTGGGGATAGGAGGTGTTCTTGAACCTTTACAAGCCAATCCGGTTATTATTGAAGACAATTGCTTTATCGGTTCTCGGTCTATTATTGTGGAAGGTGTTATCGTGAAAAAAGAAGCTGTATTAGGAGCCAATGTCGTAATAACAAAATCAACCCGGATTATAGATGTTACAGGATCTGAACCCAAGGAAATGAAAGGGGTCATCCCCGAACGCTCCGTGGTTATTCCCGGATCTTATACCAAAGAGTTTCCTGCCGGTAATTTTCAGGTCGCCTGTGCTTTAATCATAGGACAGCGAAAAAAGTCCACAGATATGAAAACATCTCTGAATAATGTCCTTAGAGATTATAGTATATCTGTTTGACAGATTCCTCTCTTTAACACCTATATTACTCATTAACTATATTATACAGATTTTAGTTAGTTTATTCAATTTAATAATAGATCTTTATAGACTATAATGCATTTAGTTATATGCAATTTACAAAAGTGATGATTCAATCTTTATCCTGATTATTACCACTTTTAATCCCTTAATACTAATTGGATATCTGTTATGGGATTATCAATTTCCCTTCAGAAAAGGCTGATGGTCGCGCATGTGCATGGCTTTGTTTTTCTTGAGCTGATAATTCCAGTAAAAGTTTGACAGACCTTTATCGGCAAAAAACTTCTTGAAAAACAGGTGTATTGAAGATTCTTTTTCCCTTCCTGCGAGGGATTTGACAATAACAGGATCAAAGCGGTCAGAATTGGCAAAGGAAATTCCCAGCGTATAAAAAGATTTAAACAATTTTTTTGTCCAGGAGGGAGGCTGCATTTGTATCCCTTCGGCACCACCTCTGATTACAGTTCCGATGTATTCAGCGTTCAGGCGATGGGTGAGTTTTATAAGATATCGCTCCAAATATCGTGATTGAGAACTTTCAGGGAAACCTGATTGAATAATAAAACCCATAGCCGGATTATCATTTCGTCCTTTAAAAGGTTCCAGCAATTCAATAAAACGCTTTACAATAGCCGGCATGGCATCCGTATAGAGCGGAAAAGCCAGGATTACATACTCCGATTCCCGGAAAGCGTTTACAAATTCAGTATCTTTATCTGTTTCCCTGAGATATAGCATACTGAAATCAGATTCGCATACGGTAAGATAGCCTTTTATAAAATGGTCAAGCAGAAGCCGGGTATTGCTGTTCTTTCCTCTGGGAGAACCATTAAACACACATAATCTCATCTCTTACAATTTTACAGGTTGATATGAACAAATTTCTTCGCAAATCATTTCTGCATCCTCATTTTCAGTTGCAAAGACAACCAGTTCGGTCATAAAATTAAGGGCAAACCGCTCAAACAGCTTCCTGATCATAAGTAAATCTTCATCATCCGTATCCGCTTCTGTTTTCACTACAACTGCCAGCAATGGATAATTATCATATCTTTTACTATGATGCATTTCCCCGTCAATGACGCTCATATAAGGATGCAGGAGCGGTATCATTCTTTCCTGGGCTTTTTTCAAAACTTCAGAAGTAAAGCCCATTTTCAACGAGGCGATCATCAGTAGCAGTGATGAGTTGATCATATCCCGGCAGATTATTTCCATGTTGTCCTTATACACGCATTCTCCCGGTGTTTTCACCCAACAATCAAAACAACCCCTGCAATAGTGGATATTTTCATTGTTCAGCGCATGAAAAAGGACATTATGCCCTTTCGTCTCAAAGAGGGACTTCAGTCTCACAGCAAGGGAAATATCAGAATCACCCTTATTTATATGATCAGCAAGTATGGTTATTTTCATAAACTAAGGATTGTAAGTTCTTTCCGGATACCCGATATTTATGCAAAAATAAGGTATATCAAAGAAAAGGGTTGTATTTTCCCTGCTCAAAAAATCATTTGCAATTTTGCATCTAATCAAATTTTAATTCTTAAAGCATGCTGATCAGGGAAAACAGGTCACAGACCAAGACTATTGTAACTTTAGGCCCCGCTTCTTCACCAAAAGAAATCCTTCGTAAAATATTCTATGAGGGTGTTGATGTTCTTCGACTTAACTTTTCGCATGGTACTCATGAAGATAAACGACAGGTCATCCAATCCATTCTTGAATTAAACACTGAAACTCAATCCAAGGTGGCTATCATGGCTGATCTTCAGGGTCCTAAAATCCGGATTGGAGATATTGAAGGAGGAAGTATTGATCTTAATGAAGGTGATCAAATTGTACTCACTACTAAAAGAATAACAGGGAACCGGGAAAAAGTGTACCTCAGTTACCAAAGTTTTCCCAACGATGTAAAAGCCGGAGAAGAAATACTGCTGGATGATGGAAAAATGAAAATGAGAATTTTATCATCCAATTTAAAAGATGAAGTAAAAGCAGAAGTGATCAACGGAGGCACCCTTTTCCCGCGTAAAGGAGTCAATCTGCCTGACACAAAGGTTTCATTACCCAGTCTGACGGAAAAAGATAAAGCCGATCTTGATTTTGCCCTTGACCATGATGTGGATTGGATTGCACTTTCCTTTGTGAGGAAGGCCAAGGATGTTCGCGAACTTCGGGAATATATCGCTGCAAAAGGCAAAAACACTTCTGTTATTGCCAAAATTGAGAAGCCTGAGGCGTTAAAGGAAATTGATGGGATCATTGATGAAGCTGATGCCGTAATGGTAGCCCGAGGTGATCTCGGTGTTGAAATAAGCTTCGAAAAGGTTCCGCTTATTCAAAAACAACTGATCCATAAGTGCATTGTTAAAGGGAAGCCGGTCATTGTGGCTACGCAGATGATGGAAAGCATGATCACCAATTTTCAGCCTACACGTGCCGAAACCAATGATGTGGCCAATGCGGTTCTTGACGGAGCAGATGCCCTGATGCTGAGCGGAGAGACTTCCGTTGGACAATATCCCGTAGATGCCATCCGCAACATGCAAAAGATTATTGACTGGACGGAAGCATACGGTTACGACTACAACCGTCAGCTTGACTACAAAGACACCAGGCGTTTTCTTTCCGATTCCATCTGCGATGCGGCAAGAAGGCTTAGCGACAAGGCATATGTCAAAGCCATTATTATTTTCACCAATTCAGGATACACCGCATACCGTATGTCCAGCTTCCGACCCAAGGCTTCCATTTTTGTCTTCACCTCAAACAAGGATTTGCTGCGGAGAATGTCGCTGGTTTGGGGTGTCAGAGCCTTTTACATGGATCCGGCAAAGGACAGTGATGAATCCATCATGCAGACTCTGAGCTTTCTGAAGAATCACAAAATGATACATGCTGGCGATCATATCATACACCTGGCAAGCATTCCGCTTAAAGCAAAAGGCCAGACCAACATGATCAAACTGAGTCGGGTAGAGGAATGACCTGGTAAAAATCCCTCTGCGGCAAACATTTATTGTATCATTCAGAGAAAAAATTTTTGTAGTGTTATAGTTTTAAGCTTCAATTATTTAGTTAATCCTTAAAAACTCAAATTTTGTTTTTTCAGGAGTAGAAATTGCTCCAGAATATCAAGCAAAAATTTCAACTGACCACCCAATTGTCTGTATAGTCTCTTAAAGTTGAATG
>Ga0265297_10008650_pt1 | contig 13480 bp, 13 predicted proteins | sample Munlanlwell13791_FD_192502 | JGI IMG/M metagenome (GOLD analysis project Ga0265297, IMG submission 192502) | Leachate microbial communities from a municipal landfill in Southern Ontario, Canada - Leachate well 137-91 | ecosystem: Engineered > Solid waste > Landfill > Unclassified | place... | reverse complement strand
CACGTTTGACGGCGTCGCTGCGCTCGCAAAAGAAGCCCTGCTTTTACCCATTGACCAGATGGATCCATTTGAGCAGCACCTGTGCGACGCCGTAAACCGGCTCCGGACCGGTCCGATGGGTCTCGGGGGCGATACAACCGCGCTTGCCGTAAAGGTAAAGACCGGAGCATGCCACACGGCATCGCTCCCGGTTGCCGTGAACGTTCAGTGCTGGGCGTGCCGGCGGGCAACGGTGGAGGTGACCTGGGAATGACCGGTACAGCAGTGCAACTCTCCACACCCCTCGGCGATGAAGTCCTCGCACTTCACGCGGGCGACCGGGTGGAACTGTCAGGGATCGTCTATACCGCACGGGACGAAGCACACCTCCGGATGCAGCACGACGGCATCCCTTTCGATCCGGAAGGGGCAGTCATCTATCATTGCGGTCCGGTGATCCAGGGGAACCGGGTCATCGCAGCCGGACCCACCACCTCCGCACGGATGAACAAGCTCTCCGGTTTCCTTCTCGACCGCGGTGTCCGGGCACTCATTGGTAAAGGGGGCATGGGCAACTCCGTGCGGGAACAGTTACAGCACCGGGGCGTCTACCTTGCCTTCACCGGAGGATGTGCGGCACTCGCCTCGTCGCACATGACCCTCGTGGGCGTTTTTTATGAAGATCTCGGCATGGCAGAAGCCATCTGGGCGATCAAACTCGATCACCTGCCGCTCGTCGTCGGAATAGATGCGCACGGCAACGATATCTTCCGCGAGGTACGGGAACACGCGAAGCAGGTATTTGATACGTACCGGAAATCGTGATGCCGGCTCGTGAAGATCCCCCGGCTGCATGTAAAACACATAGGTTTTTTTCACTTCCCCCGCCACATTAAAGATAGGATAAAATTCCAAAAAAGGACAAGCGCCATGAAACTAGTGATCGACGAGACCCGGTGCAAGGGTTGTAATCTCTGTACAAAGGTATGCCCCTACCATATTTTTCAGGCAGGCAAAAAGCCAAACAGGAAGGGAATCATTCTTCCAGAACTGGACCGACCTGAACGCTGCACCAACTGCCGGCTCCAGTACCTCTACGGGCGCACGCTCTGCGGGGTCTGCCAGCTCACCTGCCCGGACCAGGCGATTCACTGGGTGGAAGAAGAACTCTATGAACCCAAGAAGGTGGCGATTGAATATTGACAAAGACTGAATTCTGGCAGGGAAATATTGCCTGTGCCGAAGGTGCACTCGCAGCGGGTTGCCGGTTCTTCGGGGGATACCCGATCACCCCGTCAACCGAGATTGCCGAACATATGGCGGTAAAACTCCCGAAAAAAAATGGCGTCTTTATCCAGATGGAAGATGAGATTGGCAGCATTGCAGCCGTCATCGGGGCGGCATGGACAGGAGCACGGGCGATGACCGCGACGAGCGGACCCGGTTTCTCGCTCATGATGGAGAACATCGGGTATGCCGCAATGACCGAGACCCCCTGTGTCATCGTCAATATCCAGAGAGGCGGTCCATCCACCGGACAACCGACCATGGGCGCACAGGGCGACATGATGCAGTGCCGGTTCGGTTCGCACGGCGATTATAGTATTATCGCACTCTGCCCGTCAAGCGTGCAGGAGATGTATGAGCTCACCGCACGGGCGTTTGACCTCGCTGACCAGTATCGGGTGCCGGTCTTTTTGATGGCAGATGAGATCATCGGGCATATGAGGGAGAAGATCCTCGTCCCGGATTCCGTACCGCATAAAGCCCGGCGGGCGCTCGTTAAAGGAACACTACCCTTCAAAGCAGGAGCGGATTTGGTACCCGGCTTCCCGCAGTTCGGCAGCGGATATGGTGTCCACGTGACCGGTCTGACCCATGACGAGCGCGGGTACCCGTGCGCCACAAACCCGAAACTGCACGAAGCGCTGGTGCACCGTCTGGTGGACAAGGTGGAGGCTGCCCGCGACCGGATTGCAGATTATGACATCATCAACCCGGACGCACAGCAGGTCTTTATCGCGTACGGTGCACCCGTCCGTACAGTGCAGCAACTTCTCCACGACCGGGCAGATGATGAAGTTGGCTTGTTGCAGCTCCGGACGGTCTGGCCCTTCCCGGAAAAAGCGCTGTATGCGTTTAAGAATGTCGAACGGTACCTTGTCCCGGAACTGAACATGGGGCAGATCGCCCGCGAGATTGAGCGACATGCAACCGTCCCGGTACAGAGCCTGCCAAAACTCGGCGGGGAACTTCACACGCCCCGGGAACTTGCCGCTGCGCTGGAGGCGGGACGATGAGTTACGAGGACTGGTTCCGGAAAGACCGGCTGCCGCACATCTTCTGTGCCGGCTGCGGCAACGGGACGATCATCAACTGCACGCTTGCTGCGATCGAACAGATGAACTGGAAGAAGGAGGAGACCGTCTTTGTTTCCGGTATCGGCTGCTCATCGAGAGCTTCCGGGTACATCATCACCGACTCGCTCCACACGACGCATGGGCGGGCAATCGCGTTTGCGACCGGCGTGAAGATGGCAAACCCAAACCTGAACGTTGTGGTTTTCACGGGTGATGGCGATCTGGCAGCAATCGGGGGCAATCATTTCATCCATGCCTGCCGGAGGAATATCGACCTCACGGTCATCTGCATGAACAACCAGATCTACGGTATGACCGGCGGGCAGGGCAGTCCCACCACGCCAAAAGGCTGCCTCTCGTCCACCACCCCGTACGGGTGCGTTGAATCGCCATTTGACCTGTCGGAACTTGCGATTGCCGCCGGGGCGAACTATGTCTCGCGCTGGACCTCCTACCAGGTCAAAGAACTGGAGAGAGCGATAAAGATCGGATTCGAGACCCCGGGTTTTTCCTTTATCGAGGCAATGGTGCAATGTCCAACCGCGTTCGGGCGCAGGAATAAATTCAAACAGGTCGCGGACCAGATCGATTATCTCAGGACACACTCGCTGTTAAAAGCAAAATATGATCGGCTTATCGAGGCGGGAAAGCCGGTCCCGGAGGATCAGTTTATCGTCGGTGAATTGTGTCGCCGGCAACGACCGGTGATGGGGGCGAAACCATGAGGCATGAGGTCCGGTTCTCGGGATTCGGCGGGCAGGGGATCATCCTGTCGGCGGTCATTCTTGGCAGGGCAGCGGTTATGTATGACAACAAGTTTGCAGTCCAGACTCAGGTCTACGGTCCTGAAGCACGGGGCGGGGCGTCCATGAGTGCGGTCATCATCGAGGATGAACCCATTCTCTTTCCCAAGGTGACCAATCCCGATATCTACGTGATCATGTCGCAGGAAGGGTTTGAGAAATACGGTGCCAGCGCCGCACCCGAAGCGACGATGCTTGTCGATTCCACGCTCGTCTACTCCCGCCCTGCCTGCCGGTGCATCGAGATTCCGGCAACCAAAGAAGCGAAACAGACACTCGGACGGGATATTGTTGCCAATATTGTGATGCTTGGCGCTCTTGTGTCTGCCACGCATGTGGTGAGCGAAGCAGCGCTTGAAAAGGCGATCCTTGATTCTGTACCGAAGGGAACCGAGGCGCTGAACCAGAAAGCGATGAGACTGGGTCTTACATTGGGGGCGAAATAACCATGAAACTACGGGAATATGAGGCAAAGAAGGTGGCACGGGAGTACGGGATTCCGGTTCCGGCTGGCTTTTTGATCCGGTCAGCGGATGAGATTTCCGAACACATCGGTGCACTTGGCGACAGGTTCGTCCTGAAAGCACAGGTCGATGTCGGGGGACGGGGCAAAGCCGGGGGTATTTTAATGGCAGACCCGTCGACTGCTGTAGCAACCGCGAACGCGCTGTTCAACACGCAGATCAAAGGGCTTCCGGTCAGGGAGATCCTTGTTGAACAACGGCTTGAAATTCTGCATGAATACTATCTCTCCATCACGATCGATCGGTCGAGCAAGCAACCGTTGATCCTCTTTACGGAAGCGGGTGGTGTCGATATCGAGATCACGGCAAAAGAGCATCCTGACGCCATCCGGACCGTAATCGTCAATCCGCTTATGAGGGATATTCCCCCCTTCTTGCTCCGGGAACTCATCGGGAAGGCGCCTAAAGAGATCGGTGGGATTGTAAACAAGCTGTATCATGCGTTTATTGAGAAAGATGCACTTCTCGCGGAGATCAACCCGCTGGTCACAACCCCTCAGGGAGTTTTTGCCGCTGACGCAAAGATTATTGTTGACGATAACGCGCTTGGCAGGCAGGGTTTTACGATGAACCGAGACCTGTCCGAGCGTGAGCGTGAGGCAGAGAAGTACGGGTTCTCGTATGTCGAACTGGATGGTGCGATTGGGGTGATCGGCAATGGAGCGGGATTGACGATGTCTACCCTGGACCTGATCGGGTTCTACGGAGGGAAAGCGGCGAACTTTCTCGATGTGGGTGGCGGTGCAGAGAGCGAGCGGGTGATGCATGCCGTCCGGCTCGTCGCCAGCGTGCCGTCGGTGAAGGTGATTGTGGTCAATCTCCTTGGGGGTATTACGAAATGCGATGAGGTGGCAAAAGGGATCATCGCGGCGGGAATCTCGCAGAAAGTGATCGTCCGGCTTGCCGGGACAAATGAGGCGGAAGGCAGATCGATGCTTTTTGCGAAAGGCTACGAGATGCTGGATACGATGGATCTCGTGGTGAAAAAAGCCGTGGAGGTGACCGCATGATCTATGGGGACAAGAAGACCGGTGTGCTGGTGCAAGGGGCTACCGGTAAACAAGGCGAGTTCCATATCAACCTGATGAATGCGTATGCCCGACAGATCGGGGGGAAAGGGGTTGTTGCCGGTGTGACGCCGGGGAAAGGCGGGAAGGAAGTCCACGGGGTTCCGGTGTATAATACGGTGAAGGAGGCGATGCGGGACCATGATATCGGGGCGAGCGTGATCTTCGTTCCCGCCGCTGCGGCTGCGGATTCGATCATGGAAGAGGCGAATGCCGGTATCCCGACGATTGTCACGATCACCGAGCATATTCCGGTGCATGATACGATGAAGGCGATCGCGTATGCCCGGATGGAAGGCTCTGTTGTGATTGGTCCAAACTGTCCCGGTCTGCTCTCCCCCGGTGAATTGAAGATGGGGATCATGCCATCGGGGTTGTTCTCGTGCGGGCATGTGGGCGTGATCTCCCGGAGCGGGACCCTGACCTATGAGGTTGTGGATGAACTCACCCGCGCCGGCATCGGGCAGAGCACGGTCATCGGGATCGGGGGCGACCCGGTAATCGGACAGACGTTTACCGATGTGCTCGCACAATTCGAAAAGGACCCGCAGACAAAAGCGGTGGTCCTTATCGGGGAAGTGGGCGGTAATCTTGAGGAAGAAGGAGCGAATTCCACGAATATGCCGATCGTTTCCTACATCGCCGGGATCTCTGCTCCTCCAGACAAACGGATGGGTCATGCCGGTGCAATCGTCGAAGGGGGCGAAGGGGATGCCCGGTCGAAGATTGCCCGGCTGAAAAAACTTGGTGTACCGGTGGCGTCCCGACCGTCGGAGATACCGGAGATGGTCCGGGGATTGTTCCGGAGCTGTTGAACGGGGTTTTCACGTTTTTATTCGAAAACGGCTCGTGCCGTTTCATGCTGCTGAACCTTTGTGTCACGGAGGGAATCGTGTATGTTTTTTTAAACAAATCCCGCAATCACAATCACCGTTCGATACAGGTCAGACAAGCAGCTGACCGGACGATATGTGGACTGCATGTCCTCCAAGAATGACCCGGTCACCGCGCAGGGTGACCCTCACGGTTCCACCCCGCGCCGAGCACTGGAACCCACAAAGTTCGGTTTTTTTGAGTTTCTCTCCCCAGTAAGGTCCAAGACAGCAGTGGGCTGAGCCGGTGACCGGATCTTCCAGAACTCCGACAGAAGGTGCGAAAAACCGAGAGACGAAATCAAAATGCGGGAGATCGGAAACCGCGGTAACGATGATACCCCGCGCCGGGATTGTCGCAAGTGCTGCCATGTCGGGTTCAAGTGTGCAGAGATCAGCCGCTGATGGGAGCTCGGCAAGGATATCAAACCGATTCCGACCTACAAAGACCGGGGAGATACCCAGAGCTCGATCAAGCCCAGGAACCGATACCCCAGAAGTGATCGGCTCGGCAGGAAAATCAAGGGTTATCCAGTCCCCATCCTTTCTGGCGGTCAGCGTTCCCGATCGGGTCTCAAACGCGATCGCTGATCCCGGTTTCTCGCGACCGGTTGTCCACAGGATGAATGCAGAAGCGAGGGTTGCATGACCACAAAGGTCCACCTCACAAGCTGGTGTAAACCACCGCAGGTTCCAGTTTCCCGAGCCGTAATACAGGAACGCGGTTTCTGAATGATTCATCTCACCAGCAACCTTCTGCATCCAGACGGGATCGGCTGGTCTGTCCATGATGCAAACAGCCGCAGTGTTCCCGCAGAACGGGGCACCGGTAAAGGCATCTATCTGATGCAGTTCCGGACACATGATAATGGGATAGCATTTTGAACGCTTATACCTGATGGGCGGTTGGGACATGTGTTCACCAAATGGCGGATTACACATATCCCTAAAATACCATAATTTCCCATATTCATATTCGGCAACTTTGCGTACGTGCTCAAATCCCCCATGATTGGGAGGGATGAAGAGGTGAACAAAATGAGCGATATCATGCAGATGATTGAACTGTATGAACGGTATGGTTCAATCAATAACGTCGCAAAAGAACTAAACATATCCAGAAACACGATAAAAAGTATATCAATCAGGTTCAATCAATTTTTCACTTGGGACTCAGTGCAAGCCCAGAAAATTTATGAAATCACTTGAAATTTAGATAGAACCTTATTTCAGCCAGCTTTGCGTTGATATATTGAAATTTTCCGTCCTGTATCCGGTTGATGCCGATGTGGGAGTTTTCAGCCAGGTTCCTGAATTTATCTTCTAATTCACGCAGCGCCATTTCTGCCCTCCTGTGTTCGGTGATATCCCAGAAAACACCACACACACCGGATACTTCGCCGTTCTTGCCTCTTACCACGGTCTTGATCGTCTGTACCCAGGTCTCTCTTCCTTCCTGAAGGTATTTTTCTTCATACTTCTCTGTCTGCCCGGTTTCCATGATCCTGATGTCATCCGCGTGGTACTTGGCGGCTAATTCCCGCTGGAAAAAGTCGGTGTTCCTTTTGCCCATCATTTCCTCAGGACGAATCCCAAGGTCTTGGGCGAACTTTTCTTTAACCGAAACAGATCGCTAATTCTGGTCCTTCATGAAGATTTTTTTGGAATATTCTCTACGAGTGTTCTGTATCTGGCTTCACTCTCAGCAAGGGAGTTGAGCAGGTGATCTCGATCCGTCACCATCCGGGCCAGCTGGATATTGTTGTGACTCATTGTCGAGATCATCCCGGTAAACTTGGTATAAAATGCCATTATCGTATCGATTTTTTCCCTGTTCCAGCGCGGGACTCGTTCCAGTGCGGCAAGGTATTCTTTCTCGTCAAATCCGTACTGCCGTGCCTGGGAACGGAAGAGTTCATAATCCCCAGGGTCATCATCATAGAGAAAATGCCCAAGGAACAGGTTCCCCATGTGGGTTTCCCCCACAATAATGGGTGATACGATGTCCCACATGTGATTTTTACATTGATATATCCGGAATGTGCCCGGTGCAGTCTCCCCGGAACGAATAATACCGCATTCCCGGCAGTTTTTAAGGGTACCAGGATGAACCCGGTGGAACTGGGTGCAGATATCCTGCCAAACCGTTGCAACAAGGACATTCCCGTGAAGATCAATAATTCTAATACCGATCTGTGTGAGGGAGAATAAATCATTCATCAGGGACTGGATCGCCAGGATATCAATGACATCTGTAAGATCCAGAGTGCCGATATCTCCGGTTGGAGAAAGAATGGCGTCAAGTTTTTTCTTTATCTGGTCTTCACTCTTGTGGAGCGCAACCTCCGCACGTTTGCGATCAGTAATATCCCGGATAACTCCATATATCCCGGTAACTGCGCCGGTTTCATCCCGCTCGGAAATGCTGCTGCTTTCAAACCAGATTATCCCCCCCTGCGAATCAACAATCCTGAAAACATTGGTAATCTTCCCCCCAAAAGAAAAATGCTGCCGGAAGTTCCAAATAATCTCTTCCCGGTCTTGGGGAAAGATTGGAAGTGAACAAAAAGGTTTGGAGATGATATTTTCCTGTATATTTCCGAACCGTGAAATCTGGGGTCCGATATAGGTTATGTTACCTTCAGCGTCAAGCGAATAGAGTATGTCGGAGGTATGCTCGGTAAGCCTGCGGTATTTTTCCTCACTGTTCCTGAGTGCATTCTCTATCTCCTTTTTTTCCGTTATATTTTCCAGAATCAGAATAACCCCTCGGGAAAGATCTTGAAAAAGGGCTGGTGTAAAGATAATTTTGTAATAGGTATCGTGCGGATTGGTTTTTACACAGATTTCAAGATGGTTTTCCTTTCCTTTTATTGCGGTATCAGCAGCTGGCAGTATTTCAGAATTTTTAAAAAGATTCGTTGGAATATCCATCAACCAAGTATGGAGGACCTCGCTTTTAGGGATATTGATATAGTGGAGGAACGCATCATTTGCCTGGACAATCCGTAAATCATGATTGAGAGCGATGATAAAATTCGATGAGAATTTCATGAGGTCCGACAAGGGAACCTGTTGTGACAGGTGATAGACTTTGGATTTTCCGTAAACCCTGATCTCAACTTCTTCTTTTGCGGTAAGTATCTCAAGCAGCTTGGCTACGGAATTCCTGTTGATCTTTAATTTTTCTGAGATTTCACGGATATTCAGTCCTCTTTGGTCCTTTTTTAACAGATCTTTAATTTTTAACATATCGTCCATACTGTCATCGCACTCAACCTAAACCAGACTGTGATCTATCATTATAGTATTCATCTTTTTTTATTTGTTTTTTTAATGCATGGCAATAAAGGAGGCATCATCGCTTTGCGATTTTATTAATAGCATTCAAATTCTTTCTTTCTTTGAGAACAATCGGTCAGTAAAAATTATGAAGTGTTTTGATTGAGGGGTAATCCCGTTAGTATAACAATTCACGAGATTTCTGGGTAAAGACGAAATGGCAATTGCATACAGATTACCCGACGGGGATACGGGAAAACGATCGGGAAATCCCGGAAAACATTTTTTGGTGAAAAAATATGAGCAATGGCAAAATCCTCATTATTGAAGACACTCAGGCTGTTGCTCAGGTCATTCATGAAATCCTCGAAAAAAACAAATTTAGTGTAGTTGATACTGTCATTTCCGGTAAATCAGCAATAGATGCCGTACGGTGGCTGAAACCGAATCTGGTGTTCATGGACATCGATCTTGCCGGAAGCCTGGGCGGGATTCCTGATGCGGAAAATATCAGTGACAAAATGGATATACCGGTAATATACTGCACAGTCCAGCCCGACGATATCACAATCATCTGGCATGATCTCTTGAACCATCTCCTGGTTTTGCGTGGCTATCTCAATCTCTCAAAGAAAAGACAAAATGATGCAATATTTTTAGAATCTCTCGGAAAAGAGGATCAAACCGCTAAGGCTCTCCAATGCCAGAATAAGTTCCCCTGCAACTACCAGGACATTAGAGCGCAGGCACCGATATGGCATGACCTGGCAGATATAATCGATTCTGTAATCGTGCAGCTGAAACCCCCAAGTATCGAGATCAATGTCGCCGTTAATAATGTAGAGATTTTTGCTGATCCCCGTATAGAGAAAGTATTCTACGACCTGATGGAAAACTCTCTGCGCCATGGGAGTCATGTGACCCTTATGGATTTTTCTGAACGGGAAATGGAAGACGAGCTAATCATTACCTATTGTGATAATGGATGGGGAATTACTGCAAAAGACAAGAATAACCTCTTCCAGAAAGGATGTGGTAAACCTACCGATCTTGGCTTGTTCCTGTCAAAAAAGATCCTTTCAATCACCGGGATCACCATTACAGAAAATAGTGAACCAGGTAACAGTGCTCGGTTCAAGATGACGGTGCCGAAAGGTATGTGGCGGTCAACCAAGAGGAATATGTGATGGCGGCAATAATCCGTGTCCTCTATGTTGATGATGAATCTACGCTGCTGGAGATTGGCAAACTCTTTCTCGAAAACCAACGGCAATTTATTGTCGATACCTGCACATCAGCAACCGAGGCACTGGAACGGTTAAACCCCATTCAGTATGACGTGATTGTCTCTGATTACCAGATGCCCGAGATGGACGGTATCGCCTTTTTGAAGATCATCAGACTGCGGTACCCGACACTTCCCTTTATCATCTTCACTGGCGGAGGCAGAGAGGACATCGCGATCACGGCATTCGAGAACGGTGCAGACTTTTTTCTCCAGAAAGGGGGCGCCCCGAAACCCCAGTTTATTGAACTCTCTCGTAAGATCATCGCGGCAGTAGAATGGAGACGCGCTGAGACTGCGTTCAAACGATCTGAAGAACAATACCGAAACCTGTTTGAAACGATGATGCAGGGCGTGATATATCATGACAATACAGGAAAGATCACGAAGGTGAATCCTGCAGCAGAGCGCATTCTCGGTCTATCGTTTGATCAGATGAACGGCAGGACGAACAGGGAACTCCCGTGGACGGTAATCCATGAGGATGGCACAGCCTTTCCCGGGGATACACATCCCGTTATGGTCTCGCTCGCGACCGGAAAAAATACCCGAGACGTTTTGGGTGTTAATAATCCAGTCGATCATACCTGTCACTGGATCATTGTTGATGCCATCCCCCAGTTCAAACCGGGTGAGACTGTCCCCTACCAGATCTACTCCACTTTTGAGGATATCACTGACCGGAAAAATACTGAACAGGCATTGTGGAAGACCAGAGAGAAACTTCGGATTGACGAGACCATCCTCACCCAGATCTCATCAGGTTCACCATTCGGGCTGTATATTGTGAATAGCCGGACAGATGAGATCGTCTACTTCAATGACCGCTTCGTTACAATATGGGGTTTAGAATCGATCAGAGAATCTCTTGTGAAAGGATTACTGAAGAATTCGGACCTTCTCTCCTATTTTGCTCCGCTGATTGTCGATCTCCCCGCTTTTATAGAATCGTGCAAAACCTTGGAGAATGAAGAAAATCGAGTCGAGGTGGAAACCGAGATCCTCTTTGCTGATGGTCGTACTATCCGATGCTTCTCTTCCCAGATCCGGGATGCAGATGACCGGTTTTACGGCAGGTACTCCCTGTTTGAGGATATCACTGAACACACCCGGACGAAGAAAGATCTTCAGGAGCGCGAGGAGCGGTTTCGTGACCTTATCACCACAACAGCGGATATTATCTGGCAGACGGATGAGCAATCCAGATTTGTCTATATAAGTCCGCAGGTGGAGGGAATCCTAGGGTACAGACCAGATGAACTAATCGGAAAAAAACCGTTCGACTTTTTAGAACCGGTATCAGTCGAGTCTAACCGGGAGGCTTTCCGGGCAGTGTTGATGAGTTCCCAGAAACTTGTATCGAATGATTCGTACTGGATCCATAAGAATGGGCATCGTGTAATTCTGGAGAACCGGGCAATGCCGATCTTCAGTACTGACGGATCAATTGTCGGGTTCCACGGAATCGACAGGGACATCACCGAACGCAAACAGATGGAAGAAGCATTGCAACAGGCGAACAAAAAACTGAACCAGCTTACAAGTGTCACCCGGCATGATATCCTCAACCAGTTGACCATCATCAAAGGGTTTCTGCAACAGTCTTACCGGTTTATAAACGATCCGGCTCAACTGGAAAGTTTCATCCAGATTGAAGAGCGAGCCGCTTCAATGATCGAACACCAGATCGCGTTCACCCGTCACTACCAGAAGATGGGAGTGAAAGACCCCGCATGGCAGAATGTCCGCGACAACATCGAACGGGCAATAACAGCACTGCCCATGCAGGATATCAAAGTGATTATTGCGGGACTGGAGATCGAAGTGTTCGCTGACCACCTCTTTGAAAAAGTGTTTTACAATCTGATCGATAATGCGCTCAAGTATGGCAATACACAGATGACAACAATAAAGGTCACATCACGGGAATCCAACAACGGGAACGGGTTTGTGATTGCCTGTGAAGATGACGGTGAAGGGATTACTGAAGAAAATAAACCACAGCTCTTTCAGAAAGGTTGTGGGAAAAACACCGGACTCGGGCTCTTTTTAGCACAGGAGATCCTTGCGATCACCGGCATGACCATCCGCGAGACGGGTACGCCCGGAAAAGGTGCCCGGTTCGAGATTACCGTGCCGAAAGGTCTATGGCGGTCAACTAAGATGAATGCGTGATGGCGGCAATAATCCGGGTCCTCTATGTTGATGATGAACCTGGACTTCTGGAACTTGGAAAGGTGTTCCTCGAAATGTCAGGCACCCTCCGGATAGATACCGCATTATCAGCCGCAGACGCGATTAAAAAAATTGTAAACGAGGCATATGAGGGTATCATCTCCGATTACCAGATGCCCGTCATGGACGGGATCGCATTTCTTAAAATCTTAAGAAAAGATAACAACGGGATCCCATTCATCCTCTTCACCGGCAGGGGCAGGGAAGAAGTGGTGATCGAGGCACTCAACAGCGGTGCAGATTTCTATCTCCAGAAAGGCGGAGACCCGATGTCCCAGTTCGTTGAACTTGAGCATAAGATCCTGCTGGCGATCGAACGGAAGCAGACCGGTGCCGCTCTCATTGAATCCCGGCAGCGGATGACAGATATCATCGACCACCTGCCGGATGCCACCTTTGCAATTGACCTGGACGGCAAGGTTATCGCATGGAACCGGGCGATGGAGGAGATGACCGGGGTACATAAAGAACAGATTCTGGGAACCGGAGATCATTCCTATGCCCTCCCGTTTTACGGAACGAGAAGACCGATCCTCCTCGACCTTGTTTTAAGAGAGGATATGGAAACCGAGAAAATATATCCAAATATTATTAAAAAGGACAACAAACGAATCTCGGAGATTCATATGCCCCTGCTGTATGGGGGAAAGGGCGCCTATCTCTGGTGCATCGCCTCTCCCCTCTATGACACGCATGGCAATATAACAGGGGCAATCGAGTCCCTCCGGGATATCACCGACCAGAAGCGGCAGGATCACATCCTCATTACCCAGCTGAATCTTGGTCTTACACTCCAGTCAATCAGAGGATTGAATACTACACTGAAGACCTGCCTGCGTGCAGCGATCGAGATCTCCGGGATGGATGCCGGAGGTATCTACCTTGTTGATGACCTGTCTGGCTCTGTTGACCTCATTCTCTCACAGAATCTCGATGACGAGTTCGTAAAAAGCGTTTCCCATTATCCTGCGGGTTCAGCCAATGCCCAGATGGTGATGGCGGAGAAACCAATCTATACCCATTTCAATAAAACCGGGATTGTTTATATTTCTGGCCAGGAACGGGAAAAACTG
>Ga0265297_10008649_pt1 | contig 13485 bp, 9 predicted proteins | sample Munlanlwell13791_FD_192502 | JGI IMG/M metagenome (GOLD analysis project Ga0265297, IMG submission 192502) | Leachate microbial communities from a municipal landfill in Southern Ontario, Canada - Leachate well 137-91 | ecosystem: Engineered > Solid waste > Landfill > Unclassified | place... | reverse complement strand
CCGGCTTGCCGACCGCCAGGAACCGGTGGAAGGCGTCCGGCAGATCCTTGCAGACGCCGAGGGCCACCAGCTCCCGGGCCAGGTGCGGCCGGCCGATCACCGCCCCGCCGGCTTGCGCCGCCACACTGTCCCAACGGATCGCCACCCCCAGCTGCTGAAGCCGTTCCACCATGCGCCGGTTGCGGTCGTCGCGCGACAGCTGGATGCGTTTCAGCAGCGACGCCAATTCGGCCGCGCCAGGATCGATGAACAACCCCACCAGGTGCATGACGCCGGCATACCAGCTGCACGAGAACTCGACGCCCGGCACCGCCTCGAACGGCAGCCCCCGTGCCGCCGCCTGAAACTCGGCCAGCCCGTCGGTGGTGTCATGGTCGGTGAGCGCCAGCGCCGTCAGGCCGGCCCGCACCGCCGCCGGCGCCAGGGCGGCCGGGGCGAGCAGGCCGTCGGAGGCGCGGCTATGGCAATGCAAATCAATCATACCGTGATGATGAACCGTTCCGGCGGTTCGCCCCCGGCCGGCAGGGCGGCCGGCGTTTCCATCACCCGCTCGACCCACGCCAGGTCAGGGCCCTGGGTCAGCGCAAAATGCAGGCGGTCCAATGCCGCGGCCTCGCCCACCGCATAGACGCGGACGCTGCCGTCCCCCTCGTTGCGGGCCCAGCCGGTGACCCCGACGCGCCCCGCCTCGCGCATCACATGCCAGCGGTAGCCGACCCCCTGGACCCGGCCGAACACCTGAAATTCCCGTGCCTCCACCATGGGTGCTTATTCCAATCAAAGTTCAAACTGATCTTTTATTCTACCACAAAGAACGCAAAGAACACAAAAGATAAATTGCTCATTTTTAGATTGTTTTGTCTTTGCGATCTTTGCGGTTAATTTTTGCATCAATTTGAAGTGTGATTTGGGATTACACCCGTTTCAGGTAGATGACCTTGTCGTCGCCGGGCGCGTAAAATTCATGCAGGCGGGCCGCCTCGGCATAGCCGATGTGACGGTAGAAGGTCCGGGTGGACTCGTACTCCGCCCGGCCGGACGTTTCCACCACCGACAGCCGCCCGCCGGTTTCGCGGATCCGGGCTTCGGCGAACTCCATCAGCAGCCGCCCAAGTCCCCGGCCCTGGCACGCCGGCGACACGGCCAGCCAGTAGATGTCATGACTGCCGATGGTACAGGCGATCGGGCCGTGGCAGACCCAGCCGACCGCGCCGTGACCGTCGTCAAAGACAAACGACTGGTAATGGTCGGCCGGCCCCTTGGCCAGCGCCTCGTCGAGCACTTCCGCGGCCACGGTCAGTTCATCGGGCCGGAAAAATTGGGTGCCGGCGACCAGTTGCATGACCGCGTCGCGGTCGGCCGGCACGGAATACCGGATCGCCTTGAAAGCCGGATCCGTGGACGGCCGCGGCGTCACCGCCGCGGCGAAGCGCCGCTCCGAGCCCGCCCCGACCGCCGAACGGCGGGCCAGCGCGTTGGCCACCGCGGCGGCGACAAACTCGCGGTAGGGCACTCCGCCGGCCGCGGTGGCCGCGGCATAGCCCCCCGCCGGCGAGATGTCGGGATTGGGATTGACCTCCAGAATCACCGGCCGCCCGGTGTCGCTGAGCCGCATGTCCACCCGCACATAATCATGGCAGCCCAAGGCTTTCCAGGCCCCCAAGGAAATGGCGCGCACCGATTCCGCCTGGCCCGGGGTGAGCGGCGCGGGAATGACCCGCGGGGTGTTCTGGTATTCGAAGGAGCTTTCGAGCCATTTGGCGGCATAGCTGACAATCCGCGGCTTGCCGGCCTCAAAGGCGGAAAAGTCGATTTCGGCGATCGGCATCACCTCGATCTTGCCGTCGCGTTCAATCAGCGACACGTTGAGCTCGCGCTTGCCCACGTACTTCTCAATCAGCACCGGCTGGCGGAACCGCTCCTGCAGTTTGGTCACATATTCGGCGACCCGGTCGGCATCAGCCCCGTCGAGCACCCCCTCCTCCTCAATTCCCTCGCTGGCATCACTGGCCACCGGCTTGATGATGACCCGCCCCTGGGGCAGCCGTTCCTTGGGCACCGGCTGGCCGGGCAGGACCAGGACGCCGTCGGGCACCGGCAGCCCGGCCTGCCGCAGCACCCCCTTGCAGCGCCACTTGTCGAGGGCCAGCTGCAGCGCCGGGGTGTCGTTGCCGGTGCACCCCTTGCCAAAGGCCTGGCAGAGGGCCGGCGCCAGCACGGCGTCTTCCGGCCGGTCATGGAACGCCTCAACCAGGTTGAACACCACCGACTGGGGCGCCGCCTGCAACACGACGGGAATCTCCGCCAAATACGACACCGCCTGCACCTCGTACGGAATCCCGAGGTCGCGCAAGGCCTCACCAACCGCCGCCGCCTGATCCAGGACGCTGTTGTCGCTTTCCAGGTAAACCCCGGCCGACCCCGGCTCGGTGCGCGGCTGGTTGTGAAGGATGAGGACGGAGGTTTCCCGTGGTTCCATGCGTCTTGACTCCTTGTTCGTCTGCCGGGGGGGTGCGATGGACACGTGGAGCGCCGGGAAGCCGGAGCGGAGTCACAGGCCGTGACGGGCCCGGGCGCTGTCCACAATGCCGCCGATCAGGGTTTCGTAAGACATGCCTTCGGCGGTGGCCACCATGGGCAGGTCGGAATGGAACGGGTGCAGGCCGGCCAGCGGGTTGACCTCGAGGAAGCACGGCTCGCCGGCGGCGTCCAGCCGGATATCCACCCGGCCGCCGTCACGGCATTCCAGCGCCCGGTAGGCTGCCACCGCCAGCGCCTCGACGCGGTTGCGCAGCGCCCCCGGTTCCAGGCGGGAATAGTTCACCAACGACTCGCAGAACTCCTTGTTCTCGTAGGAATAAATGCCGGTGGCCGCGGCGTCGCGCACGGCGATTTCCAGGGTGCCGATGGGGTGCGCCGCCGGGCCGGTGCCGAGCACGCCGGTGGTGAATTCGCGGCCCGGCAGGTACTCCTCGACCAGTACCGGCTGGCGGTGCTGCTCCAGCAGCGCCCGGCAGCGGCCCGCCAGTTCCGCCGGCGCGTCAATGCGCGAGCGGGCGTCGATCCCCTTGCCGGTGCCCTCGGCCAGCGGCTTGGCGAACAGCGGGAAGGCCAGTCCGCCGTCGCGGGCCAGGGCCTCCGCCTCCTCGGGCGAGGCCACCACCCGGAACGCCGCGGTGCGGAGTCCGCACGCCTGGACCAGGCGCTTGGCCGCCGCCTTGTCCAGGGTGACCGCGCTGGTGAGCGGGTCGGAAAAGGTGTACGGGATGTCGTAAACATCTAGAATGGCAGGAACTTGCGCCTCCCGCGAGCGGCCGTGCAGCCCCTCGCAGATGTTGAACACCAGGTCCCAGCGCTCCCCGGCGACCAGCCGCCGGCACAATTCGCGGGCATGGCCGATGACGTCGGGCTCATGGCCGAGCGCGCCCAGGGCGCGGACGATCGCCTGCAGGGTTTCCTCCGAGTCAAACTCGGCCACCTGTTCCGCGGTGAAACCGAGGGCCAGGTAGTCTTTGCGCAAGTCGCAGGTGATGCCAATCCTCATGATGTTGACCGTCCTGAAATGGGTGCCCAAACGCCCGAACCGCCGGGGCATTTCGCAACATAACGCCGCGGCCCGCCAAAACAACAACCGCTTGACGCTCCGCCAGGCGGGGGCTATGCTGTGTTTTTACCCATCACCGGTTCCCCATGTTGTGGAGCGCTGCCGCCATGACCCCCGACACCGCCACCAAGGACTCCCTGTTTGCCCTGCTGCAACCCCATGGCCAGGAGCATCTGCTGCACTTTTGGGACCAGCTCGACCCGGCCGCCCGCCGGGGGCTGGCCGCCCAGCTGCTGGACGTCGACTGGGCCGGCATGGACGAGTGGATCCGCGACTATGTGCTGAGGACGCCGGAAACCGCGCTGCCGCCCGGCCTTGAACCGGCCCCGCATTATCCGCTGGCGCCGCGGACCCCGGCCGAGTCCGCCCTCTACGACGGGGCGCGCCGCCGCGGCGAGACGCTGCTGCGCGAAGGGCGCGTGGCCGGCTTCACCGTCGCCGGCGGCCAGGGCACACGGCTCGGTTACGACGGCCCCAAGGGCACCTTCCCGGTGTCGCCGGTGCGCCACAAGACGCTGTTCCAGCTGTTTGCGGAACACCTGGTCCGGGCCCAGGAGAAATACGGCGCCGCCATCCCCTGGTTCATCATGACCAGCCCCGGCAACGACGCGGCCACCCGCGCCTTTTTCGCCGAGCACGCCTGCTTCGGGCTGAAGCCGGACGACGTGTTCTTTTTCATCCAGGGCACACTGCCAGCCATCGGCCTGGACGGCAAGGTGTTGCTGCAGGCGCCAGACAGCCTGGCCCTGTCCCCCAACGGCCACGGCGGCAGCCTGCTGGCGCTGCGCCAGTCCGGCGCCCTGGACCGCCTGCGCAAGCGCCATATCGAGCACATCAGCTACTGGCAGGTGGACAATCCGCTGGTGCAGATGTTCGACCCGCTGTTCCTCGGCCTGCACGACCTGACCGACTCCGACATGAGCAGCCGCGGCCTGGTCAAGACCGGACCGCTGGAGAAGCTCGGCAATTACTGCCTGGCCGGCGGCAAGGTCACCATCATCGAATACAGCGACATGCCGGAGGCGCTGGCCGGCGCCAAGGGCCCCGACGGCCGGCTGCGCTTCCGCGTCGGTTCCCCGGCCATCCACCTGCTGCGCCGGGACTTCATCGAGCGCCTGACCGAGGGCGGCCGGCTGCGCCTGCCGCTGCACCGGGCGGTCAAGAAGGTGCCGTGCGTGGATGAGGCGGGGCAGCCGGCCAAGATCCACCACCCCAACGCGGTCAAGCTGGAGATGTTCATCTTCGACGCCCTGCCGCTGGCCAACCGGCCGCTGATCCTCGAAGCCGACCGCGCGGAGCAGTTCGCCCCGGTCAAGAACCCCACCGGCGTGGACTCGGTGGAGAGCAGCCAACGCCTGCAGCAGGAGCGCAACGCCCGCTGGCTCGAAGCCGCCGGGGTCGCCGTCCCCCGCCAGGCCGGCGGAGTTTTGGACTGCACGCTCGAACTCTCGCCGCGCCGTTTCCTGGACCGCGAGGACGTGGCGGCCGCCGCCCCCACCCTGACCCCGCCGGCCGCCGGTGCCGCGGCCTACTACGAATGAAATGGAAGCACTTTCGGCGGCGTTGGTTTCAGGAGCCGTTGCTCGCGGGAGTCTTCCTGGCGGCGCGGGCCGTCCTGGTCCGGCTGCCCTTGGGCGGTCTCCGCACGGCCGCCCGGTGGGCGGGCGCGCTGGCCTGGTGCTGGCCGCCGGCGCGCCGCCTGGTCCTGGCCAACCTGGCCGTCGTCTTTCCGGAACGCTCCCCGGCTGAACGGCGCCGGTTGGGCCGCGCGAGCTTGGGCAATGCCTTCCTGACGCCGCTGGAGCTGCTGTGGTTTTCCCGGCACCCGGAGCGGCTGCGCGTCGCGCTCGACCTGTCCGACGCGGTGGTCAAGGCCACGTTTGCGGAGATCGCCGGCGGCGGCGCCGGCTGCATCTTCCTCACGCCCCATCTGGGGAACTGGGAGTTCGCCGGCCAGTCGGTGGAACTGAGCGGGATTCCGATGCATGCGGTGGCCGCCCGGGTCCGCAACGCCGTCACGGACCGCGCGGTCAACCAGGTCCGGCAGAGCTGGGGCATGCGGATCATTCCCGCCCGCGGCGCGGTGCGCGGCCTGGTCGGCGCGATCCGGGCCGGCCATGGGGTGGGGTTGCTGGTGGACCAAAACACCCAGCCCGACCAGGGCGGCGTGTTTGTGCCGTTTTTCGGCCTGCCGGTGGCGGCCACCCGGGCGCCGGCCTCGCTGGCGCGCAAGCTCAACTGTCCGGTCGTGCTCGGCATCGTCCTGCGCACCGCCGGCGGCGGCTTCCGGCTGCAGATCGAGGCCGTGGTGCGCCAGCCGGCCGCGTTCGCCTCCGACGAGGCGCTGACCGCCGAGCTGGTCCGCCTGCAGGAGGCGCCCATCCGGCGCCACCCGGAACAGTACCTGTGGTTCTACGACCGCTGGCGCCTGATCCCACCCGGCTGCCCCGAGGCCGACCGCGCGCGGTTTCCGTATTATTCCTGGGAATGGAATCGGTGACGGCAGAACGCCCTGGCATTGCGGCGGGTCCCAGGCAGGCCAGCATGCCTGCCCCACGCTGAAACTGGCCGCGGAGCGGAGTTCCACGCTGGAGTTTGGCACAAGTACGGGGTTTGGGAACGGCTTCGTCCCGGAGGGACTGAATGACAATAGGCAGGGGCTTCAGCCCCTGTTCTGGGAAATGAAACGATGGCGTGCCGTAGGTACGCCGCGAGTCGCCGCGTACCTAACGGCACGCGAAATGGGGGGCGGGCAAAACAGGGGCTGAAGCCCCTGCCTATTTCCGCCCCGTCCCGCTGGGACGGGAAAATCACACCCGTTGAGTTTCGCCAAACTCCAGTGGCAGGCAAGAATGCCTGCCTCACGCTGAAAACGGCGGCGGGCCCGCGTCTGATTTTGGGCGCCGGGAGGGCGCCCAAAATCAGACCATGTCGAGCTGGCAGACCCGTGCCACTTCGGCCGCGGTGGTGACGCCGGAACGGACCTTGATTTCGCCGTCCTCGCGCAGCGGGCGCATGCCGTGGCGGCGGGCAATGCCCGCCAGTTCGGTGGCATCCTTGCGCTCATTGATGGCGCGCCGCAGCTCGTCATTGACCGGCATCCACTCGAAGATGCCGACCCGGCCGCGGAACCCGCTGCCGCCGCAGGTGCGGCAGCGGTGGGTCCCGGTGCCGTCGGCCGGCGTGGCGCCGGCCGCCGCCGCCGCCCGGCCGGCCCCCTGACAGTCGGGGCAGAGCCGGCGCACCAAACGCTGGGACAGCACGCCGAGCAGGGAGGAGGAGATGAGGAACCCCTCGACCCCCATGTCGAGCAGGCGGCTGACCGCGCCGGGGGCGTCGTTGGTGTGCAGGGTGCTCAGCACCAGATGGCCGGTGAGCGCGGCGTGGATGGCGATCTCGGCCGTTTCGCGGTCGCGGATCTCGCCGACCAGAATGATGTCCGGATCCTGGCGCACAATTGCCCGCAGACCGCTGGCAAAGGTCAGGCCGATCGACGCCTTCACCTGGATCTGGGTCAGCCCCGGCATCTGGTATTCGACCGGGTCTTCAAGGGTGATGATTTTGGCCGACTCATGGTTGAGCAGCTTCATCACGCAGTACAGCGTGGTGGTCTTCCCGGAGCCGGTGGGGCCGACGACCAGGATCATGCCGTGCGGCATCTGCGCCGTCTCCTCAAACGGCCCGCGCAGGGCGGCGTCCATGCCCAGGTTGCCCAGGTCGAAAATGGAGACGTCCTTCTGCAGCAGGCGCAGCACAATGCTCTCGCCGTGCATCGAGGGAACGGTGCTGACCCGCACATCAATGGCGTTGCGGCCGATCTGCAGGTCGATGCGGCCGTCCTGCGGCAGCCGGCGCTCGGCGATGTTCATGCCGGCCAGCAGCTTGAGGCGCGAGGAGATGGCCGCGTAATGCGCCTTGGGGGGGGTGAGCACGGTCTGCAGGACGCCGTCAATGCGGTAACGCACCGCCAGGTCGCCCTCGCTGGGCTCGACATGGATGTCGCTGGCGCCCATTTCGGCGGCGCGGCTGAACATGTCGTTGACCAGGCGGACGATGGGCGCCTCGCGGGCCAGGTCGCGCAACGCCTGCTCACTGTCGGCGCCGCCCGTCTCCAGGCCGGCGCCGGGGGCGTCCAGGTTTTTCTCGTAGAGCTCGGTGAGCTGGCGTTCGATCCAGCTCCGGCGGCCAAGCACAAAAACGGCCTGGCGGTTGAAAAAGACCTGCCATTGCCAGGCCAACTCGCCGAGGCGCCGGGGGCTGGCCACGGCCAGCCGGACGCCATGGTCGTCCCAGGACAGCGGCAGGCAGCTCCAGTGGTTGAGGAAATCGAAGGCCGCCTCGTGGAACACTTCCGGCTTGCCCTGCTGCTCCTCGTCCAACGCCGGCAGCCCCGAGGCGGCGGCAAAGACGCGCAGCAGATCCGCTTCGGTGAGGCGTCCCTGGTGCACCAGCGCCCATTCATCGGCGGCCGGCACGGCCGCCGGCGGCGCTCCGGCCCCTTCGGCGCCGGCCGCGGCCGCCAATCCGGCCAGCCCGGCGTCGATCGCCGCGGCCAGCGCGGCCTCGGCCCCGGCCACCGGCAACGGCGGCGGAACGGCCGGCGCGGCGGCGGCGGCGGCATCCAAGATGGGAGGAGTTTCGCTAGTCATCACGCCTCACTTCTTCATCTGTTCACGCATTTCATGGACGGCCGCCCGGTACCGGCTGGCCAGCTGGTCGACATCGCTGCTTTCATCCACCACGGTGGCCGTGATCACCACCAGCAGTTCGGTGCGCCGGTTGGAGGTGGAATTGGAACGGAACAGGACGCCCAGCCAGGGAATGTCCATCAGCAACGGCACGCCGCTGCGGTTGTCGACCTGCTTGTTGCGGATCAGGCCGCCCATCAGCACGGTGCCGCCGTCCGGCACCACCAGCTGCGTCTCCAGCTCCCGGTTTTGCTTGGTCGGGGAATCGATCTTCGAGGTGGTGGTCTGCACGGCGTCGGACACTTCCTGGTGGACATCCATCTTGACCACGTTGCCGGCGGTGATGTGCGGGGTCACCGTCAGCTTGATGCCGGTGTCCATGTAGGAGTAGGAGTTGGTGGAATAGGGATAGGAACTGCCGCTGGTGCTGGTCGAGGTGGTGGAACCGTCGTCGCCGGTCCGGATCGGCACTTCCTCGCCGACATTGATCATCGCCTCCTGGTCGTTGCTGGCCATGATCTGGGGGGCGGACACCACGCGCACATTGTCACGGCCGGCCACCGCCGTGATATAGCCCATGACGTTGCTGTTGGTGTTGCCGAAACTGAGGGCGAACCCCCTGCCGGTGGCCAGCCGCGCATCAGCCGTGTTCAACACGGGGGGCAGGGCCGTGTCGGTCTGCGTCAGGCTGAATGGATTGACGCCGCTCGGCAGCCCGTTGTAGAGATAGCGCGTGTCCTCGCCGTTGACCGTGGTCTTGGCCGCCATGGCGAAGCCGTATTCAGTGCTTTTGTCGAGGACGATTTCCGCGATGACGGCCTGGATCAGCACCTGGCGCGAGGGGACGTCGAGCCGCTTGAGCAGCGCCTCGACCATGGCGTAGGCGCGCGGCGTGGTGCGGATGGTCAGCCGGTTCTGGTCGTTGTCGGCGTACAGGGTCACCGGGGTATCAAACACGGTCTTCGGGGCGGCGCTGTCGCCGGACTGGCCCGACGACGTCGCCGACAGCCCCGACACCGCACGCCCCTGGCGGGAACTGCTGCCGCCGGTGCCGGAATAGCTGGTGCTGCCCGACTGGCGGTTGCGGCCGCTGGAGCTGGACGACGAGAAGGAGCCGCCCAGGCCGCTGCTGCTGCCACTGCCACCGGCCTTGCTGGAGGTGGACTTGGTGGTTTCCGTGGTGCTGCTCAAACCGTTGGTGTTGAAGAACACCCCCAGCGCCTCCAACAGATGGTCGGCGGTGCTGTGCCGGACATTGTAGAAGAAGACGTTCTCCTGCTCGGCCTCGTTCTCCTGGTCCAGCGCCTTGATCCAGCGCTCCACTTCGGCCAGCACCTCCGGCAGGGCGGCGGAAACGATGATGGCCTGCAGCCGCGGCAGGGCGGTGATCTTGATCTCGCCGCCGCTGGAGGCCTTGTCGGTCACCGGCAGGCCGATCACCGGCAGCAGCGTCATCAGTTCGTCGCGCACGCTGGCGGCGTCTACCTTTTGGCAGCGGACGCAGATCTGCGGCCAGCCGGTTTCCCCCGTGCCGTCCAGCAGCGCCGTCAGGCCGCGCAGTTTTTCCATGTTAACCGGGGAATCCACCACCAGCAGACTGTTGAGCCGCGGGAAGTCGGTGATGGTGGCCCCCTCGCTTTTGAACGGGGCCAGGGCGGTGGCGAGGTCGGCGCTTTTCGCCCGGTAGACCGGCAACAAGGCGACCGCGACGTTGGCCGACGGTTCAAAGCGCCCCAGCAACCGCCGCTCCTGCGGCATCTTGGCCAGCGGCAGCACATGCACATAGCCGGGATTGCGCGAGGCGTAGGCGCCGGACAGCCAGAGGATCTCCTCAAACATGGCCCACACTTCGCGGGCCGTCATCTCGCTGTCCACGGTCATGGTGACCGACCCTTTGACCGCCGGATCGATCAGGTAGTTGAAATTGAGCAGGGCGCCAAAGAGCGGCACCGCCTCGGTCAGCGGGGCGGCGTCGAAATTGAACAGCACCTTGACCTTGGCGTCCGGGTCCTTGATCCCTTTGACCAGGCTGCCGGGGTATTCCGGAACCAGCGTCGCGGGGGCGGTGCCGGAGACGGCCGCGCCGGTGCCCGGGGTCACCATCGGCACGGTTGGAACGGTCGCGGCAGCCGCGCGGGCGGGCAGGGTGGACCCCTTGCCGCCGGCCTTGTCAGGGGCAACCTGATTGACCATGATCGGCGTCTCATCCAAGATCTTGGCCTTGCTGGCTGCGCCGGTGCCGGCCTGGACGGCATCGGTGACCTTGGCGTCCTTGGACGCTTCGTCCTTGCCGTCCCGGGCGGTGTGGCAGCCGCCCACCAGCAACACCAGGGCTCCCAGCAGCGCCAGAACCGGCCGGAAACGGTGTGTCCACGAGATGATCCGTTGCGTCATGGTGATACCTCAACAATTCAGGCCGGCCGCCGCCGGCGGGGGTCAATGGGTGGGCGGGGTGGGGGTGCTACGCGGATTTTCCAACTGGCGCCGCCGTGCCTCGAGGGCGGCACGAATGCGCTCCTCCCGGCCCGGGAACATGCCCGGGGAGGGGGCACCGGCGCCGGGCGCGACAGGAGAGGCGCCCGGGGCGCCGGGCATGCCGGGAGCGCCCGGCATCGGGGGCATGAGGGGAAGATTGGCGGCGGTCCGGGCCGCCGGATCGGTGGGCTGGGACGGGGCGGCGGCCCGGGCGGCCACGACCTCCCGCGCCGCGGCGTCCCGGCTGGCGATTTCCTGGCGCGCCCGGCTGCTGGCGTCGCCCGCATCCAATTTCAACAAGCGCTCCTCACCGCCACGGACCAGCAGCACGGAGTCGAGGCGGATTTCCTTGACCACAAATCCGGTTCCGCCGACCCGCTGGTTGACCCGGAACACATGGGTTTGGCCACTGCCGGGGCTGGCGCCCGCCGCGCCGCGGCGCCCGGGCAACGAACGGCGGCCGGCCGCGGCGCCCGCGCCAAACCGGCGCCCGGCGCCCGCCACCGCGGGACCGTCCCCAGCGTCCGGGCGGCGCATGGCCATGGCGCCCGGGACGACGGGGCCGGAGTTCTGCAGCAGGATGATGGCGGCCCCTTCGCCGTTGATCTGGCCGATGCCGACCAGCTCCATGTCGCCTGCCTGAGCGGTGTCGCCGCCGGCAACGGCTTCAGCGCCGTCCTCGCCGCGATCGGGCCGGAACAGCGATTGCTTCCAAATCGTGTCAACCATGCTTGGGGACGGTCCGCGGGTGGCGGTGCGGCTGTCCTGGCCGGCCCGCCGGCCGGCGGCGCCGCGCGCCGGGCGCGCCTCGTCGCCGGTGGCGCCAGGCCGGGCCGACGACGACGGGGCGGGTTCGAAACGGTAGGCCACGACGGTCATCAGCAGGGCGGCGGCCAGCAGGGTGCCATTGAGCAGCCAGAAGAAGCGGTTCATTTCGCCCCTCCTTCCGGCGGGTCGGCCAGGAACTCGGCCGCCTCCGGCGACAGCTGCAGGGCCTGCAGCCGGCCGTCCAGGATGATGCCCTGCGGGTCGCGCGGGTTGTCAGGGCGCAGGGTGCAGGAGGCCCAGGTGAAGGCCGGCTGGCTGCGCTCCAGTTCGGCCAGGAACTTGGCCAGGCTGTGCATGCCGCCGGTCACCCGCAACGACAGGTCGGTGGACGACAGGTTGTCGCTGATCCGGGCCGTGCGCGGCGTGCCGGCGTTCTGCAGGGTCACGCCGGCCCGGCGGGCGGCCTGGTCCAGCCCCCCCTGCACCAGCACGGCGGTGTTCTTGTCCGGCTTGCGCCACAAGGTCCGGCCCTGGCGCCGCAAATCGTCCATCCGGCGCTGCTGGGCCCGATCCTCCCGCTCCAGGGACGCCAGTTCGCGGCGGAAGGATTTGAGTCGTTTTTCGGCGTCCTGCAAATGCCCCGAGGTCGGCCAGTCACGGACATGCCAGTCGACGCCGGCGACCAGGAACAACAGCCCGAGCAGGCCGGCAATGGCCAGCAGGCGCTGGCGGGGCGTGGCATGGCGCCAGAAAGCGGTTTTCATGGCTGGCCCTCCCCGTCATCGGCCGGCGCCCCGCCGCCCGGCGGCGGCGGTGGGGGGGGGGGCGGCGGCGAGGCGGCCGGAACCGCCGGCGGAGTAGCCGGAGCGGCCGGAGCGGCAACGGCGGGGGCGGCGGCGGGGACACTGCCGGCGGGCTTGTCCATGGCCTCGGCGCGCACGCGCCAGGACACCTGCTTGTTGGCGTCCACGCTCTTGCGCACCGGTTCCACGTTGCCCAGCACGGCGGAAGCCTCGATCAGCGGCAGCGGGTTGAAGGTGTCGCTGGCCGTCACCAGTTCGGTCTCGAGCCGCCCCTCGGTCCAGCTCACATTTTGGCTCCAGGCCTCCTTGGGAATGACCCGCGTCAGCTCGGCCAGGCAGGCCACCAGACCCGGGCGGTCCAGCCGGGCGTCGCGGAATTCCCCTTCCAGTTTGGCCAAAAATTCCCGTTCCTGGCTTTTGGCCTTGAATCCCTCAATCTTCTTTTGCACCTCGGCCAGCTCGCTTTTGAGCTGGGCCAGGTGGCGTGCATTGTCCGCCACCCGGCGCCCCACCGCCACTACGGTGACCAGGGCCAGATACGCCGCCAGGCAGACGGCGGCAATCCGGCCGGCCCGGTGCCGGTGAATGCGCAGTTCGCGGGGCAGCGGCAACCAGCTGCGCCGGTCGACGGCCAACTGGCGGCCCAAACCGTAAAGCGCCAGAATCAGCGCCCCAGCATAGCGCGCCTGGGCGGCCGGCTCCAGGGCGGCCAGTTCCGGCGCCAGCTCGACTCCGGCCAGGGCCAGGCTCCCCGTGGGCGAGCCGAACAGGCCGTCCGGAGCGGCCGCCACCTGTTCCATCGTGCGGTGGCCGGCCCCGTCCGGGCGCAACACAAAACCGGCCCCGGCCGGCTGGCTGGGATCCGCGGGAAAGAAAACCGGTTGGCCGGCCAGCACCGGATCCAACGCCAGGGCGGGCGGCAGACAGGCGTCCACGCCGGCCCCCATGCCCGCCAAATCATCAAGAATATGACGCCAGTCCGCCTCGCGCAGAAAGCCCAGGCGCACCCGCTGGCCGGCCACGCCTTCGGCGGCGGTGGCCCCCGGCAGTTGCCGCCAGCCCCAGGCCAGACGGTCCGGCGGCAGCGGCGAACGACGGCCCAGTTCAAACGCCAGGGCCTGGCGCAGTTCCGCCACATCCAGTTTCG
>Ga0265297_10008648_pt1 | contig 13488 bp, 12 predicted proteins | sample Munlanlwell13791_FD_192502 | JGI IMG/M metagenome (GOLD analysis project Ga0265297, IMG submission 192502) | Leachate microbial communities from a municipal landfill in Southern Ontario, Canada - Leachate well 137-91 | ecosystem: Engineered > Solid waste > Landfill > Unclassified | place... | reverse complement strand
AAATGGCAGGTTGACATTCAGCGATTTTGTTCGCGACCATCTTGCGGACGTTCTGCCGCAAATGACGCCACGTGACGGCTGGCTCGCGGAGCCCGAAAACAACTGGTGTCTTGCCGATAACGAGCGGCAAAACGTGCTAATCTACTCATTAAGTGGACGCACCATCAGCTGGACGGAATCTTCACCGCCCCCCCAAGCCGGGCTTTGGTTCAATCCCCGGTCAGGTGAAACAATGCAGGCGAAGATCGAAGCGAACGCGACCATCACCAAACCGACGGAACAGGAGTGGTTATTGTTGCTCCACGAACCACATTAAATTTAAAGATTCATTTAAAAATTTGTTATTATGAAACTGCAAAGAGATCTTTCAAAACACAGTCAGTTGGTATCAGACATGTTTCACTCTCCCACATCATTAGGAGAATGGGAAAAGTACAAACTTTCCGATGAACAGGTGGAGTTTTTTAATGTTCATGGGTATCTTTCCGGTATTAAGCTGTTAGATGAAGAACAAATCGCCCGTCTCGAGAACGAGTTGACCGAAATAATGGATCCTGCTCACCCCAATCATGATTTATTGTATGAATTTCATACGAATGAATCTACTGATCCCAATAAAATTATCTTTCATTCTCTAGGGCATTGGAGAATAACCCCTGGGTTTCACGATATTTTATGGAATCCTGCATTCGTGATGGCTGCCTATCAGCTGCTTGGGAATCAATCAGTCCGTTTCTGGCATGACCAGCTTTTTTGCAAACCCGCCAAACATGGTGGTGTGGTAGCATGGCATCAGGATTATTCCTACTGGAACCGTTCAGTACCGATTCAACACCTTACTGCATGGGTTGGAATTGATGATTCATCGAAGGAAAACGGGTGTTTGCAGTATATTCCAGGAAGTCATAAATGGGGTTTATTGGATAAACCTGATTTAACAGGTGAAATGGAAGGATTAAAGAATTTTTTGAATGAAAAGCAGCAGGAAGAATTAAAACATCCTGTACCTATTGAAATGAAAAAGGGCTACGGGTCATTTCATCACCCGTTATTAGTTCACGGGTCATTTGAAAACAGTTCGGACCGCCCGCGAAGGGCATTTGTTATCAATGTTTTTGCAGATGGGACACGCGCTGGGGTAGATGGCGAGATGCTACATGGGGTTCCATTATTAAAAAAGGGAGAGAAATTTGAAGGGCAGTTTTTCCCGATGTTATTCAATAGGAATATAATTTTTGGAAAAGAATGAATTTATCATAAACAGGTTAATTACAAAGATTGTAACAAAATATTTTTCCAAGTAAAGAATACAGTGCGTATGGAAGTCAAATTTTTTTGCCCGCAATGGGGATCGAAACATCTGGATTTTGCAATATTTCTCGAAAAGGTTAAAAGAGCGGGGTATGATGGCGTTGAAATGAGCCTGCCCCTTAATACTGCCGAAAAGAAGGAAATATTAAACTTGCTGAAGGGATACGACTTGTTGTTAGTGGCCCAGCATTGGGAGACACAAAACAGTGATTTCAAAGTGCATAAAGAAGAATACCGCATCCGGCTTGTGAACCTGGCAACTGCCGTACCCTTATTTATTAATTCACAAACGGGCAAAGATTACTTTTCATTCGCACAAAATGCTGAACTGATTTCGGTAGCGGAAGAAATATCCCGGATGTATGGCATTAAAATTATTCATGAAACCCACCGGGGTAAATTTAGCTTTGCTGCACATGTTATTGCCGAATATCTAAAGAAAATTCCAGCCCTTCGGTTAACCCTTGACCTTTCACATTGGTGTAATGTAGCGGAGTCTTTTCTGGAAGACCAGCAGGAAGCTGTCAACCTGGCTCTATCGCGGACTGAACACATTCATGCCCGCGTTGGATTTCCTGAGGGGCCGCAAATCCCCGATCCGCGGGTTCCTGAATGGAAAGAGGCACTTTTGATCCATGAAAGCTGGTGGAAAAAGGTAATCAACCTTAAAAAGGAAGCCGGGCAACAGTTTTTTACAATTACTCCTGAATTTGGTCCTTATCCATATATGACCATTCTGCCTTTTACACAACAACCTGTTACCGATCAATGGGAAGTAAATGTTTACATGATGAACCATTTAAAGTCCGTTTTTAAAAAATAATCCTCAATTTTTTGAAGTTAGATTATGCAGGAGAAACAAGAAATAATAAGGGATTACAGCCTGATTGGGGTTGAAACACAGAAAGCCATCGAAATGGGACTGGCAGACGCCGTATGGTACCAGACACCTATTGCGCGTGATAAGATGCGTGAATTACTGGTACGGAAGGACGGCCCTGCCATCAGGGATACCTTAGTCTGGTTTGGATTAATTTTTGGTTCCGCATACCTCGTTTTTTTATTGTGGGGTACATGGTGGGTAATTTTTCCTTATTTTATTTACAGCACATTATATGCGTCAACTTCCGATTCGAGGTGGCACGAATCTGGTCATGGCACTGCCTTTAAAACCGATTGGATGAACAATCTTTTATATGAGGTAGCGTCATTTATGGTTTTCAGGCAATCAATTACCTGGAAGTGGAGCCATGCACGTCATCACAGCGATACCATTATCCGGGGTCGTGACCCTGAAATAGCTGTCCCCAGGCCCCCCGATTTAGTAAAAGTTTTGCAAGGGTTCTTCGGTCTTCGGGGCTCAATACCCGAAGCCAGACGGATATTTAAACATGCTTTAGGGAAAATTGACCCTGAGGTTACAACCTATGTGCCTGAATCTGAGTTCGGAAAAGTTTTTTTTAAAGCCCGTATCTATATCCTGATCTATTTGCTTGTCGTTACGCTTACTATAATTTATGGAACAATCCTTCCGTTAATGTACATCGGATTACCTACACTCTTCGGTTCATGGCTGATGACAATCTATGGATTAACCCAACATGCGGGTCTTCAGGAAAATGTGCTCGACCACCGTTTGAACAGTCGCACGGTTTATATGAACAGATTGCATCGTTACCTGTATTGGAATATGAATTATCATGTTGAACACCATATGTTCCCTTTAGTGCCATACCATGCTCTTCCCAGGTTGCACGAGTTAATGAAACATGATTGTCCAAAACCTTATAACGGAATCATCGAAACATATAAGGAAATTATTCCGGCTCTTCTGAAACAGGTAAAAGATCCGGCTTATTTTGTTGAGCGTAAATTACCGGAAAGCACAATGCGCAAAGCCAACCACGATCGTAATATATTTATTGGCGATCCGGCCGCTGCCGTGAATGGCAAAATTGAGGTTTGCCGCATTTCTGATTTACCTAAAGGCGAAGTTATCAGGTTCGACTATGATCAGAAAACATATGCAGTATATCATACTGTGAACAATGAATTTTATGCTACCGATGGAATTTGTACACATGGGAATGCCCATTTGTCGGAAGGAGTGGTTATCGGAGATTTAATTGAATGCACCAAACACAACGGGCGTTTTAATTTAAAGGATGGCTCTCCCAAACGCATTCCGGTGTGTGTGGGCATAAACACGTTTGAGGTTGAAACTGACCAGGGGAAGGTATACCTTCATCTTTTGAATGACCTAAACAGACAGGACCCTTCGCTACACGAGGGAAAAACATTTCGCGTAGTTAGTAATAACAACGTTACGGCCTTTATCAAAGAGCTGGTTCTGGAACCCGCGAATGGTTCTCAATTTACCTTTATTCCAGGGGAATATATCCAGCTCAGGATTCCTCCGTACGAATTAAATTTCGAACAATTCAATATTAACAGCCCGTTTAAAAAAATTTGGGATGAGCAGGAATTAGGCAGTTGCTTTGCCAAAAATTCATTTTATACGCAACGGAATTATTCGATGGCTACCAATCCTGATTCTGATCAACAACTCAGGTTTAATGTCCGCATTGCTTTACCGCCAGATAATAACGTGACCAATGCAGGTATTGGCTCTTCGTATGTATTTAATCTTAAGCCCGGTGAAGAAGTAAAACTTACAGGCCCTTACGGGGATTTTCACATTAAGCAATCGGACAGGGAAATGGTTTACATTGGCGGAGGTGCTGGAATGGCGCCTTTGCGTTCACATCTGTCTTACCTTTTCGGCACGGCAAAAACAAAAAGAAAAGTAAGTTTCTGGTATGGAGCCCGTTCAATAGACGACCTTTTTTACGTTGACTATTTTGAAAACTTACAGAAGAATCATGGAAACTTTTCTTTTAAAATTGCATTGTCCGCATCCAAAAATCAGGATTCCCGAAATGGGTATCCATTTGGGTTTATTCATGAAGTATTGTTTCAGAAGTATCTGAGCAAACATGAACAGCCCAATGAAATCGAATATTATTTATGCGGGCCTCCGGCATTGATAGAGGCAAGTTTGAACATGCTGAAAAGTTTGGGTGTAAGAAAAGAATTGATCGCCTTTGATGAGTTTTGACCTTTAATCAGCTTCACTTCTTAAAAATAGAAGCCAAGCAATATTTACATTTTAGAATAATGGAAAAAAAAGAGAACAAATCGGGAAGATCTTTCCTGAAAACTGCAGCGGCAGGTCCTGTGCTTGCAGAAACACCACTGATCGCTTCTGTGACAACGAATCCTCCAACCACTATGTCACTGGCTCTTCCTGGTATAAAAAAACAACCAGATCGTATGAATAGGGGATTTCGCGTTATGAGAAATGTAATCTGGATTCTTGTTTTTGCTTTAATGTCATCAGTGCAGGTTTATTGCGGGCCCCTGGGAACTCCCGGAACTGTTGCCCGGTACAAGCTGTTGGCAGACCCCGTGGCAAGACCAGAATTCGAGAAAACCAACAAGCTGACAGTCGTTACAGCATGGATACAGACCGGACCAACGGTCAAATGGGAAGATGGTAAGACCTATCAATGGTATGGACTCCGCTGGGCAAGGCTCAACGGTGAACAGTGCCAAATGTGGGCTCTGATGGACTCGTGGCCAAAAGACGGTCATCCAACCATCGTACGATATATCTGGGATGAACCAAAACTTCAGGGATCGGTGGAATATGTCCACGAGAGTACCGGTGAAGCTGTACTGCCCAGGAACTCCATCTGGGACTATTCACTTCCCAGAACATCCGATAACAAGGATGTTCTCAAAATCAATCGCGGAATCAAGTTCCCCGAAGAGATAATGCTGCTGGGATGGAAGTTCGGGCTGGAGAGTGTCAGGACAGGACAGGAAGTGAGTCCACCTGTTGATCCATACACGATCAGGCTCAATCCGGATCTGTTTATAGGCCTCTTCAACGGTGACAGGGACAGCAGCGGACAACCATACGACCGCTCTTCAAAAATCCCCCGCAAATATCAGGCAAACAACGAAGATGACCTTAAGGCCTATCAGGATGCCGGTTACAACATGCACCAGGCCCGCTTCCACCCGGATTGGGTGTGGCGAAGCCCGATGTATTCCGTAAATATGCAGTGGAATCTGGAAGACTGGCCCGCGTATATCTACCGCTCCAACTATTGGGGACGTGCATCTCTGCTCGATGAGCCGGCCATACAACAGCTGCTGATACTTGATAGGGACACCACGCTTGCAGGCAAACTCACACCGGCAGAAGCCGCCAAAAGGCTTGAAGACCGCACTGTCGAGACAACCTGGAATGCCGCTGCCCATAGAAACTATGCCAACTCAGTTATAAACGAATTCATTGACAAACAATTTGGCCGCGGAGATCTGACGATTATAGAAAAGAACTATCCATCCTGGGAAGCTATATGGCCGACCGCGTGGTATCAACTGGCCCCGGCAAAAGGCCCCGCGGGGATAGTGGATGAAGATGCAGACCCGGATGGAATGGCCGGAGACTATAACCAGGCGTTCGGCACTCAGATACCCAATACCGTGGAAAGCGCCTGCGCGATACGCACTGCCGTACTAAGAGGTGCGGCCCGCAGTTTTAATAAACTCTGGGGAATTGCCATGTACAACCCCAGTTATTTCAAGTGCAAAGCCTCCAGCATACCTTATTTCTACGATAGAGGAGCGACATATTTCTGGTATTGGAATGGTTGGCAGGGGATAAGCGACAATTCCGGACTGCCATTTTCATTTCAAAGAATGTACGCATCCATCGTCCGGCAAGCGTACCTTAGGAATCCCAACAGGGACATGAATGGTCTGCTAAACAAAGCCAAAGTCTGCGTGCTGATACCCTATGGCTACACTTTCGCACCATACCAACTTCAAGACCTGAAGTGGCTGCACCTGGAAAAGATAAATGAAAAAGGGATCACCTACCGGCAGATCCTCGCTAACGCTGCTGTGGAAGTCGAGAATCTCATCCGCAACTCAGTCGAGTTCGACATAGCCGTAGACGAACCCCGTTTCAACCCTAAAGGTTATGATGAGATGATTTACTGCCAGGAAGACGGCAAAATCCGTATTGTGCGCCCAAAACAGAGTGACGAGATGCTAGCGTCACCAAGAACACCAAAACGCCCGGACCTGGGCCCATTGCCACAGCTTACTATCCAGACAGACTCAGTTCCGTCTAATGTGCCCGGAACGGTTAAGCTCAGGGCGATTCCGACCATAGGCTCAGGGAAATTTCACGAAAGTGGCAATCCATGGGTTCGTTGGGAAGTTTACACCCCGAACCAGGGAGTCCTTCAGATAGGGGGATCCGACGCTAGCTTCAAAGCCAAACAGCCAGGCCTTTATCGTATCAGGGCATCGGTAAACGATATATTTGGAAGAGCAGTGGTGGCTCAGACTGAATTTACTTTACGGGATTCCAGGTAGGATGTAACCGAATTCCCTCAGGAATGAAAGTCGTTGCAGGCTCAAGATTCCCTGCAATACTAAACGGATTGAGGAATACATAGTTACTGATGCATCTGGACATTACTCGTGAGCTATGGAAAAATTGTTTTAAACAGTTGTATAAAAAAAATAGTGTTTAGAGATGCCCTTGAGTTTTTAACACCCCCGGATGGGGGAAGGGGGGTAAAGAAAGAAGAAGACGGTAAAAATCAGAATATATAAGTTTAGTATATTAAAAAAATCGGATATGAACAGAAAGATTTTACTTTGTTTATTGCTTCCTGCAATTTCTGCTGGCATGATAGCTCAGGTAAATAAGATTAGAGTCCATCAAAAACGAAAAAAAACCACTATTAAACAAAATGAAATTAAACAAAATTATTTTAATCTGCATGTTTTTACCATGGTTTCCTACATCGATTCAAGCGCAAAATTTTGCAACATTTAATAAGAATTCATTGGTATTAAGCAATGGGTTGGTGGAGAGAGAGATTATTATTAAGGATGGTAATATCCTTACAAAAAGCCTCAAAATCAACGGCAATGATTTGAATTTTGATTCTGAAAAGTCAAAAGAGTTTTCTTTATATATTGACGGGAAGTATTGTGACGGGCAATCGGGATGGAGTTTGAAATCATTTAAGAATGCAAGCGACAATCATCAAGGGAAAGGGGCAACCGTGAAGCTTCAAGGCACAAAAGATTTTTGGGGAATAGAAGTTGACATCACATATTTGCTATATCCTGATTTACCTGTTATCCGAAAACAGATTTGCATATTGAATAATTCGGGGAAAGAGATAATGATAGAATCGTTCGATGTGGAGAAATTAATATTGGGATTTAGTTTTGTGAGAGCGGTTGCTTATGTCAATTATGGAAGACAGAAACATCTAAGCACCTATATAAGCGATTGGGATGACCCGGTAATTGCTATTCATTCGTATAAGGAAAATGCGGGGATACTTCTTGGTAACGAATCTCCGGGAGTTTTGAAAAGAACAGCATACAATACTGAGTATGACAATGCCGATATAGGGCTTACACACAAAGAAGAAAAATACCCATTTAGAAAATACATAAAAAATGCTGATCAATGGACGAGTCCGAGGGTATTTGTAATCCCATATATCAATTCTTCGGACCCATGGATGATTATGAATACAATCCTGGCAAATTTCGTCAGACGGCACATGGGGCTTCGCATCAATGAAATACAGATAAGGCCCACGGTTATGTACAACAGCTATATTCCATTTTATGAAAAAATTTCAGACACTTTACTTCAAGACCAAGCTAAAATAGCCGCGAAATGAGGTGCGACACAATTTGAACTTGATTGTGGATGGCACACCATATATTGGAATAATGGGAAAAATGGGATTTTCAAAGACAAAGACATACCTCCATGGGCCGTGTATTGAATAGTAACGGCATTTTGGAAGGCTTGTCGCTATCATTCAATCATATCCATCACCTTGGCTTGGGCGAACTGAGTGATATGGGTGCGGTATATCCTGTGCCCGTCGTAAGGCACAGCCGTGAGCAACAACGTTATTCATGATGTTTATTCGTTTGATTATAGCGGCTGGGGGTTATGGCGAAGAAGATTGGGAAAACCTGGACAGACTGAATCCGATGCTACTAAAAAAATTTAATAAAGCTGTGATTAAAAACAGTTATAAAAGCGATTGATAAAATAAGATTTTTGGTTTAGGCATATAGACCGCCCATTTCAAAGACTTTTTTTTATCATCTATCGGAATCACTCATTTGTGCCTTCAACCTTACCTCTTATCAGAAAGATAAACTAATCGAAAATTATCCAATACAAATTTTATAAATTATTTTAATATGTTGATATATTGCATATATATATTTTATATTTTTGCATAGTACTACCTAGAGGTTTGCTATGCGGAAAGACATTGAAATTCAATTTGAGGAGAATTTGCCGGTTCCCAAATACCGGCAGATAATTGATGCGGTTCTGCAGAAAATAAAAGCAGGCGAACTGAAAAAGGGCGATAAAATCCCGTCGATCAACATGCTTTGCAGTCAATTTAGTTTATCGCAGGACACGGTATTAATGGCGTATAACGAATTGAAATCAAAAGGGGTCATTACCTCTCAGGTTGGTAAGGGGTATTTTGTTCAAAATGAGAATCCGGATTTCAAACGCAAGGTATTGCTGGTTTTTGACCGGCTCACGGCTTACAAGGAGGAGCTTTACGATGCATTTAAGGAGGCGTTGAAAAACGAAGGCAGTGAACAGATCTATTTTCACCACAACAACCTGAAAATGTTTCACACCATCATTGAAGGTGCGATTGGTGACTACTCCGAATATGTGATCATGCCCATCGACCATCCTGATGCCTTTTCAACCATCGGAAAACTTCCTTCCAACAAGGTGTTTATTCTTGATCAGGGCAGAAAACAATACAAAGATCTTTTCCCATACGTCTGCCAGGACTTCGAGCGGGACATATACAGGATTTTGAAGGCGAACCTCTCACTCGTTATTAAATATAAAAGGATGGTGTTGGTTATCCGGCACCAGAAATCACATTTCAGGGATATCGTTACTGGATTCCGCGACTTCTGCAAACAATTTCGGGTTGCTTTTGAAGTAACAAGCGACTGCAAATCATTTGAAGTAGCATCGGGGGATGCTTTTGTAGTGGTCGATGATCGTGATCTGGAGTTCCTTGTTCGTTATTCCATGGATCATCAATTGTTACTTGGCGCAGATATGGGAATTGTCTCTTACAATGAAACTCCCTTGAAAGGCATTGTCGCCTCAGGGATCACCACGGTCTCTACCGATTTCGCCCGTATGGGTAAAGAAATGGCCGAGATGATCCTGAACAATAAAAAGAAGAAAATTGACAACGCTTTCCTTATCAACAACCGTAGCTCATTTTAATGAAATAATATTTTAGTAGCTAAATATGAAGCATTTACATATTTCAAGATCTATTGTGGAACTGGGTTTGGGCGATTATTCGATGAAAGGGGATCCAATCATCAACCAGTTTCGGTTATTAAAGGAGATCGCCGGGATATTTCATAACCGGAAGCTTTTGTCTGAAATGAGTCAGGAAACGATTGCTTATTCTGTCCAATCCTGGTTACCTGTCGCTGAAGGAACTCCGGGAGGACTATTTTTTGGTGTTTCAACCATCCATCCGGGGAAAGTCGGAGACGAGTATTTCATGACCAAAGGACATTTTCATGCCCAATCCGACCGGGCCGAGTTTTATTGGGGTATTCAGGGGAACGGGATGCTGATCCTGATGGACCGTGATAGGAATACCTGGGCTGAAGAGGTCTCTCCTGGTAGCCTGCATTACATTGGTGGCGAGATTGCACACCGTTTGGCCAACACGGGCGACGAAAACCTGATTGTTGGCGCTTGCTGGCCATCTGATGCCGGTCATGATTATGAAGAAATTGCTGCGAATGGTTTTTCTGCACGATTGGTTGAAGTTGACGGAAAACCGGCGCTGGTCGAAAATAAATTAAAATAATCCGGATATGAAGGGATACGTTGTTCTGATATCAGTCGTCGCGGCATTGGGCGGACTTCTTTTCGGTTTTGATACCGCGGTCATTTCAGGTACCATCAATTTTATTCAGCCCTATTTCGGTTTGTCCGAAACAGGGTTGGGCTGGACGGTAAGCAGTTTATTGTTTGGCTGCATAGGCGGGGTATTCCTTGCAGGGAAAGTTGGTGACCATTATGGCAGAAAAAAAGTACTGATGATGGCAGCCCTGTTGTTTTTTGTTTCGTCGGTGGGAAGCGCTACTGCTCACGTCCTTATTTTCTTCCTGATTGCCCGAATTCTTGGCGGACTAGCGGTAGGCGTTGCATCCATCCTTTCACCCATGTACATTGCCGAACTTGCACCCGCCAAATATCGCGGAACGCTGGTTTCCCTGAACCAATTGGCGATAGTGATCGGCATTTTGGTGGCTTTTTTCAGCAATTACCTGCTGGTTGGTACCGGCGAAAACAATTGGCGGTGGATGTTGTTGGTCATGGCTGCCCCTGCCATATTGCTCTTTTTCAGCCTTTTTATGGTTCCTGAAAGTCCTCGCTGGCTCGTTGCCCGCGGAAGAACAGATGAAGCGCTTCAGGTATTGATAAAAACTTCGGGAAAAGAATCAGCCAGGTTAGAATTGGCAGAAATTGAACTAACGCTGACAAAACATGAAGATTCGACTTTCCGTGATCTGCTTGCGCCAAAAATCAGGCCACTCCTGAATATTGGAATTATCCTTGCTGTCTTTCAGCAGATTACCGGAATCAATACGATTATGTATTATGCACCAAAAATATTTGCCAATGTGGGCCAGTCGAACGATTCTGCCTTGATGCAAACGATATTGATTGGAGGGACGAACCTTATTTTCACACTTGTAGCGCTTGTTTTGATCGACCGTTTTGGCCGCAAACTATTGATTCAGATAGGCTCATTGGGAATGATGCTGATGCTTGCCGGACTTTCAGCCCTATTTTTCACAAACCACACATCAGGTGTACTGGTACTTATATTTATTCTTGGTTACATTGCCTTCTTTGCAGCATCGCTGGGGCCGGCGCTCTGGGTGGTGGCTGCAGAATTATTCCCCAACCGTTTGCGCAGCAAGGGAATGTCGGTTGCCATTGTTTCGCTTTGGATCGCCTGCACCATTGTAACCATCGTTTTTCCCATCATGCTGGAGAAGTTGAGCGGCGGAATTACATTTCTGATTTTTGCCCTCATTTGCCTGGCAAATCTGCTTTATGTACTGAAATATGTTCCTGAAACAAAAGGAAAAACCCTGGAGGAGCTGGAAAAGCAATTCGCCTCTCTTTAACTCATAACTCATAACTCATATCTCATAACTCATAACTCATAACTCATATCTATGAAGTTTACCATCGCCATTGATTTAGGTGGAACAATAATTAAAACAGGTCTCATAAAAGAGGGTCAACTTATTGACAAAAAGGAAATTGTTGCCCACTCCGCTTCGGGATTAAAACCTCAGTTGCCTGAACTTGAGGAGGCCATAGGTGGTCTCCTTACATCCAACAGGATCACCCGGAGGGATGTCCTCGGCATTGGTTTCTCCTTTGCCGGCCTGGTTGATTCGACTGAAAACAGAATATTATCCACGAACCAGAAATACGACGACGGACCTGAAACAGACCTCGTCGGTTGGGCGTTTGAAAAATGGAATTGGCCATTGTTCGCGATGAACGATGCCCGGATGGCTTTGCTGGGTGAGTGGCAACATGGTGCAGGAGTGGGTTGTTCCGATCTGGTTGCCGTTACCCTGGGCACAGGAATTGGAACGGCCGTTGTGATTGGCGGCAAGTTGCTCACCGGCAAACATTTTCAGGCCGGGAACCTGGGCGGACATTTCGTGGTGAACCACAAGGGATCGGTTTGTACCTGCGGCAACATCGGCTGCGTGGAAGCTGAAGCCTCGACCTGGCGATTGCCTTCGCTGTTGAAGGAGCATCCGGGGTTTACCGAAAGCGCAATGAAAAATGAGGAGGTTCTTGATTTCAGGTCCCTTTTCCGGCAGGCAGGAAACGGAGACCGGGTTGCCAAAGAGGTTTTGGACCATTGTCTTTCTGTCTGGGCGGCAGGCATGATTACCATGATCCATGCCTTTGATCCGGAAATGATCATCCTGAGTGGCGGGATCATGAAAAGTTCTGAGATTATCTTGCCGGCACTTCAGGAAAAGGTGAACGAGCGGGCCTGGACACCTTGGGGAAAGGTAAAGCTGGTAAAGGCAAGATTTCCCGATTCTGCTGCCTTGTATGGAGCGGATTACCTGGTGCGTTCTTCGGTAAATAAATGATAAACATGAAATACTTAAACAATCCCTCAAAATTCAACAATCTTCCGGTAGTTGAGGTAAAAAACAGCCTGTTCGAAGTAGAAAAAGGCTGGGAGGCCATTTGCGACAGGTTAAATAAAGAGATTTCGGCACTGCCGGGGAGCAAGAAGTTAGTAGTGGTTGAAACCTATCAGGGAGTCATTCATGAAGAATTGATTGCAGGACTAGAAAAGGGGATCAAAACACATAAGTTTATAAGGGCGGCCGATTGTATGCTACCGGAAAATGAAATTAAAAAGCTGGTTTTCCAGGATGTGACCAATGATCGGATTTTTGGTTTCCTCACGCGCCTGACAATGGAGGCTTTTTTCGATCCGCAAAAGGTACAGGAAGTGGGGGGAGAATTGGAATCAGCAGAGCAAGGAATTTTCCTGGTATATGGTAGTGGCGCTTCACTGCTTTGTCCTGAACCGGATTTATTGGTTTATGCAGATATGGCCCGCTGGGAGATCCAACTACGTATGCGGAAGCATCTGGTCGATAACCTTGGTGTAAAAAACAGGGAAACAGCAGACTGGATGCTCCTTTACAAACAAGGGTTCTTTGTCGACTGGCGCGTTTGCGACAGGTTGAAAAAGACTTTGTTTGACAGATGGGACTTTCTACTCGACACCAACAAAATTGGTCAACCTAAAATGGTTGAAGGTCGGGCAATCTTGGAAGGGTTAAAGCTTGCCACCAAACGTCCGTTTAGTGTGGTTCCTTTTTTTGACCCGGGGCCATGGGGAGGGCAGTGGATGAAGGAGGTATGCAACCTTGATCCCTCGGCTCCCAATTATGCATGGTGTTTCAACT
>Ga0265297_10008647_pt1 | contig 13491 bp, 31 predicted proteins | sample Munlanlwell13791_FD_192502 | JGI IMG/M metagenome (GOLD analysis project Ga0265297, IMG submission 192502) | Leachate microbial communities from a municipal landfill in Southern Ontario, Canada - Leachate well 137-91 | ecosystem: Engineered > Solid waste > Landfill > Unclassified | place... | reverse complement strand
AGAGATTAAGGAGAAAGGAATCAAAAATCTTTCTTTTAATGTTCATCCTGATTTGACGGAATATCTGAAGGAAATGAAATGAGAGAAAAAATAGAAAGTATTTTTGAAAAATATGATGTAAAATTTGTAAACATTTATACAAAACAAGCAGTAGTAAATGAAATCTTTAAATTAGTGATAGAGCAGCTAAGGGAAAAGCAAAATGATTTACTCGATATTTGAGGACAAACAAGGTGATATTTTTATTATTCATTATAATATTTACGACTTTTCAAACGCTTACTTACTTGGACGACATCTCTTCAACGTTCTTGCATCTTCACCCCTTGATGCAAGAATGGAAGCAATAAATAAGCTAAAAGGTGAGTTGATAGATAGGTATCAAAAAAGAAGGGCTTCTTTGAGAGAAGAAAAAAAGCAACAAAAAAGAGAAACACTCAGAACCTTTCTAATTGATGTCTTTGAACAGAATGGGTACAACAAGAAAAACACAGCAAAAGTTCTTGGAATAACACCAAGGCAATTGACAGGAATGTGCAGAAAACATGACATAGATCATGAAAACTGGAAGATTGCCAGAAGTTATTATATAAAAGAGAACCGAAATGAAAAACAATAAGTTTTTATTTTTGGCTTTTATCTCAACAAGAATTGCTCATTTTATAATAGCTGTCACCTCTTATATGTTCATCCATAATGAGGTTGGGGCAGGAAGCAGCTATTGGAGAGGAATAATTCCAGACAAATCTATTTTTATTCGTGTCTGGCAAAGATGGGACTCTAATTTCTATCAAAGCATCTTGGAGAAAGGCTACAAAGAGTTTGCAGAAGGCGTGTATGATACCGCCTTCTTTCCTCTCTATCCTTTTTTGGGAAAAATAGTTAATGTTTTAGTAGGAAATGCTCCTGTTTCCTTGCTGATTATAAGCAATCTTTCTTTGTTCTTGGCTATGTATTATATGTTTAATATAGTCAAAGAAGATTATGGAGAGGCTATTGCAAAAAAATCTGTTTGGTTTTTATTGGCTTATCCTTTTGCTTTTTTCTTTACAGGCATATATACCGAGTCTTTATTTTTGGCTCTTTTGACTGGCTCTGTGTATTATATGAGGAAAAATAATATTTTTATGCTTTCTTTGTTTTCATTCTTGTTACCTTTATCAAGAGCTGTTGGAGTGGTTGTTATTCCTGTTGTTTTTTATTATTTGTACAAAAAACACTTGCTAAAAAACTTTTTTGTTCTTATTCTTCCTATGTTGGCACTGATTGGTTATTACTTGTACTCAGCACATGTAGGACAAACTTTCTCTGAGTCTTCTTTTTTAGGATGGAAAAGATATTATACTTTTCCTTGGACTACAATCATTAAACATTTTGAGAGAATAACAAGTGGTGACTTTTCAGTAATTTTTATTTACAATCTTGTTCTTTCTTTTGTCTTTCTTGGAACAATTGTTTGGTCTATTAAGGAAGGAATGAAACTTGAATATATTATAATCATGCTTGTTCTTGTCTTTATGCCTTTGTGTTCGAATCAACTTAAATCTTTTGTAAGATATTCAGTGGTTGTTTTTCCAACATTCATTTTACTTGCTCAGAAAATAGATGAAAGGATTTTTTTGGCTTTAGGGTTTAGTCTTCAGGGTTTAATGTTGGGGCTTTATTCTAATTGGGTTTACATCGCCTAACAGAAAGGAAGAAAAAATGGAAAACGTTGAACAAATCAATCAGCAGATTTTGAGCCTTACAAAAGCTCTTGCAGCTCAAAAAGAGGCTCAGAAAAAGGAAAAGCAGGAAGAGTTGAGAAAGAAAAAGGACAAAAGACTCTATAAGAAATATTCATCTTTCAATGATGCTGTTCTGTCTTTCTCAAAAAAGATTTGTGCTAATGTCTTGGATACAGACGATCAGAGTTTGAATCAAAGTGTTCTTTCAAAGGATGGAAAAGAAATTGTTCTTGCTCTCTACAGCAACTTTGTTGTCTGTAAAATCTATGACTCAAGAATAGCACTCGAAGCAGCAGGAATCTCAAGATGCAGCGAAATTGATATTTTCGATCCTTTGCAGGGCATCAGGTATGCTTATTCAAGAGCAAAAATGGCTCTGAAGTCAAAGCTGAAAGATGAGCCTTTTAACATCAATGAAACATCTGGTCTTTTTGTATCTTAACTCTATGCGGCGGGATAGTATAATGGTAATACAACAGCCTTGAAAACTGTCGGGTGAAAGCCTTTGGGGGTTCGAGTCCCTCTCCCGCCGCCAACTTAAAGGACTTGGTATGCTTTTCAATATAGTTTGTTTTATAGTTGGTGTTATGATACTCTTAAATATTTTATGTTTGTTGGTGGACAAAAAGGATAAAAAATGAAATTTATGAAAAAGATTGATGTGGTTTGGATTAGTGTCTTATCTTTTTTTCTTATTTATTTTGTTTTTTCATTGGTTCTTTGGACTGATAAAAAACTTGGTATCTATGGCGGTTTTTCAGCAGAAGAATCTATTAATTCTTATTTTGCTATGTTTTTATTTATTATTCATTATATAGCTGTAGGATTGTATAAACATTTTATTAGAAAGGAAAAAAATGATACTTTATGAAATAACGTTTGTTTATTGCCAGTCAAAGCTTGTCTATTATGTGTTTGCAGAAGATCAAACACAAGCAGTGCAAAAACTTATTTCAAGACTTGTTAATCTCAATCCAAACCATGAAATAACTTATGACTTAGGAAGAGATATAAAAAATGTTAAAACTTTTGCAGTAGATTTAACAGAAAAAAAAGATATATATAGAGAAGGAAATTTGATTTATTAGTTCTCTGTGGGCGTGTAGCTCAATTGGTAGAGTCGGCGGCTTATATCCGTCAGGTTGTAGGTTCGAGTCCTACCGCGCCTACTAATTAAAATTTATGAGGAAAAATATGAGTGTAATAGCTGTAAAGATTTATGAACGTTTTTATGAAATAGCTTCTGATTCAATAATTGTAAGAGGATATACTAAAACAGGTGATAATGTTAAATCAACAAAGCTTTTTGAAGAAAATGAAGTTGTTGTTGGTTCTTCTGGAACAGCAAGAGATATAGGTCTTTTCAGACTTTTTCTTAAAACTCATAAACCTTCTTCTGCAACAGAAGAAGGAATTCTTGATTTGTTCTCTGAGTTTTCTGATTGGAAGAAAAAAAAGACAGATAGCTATGGCACAGAAAATGTTTTTATCATAGGATATAAAGATAAAGTTTTTAAATTTAATGATTTTTATATTGATGAAGTTGTTAGTTATGAAGCTATTGGTGCAGGAATGGATTATGCTTTGGGTGTTTTGCATTATGGTGGAAATGTTGAGGATGCTGTTAATGCTGCTATTAAATTTTCAATATATTGTGATTCTCCTGCTATTATTATAAGAAAGGAAAAATAAAATGGAAGAAGATATAAGACTTTCATCTTTAGAAGTAGTGCTTAGTTTCAAGGTTGGAGATAAAGTAACAACAGATTTTTATGGTGAAGATAAACAAGTTGTTCGTAAAATAACCAATATAGAACATAATACAGGCACAAGTTCAACGGTTAAGATTTCTGCTGATGATGGTGGTGTTTGCAAATGTTGTAATCGTCCTTTGTCTAAACCTATTTATGGTATTGATGGTTTTTGGTTTTTTCCAGTAAAAAAATAATCTTTTTTAATAAGACTTGTATTGAAGTTTTAAAAAAAAGAATTTGTTGAATATTAATATAAAAATATGTATATTAAGTTTTTAGGAGAAAAAAATGAACAAAAGATATTTTTTTGAGAGGATGAGATACTTTGTTCTTCCTTCAATAGAGGAAATGTCTGTTCGTGACTATCCTTTTTTGTCTTGTTTTCTTGTTATAACAGATTCAAAGTGGGAAGGAACTATTTGTACTGAATCAGTAAAACTGACGAGAAAAGAATATGAAAGTGGAGATTTTAGTAAATATTATGAAAGAGAAAAAAAACTTAAATTGAAATATCTAAGATGGATGAAATATTTTTTTGGAAACAAGTTTCAAAATAAAACTAGTTTATTAAGTTTCTATGGAGAAAGATTTTTTTGGATGACAAGATGAAAAGACATTTTCCACTTGTTCTTTACAGATTCAAGAAGTAAAAATCAGACAGGAGATAAACCATGAAAACTATTTTTATTATTTTATTGCTTGCCGTTCTGATTGTTGGTTGTGACCAAAACGATGATCCCAAAAAAGACCCAGACTGGTGGCGTGGGGTCGTGCCTTTTGCAATGTTAGTAGTTTGTGGTATTATGTATAAAATGTTAAATGTTGTCCAGATGTTAATGCAACAACAATACGACAAAACAAGCGAGGTGCAAAATGAAAATGAGTGATTTAATTATACTTGTTATTTTGATTCTTATAGCTGTTTGGCTTGCTTATTGTTAAACATTTAATATAAGAGAGCTGAAAATGAAAATATTATTTTTTTTGTTTTTGATAATTTTCTTTACTAACTTTATGAGTATTAATATATTTATTGAAGAAAATAATTATGATTATATTTTTTCTCTTGTATCATTTGTAGAGAAAGATCAGATTCAAAGAGAAAAAATTAAAGTTTTTACTGAAAGTAATAACATACAGAATTCAATAATAAGAGCATATTACAAACATCAAATAGATCCAAAATTAATTTGTTCTGTAATTTCAGTAGAATCGAGATTTGATTCTTTGGCTGTCAGTATGGTAGGAGCTAAAGGTTTAATGCAAGTTATGGAGTCTACTGCTTATTTGATGCAAAAACAAAATTTAATTTCTGAAAATTTTGATCTTTTTTCAGTTCAGGATAATATAGATATAGGTACTGCTGTTCTTAAACATGAATTAGGAAAGTTTTCTTTAAGAGCAGCTTTGGCTGCTTACAATTGCGGTCATTATGGTGGTAAGATGTGGGCTACAAATAGATCACTTTTGCCAAAAGAAACACAAGAATATCCTTTAAAGGTTCTAAGTTATTATAGAATGTAAGAAAGGCTGCCGTAGCTCAATTGGTAGAGCTTCTTATTTGTAATAAGATGGTTGTGGGTTCAATTCCTACCGGCAGCTCTAAATTTAAATAGTAACAACAAGGAGAGTTTAAATGCCACCAATAACTAAAACAGAAACACATCAAGCAGGATACACTTGTGATTTTTGTGGAAAAATTATTTCTGATGGTAAGCATAATGGTCTTGGTGGTATTAATTTTTGGGGGCATGGTTTAAGTATTAGTAAAATGGAAGAAGAGGAAGTTGTTATAAAAAGAGTTTGGGATGGTTATTGTATTAAAATTAATTCTCCTATGGATGTTGATAGAGAGTCTTGGGGTCTTTGTTCAGATTGTATCAAAAAAGTAAAAGATTTTATTATTAAAAATTTAGGAGATAAAAAATGATTTATAATATTATAGAAACAATAGATACAGATGAGTTTTTTTCAAGTAGGTTTTATAAAAACTGTAAAAACAATCGCATTAATAAAGCAAGAATTTGTGATGTGTGTCCTTTTAAGAACATAATATTTGAATTAGAACTAACCAGAAATAAAAACAAACCTGCTGATGTAAATGATTATATAGAAAATGATATGTATTTTAAATTTATTTTGGCAGGTAATTACGAAGAAGCCACAAGATATGCAGAAGATAAGAAAATAGAAAAAAAAAGATATTATATTATAAATAAATATTTTCGTATTATGGGTGTAGATACTAAAGTCTGTGTTCTTGTTTTAACTGGTGCGTGGACAATTAATAAAAATGCTACAGAAATAATAAAGTATGCAGAGTATTGTGGTATAAAAATTATTAAAGATAATTAAAAAGGGCTGTCATGTTCCAAGGGGGAGATGAAGCTTTGCAAGCTAAATATGAAAGGACATTAAATGAAAGGAGATGATTTTTATTGGTTAGTAGGAATTCTTGAAGGAGAGGGTAGTTTTATGAAAGGATCACCATCACAACCTAAAGTTCCACAGCTATGTGTAAGTATGACAGATGAGGATATTATACTAAAAGCAGCTAATTTATTAGGATCTACTTATAGAAGGTCTAATAGAGGAGCTGATAAAGGATGGAAACCTTCTTTTATTACTACAATTAGAGGTAAAAGGGCGGTTGATTTTATGATAAAAATTGAACCTTATATGAGTAAAAGAAGAAAAGAACAAATTAAAAAGGCTGTTTCGTGTTGGAAGCCACGAGAAAGAAAAATTAGTTTGTTACAGGCTAGAGAAATAAGAAAGGATTTCAAATCAGGAAGTAGTGCTAAATTTCTTGGTATTAAATATGGGGTTACACATTGGTATATTTACCACATTATAAATAACAAAGTTTTGTTAGAAAGTATGGGCTAGTAGAGAAAGCATCTCCCTTGCAAGGAGAAAGATAAGAATTTGAATCTCTTCTGGTACACCAAATCGTATTCAAATAGTGGATCAAGTCAACAGTTTTTCAATCTGTTAATAATAGGTTCGATTCCCTAACAGTCCACAACATAATCTTAATTTTTTGGAGAGAAAAATGGCAAGTTTTGATAGATTGAAAGAAGAACAAATTCTTTACAGGTATGATGGTGTTGCCAAGAAAAGATGGTTCGAGGTTAAAGTTTTAGAGATTGATAGGGAAAAAAGAGAAGTGTTTTGTTCAACAAACAACAATCCACCTCATTGGTGGAGTGAAAGAAAAATAAAAAGTTTGTATGTAAAAAGGAGAAAAGATTAGATGCTAACACCAGAAAAGATGGTAGTTATTGAAGATTTAGCAGAAATACTTAAAAAAAGAGCAGCAGTTGAGCTAGAAATTTTTATAAATGCCGATGGTGTTGAAGAGCAACAGAGATCACTTGGCAGATTGGAAGCAACCGCTGACATGATAAGACTTCTTGAAAAACAAAAAACTTGAAAGGGATTTTTATGTGGAAAAAGTATAGGAAGTCTGCATTACAAGAAATGCGTCCTTATGTTGTTGGTGAAGATTTATCAAATGTTTCTGTAAGCGAGGTTGATACACCAGAAGATGGTGGAATGATTGCTCGGAATCCTTTAAACCATGAAGATCAATGGTATGTTGCAAAAGATTTCTTTTTGAAAAACTATGAAGAAGTGTAGTTTAATTTGGGTAGGCTCTGAGGGGGGGAGAGCCTATCCAAAATTCCAAGGTAGCTTAATAGGTAGAGCAAGTGACTGTTAATCACTAAGGTGTAGGTTCGAGTCCTACCCTTGGAGCTTAAAGTTTTAATATAAAGTAGGATAAATAAGATGAGCAATAAAAGAAAAACCATTATAGATGATTTTAACTTTGAAATAACAGGCAAAGCATCAGATGAATTTTCTTGTTATAGATATTCTGTAAGACTTGTTATTAATGGGGTGTTTTTTGGCAAAGAGTTTTATTTATCAAAAAATCTTTTGAAATCTTTAAATACAAATCCAAATAATATTATATCATTAGAAATAAGTAATTTATTATATGAACTCGCGGAAGATGTTAAAAAAAGAATGATATTATGAAGTTTTTTAAAAAGAAAGATTGAAAATGGCTACTAAAGATAAATTTTATTGTCCAAAATGTGGAATTAGATGGACAGAAAAAACATGGGTTTGTCCAAAATGTAGGGGTTGGGGAGTAAAGCTACCTTCTAATTATTATTTATTTGATATGGATGTAACTCATAATCTATCAGAAGATGAAATTACTTTTGATATTAATAGGGAGATATTTAAGAGTGCATCATCTGATTAAAATATTGCCCTGTCCTTTTTGTGGATGTGAGGCAGAAATTGAGCCAAGTCGTTTTAATGAATATCCACCACCATTATATAGAGTGCGTTGCCTTGGCCCTGACAGACACGCCTTGGATTGGTGGGAAGACACACCAGAAGAGGCAATTTCTGTTTGGAATAAAAGGAGTAAAGTATGAACAAAAGAAAAATCGTTTTTGAATGTTCTTGTAGAGATATTGAACATGTTTTGATGTTTGATCTTGATACATCTAAAGAAGGCTTTCCTTTATTATCAGCTTTTGTTTACTTGTGGTATGGTTTGCCTTTTTGGAAGAGATTAAGAAATGCTATTAAATATATTTTTGGTTACAAAACAAAATATGGTGATTTTGGAGAATTTATCCTCAGTGATGGAGATGAAGATGATTTAATTGATTTATTAAATGAATATAAGGCTTTTAAGAAAAAATAATTCTTTTAAATATAAAAGTCTTGTTTATGAAAAAGAAGCTTATTACATTATAGAAGATTAAAATATTGCCCTGTATCTCAAATGGAAAGAGGATCTGACTTCTAATCAGAGGGTTACCGGTTCGAGTCCGGTCAGGGCAACATTGTTTTTGCATAATAACTATTAAAGAGTTAGTGTGTAAAAAAGGAGTTAGAAATGAAGACACATCATAATTTTTTATTTGGAGATTTTTGGGTGTCTGTTGGTTGGTTTGAAGATAATCCATTCAGACTTTTTAGTTTCATTTTTTTAGAAAAACAAGAAGGTTATACAGTGTTTTTTCAAATAAATTTTCTTTTGTTTGAGTTGTCTTTTGGAATGGAAAAATGATTTATATACTAACCAAAAAAACGTAAATTTGGATGGTATAGTAACCTAAATAATATAAAAAAGGATAATAAAATGGTTGTAGAAGGTAATTATATTAAATTTAATTGTACTGGTAACAAATATTTTGTTGATTGTGGTATAATTGGTCTTAGTGAGCCAGATAACAATGGATGGGTTATTACTGGTGGTTATGATCATTATATTATTTGTGATTCTTATCCTGTAAAAAAAGAAGAAAAGCTCGAATTAGCTGAATATATGATTATTTTGTGGACAAAATATCGTGATGCTGTTGCTTCGGGGAAGGCATAGTATGGACATGTTCTGATGATATGTCCAGAAATGTTTAATATTTACTCATAAGAAAGGAAAAAAATGAAAAGCGTTTCTGTAAAAGAAGATATTTTTTCTCTTAAAAGCATTGTTTTTATGTCTGCTTTTCTTATTTTTCTTTTGTTTGCTTTTTCTTTTTATTTAGCTTTTGTAATAAACGAAAATGCAAAAGAAGTTAATGCTTTGAAAAGTTGTGTTAATGTTTTGGGTATAATAGATCATAATGTTTTGGTTCTTACAGAGAAACAAATAAATCAGGAAGAAAAGCTTGATCTTCTTATTAAACATCTCAATTTGAAAGTTGTTAAAGTTGAAACTTCTTATGTTTATTTAAAAGATGTTCTTTCTTTTTCAACAGAAAAATATAAAGTTTTTTTTGTTCCTGATACAATGACAGGCTCTATCAAAAATTAATATTGTGGATATGATGAAATCGGTAGACATGCAGGACTTAAAATCCTGTGCCTGTAAAGGCGTGAGGGTTCAAGTCCCTCTATCCACACAAAAAGAGGGAAAAAGATGAAGTATAACAGAAAATATCCGATACACAATCTTTTAAAAGAAGTACCTAAAGGAATTGTGCAGTTTTCTATGGCAGGAGCCTGTGATATTTGTGGTTGTTATACTCATTGGGTTAATATAAAATATCAAAGCTTTATTTGTTCTGAAGAATGTAATAGCGAATTGGAGAAAAGAAATGAATGGTATTGAAACCAAACTTATGTGGGACAAAATTATGTTTCATATTAAAAATGCTAATTTTGAAGTAAGAATTATAGATTATTACTTTGAAATTGTTGATAAAGATAATCAGAGTCTTGGTCATTTTTTTTAGTTTTTTAAATGTTTATAATTATATTTTAGGGTACGATGCAGGATATATAAAAGGACTTTATACTAATTGATTACATAATAATTTAATACAAGGGTCAAGAGAACCTATGCTAACAGTAAAAATGTTGGAATACAGCGAGTTGAGTGATGAAGAAAAAGAAACTGCATCGGAAAATGGTTCAGGGTCGGAGTGGGCATATTACATAAAGGTAATACACAACGGCAAAACCATTATTTTTGAAAGTGATGCTATGGAACCAGAGGATGCAACATTTACAAGAGACTTGTCGTGGATCAGTGGGGCATTATGCAAATGTTACGAGCTTGGTTTGCAAGATGCAAAACAAAAAGGTAAGAAAAAATAAATGAAAAAACAAGATTATTATTGTCCTGAATGTGGTGTTGTAACTTTTGCTACACCTGATGGTTTAAGACCAGATAAATGTCCTTATTGTGGTAATGAACATATTGAAAGATTAATTGATGACAGTGAAAGAATTCTTAAAGAAAGACAAAAAAGAATAGAAGGAGTTTGATATGAAAAAAATTGTAATTCTATTGTTGGTTGTTTGTTCTTTTCTTATAGCTAAAGAAAGAGAAAAAGAAAGATTTACAATGTCTGTTACACTTGAATATAAAAATGTTACACTTGAGGAAGCAGCAGAGATTGAAAAAAATTTAAATAAGTTGGTTTCAGATAGCGTCAAGATCGAAATAGATATAAAAAAGATGAAAACTTTAACTATATGTGATCCTTATTATAAGTTTTATGATTGGGAAGGTATACCTAATTTTCAAGATTCTCTTGTTATTATTAATCCTCTTATATTAAATTAGCTCTTGATTTTTGCTTGTTTTTTTATATCTTATGAGGTAGATATGAGTGAAATAATTTATAAAATAATTTATAGTTGTTCTGCTGGTAAATCATCAGAGATAGCTTTTAGATTGTCTTCTGGAAAAGAAGTAGTTTTATCAATTGATGATCTTAAAGAAATAAAAGATTTAATAAAAAGATTGGAAGATGTTTTTGATATAAACAAAATTGAAATCGAATATGCTCATAAACTTGATTTTATTTCACCTGATACAACATGCTCTGATTCTGTTAGCTTTGAAGATAAAAAAACGTCCTAATTTTCTCTCTGAGGTATCATGTTCGAGTATGTAGAGATTGCGGTAGGTGGGACAAAGAATAGAAAACAGATAGTAAAGCTAAATGAAGTTAAAGATTTAACAGCAAACCAAAAAGATGCTTTTGTTTCTTATTTTATATATGATGAAGAAGCAATTGCACATTTCCAAAAAAATACAACTATGCGTCTTTTCAGAGGCAGATGTTTCTCTCCTGCTCTTGCTTTTGATATAGATGCTGATAATATTGAAGATGCCTGTAAAATGACTCTTCAGTTGTATGATGATTTGGAAAGAAATTGGGAGCTTAATCGTTATTATCTTAAAACTTCATTCAGTGGAAAAAAAGGCTTTCATGTTATTCTTAACTCTTTTCTGTTTGGTGGTTTTAGCCCTCAAGAAAACCTTCCTCAAAAGCTTGCTTCTCTGGCAAGCTTACTCACAGATGTAAAATATGATAAATCTACTTATGGACATATAAAGCTTTTCAGAGCTTATGGTTCAATTCATGGCAAAACAAATCTTTATAAGATTCAAGTAGATCCTGATGATCTTGAAAAACCTGATTTTATTTTAGAAAAAGCAAAAAGTTATATTGAGTCGTGGAGTGTTCCTGCTCCTGATTCTCCTATTTCAAAGTTGGTTAGATTAAAGGAATATGCTTTTGGTTTAGTTCCTGAAGTTACTATTTTTGGTGAAATTGCTCCAAAACAAAAGCTGTGTATTATTAAAATGTTGGAAGGTATTAATAAGGGTGAAAGACATGATGCTCTTGCAAGATTGGCGGCTCATTTTAAAGAAATAGGACTTACTGCCGAGATGGCGTGGGCTTCCATTTTGGAATGGAACAAAAAAAATGAAGAAAAGGAAATAGATGAGGGCTTTAAAGAAACTTTTAAATCTATATGGCAAGGCCCTTACAAGTTTGGGTGTTATGATTATCTATTAGATAGTTATTGTAATAAAAGATGTTATTTGTATCCAAAGAAAAAAGGAAAGGTAAAAGATGAGGAAGAAGAAAGCTTAATAATAAAACCTTTTTCAGAAGCAAGAAAAGAATATGAACAATTAATAGAAGATGATAGGGGTATCAAATTAGGCTTCTCTTCTGTTTTAGATCAAAAAATAAGAGGACATTTCCCCGGACAATTAGGGGTGATTGTTGGTAGGCCGGGAACGTATAAATCAACACTTGCACAAACAATATGTGATTATTATATAAATCATTATGATGGTTTTGCTCTTTATGTTTCACTTGAAATGTCTTTGTCAATGATATATGAAAGACAAATGCAAATTGTTATGAACATGAATCCAATAGAAATAAGCAAAAGCTATAAAAACTTTAAATCAAGTGATAATTACAAAAGATTTCTTGTTTCTGATAAAACAAACTTGACACCACACAAAGTAAAAGATAACATAGAAGCTTTTCAAGATAAAACAGGTGGAAAAGTAGAGCTTTTGGTTCTTGATTATCTTCATGCTCTCAAAGAAAGAGGTTCATCAGACAGAGAAAGAGTTGAAAATGCTATGAGAGCTTGTGAAGAAATTACTAAAGAATTATCTACAAGAACCTTAGTTTGTGTTCATACTTCAAGAGAAGGCGGTGGAGACAGTTATCAGCCTTTGGATAACAGGGCTGGTAGATCTGCTTCAGCTATTGAAGATGTAGCTTACTTTTTTTATGGGCTGCATTTGATAAAAGATGATGAGTCGGCTTTGTGTGTTCAACTATTAAAAAATAAAAATGGGCCGCCTTGGCCTCATGGAGTTATACTTGATAGGTCACCGGACAATGTAAAAGTTGTAGAAAGAAGTTTTAGTAGTTCTTTTGGGACACCATAATTTACTTGATTATTTAATTTGTTTGTTATATATTTGTAATAAAATAAAGTATAGGAGATAAAAATGAGCAGCAATTTAATTGATAAAGCTTCCTTTCTTGAAAAAATGAATAAAGGAACTGTTGATGAACAGAACGCAAGATATGAGTCTCTTGTTGGTAAGATATTAGAAAAAAAATATATTCAGGAAGGAAAAAAAGTAAAAGTTTTAACTGAACAGGATGAAGAAAAAGAAATTTTTATTTTTTCTATTATTGAAAATGATGAAGAAACAGAACATTTTGAAACCAAAAAAGATTATGAACTTGCATGGGAGCTTTATAATACTTTTATAAGAAAAGTAGAGGACACAGAAGAAGAGATAGAAAAGAAGTTAGAGCCTGATTCTGTTGTTCTCATTGATGTTAATAAGATTGACACATCCGACTATCAATTTAGAACAGATTTCAGTGATGTTTCTGATCTTGCTGAAAGCTTAAAGATGGTTGGACAGACCACTCCTATTCGGTTGGAGAAAATAGAAGAGGATAAATATAGACTTATTTCAGGAGAAAGACGGTTGAGGGCTGCCAAGATGTTGGGTTGGCCTCAAATAAAAGCTTTTGTAAATGAAGCAGATCCTTCTTCATCTCTGCTTATTGGTGGGATTGAAAACTTTCAGAGACGAAATCTAAAGCCTTCAAATTCCGCAAAACAAATTATTTCCTTCCGAGAAGAAATCAAGAAATATAATAGATTAGGAAACTTGTATCCTGTTATTCCAG
>Ga0265297_10008646_pt1 | contig 13492 bp, 12 predicted proteins | sample Munlanlwell13791_FD_192502 | JGI IMG/M metagenome (GOLD analysis project Ga0265297, IMG submission 192502) | Leachate microbial communities from a municipal landfill in Southern Ontario, Canada - Leachate well 137-91 | ecosystem: Engineered > Solid waste > Landfill > Unclassified | place... | reverse complement strand
CCATACGCCAACAAAGCTAAATAATATTGATCTTGAACCGTGATAACATCGTATTTTTCTTTTCTTAGCATCTTTTTCGCCGTTTTAAAAATACGCAAAAATTTTATCGCCTTGTTGTTTCCGTCTACGCTAAAAATTTTAACTTTATCAGAAATAATTATTTCCTCGTCTTTATCACCAGGAACTATTACCGTATATTTATCAACCAAATCGCCATAATCAATCACTCTTTTCGCTAAATGCGAATTTCTATTAAGTATTGAATTGTCCAGACCTAAACTTAAAATTTTCATTTTACAAATTTTTAAAAAAATTATGGTGATCTTCAGCTAAATTCTTTTTATTTCTGGATGCATCTATTGATCTTATTTTTTCTAAATAATTATCATGATTCTCTTTTTTAGATAAAAAAGTTATTTTTTCTTTTATATCATTAATATCAAAAGGATCTACGAAAATAAGCTTGTCGGCGTATTTTTTGAAAAAACCGCATTCTTTCGTTGTTACGATCGGTTTCGCGAGCTTTATGCATTCCAAAACCAAATTCGGGCTTATTTCAGTTATGGAGGGAACTAAAACTAAAAAACTTTTCTTAATCTCTCCCGCCAGCTCGCTTTGCTCTATGCCGTTTCTGAAGCTAATTCTACTATCAAGATTAAGCTTTTCAGATATATTCTTTAAATTATTTTTTTCCGGTCCTTCGCCAATAACTGTTATTTTTATATCTTCCAAATTTTTTATTGCTTCAAAAACTCTGGCGAAATTTTTCAATTTTATCAATCTCCCGGCCAACAAAATATTTTTATTGGCTATCGGAAAACTTTCCGCCGGCAATTCATATTCCGGGAAAGCATTATCAATTATCGTAGTTTTGCCGGGGTCAACTTTCAAATACTTTTCGTAAATTTCCTTCTGCCATTCCGTAGAAAATATTATTTTATCGCACTTTGCTAAGACGAATTTATAGCACAGCAAAAAAATCTTTTCAAAAAAATTTTTCGGCTGTTCATAATATTGGCTAAGGGGTTTTTCCGTCCAGCCGTTATTATAAGCTTTTTCCCACAAAAAATCTCCGCCCAGGCGGACAACCAGCTTCAAACGCGGTTTCAATGTTTTCACCAAGGAACAAGGCAGTCCGGTGCTTGCTAAATCGTGAATATAGACGACGTCCGCCCATTCGGATAGTTTCAACACTTCTAAAAAATATTTTATATAACGAAAAAAAATATTTTGCCGGCGGCTTATCCTAAATATTAGAGAATCATTTATTTCTTTATTTTTAAAATCGGCGTACGTTATAACTTTTATTTCATACCCTAGTTTCGGAAGCTCTTCAAGTAAATTTTTCACATAGACAGCCGGTCCGCCTATATCCGGAGGAAATATTCCGACAGCAATTAAAATTCTTTTTTTATCTCCCCTTAATTTTTTCTCGCCAATTTTTCTTTTTTCAAAGATCACAAACCTGTAAATAATAAAACTGCTGAAGCCCAATATCGCTCCTATTATAATTTGCGCCAATAAATACATGACGCCGAGTTCATCAACCAACAAATACATGCCGGCGCCATTCAAAAAAAGATTGGCCACGCCGACGATAAAATAGAGATACATCTGCTGGCGGATTTTTTCCCGGCCATTATCGCGGAATGTCCAAAATTTCTGCAGGGAAAAACTGACAAAATAGGCGAGAAGAAAAGCCAGACTGGAAGATAGGACATACCAAATACCGCACAATGAAGTAAAAAAATAAAGCGCTGATAAATCAACGACGGCGGCTGTGCCTCCTGATATTATATATTTTATTATAATTTTATATTTTTCTATCTTATTGTAAAAGCTTGGAAAAATAGAACGAAAAAATTTTTTTGAACCGCGATAAACAAAAAACATAGTTTAAATTATAAATTAACAAAAATCTCCTTCATCTTTATGGCAATTTTTTCCCAATTATATTTTTCTTCTATCATTCTTTTAGCTCGAACCACAACTTCTTGAGTTTTTTCAGGATTATTTAAAATGTATTGCACTTTTTCAACAATACTTTTAGGATCTTTTACTTTACAAAACCAACCGGTTTTTTCATCTTCTAAAAAATCCGGTATACCGCCGACCGGTGTAGCTATTACTGGAAGGCCAATAGCCATGGCTTCTAAAAAAGAATTGCCTAATCCTTCAGATAAAGAAGGGCGAATAAAAATATCTGCCATACTTAAGTGGGCCGATATATCTTCTTGTGGTCTATTACCAAATAAAACAATAACTTGTTTCTTCTTGATCTGTGAATTTTCAAGAGTAGCACCTTCCGGTTGATATTTTAAAATACGTTGTTTTAACTCATTTTTTAGCGGACCATCTCCCAAAATTATCGTTTTTACTTTATATCCATTATCTACTAAACTTTTCGTTGCATCTACCAAATCTTCTAATCCGTTTTTGCGGACTAGGCGGGATGTAGTAATTAATATTTTTTCATTATCTTCAATGCCAAGATCATTTTTTAAATTATTCTTAACTGCCTGGCTTATTGGACAAGAAAACTTATTTATGGCCACACCGTTGGGTATAACTTCTATATTACTACCGCCCATCTCTCGAGCCCAATCAGCCAAATAATTTGAAATAACTTGAATTTTATCCGCTTTAGTAAAGATTTTTTTAAATAAAGGATAAACAAAACGAACTTTCTTTTTAATTTCTGAAATTGGATCGCCTTCTTGCAAAGTTAAAAGATATGGTGTTCGGGGATGATTTAATTTAAAAAACAAAGCGGAGAAACCAGCAAAAGCCGCCATCATTGCCCAAATTCCGTCATATCTTTTTTTCTTATTTAAATTATTAGCTTTCCACCAACCTAAAAAGGGAAATAATAATTTGTTTATCTTAAAAGGCAACTTAACTAAGTCAGACATAGATGGGGCTTTAGACGTAAACCCAATTCGATAAACATTAACGTTCCCAATTTTTTCCGATTTAGGCAACCTACTATCAAATCGTAAAGTTATCATATCAAATTCAATATCAGGGATTCGATCAGTGATTTCTTTCACTGCGACTTCTGCCCCGCCGACAAACGGGAAATAAGCTGTTGAAAATATCAAAATTTTTTTCATTTTATTATAGTTTTGAAATAATCAATAGTTTTGACAAGACCGGTTTCTAAATTAATTTTTGGATCCCAGCCCAATTTTTCTTTAGCCAAGCTTATATCAGGCTTTCTTTGTTTCGGATCATCAGCCGGCAAATCTTTATAAATAATTTTACTCCTGCTTTGAGGAATCAATTTCAAGACTTTTTCTGCCAGCTCTTTCATGGAAAATTCTCCTGGATTTCCCAAATTAACCGGCCCGGTAAAATTTTCACTTTCCATCATGGCAATTAACCCCCTTACCAAATCATCAACATAGCAAAAACTTCTGGTTTGGCTGCCGTCGCCGTAAATAGTCAAATTTTCTCCGCATAAAGCTTGAATAATAAAATTGGAAACTACCCGTCCATCTTCTGTGGCCATTTTTGGTCCATAAGTATTAAAAATTCTGGCCACTTTCACATTAACGCCGTATTCCCGCCAATAATCAAAAAATAAAGTTTCAGCACAGCGTTTGCCTTCGTCATAGCAAGATCTGACTCCGATCGGATTTACATTTCCCCAATAATTTTCTGTTTGGGGGCGGACTTTTGGATCTCCGTAGATTTCCGAAGTGGAAGCCTGCAAAACTCGGCATTCTAATTTTTTTGCTAACTCCAAACAATTAATCGCACCCAAGACATTGGTTCTAATCGTTTTAACCGGATCTTTTTGATACCAGATAGGCGCTGCCGGACAGGCTAAGTTATAAATTTCGTCAACGGCAAAATCATAAAAATTTTCAACATCGTGTTCAACTAATTTAAAATTCTTATCGGTTATTAAGTGTTCAATGTTTTTTTTCGCACCTGTAAAAAAATTATCAAGACAAATCACTTCATTTCCTTGTTCCAAAAGTTTTTTACATAAATGCGATCCAACAAATCCGGCCCCGCCGGTAACTAATATTTTCATATCATTTTTTATTTTTTACCCATTCAAGCGTTTTCTTAATCCCCACATCTAAGCTAACATTGGGATTCCAGGATAAAAATTTTTTTGCCCGGCTATTATCCAAAACGCTTCTTTTCACTTCTCCTCCGCGAGCCGGCTTTTTTTCAGATTGGATCTTCTTCCCAACTGCTTTTTCTATTTCCTTGATTAAAGACAGGACGCTTATTTCTTTCTTACTGCTAATATTAAAAAATCCTTGGCTTTTTTTCTCAACTGCTTTCAGACAAGCGTCCACAACATCGCCGACGTAAACAAAATCTCTGGTCTGTTTTCCGGTGCCATAAATAAAACTTTTTTTGTTGTGTAAAATATTATAAGTAAAAACTGCGACCACCGCGCCCTCTCCGCCTTTGTATTGTCTTGGCCCATAAACATTCGCTAACCGCAAAATCGTATAATCCAAGCCATAAAGTTTGTTAAACATTTGCAGATGCTCCTCTGCCGCCAATTTATGAATAGCATAAGGAGAATCTGGCTTCGGCAGATCAGTTTCAAGGGCTGGCCTTGAAACATCTCCATACATTGCTCCGCCGGTAGAAATAAAAATAACCTTTTTTACTTTTTGTTTAAGGCTATTGGAAAAAATATTTAAGCTGCCGACAATATTTATTTTATTATCAAAAACCGGATCAGCCACTGAACGCCGAACATCCATTTGCGCGGCCAGATGAAAAACAAAATCCGGTTTCTCTGTTTTAAATATTTTTTCTATCTTTAGAGAACAGATGTCAACTTGATAAAATTTCGCTTTAGAATTAAGATACTCTTTTTTTCCAGTTGATAAATCATCAATAATCACTACTCGATGGCCGCGTCTAATCAGCTCGTCAACTAAATTTGATCCGATGAAGCCAGCCCCGCCAGTCACCAAATATTTAGCCATATTTTTTATTGATTATTTTCTTTATTTTTTACAATTTTCTCTCCGTACACTCCTTCCAATAAATCCAAACTCTTTCCGCTCTTAACAAGTAAATCTATATTTTTTTCTTCCAAGCTTTTCAAAACTTCCAAGCCCAAACCGTCGCCAACATATTTTTCGTAAATCTGATGAAAGGCGGCAAAATCTTTTATAAAACAATGGCCGCCGGCGCCGCGTCCGCCTTGATGTACGGGATTTAAGTGAGTCGACCCGATTCTCGCGTCAGCTATCATGGCATCTCTTACTGTCTCCCATTTACAGCCGAGCTTTTCTGCTAAATCGTAAAGCATATTTATAAAAATAACTTTAGTGTAAAACCAACAATTCCCCCCATATTTTATCAATTCCGCTTCGCGAGATGAGCACACAGCTTTGTATGGAGCCTGAGGCAAAACTTCAAAAATTTCCTCTGCTTTCTTTCTATATTCCTCCGAATCCTTGGGCAAACCAATAATATTTCTATCGGGGTTGGCCGCATCATGGGCGGCTGTTGTTTCTGTCAAAAATTCCGGAGAGTGCACAACGTAAATATTAGGATTTTCCGCTTGAATCGATTCGGTTGTTCCCGGAAGTATGGTTGATTTTATAATTGCTATTTTGCCCTCTCCTACAGATTTCACCGCCTGCCGCAAAATACTGTCATCAAATCCTTCCGGTTTAGTCGGGGTTGGCACAGCAATAAAAACAATATCACACTCTTTTATTTTTTCTTTATTATTGACATGAGGCTCTTCTAAGCTATAACGGACAACTTCAAAACCTCTTTTTTCGAAATCATCGGCGTAATTTTTGCCAATCCAGCCCTGTCCTATAAAACCAATTTTTTTTGCCATATTTTCTTCTAAAAATAATAAAAAATATAAAAATGCTAAGGTTTTTTCTTAGCTAAAAATAATGCTATTTGATTTATTATATTATCTTAATTATTAAACAAAATAAGCAAAAAGTCAAACCCCGTTAGAAACTCGCCTCATTGTTTCTAGCAAGGTCAAACAAAATAAAAAAAGCGAGGTCATGAATAAACCCCGCTTCTATGCTATATCAAAAAATAATTAAGCGACTTCCAGACAGAAACACTCGCCTTCGGTTATCCCCGAATAGCAAAAAATTGATTCATCACCGGAAATAACTTTTATCTTCAAAAAATCCTGACCATTGATTTTCACCACTCCTTCCGGAATTCCGGAAAAGGCAACCAGGTAATAAAACCCGGCTAAAAAATCCGTTTTCTTCCCGATCTTTATTAAACCAAGGGAAGTATTTTCTGCCGGCCCCTTTCTTGTTTTTAATTTACGTAGAACCTCAACATTACGGGCCTCAAAAAAAATACAAGAATCTCTGCGTTTTTTCCTCCCAATCCAATGAAAAGGTTTGCGTCCGGCACCGTTGGTATCATAAAACATATACTTCTCCTCTCTGTGGTGAAAGTGTTTATTCTCGGCAAAGAACAATTTAACCCATAATATAACCATGAAAATCAGAATATGCCAAATACGGACCGCAACATTACTTTTTCCTAATCGCTTTTTTGTAATTATTCAATTACATTTGTAGCGCCGACTATTTTTTCTTGCCTGGAAGAAGAAAAAACCCCGCCGCTTTTAACTTCCGTTTTTTCCCAGCCTCCGCCTTGAATATTTCGAAAAGAATGAATGTGAAATTCCATATCCATAATTCCTGACATAGAACTCTTGGTATATTTTACCCACATCTTTTGGTCGTCTTTGACGTCTGCTACAAAATCAATTTTCTCAAGATCATTACCGCCCTCAATTTTCAGAAAATATCTTTCAATATGATTAGAGTTGTTTTTTTGAACCATGATCGTATATCTGCCAGCTTCATGAAAAAATATTCTCACGACATCGTTTATTACAACAGTCTCTTTGGAGCGGTTATCCCAAGCGATAACCTTTGATAATAAAATTGTGCAAAGAACCATTGATAGCAGAGCTAAAATAACCTTCGATAAAAAAACTCTTGATTTTTTCGCCCAGCTCAAAACTTTCTCTAATTTTTCCACGGCGTCCCCCTCTTTTTTTAGATTATTATTATGATTTACAAAGTGTAAATTATAGTATAATGTAATAATATAAGCATAAAATTCAATTTCAGTCAATTATGGCCAGAAAAACCATACTTTATCTTATAACCCAAAGTGAACTGGGCGGAGCGCAAACATATTGCCTGGATCTTGCTAATGGCCTTAAAAATGAATTTAATGTTTTTATCGCGGCCGGAGGCAAGGGCGCTTTAGCATTAAAATCCGAACTCTCTGGAGTTAAATACTACGAAATCCCCCACCTTAAACGCGAAATCTCTCCGTTTAACGATTTTTTAGCGATCTTAGAAATCATAAAACTAATAAAAAAAATTAGACCTAACATAATTCACCTAAACAGCTCCAAAATCTCCATCCTCGGCTCAATCGCCACCTTCATTATTAAAAGTCAATTGTCAAAAGTTAACTGTCAACTGTCAATTGTCTACACCGCCCACGGCTGGGTTTTTAACGAACCACAGTCTGCTTGGAAAAAATTATTTTATAAATACGCGGAAAAATTTACCGCTCAATTCAAAGACAAAATCATCTGCGTTTCTGAATTTGATTATAAAACTGCCCTGGCTGAAAAAATTTGCCAAGAAGAAAAACTGGCAATGGTTCACAACGGCATTACTACAATAAATTTTTTATCACGGCAAGAATCGCGAGAAAAATTAAATCTTCCTGAAAATAAATTTATCATCGGCAGCATTGGCAATCTTTACAAAACTAAGGGCTTTCGATATTTGATAGAGGCAACAAAAAAATTAGTTGAAGAAGGCCTTGAAATATTAACAGTTATAATCGGCGAAGGCCAAGAAAGAAAATATTTAACTGAATTGATAAAAAATAATAAACTCGAAAATAACATAATTTTAGCCGGTCGGATTCCAGAAGCAGCTGAACTTTTATCCGCTTTTGATATTTATGTTTGTTCTTCCGTAAAAGAAGGTTTATCTTATACTATAATAGAAACTATGTTAAACGGCCTGCCGATAATCGCTACGCGCGTTGGCGGAAATCCAGAATTAATAGAAGACGGTCGAAACGGACTTTTGATAAATTCGCAAGATCCGGACGATCTAACAGAAAAAATAAAAAAATTAATGAATAATATTAATTTGCAGCAAGAATTAAGCACGCAAGCCAGAATTAAGGCGCAAGAAGAATTTGGCCTAAAAAAAATGCTGGAAGAGACGAAAAAGCTTTATTTCTAAATCATTATTCCGCACCTTTAAACTCATACCTGGAGGAGATCATGGAAATTACCGAAGAGAGGGAGAGAGATAAAGACATCGCCTTTTTTGGAGGAGATGACGAAGAAGAAAGCGATCATTCTTTCTTTATTTATTTTTGTTGTTTTGCCCTCGAAGTAATCACGGTAGCTGTTTCAATAATAATTTATTTTCTGGCTGTCTATTCTCGTTGGGGAAATGGACTTGAATATTTAGTTCCAACTTTTTTCTTTTTCGTCTCCCAACGATTTATCTTCGAAGATTATCCGAAAATTCCCAAAATGAGCGAAACGTAATTATATTATTGATCCGCAATAAAATAAAGGCTGGTTTTTAACCGGTCTTTTTTCTTTTTTAATTTTAATAAAAGATTGACAAAACCCTAAATAATGCTAATTTATATAAACTGAAGATGCTCATTGCAACAAAGAAAGGCCTGTCTTTTCCGCAGAATCAAAAATACACAGTCATTAAAAAGGGAGGAAAAATGCCGAAAGAAATCGTTAAAAACGCAAAAAAACCGCCGTTTCATCAGGTTGTGGCCGCGATTTTTCTCGGAGAGTTCAACGACATCCTGTTGAAATTTGAACTTCTTAACTAGGAAATGACGGCTACTCTGGCTTTCGTAATAAGCCAGTCGCATATTCCAAAAGAAGCCCGCCCCCGCCTCACCGCCGCCCTCATCAACGATATCAGAACATACGAGTTCAACGGCGATGTTTCGGTTCATAAAATTTATGCTATGGCTATTATCAGTATGGGGCAGAAAAACGCCGTGGAAAAAGTACTCCGGGACTAAGAGGACACTCTGGACCAAAACCAGAGGCAAAATTTTCAGGCTCTTGTGAAGGCCATCTTCAAGCTCTCGGAAGAGCCCGGCGAGGCGGAAATCCCCGGCGAAGAGAAATAACATTCCAAATATAAAAGGAGAGTATCGATTTTCTCTTCCACGCAAAAAGGGTTAGCGTAAACCGACCCTTTTTTTATTTTTTATAATCAAGGCTTAGGATTTATTACCGCCAATGTATGCGTCCAATTATTATTATTTGTCTGAACCCAACCGGTTTCATAGCTTCCTACTGTCTCCGCTTCTTTATAGCTAAGACCGACTTGCGTGCCGTCAAAATAACTAAATCTATAATTAAAAGTTTCTGTTTGACCAAGATCGGCGGTCAAACTTCCTGTACCGCAATCAACGGAAACCGAATCAATTATTAAAGAATTATTATTTCCCGCGTTTATTGTATCTAAGATATGGGCACTTTGAGCATTGCGCTGCGAGCTAGTACTAATTGGATTATCAGTATCTATATTACCTAAATTAATCGCAGCCGCGGCCATTCGCATACTGGCGGTAAATTTAAATTCCACTCTATATTCTCCAACTGGCGGATTAACCAAATACCAAGTAGAATTATTAGTCTTCGCTCTGGGGATATTTCCTCCTATTATTTTTATCAAATCAATGCCAGCAAATTTAGCGCTTGTTACATTTTTATTATTATCTTGCCAATAAGCGCTTACAAATAACATTTCATCTCCCGCTTCAATAGTGTGAAGCCAAGACAAAGTGCTGGTCCCCCACTCAGAAACAAGAGAGGATGTGTTGCTAATAATTATATCGCTATGGGGCGCTACTAAAGTTTTCTCGTAAATTTGATTTGATAAATTTGACCAATATTCGCCATTATACACCATCATAGCAAAACAATACTCTGTATCCTCCAATAAACTACCGACTATATACTCTTGTATTTCTCCGGCTATTGCCGGAGTTGGCAAACTCGAAGTTGCTATTTTGACCGCGTTATCCCAATCTTCATTCAAATCACAAGCCCCCGCTTTAATTTTATAGCGCAAATCATAAAAAGAACCGCTGCTTGAGCTGGCGTGGTCAGGAGATGTCCAAGATAATTTTATTGTTGATGGCGTGGAAGAAGTAGACACAGCCAATAAATCATTAATATCCTCAGGAATAAAAATTATTTTTGTTTTTTTCTCGCTACTCCATTCTCCCAAATTTCCTACCTCATCAAAAGATTGAACACGGAAAAAGATATCTTTTTTTTCCTCCACGGAAATATTAAAAATTGATTTTAGACTAGTCGTAGCAATGATCCATTCCTGCCAATCCCCTTCTTCGATTTTATATTGAACATTATATTTCGAAACATCGGTATCCCCGCTTTCCCACTCAACCATAAATTCAGCAGAAGGATAATCTGCCGATAGGCTTTTTACAGTTGAAGTTGGCGCAATCGTATCTATTGTCCAATCATAAATCGCCGGACTCTCATCAAAATTTCTATAACTATCAAAAGCTCTTACATTTATCACATATTGTCCATCTACCAATTCCGTTAAATTCAAAATATCATCACTCTCCACCCAACCATTATTATTTAAATTATATTGAAAACTGGAATTTGTTTTTGAAGAAGAAAAAATAAAACTAGCCAGACTGGAAGAAGATATTTTTTCCGGCCTATCTTCAATCGTTGTTTCCGGACGAGTAGCATCACCGCCAAAAAGAACAAAAAGGTTTGAAGGATTGGAGATAGTTGGCTGATTATCTTCTATTGGAGATATCACCTCTTCCTCTGAAAAAATATTTAGAAATGATTCTTCCTCTTCGTTTTCTTTCACTTCATTTTCGGGAACATCTTCAATAACCGGCGGCAAAGTAAAAACAGGATTACTTATTTTATCCTTCACCTTCGCTTCTCCCAAATCCAATAAATCTTCGGCGCTTATGGAAGCGGATAATACTTTTCCCCTTTGATTATTTACTGTTTCTAAATTCCCGCCTGAATTTTCCAAAACTTGTTTATTAGCCTCGAAAGCGGATTTTATATTTTGTTCAATCGGCTCCGTGTCTTTCAAAAAAGAAAACAAAATGTTTTTCAATTTATCCAGCAAGTTTTTCTTCGCCTCTTCCGTCTTTTTCTTCTCTGCTTCTTTGAAAAATAAATCAATCATACCCGCACCATAAGAAATCGCTTTTGGAGCGAGAAGAGAATAATAGCTTGAATGAACTGGTATTTCAAAAAAATATTTATTTTCCCCGAATTCCTTCTTAATTAAAATTAAACATTGATTTTGGTCGCCTTTTATACATTTAAATTTTCCTCGTTCATTTGTCACGGAAAAACTATCCCTATTTTCTAAATATTTTTCATTAACTGTATCTATACTCAAAAAATATTTATTAGAATAATTAGCAAGAGAGTTAAAATATCCTTCTAAACTATCAAACTTTGTAGCTGAAATTTTCGCGAATTTTCCATCAGCATTATATTTTGCCCAAGATTCAAAGGGATCTCCAAAAGGATGAATATCATCTCTAGTGTGAGCTGGCACGGCCATATCTTCAAGTAAATGAAGACTGTGCCCCAAGGCGATAAAAGCTTCTTCTTCATTGCCTTTAGCATAAGAATTAATTGCTTTTTGCCAGGTTTGGTCGCCCTTAAAATATAGCGACTGCCTGACATTTTGTCCCGCCCAATCCTTTGCTGATGAATAAAGAAAAAGACCTGCACCAGTTTCCGGATTATAAAAATGATTCATCCACCGCAAGGGAGTATCTTCTTCCTGCGCTCCCTGCATAATCCAACCGATTTCCTGAGAAGAAATTTTATTTCCCGAAGATGCATTAAAAAGCTCAATGGACTTGCGCGCCAATAAAGGGTGATTAATAATATCGTCAAAAGAAAAAATTTTTTCTACAAAAATAGCCGAGACTATTACACAAACAACTGTCCACAAAATTAAATATATTTTTCTATATTTAATTTTCATAAATAAATATTATAAAGTATCTATTTTCCAATCACCATTATTACCTTTAATAAAAGAAGAACATCCGACAAATTCTCCATCTTCGTGTTTTTGATTGTAACAAAGTTGCCCCAAGGATTCTCCAAATGTACCGCGCCACACATTCTCTGGATAAGAACTTAGCGCTCCACTAAATTTTCCCTCTTTATGAGCCTTTATTAAAACTTCCTTATTCTCTTTATAATTTTTCGAATCCTTGCTCAACTGCTCAAGCGCCATTTCTAAATTGTTATCTTCCAAAGCCTGGCGAAATTTTGCGTAGGTTTCTTCCGGAGTCGTTCGCGTCGCCACATCCGCATTTTTTACCTGCGGATACATTTTCGCTAATTCTTCTTCACTATAATCACCAAAAGGGAAATCTGGCCGAGCTAATCCCAAAGTAATCTTATCAGCCTTTTTCGTCATCCAGGCGCTGAAATAAACAGTCGCGCCAAATGCCAAACAAATAATTAAAACTCCGAAAATGATAATTTTTCTTATTTTTTTAGACATAAATTTATAAATAATATAATATAAATTTTAAATAACAAAAACCTTGCCTAAACAAGGTTTTTATTTTCTATATATAATATAAATAACCCCCCATATTTTTCTCTCTTATTTTTTTGTCCAATATTCAATATCTCTCATGATTCGAAAGGCATCAGCGGGTCGGCCGAGAAAATAACGCTTGCCATCTCCCGGATTAATATACCAAGCTTCGCCGTTTGCTTCCACTTGAAGCAAAATTTTACCTTTTTGCTTATCAGCAAAATTATTATCAATGCCGAAATTACCGGCACCCAAAGGATTGAACCCGGCCAATATTTCATTTTTATCGCTATAACCGTCTCCGTCTGTGTCCGCTTTGCTGGGGTCAGTACCGATTGAAACTTCAACTAAGTCAGACAAACCGTCGGCATCAGCGTCATCGCCCGTCAAATTGGCGTCTGCTATTGGAATTTTCTTTAAATTTTCATTAGTAATGCCGACTCCCAGTTTTATAATCAAATTGTAAACATTGGCCTCGGCTAAATTTAAATCTGTCTGAGTCTTGGCAGCCTTCTCTTCCGCCGCTGTTTTTTCATCTAACACAGTCTTAAACTCATCAGTTTTTCCTGCCAAAACCTGATCTTTGGCCGCTAAATCTGCCTGTACCTGCTGCAAGAGCTCATCTTTTTTCGCTAAATCTTCCTGAGAAACCTTCAAGGTATCTTTGGCGTCAGTCAATTCTTTCTGGACGCTCGAAACAGACAAAAGCAATTTTGTATTAGCATTATATATCTTCACGATAGTCAAAATCATTCCCAGAAAAATCAAGACAAAAAGTCCATAAAAAAACCATCTCTGATAGCGCCGAAAAGAAATTTCTTTTGGCAGCTGTTCGCTGTGGA
>Ga0265297_10008645_pt1 | contig 13494 bp, 7 predicted proteins | sample Munlanlwell13791_FD_192502 | JGI IMG/M metagenome (GOLD analysis project Ga0265297, IMG submission 192502) | Leachate microbial communities from a municipal landfill in Southern Ontario, Canada - Leachate well 137-91 | ecosystem: Engineered > Solid waste > Landfill > Unclassified | place... | reverse complement strand
AGGCTTGTGGCACCATCCAGCGGCATCACCATGACAACCTCCTGCGTGTACGGCTAGAATCAACACCTCCTTTTCAATGTACTGTTTAAACGGTGAAAAACCAACTTTATCTTAACGCTTATGGGGCAACGCCCCAGGAAAAGAAAAAGATAACGTTTCAGCCCTGAAGGGGCGTTTCATGGAGCGGGCCTTCAGCCCTTGATTTCTTCATTCCTCGCAAACCTGGGGCGTTGCCCCAGGCTATTATAAAATCGGGCCTTTGGCCCTGCCTAAACACCGGTCAACGCACGCTTGAAAAACCTTAACCTGATGGCTATGGGGTGCAACCCCGCGCCTATCAGGAAGGAAAGGGGTTCCTGTAGGCACGGGCGTGTCGCCCGTGGAGGGGGGCTGCCGTGGCAGACGGGGATGAGGAATGTCCTCGGAATCGGGATCGCATGAAAACCCTGCTCGCCCGCCGCCGCACTCCGAAGACAGCCTGAAGGCTGAACTCAAACCCGGAGCGCGGGTCGTTTGAGTTCACGCTGTAGCGTGTGGCGGTTTGCCAATGTCCAATGAATGGGTTTTGCCTGTCGTCACTCGGCGGTTCGCGCCTCCAGGTAACGGCTCAGCGCCTCCAGGGTGTTCCCGAGCTGTTCGCGGGTGTCGAGGAAGCGGTCCGGATCCAGAGTGTATTCGGTCAGGGAACGCACCACTTCGGGGGGGACCTCGAGCAGTTCGGCGGCCTGCATCAGCAGCGTTTGGGGAACCGGCGGCGCCTCGGGCCGGCGGGCCTGGCGCACCCGCTCCGCCAGCAGCGCCAGGGTTTCATAGTCCTCAATGCCGTCGCGGATGCATTCGAGGCGGATGCTGCCCACCGGTTCGCCGCCAGGCCCGGGGTAAACCAGCTGGCCGTCCCCGTTGTATTCCCAATAGGTCCAGCTGTTCCACGGGATGTCCGGCCAGCGGCGGCCCTGGGCAACCGCCGCCTGCAGGATCGGGTCGCCGTGCGGTTTCAGGAACGGCGGCAACCCCTCGCACTGGCGGTTGCTCTGCCAGTTGTTGATGCTGTAGTACAGCACCCCCGGCACCCGGTACTTCCAGTTCATCCAGAACAGCAGCCGCCCCGGCAGGGCCGGGTAATCGACGAACCAATTGGCGTAGGGGAACCACGGGAAGCAGCAGACATACCACCAGACCTGTTCGCCGCGGGCCCGGCAGTCGCGGGCGTCGGCCTCGCGGTAAAAGGCGGTCAGGGGCACCCACACGTCCACCACCCCGGCCAGGCTGCGGTCGGGCGCCAGGGTGCAGGCACGGGGCAGGCCGGGCAGACGCTCGTGCAGCCGCAGGAACTCGTCCCGCAGCAGCGGATGACGGTCCGGCGGCGCCTCGTCATAGCCCAGGGAGAAGACAAAGGCCTCCGGCGCCTCGGCGGCCAGCCGGCGCTGGTAAGCGGCGGCGACGCCGATCCGCCGTTCGAACGCGGCGGGCGTGAGCTCCTCGACATAGCCGGCGCTGGCCGTGTTCAGGCCGCGCTGGCGCAGCCGGGCCAGGTCGGCCGCCGCCGGGGACGGCTGGGCCGCAAAAACGTCCAGCGGATTCAGCCGGTGTTCCAGCAAAAAGTCCTGCCAGCGGCGGCGCAGGCGGCCGTCGAAGCGGCCATACCAGGCCTCGGCCTCCTCCTCATGGAAAGCAAACGCGGTGCGCAGACGGCCAGGCACGGGCAGGGTGAAATCCCACACCCGCACGGCCACCGGCAGGGTCGCCGGCGGCGCATTGGCCGGGGTCACGGTCACCAGGCCGCGGTAAACGCCGGCCGGCGTGTCCGGCGGAATGCGCGCGGTCAGCCACACCGCCCGCACCCCGCCGGCGGCCACGGCAAAGGGGCGCAGCGGCAGCAGCGGATCCGGCCAGCGCCCCACCCGCGACACCGGATAGACCGGCCGGCGGGTGGTCACCCAGTCCACCAAACGCAGCGACACCGCCCCGGCCGGCAACCGCACGCCGCCGGGTTCGCGCAGCGCGGACAGCTCCACCTGCACCCCGGCCAGCGCCCGTTCCTGGGCGGCCACGATCAGCTGCCCCGCCTCCGCCTCCTGGCGCCCCAGGCTGATGCGGAGTTCGCACAGGTTGTCGGCCGGCGGCGCCAGCACGTCCGGAAAGCGCTTGCGCAGAGAACTATCCGGAAAAATTACATAGCCGCGGCCGGCGCCGTCCAAGGCGGCGCACCGGGCCCGGCCGCGCTCATCCCGTTCCGCCCGCGCCGCCGTGGGCGGCCCGGCGGCCGAGGGGGTCGCACCGGCGGCGCGCAGCCAGGCCGCCGGATCCTCGCCCCAGCGGGGCAGGAACGGCCCGGTGGCGAACGGCAGGTCGGGGGTGCGCGCCAGCACTTCCCCGCCGGTGCCGGTGACCTCGACCCGCAGGGTCTGGTAGCCGCCCTCCGGCCGGAAGGGGGCCGACAACGGCCACACCGTGGTGCCCGGCGGCGCCGCCCGGTGAAAGGCGGCCAGCCGTTCGGAACCGGCGTGGAAGGCGGCCCGGAACCAGGCCGCATCCCGCCGCGGATTGTCCAGCAAGACCCGTGTCCGGACCTGCCCGGCGCCGGTCCATTCGGGATAGCCCACGGACGCTCCGGCCAGCCCCGGGGCGGCAAACCGCAACTGCCCGAAGAACTCCGGACGATGGAACGATTCGTCCGCCACCGGCGACCAGCTGCTGTACTCGCGCCACCCCGCCGCGTTGCGGCCGAAATTGCCGCGCCACCGGGCGCCGGGCCGCGGGGCGGCCCCCGCCTCCGAGAAGGGCAGCCGCACCAGCACGGACCAGCCGGCGGCGGTCCGCCGTGTCCGGGCGGTCCAGCTGCCGCGCCAGCCGGCCGGGTCGCGGCCGCGTTCCTGATAGGCCAGGCCGCTGCAACTGGCGATGAGATGGAGATAACCGCCCGGCGGCGTCCCCGGCGGGGCCAGGAACAGCTCCACCCCGTCCTCGCGGGTGGCCGCCGGCGCCTGGTCCGCGCCGGGCGGCGGTCCGGCCGCCGGGGCCGGCCCGGGCGGCAGCCGGCAGCTGAACGCGGCGTACAGCGCCGCACCGTCATAGGCCAGACGCAACTCGGTGCGCGCCAACGCCAGGTGTTCGCCGCGCGCCACCACGAACGCCGGCACGGCCGGCGGCAGCGCCCAGACGGCGGCTTCGACCGCCGCCGAATCGTGCCGGCCGGCTGGCAGGCACGGCACCGTCAGCACCGGCGGCACAAATTCCTGGGCCGTGGCCGCCGCGCAGAGGAGCACGAAGAGCCGCACCGCTCCCCAGCCCCGCCCGCCGCCTGTCCCCGGCCGTGTCATGAGATGACCCCCCGTATGGCAACGCAAAAACCGTTTCACCCGTCGCTAGACCGAAGCTTTTTAGGCGGCAGGCTGAAGGTAATTCCCAATTACGTTCTCACCCTGACGCCGTATCAGCCTCCCGAACGTTCCGTACTTCCGTGCTTCCGTGTTTCCGTCACGCGTCACGCGTCACGTCTCCCGCCTCCCGTTCGCCAAGGTCATGGGCAAAGGTGATCTTCGGGTTGGGGTCCGCATGCCCGACCAGGAACACCGCCTCGCCCAGGGCCTCGACCGCCTGGGCGTCATCGGTCACCCGCCGGCCTGCCGTGTGGGCGGCGGCCAGGGCCCGTTCCAACAGGACGCGCCGGAACACCTGCGGGGTTTCCGCCGCCCACAGGGCGGCGCGGTCGGGGGTCGCCACGACCCGGCCGTCCGCGCCGGCCACCTTGATGGTGTCGGTGACCCGCCGGGCGGCCACGCCCGAACCGCGCGTCCGTGCGGACTCCGCACAGGCTGCCAGGAGCGCCGGCGGGGTGAGCGGCCGGGCCGCGTCCTGCACCGCCACCACGCCGGCCGCCGGCGGCAGCGCCCGCAGTCCGTTCAGTACCGAATCCTGGCGCTCGGCACCGCCCGCCACCAGCCGGAGGCCGCAGGCGGCCAGGCCGGCCGCCGCCAGCGCCGCCTCAAAGGCCGCTTGCTGGCCGGCCGGCACCACCAGCACCGCCTGGCCGGGCGGCACCAGGGGCAGCAGCGCCGCCAGGCAGTGGATGAAGACGGGGCGGCCGCGCCACACCTCCAGCAGCTTGTTGCGCCCGGCGCCGAAACGCCGCCCGGCGCCGCCCGCCGCCACCACCAGCCCTAAATCGGGGAACACCATGATGCCTGACCCTTCATCGGGGATCGGCCGCCACCGGGGGCCGTGTTTTTCTGTGTCTGTCCGTGCTAGTCCGTGGTCTTGTGCCGTTTCAAGGTGCGAGGACGCGGTCCAGGCCGGGATCGGGGGGCAGGCCGAGATCGCGGGCCTGACGGTAGAGGCGGCGGGCCTCGTCCAGGGCGGGCGGCTGCCGGCTGGCCAGCAGCACGGCCAGATTGAAGGCGGCCTCGCGGTCCTTGGCGTCAAGGGCCAGGGCGCGGCGCAGCTGGGCCTCGGCGGCATCCAGCCAGCCGAGGCTGGCGCAGGCGATGCCGTAGGCGCGGTGCAGGGCGGCGGCGTCAGGCCGCAGGTCGACGGCGCGGGCAAGCATGGAGAGGGCCAGGTCGGCCTTTTGTTCGCGGACCAGGGTGTGGCCGAGGGCGACCAGGACATCCACATCGTCGGGATTGGCGTAGAATGCCAGGCGCAGCTGCTTTTCGGCCTCGGCGGCGTCGCCGGCCTGCACGGCGATCAGCCCCAGGCGTTTGAGCGCCAAAGCGTTGCGCGGTTCCTGCTCAAGGGCCTGGCGATAGTTCCACACCGCCGTCTCGGAACGCCCCTGGGACTCGGCCTGGGCCCCCTGCCGGAGAAATCCGGCGACCAGGGACGCCCGGTCCGCCGGCTGGCCGGCGGCCGGGGCCGGCGCGGCGGCGGGCCGGGCCGCAGCGGTCTTGGCCAGCGCCGCCTCCAGGGCGGTGCGCTTCTCGCGCTCGGCATCGAGCTCGCGCATCACCCGGCGCAGTTCTTCGCTGAACGGGTCGGCGCCCGGCAGCCGGCGCTGCCGTTCCTCGGCCAATTCCCGGCGGGCCCGGTCGCGTTCGGCCAGGCTTTCCTTGAGCCGGGCCTGGCAGTCGGCCAGTTCGCCCCCCCCTTGGGCGGCGGCGGCCGGGGCGCGCGTTCGGGCCTCCAGTTCGCGCAGCATGACTTCCTGGCGCCGGACCGTTTCCCCCATGGCCGCCTGCTGTTTCTGGAGGTCGGCCAGGGCGGTTTCGGCAGCCGTGGCACGCGCTTCGGCGGCCCGGGCCTGTTCCAGGCCGTTGCTTTGGACGGCGCGGTCGCGCTCCAGCTTGGCGCGGGCCTCCGCTTCCTTCAGCGCCTGGTTGCGCTTCTGGAGGGTGTCGAGCTGGGCATTGAGGCGCTCCATCTCCGCCTGACGGGCGGCGGCCTGGGCTTGCCGGTCGGCCTGGGCAGATTCCCCGTCGGCAAGCTGCCGTTCCACGGTTCCAATCCGCTGGCGGAGGGTGATGCATTCCTGGTCGCGCGCGGTCAGGGTGTCGCGCAACAGGGAGAGTTCGTCGGCCGGGGCGGCGCCGGGCGCCGCCGCGGCCCGCCGCGCCCGTTCCTGGTCGCGTTCCTGGGTCAGCCGGCGTTGCTCGGCCACGGCCTGCTCCGCCGCGGTGCGCTGGCGGGCCAGTTCGCGCTTCAGCGTGTCCAGCTCCCGGGCGGTGGCGCCGGCCTGTTTTTCCTGCTCGGCGAGGCGGGTGGCGGCCGTCGCGCCGGCCGCCGCGGCTTCGGCAGCGTCCCGCCGGGCGCCATCCGCTTCCCCGCGCGCCTCCTCGGCCTGGCGCCGGGCCTGGCGCAACTGGTCGGTGGCATGCTGCAGGGCGGCTTGGGTCGAACTGGCCTTTTGCTCCGCCGCGGCTTGGCGGGCTCTGGCTTCTTCCAGTTCCACGGTGAGGCGGCGCAGCCGCGGGGCGTCATCGTCCGCGGCCGCGGCGGCCTTGCCGGCGGCGGCTTTCAGCGCCGCCTCGCGCCCCTCGGCCGCCTTCACGGCCTCGCGGGCCTCGCGCAGGCCGCGCAGCAGGGTGTCGCGTTCGGCCAGGGCCGCACCGGCGGCGGCGGCCTCGGCGCGGGCGCGCTCCAAGGCCTGCGCCGTCAGTTCGAGTTTCTGCTTCTGCCCCTGGTTGTCGCGCTCCAGTTGCTGGAGCTGTTGCCGCTGGGTGGCAACCAGGGTGGTCAGGGCTTCCCGGCCCAGCGTCGACTGCTGCGCGGCCACCCCCTGCTCCAGGCGCCGGCAACGCTCGGCGCAGTAATTGACCCGGTAGTCCAGCAGGGAACGGTTCCACTCGGGATAGGCGGTCCGCACCCGGGTGAAAATCCCGCCCGCCTCCCGGTACAGCTGCAAGGCCGCCACCGGATTGTTGGCGTTTTCCGCCCGCATGGCCTCCTCCAGCTTGACATAACCGTTCATCCACTGTTCCCGCGCCCGGTCCTCCGGAGCGCCGGCCCACAGGGGTGAAGACGGCCAGGCCAGCAGCAGCACCAGGAAGCCACACCGTGCCAGCTGACGACCGAGGCCTTGTGATTTCACACCATCGCTCACGTTGCAAACCCTCCCGGATGCCGGTAAATTGCCCGGCGTTTTCACGTTGCCCATAGTATAGAAGTTGCCCCCGGATAAATCCACGCATGAAATGGCCCCTCCGAATCGGCTTGTGGCTGGCCGGCCTCTTTGCCATGCTGCTGGTCGCCGGCCTGGCGTTCTTGATGTTCGGCCTGGGGCCGCTGCTCAAGCACAGCTTGGAACGGATGGCCCGGGAACAGCTCCATGGCGAACTGACCATCGCCAGCATCAGCATCAACCCCTTCAAAGCGTCGTTCACCATGAACGGCCTGACGGTCAGAAACCCGCCCGGTTTCGCCAAGGACGAACTGCTGGCCGTTCCGTTCGTCATGGCGGACCTGGACCTGTGGGATTCGCTCCGCCAGCGGCGCTACCATTTCTCCCGCGTGATTGTCAACGTCAAATGCTTCGATTTCGAGCGGCGCGCCGACGGCATCTCCAACCTCGACGCCTGGCTGGCCATGGCCAAGGAGGAACAGCAACGGAAAAAAACCGCGGCGCGGCCGGCGCCCGCCGCCGCCAAGCCGTCCGTTGCCACCGCCACCCCCCCGGCCGCCGACCAACCGCCACCGAAAGACGCCCCCGTCCCGGCCGTGGCCGACTCCGCCCCCCACCAGTCCGCGCCCAGGGCCGCCCGCCGCCCGCCGCCCGACCTGATGATTGACCGGCTGACCCTGACCTTGGGAAAAATCTACGTGCGCGACGCCACCAATCCGGCCATGGACAACCTGGAGTTGGACCTGGCCATCCGCAACCGCGAACTCTACAAGCTCAAGAGCCGGAACCAGGCCGCCACCGCGGTCATGGCCGAGGTGCTGCCCGCCCTGCTGGCGGCCCAAAGCCGCGCCCTCATGCAACGATCGGCCACCAGCCCCAATATCATGCCCTGACGCCCGCCGCCCTCCCCTCCCCCGCCAGGCCGGAAAGGACCGGCCCCACCACAGCCAGGAGACGCCGCCATCATGACCGAATCCGACATTCTCGCCACCTTCACTGAAACCAAAGCCCTGCTGCACGGCCACTTCCTGCTGCGCAGCGGCCTCCACAGCGACCGCTATTTCCAGGCCGCGCAGGTCTTGCAGCACACCCGCATCGCCGCCCGGCTGTGCGCCGAACTGGCGGCCGGATTCCAGGGCCAGGGCATTGAGCTGGTGATCTCCCCCGCCCTGGGCGGCCTGGTGGTCGGCCAGGAAGTCGGACGGGCGCTGGACGTGCGCGCCATTTTTGCCGAAAAGGACGACCAGTCCAACCTGGTGCTGCGCCGCGGCTTCACCATCCGTCCCGGAGAGAAGCTGCTGGTGGTCGAGGACGTGATCACCAAGGGCGGCCGGGTGCAGCAGACCATCGACCTGGTCCGGGCGGCCGGCGGCGTGGTGGCCGGCGTGGCCGTCATGGTGGACCGCAGCGGTGGCGCCAAGCTGTTCGACGTGCCGGTGCGCAGCCTGGTCCGCCTCGACCTCCCGACCTGGAAACCCGAAGACTGCCCGCTCTGCCGCGCCGGCAAGCCCGTCGAAAAGCCGGGCTCCAAGTAAGTCCCCTGTGATGCGTAATCCGTGACTCGTGATGCATGGTTTCAGCTTTCTGCTTTCCCAATTTCTGCTTTTATTGAGTCGGGTTTTAGGAAACGCCACCCCATGCAATCCCCCCGCCTTCCGGCCAAACTGCCCGGCCGCCACCCGCTCCGTGCCGCCCAGTGGATCTGGCCGGAAGCGTACATGTACCTGTACAACCATTACGCCCAGTTCCGGCGCGATTTCGAACTGGCCAAGGTCCCCGCCAAGGCCCCGTTCTACATCACGGCGGACAAGGCCTACCGGCTGTATGTCAACGGGCAGTATGTCTGCCGCGGCCCCGCCCGCGGCTACCTGGATCACTGGCCCTTCGACGAGGTGGACCTGAAACCGTACCTGACGGCCGGGCACAACTGGATCGCCGTGGAGGGCTACACCCCCGGCATCAGCACCTTCCAATACTTGCACCTGACCAAGGCCGGCCTGCTGTGCGCCGCGCGCTGGGGCCGGTTCGAGCTGGTGTCCGAGCCCCAAAACTGGATAATGCGGCGGTCGCCCGCCCAGGCGGTCCACACCGCCCGGCTGTCCGTGCAGATGGATTTCCAGGAGCACATGGCGGCACGGTTCGACGACCGCTCCTGGATCACCAGCCCGCAGCCGCCGGCCGGCTGGCAGGCGGCGATTTTTGACCCCCAGCACGGCCACAACCTGATGAGCACGCCGTTTGGACAGCCGCCCTACGACAGCGTCGAACCGCGCGGCATCCCGCTGCTGCGCGAGGAGGTGCGCCACCCGGTGGCGGTCACCGCCCACGGCGAGGGCGCCTGCGGCGAGGGGTACCAGACGTGGCAGAATGTCTCCTGGGGCTGGGTCCGCGAAGGCCGGCAGGTGACGGCGTGGGGCGACGGCCGCGAGGTGGCCGCCACCGTCCGCGACAACGCCCTGGAGCTGATGGTGGCCCCCACCGGCCCCGGCCGCTGGCGCGCCATCACCCTGGACCTGGGCGAGTATGCGGTGGCCACCCTGCGGGTCGAGGCCGCGGGCGCCGCGGGCGGCGAAATCCTGGATTTCCAGACCTACCAGTGCCTGCGCGACGGCAAGCCGGCGTTCGTCGAACCGGGCGGCGGCTGCCTGGCCGCCATGGCCAACCGGCTGCGGCTGGCGCCGGGCGCCACCCGGCACGAATTCTTCCACCTCCTGGGCGGCCGGCATGTGACCCTGATCGCCCGTGACCTCTTGCAACCGCTCACCGTGCGCCTGCAATACCGCACCGCCGGCTATCCGTTCGCCATGCGCGGCCGTTTCACCTGCTCGGACGACACGCTCACCGGCATCCACGCCATCTGCCGGCGCACCCAGCAGCTCTGCTCGCTCGACGCCTATGTGGACACGCCGTGGCGGGAACAGGCCCAGTGGTGGGGTGACGCCCGCGTCCAGGCCCGGAACACCTTTTATCTGGACGGCGACGCCCGCCTGCTCGCCCGCGGCATCCGGTCCGTGGCCGGCCAGCGCGGCCCGCACGGCCTCACCTACGGCCACGCCCCGACCTCCTCCGGCTGGTGCATCCTGCCCGACTTCTCGCTGACCTGGATCCTCACCGTGTGGGACCACTACTGGCAGACCGGCAGCCTGGCCGTGTTCAAGGAGCAGTGGCCGCGCATCCGCGACGTGCTCGGCTACTTCCAAACCCGCGAGGCACGCGCCGCCAACGGCCTGCTGCGCCATGACGGGCGCCTGTGGCTGTTCGAAGATTGGTCCACCCTGTACAAGGGCGAAGTGCCGACCTTCCTCAACCTGTGGTACCTGCTGACGCTGCGGCAGCTGGCCATCCTCCTGGCGGCCGCCGGCAAACCCGCCGCCGCCGACCGCCTCCGCCAGCAGGCCGCCACCCAGGAACGGCAGTGCATGGAGCTGCTGTTCAGCGCCGCCGACCAGGCGTTCATCGCCGGGCTCGACGCCAGCGGCGCGCCCGCCGCCGACGCCCCGTCCGTCCACGACCAGGCCCTGGCGCTCATGCTCGACCTGGCCCCCGCCGCCCATCCGGCCATGATCCGGAACCACTTGCTGCCGTACCTGGCGGGCGACCCGGTGCCGGGCGCCAAACCGTCGGCGTTCTGGGCCGCTTATGTCCTCGATGAAATGGGCCGGCGCGGTTACGCCGCCGCCTGCGCCGCATTCATCCGCCGCCACTGGGCGCCCATGCTCGCCACCGGCACCACCTGGGAGGATTTCCGCTGGCAGGAAGACTCCGGCAGCTCCTGCTGCCACGCCTGGACGGCACACCCGAGCTGGCTGTTCGTCAACCAGCTGGCCGGGCTCCGGCAGACGGCGGCCGGCTGGACCGCCATCACGGTGGCCCCGCAGGCCATTCCCGGCCTGGACCACGCCGAAGCCCTGGTGCCCTCACCCCAAGGCGACATCGCCATCGCCTGGCAGCGGGACGGTACCCAGGTCCGCGGCACCCTGACCCTGCCCCCCGGCGTCACCGCCACCCTGGAACTGCCCGGCCACCAAACCATCCTCGACCAGCCCGGCACCCACCCGTTCGAGTTCGCCCCGTAAGCCGCGGCGGCCGGACAGTTGGGAACCCCCTTTTGAGGAAAGGCGGTTCCCAAACCTTCCGCCAAACCTTGTTGTATCTTTGCGGAGTCCGCAGGCAGGCCCCGCTCGCTCATGGCATAGCCACCTGCGCAAAGCCTGCCTGCGGACTCCGCAAAAGCAACAAAAGTTTTGGGAAGGGGCTTGGGGAGCACCCTTTTCCAAAAGGGTGGCCCCAACCTGTTTGCGGCAGGGGCGGCGGCGGTTACATTCACCGCCAGGAGGCGTGACGATGCCGCCATTCATCAAGGCGTTGCTGGTCAGCGGGTGTTTGGGGGCGTTCATCGGGCTGGTGCGCCAGTGGAACGAACAGCGCGCCGGCCGGGAGGACGCCGAGTTTGCCGGGGTGCGGACCTTTGCCTTTCTCGGCCTGCTGGGCTGCCTGGCCGCCTACGGCATGTGCCAGTGGACGCTGTGGGTGATGCCGGTGACAGTGGGGGCGGTGGGGCTGTTCTTCGCCGCCGGCCTGGTGTCGCCCGCCCCCACGACGCCCGTGCGGATGGGGTACGCGGCCTTCATGGCGGCGCTGCTGACCCTGTTCATCGGGGCGCTGGTGTACAGCGGGGAACAGCAGGCCGCCGTGCTGCTCGCGGTGGGAACCGCGGTGGTGATCGCCCTCAAGACGACCATCCACTCCTGGACCACCCGGCTGACCACGGAGGACATCCGCAGCACCCTGCAGTTCGCCGCCGTGACCGGCGTCATCCTGCCGCTGGTGCCGGACCATGACTACGGTCCCTATCTGGCCTTGAATCCGCACAGCATCTGGATGATGGTGGTGCTGATCAGCGGCCTGGGCTTTGCCGGCTACGTGCTGATGCGGCTGCTGGGCGCCAACGCCGGCATCCTGGTGACCGGCGTGGTGGGCGGCCTGGCCTCCAGCACGGCCACCACCCTGGCCATGAGCCGCCAAAGCCACGACACCCCGCTGCTGTCGTCCGGGTTCGCCCTGGCGGTGGTCATGGCCTGCACGGTCATGCTGGCGCGAGTGGCGGTGATGGTGCTGGCCGTCAGCCACGAATTCGGCCTGGTCCTGCTGGGGGCGCTGGCCATCATGGCGGCGCCGGGGTTGCTGTTTGGACTGTGGTTCTGGCTGGCCGGCCGCACCAGCGGCGGGCAGCGCGTCGCCACGCCGAAAGTGTCCAATCCCCTGAGCCTGAGCCTGGCCATCAAGTTCGCCCTGCTTTACGGCCTGGTCAACCTGCTGGTCAAGGCCGCCTCGGCCTGGGGCGCCAACGAAGGGCTGCTGGTGGTCAGCGCCCTGTCCGGCATGACCGACATGGATGCCATTGCCCTGTCGGTGGCCAACAACGTCAAAAACGGCACGCTCTCTTCCACCCAAGGGGTCCAGGCCATCTTGGTCGGCGCCATCAGCAACACCCTGGTCAAGGGCGGCATGGCGGTGGCCCTCGGCTCCCCCCGCTTCCGCCGCGCCATCGCCCTGGCCCTCGGCCTCACCGCCGCCGCCGCCGCCCTCGCCGCCGTTTTGGCCCGGTAAGCCCCTTAATTTTTTATCGTTATCCCGTTGAATCCGATGTGGAGTGCGGTGCCTCGGCGCCGCACTCCAAAATTAAACCATTCACCCTAACGCAGTATAACTGTTTTTTGGGGGGGAGGTTTCGTCCCGGAGGGACTGAAAGACAATAGGCAGGGGCTTCAGCCCCTGTTTTATGGCACACAAAATATGGCGTGCCGTTAGGTACGCCGCGATTCGCCGCGTACCTGACGGCACGCGAAATGGGGGGCGGGCAAAACAGGGGCTGAAGCCCCTGCCTATTCCCGCCCCGTCCCGCTGGGACGGGAAAACCGCACTTGTTCTGCCAAACTCCAGGCGCGGGCAGGAATGCCCGCGACAAGTTTCCAGCAGGCAGGATGCCTACCCCACGTTCTTGGCGGCCATCATGAATAATCCAAGCAAATTTAATGCTGCCGGGTAGCAGGCGGACCGGAAAGCCAGGCACTTTTACTCCCGCCAGGGCTGGCCGCGCTCATAGGCGGCCAGCCGTTCTGCCAACTTCTTGTCCGGGTTGATGCCGGCATCCCTTGCCAGCCGGATCGCCTCGCGCATCGCCGCTACCGCCTCGGGAAAGCGGCCGCCTTCGGCCAGGGCGGCGCCCAAAGTGTTCCAGGCGGACGGGCTGGCGCGCCCCTCGGGCGACTCGCAGACCGTCCGGGCCAGCCGCACCGCCGCCGCACCGTCGCGCCGGGCCGGATCGGGATCGGTGGCCAGCCACCAGGCCAGGATCAGGGCCGGTTCCGCCACCTCCGGACGCAGGCGCACCGCCGCCTTCAGGGCCTGCACCGCCTCCTGGCGGCGGCCCGTCCGGTACAACTCCATCCCGAGCAGCTGCTGCGCCTTGGCGTCCTCGGGCGTCATCAACAGCACGCGCCGGCATTCGCGGACCGCTTCCGCGTGGCGGCCCTGCCGCGACAGGCTGACGGCCAGGGCGTAGAAATGGCCGGGGAATTGCGGCGCGATGGCCGCGGCTGCGGCGAGGTGCGGTTCGGCGTCTGCCGGCCGGTCCGCCTCCACCAGGGAAATGCCCAGGGCATAGCGGGCCATGTAATTGCCCGGCCAGGCGTCCACGGCCGAGGCAAACAGGGCAACGGAATCCCGCCAAAACCCGGCCTGCACCCAGGTCATGGCCGCCAGCACGACGGTCGCCGTCGCCACCGCCGCGCCGCCCCACAACCGGGCCCGCACCGGTTCCGCCCAGCGGGCCAGCAGCGCCCGCCCGCTCCACACCCCGAGCAGCAGCAGGCCGATCTGCGGCAGGTAACTGTAGCGGTCCGCCTGGGCTTGGGCGCCGATCGGGATGATGCCGC
>Ga0265297_10008644_pt1 | contig 13495 bp, 15 predicted proteins | sample Munlanlwell13791_FD_192502 | JGI IMG/M metagenome (GOLD analysis project Ga0265297, IMG submission 192502) | Leachate microbial communities from a municipal landfill in Southern Ontario, Canada - Leachate well 137-91 | ecosystem: Engineered > Solid waste > Landfill > Unclassified | place... | reverse complement strand
TATCCAGAGGGTTTGGCTTTGAAGAAAAGCTTATCTATGCTTCTAAAATGGCGGCCAAGGTGGACAGTTCTTTGATACAGGATATTGGCAGCCCGTTTCAGCTCTACCAGCATAACTTTATCTTTTCAAAGTCGGGAAACTGGGCAGTGATACAGCAGGGAATGTCCATTGAAGCCCAAAAAGCCAGAAGATATCACTGGCTGTCTGGCAATATAAGTGATTTGACAGAAGAGCCTCATTCCGGAGTTGCCTGCGACATGAAAGCAAGTCCTTTGAATCTGACAGCCAAAGAAAGCTCAAAAAACAGGGACGTATCAAAGGATTTAAGCCAGAGCCCGAAAACCCTTTTAAAGGATATGAGGGCAATATCTGAGAAATACAATAATCTGATAAAGCAGAGGCGGCTGCCCGGTTTTGCCGAAATGGAGCTGAGCAACGTTGAATTCCACTGGCATCCGGTTGCTTCGGAAAAGTTCAATCTGAAAAGGCTGGAGAAAACAATCTTTTCAGTCAAGGACCAAAAGCCAAAAAACTTTGAGAGCCTTCTTTCCTTGGAAGGGGTTGGGCCGAAAACAATCAGGGCCTTGTCTTTGGTGGCGGAGATAATCTACGGGGCCAAGCCTTCTTACCAGGACCCTGCTCGCTATTCTTTTGCCCATGGAGGCAAAGACGGAACTCCTTATCCTGTTGACAGGGATACTTACGATAAACTGTTGAAAGTAATGCAGAAAGGAATAACCAAAAGCGCGGTATCTTTGAGGGAAAAACAAGAAGCCCAGGGAAGGTTGAACAAGAAAATGCTATGAAAAAGTATTCTTCCAGAAAATGCAATAAAGGAAAGACCGCTTACCGCACTCCTCATCGTTTTCATTTTCAGCAGCATCAAAAGGTATCCAGAGCAAAGTCTAAATGCTCTTAACCATATAAGTGTCTTTCAGCTTGTAGCCCAGCTTTCGGTAATAGCCGCGCACGCCGATGCCTGCGATTACGGCAATTTTATCAAGCTTGAACTCTTTCTTTGCTATCTTTTCCGCCTCCTTCATCAGTTTTTTGCCCAATCCTTTATGCTGGGCCGAGCCAGAGGTCTGTTTGCGGATGATCCGGGCCATCTGGCCGTAAGTGTGTATTTCCCGGACAACTGCGCTTTTTTCTAAGACAGGCAGTCCTGAATAATCATTATTGATTCTTAGGCGCAAGAGAGCGTGCAGTTTTGTCCTGTTTTTATTCTCAAAGCTTAAAAATATCTCTTTGCCGCCTGATGCCTGGTAATCCTGCCTTAACAAAAAGAGCTTTTCTTTTTCGTCATAGCTTTCCTTTACTTCCCTGCATCTTATGCATTTGCATTTTACTTCCTTCTGGACAACCTCTCTCAAGTTGGAAGTTTTTACTCCTCCTGCCACGATGTCTGCCGAAGGAATGTCCCTTATAACTCTTTCTATCCTTACGTAATGGGGAATCTGCTTTTTCATCTCTATTAGAAGCTTTATCAGTTTTTTCTCTGAATAGGGTCTGAACCTCTTTTTTTTATACCAGCCATAGAGAAGAGATTCTTTGACTAATCCTAAGGGATATATTTTCAAAAGGTCAGGCTGAAAATCTGGGTTGGAAAACAATTCTTTGAACATTTCAATATCTTTCTTAAAGGAAGAGCCAGCCAGATTGGGCATTATCTGGTAAGAAACTTTAAACCCGGCGTTTTTCAAAAGCCTTGTCGCATCTATGGTTTCTTTGACCGTATGGCCTCTCCTGTTCAGGCTTAATACATCTTCATAAATGCTCTGGACTCCGATTTCCACTCTGGTGACTCCCAGTTCTCTCAGCCACTTGATTTCTTTCGGATTGATATAGTCAGGCCTTGTTTCTACTGTGAGCCCGATAATCCTGTGTTTTGCCCTTTCGTTTATTCTCTGGGCGCTTTCCAGGGTCTTTGACTTCCTGTTGTTTCCTGCTTCAAAGCATCTTTTGACAAAGTTTTTCTGGTACTGTTTCGGATAATAGCTCCATGTTCCTCCAATGACTCTCAGCTCTATTTTATCAGTAGGATGCCCTGTCATTTCCAGGCTTTCTATTCTTGTTTTGAACTGCAGGTAAGGGTCAAACCTTGCAAGTATTGCTCTTTGGACAGCAGGTTCTTTTTTAAGGTAGCTTTTCGGCACTCCTTTCTGGGTGGGACAGAATATGCATTTGCCGGGACATTTATATGGTTTGGTCAGAACAGAAACGTTGACAATGCCTGAGAGCGACCTTATTCTTCTTTTTCTGAGAAGATACTCCAGTTTTTTATTCTCTTTTATCCTTTTATTTCCGAGCAATTTGTGGTATGCTTTTAAGAGATTGATATTGGAGGGGGTGGGTATTTCGTATCTCTTTGAAATCAGTCTTTTGGCGGACTCAAAATCAGGCAAAGTTTCTATTTTGCTTTTTGCCAAATCTATCACAGCCGATTCAAATTTATTCTGCATATGGATAAAGAATACGCTCAATATTTGTTGAATAAGACCAGGGATGATTATAACTTGATTTCCGATGATTTTTCAAGGACCAGGGAAAAACCCTGGGGAGAAATCAAGTTTCTGTTTGATGATTATCTTTCTGCCGGAGAGAAGGTTCTGGACTTGGGATGCGGCAATGGAAGATTCTACGGCTTCTTCAAAGACAAGGACGTGCAGTATTTTGGCCTGGATAATTCTGAAAAGCTGATTGAAATCGCCAAAAAGAAATATCCCAAAGCGGATTTCAGAGCAGGAGACGCCTTGAACATTGTTTTTCCCGCAGGTTATTTTGACAAGATATATTCAATAGCCGTTCTGCATCATATTCCTTCAAAAGAGCTGCGCCTGAACTTCCTGAAAGAAGCCTTCAATGCTTTAAAACCGAACGGGAAGATTATTATTACTGTCTGGAAATTCCACGATAAGAAAGAAACCCTCTTATTATTAAAATACACTATTTTAAAGATAATTGGAAAGAATAAAATGGACTTTAAAGATATTCTGGAGCCTTGGGCAAACAAGACAGAGAGGTATTACCATTGGTTTTCCGAGAGAGAGTTGGCAGGTCTTGCAAGAGAGGCCGGCCTTGAAATAGAAAGCTCCGGTGTTATAAAGAATGAAAGAGGAAACAGGCAGAACATTTACTTAATTGCTAAAAAGCCCTTGTAGTTTAACGGATAGAACTCCTCCCTCCGGAGGAGGAAATGGCTGTTCGAATCAGCCCAGGGGCACAAGCTGGAGGCGTGCGAGAGTGGTTGAATCGGGCGGTTTCGAAAACCGCTATACCGAAAGGTATCGAAGGTTCGAATCCTTCCGCCTCCGCCAGAAAGGATTTCGCAAGTTCAAAGAGGTCGTCTCGCTTCGCTCGGCGGCTAATTTGTATGGGATTTTTGGCGAAAAAGAAATGCTTTTATCAATAAGGGCAAAAGAAATTTTTTAATCCTATGGGAAGCAATATAAAAATTAATGACACTTTGCAACTCACGAAAGAGCAAGGTTTTCCGTCTGAACTTAATCTTGAAAATCATTTGAAAAATCCTTATAAATCTAAAGATTTTACCGACAAAATTTTTGAGTTTAGAGATAAGCCGGAAATAAGAACTTACCAGGCGCCGCCAGTAAGAAACTTTTTGGTGGAAAACAAAGATGGAAAGTGGATATATTGGGGCTTGGTTCACATTCTTGAAATCACTCACGATTACGTCAAAAAAACTACTGGCGGCAAATTTCAGCTTATTTACATTTATTCTCCGGATGAAATGAAACAAGCGCACGAATTGATAGACAGGAATGGAGATACACGATTTTTCAAATGATATGAATTTCAATGAAGAAAATTTCAAATCAAAAGCGGAAAGGGAAATTTTACGATGTCGTCCTGGCGACTGGAACCATGCTTGTCGAGTAGTTGGGTGGGTTAAAGAGCTTGGAAAAGATAGGAAGGATTTGCCGTTTCTCATTAGTGCCGCATATATCCACGATATTGGTTGGAGAGATGTTTTACCAAGTGAAAAGAAAATCACCTTTGATGAGCTTTTAAAATTTGAGAAGCAGGCAAACGACAATTCCGAAAAATTTACTTCCGCTTTTCTGGAGAGTTTAGAATATTCGCCGGACGACATTGAAATAGTCAATCGTCTTATTCGTGCGGCTGATGAACACGCTTCCAATACAGATGATGAAGCCGTTATCGTTGACGCTGATAATTTGAGCAAATTAACGATTGATCATTTAAAAGAGAAATACCAACCGTCAGAATGGTTGAGAATGCACGGAATGTTTAGTGAGATGTTTCCAAAAAGAATAAAAACTGAAATTGGTAAATCTCGCTTTCCTTCGCTTTTAAATGATTTGAAAATTTCCATAGAAAAAGAATTTGCCGCCAAAGAAAATTGAAATTGTGGAAGGTACCCCAAAATTCAGACACTTTCTCTACAAGTTTGAATAATATATAATGGGGTAAAATAATATGGCAACGAATAAAAGAGGATATAGAGTATCAAAGGAAGTAAAAGAGCAGATACTCAAAAGAATTAAAGAAGAAGGGGTAACTGTAACCCAAGCCAGCCAGGACCATGGGATATCCGAGGCTTCCATCTACAAATGGCTGACCAAAGGAGTGTCTGCCAATCCCTCCTGGGCCGAGTTCTCCAGATTGAAGAAAGAAAACAAAGGATTATTAGAGTTAGTAGGATCTCTAACTGTAAAACTGTCCCAAGCCCAAAAAAACAGTTGAAAGAGGATTGTTCTTTGAACAAAACAGCCTTCGGCAAGACAATGACAATGTCCCGATCCATGCTCTACTATCATCACAAGATGCCAGACAAGGATTGGCAGCTAAAACAACAGATAGAGCTGGTATTGAGAGACAAGAAGAGCTACGGGCACAAGAGAATCGCTGACCACCTTGATATCAACAGGAAAAGAGTCTTGAGGGTTATGAAACTCTTTGGCATAAAACCCTATCGCAGGCGAGGCAGGAAATGGAAGAAACCAGGCAAGGATTACTCAAAAGAATATCCGAACCTTTTACTGACAGAATCTCCATGCTATCCTAACCATATCTGGGCATCAGACTTCACCTACATACCTTACAAGAAAAGAACCTTGTATCTGGCCACGATAATAGACCTGTTTACCAGAGAAGTAGTCGGATTTTCCATCCTGCTCTGCCATTCCAATTCTCTTGTAATGAATGCCCTGTTGTCAGCCGTCAGCAAGTATCCGGCTCCTGCCATACTGCATTCAGACCAGGAGTCATTCTACTCACAATTCAAAGTAGATTTAGGAGATCCCAACAGATTCAACCATTTGGGAGAACTTGTTTGGGCGATATACAAGACTATCCACGACTACAATAATGACAGGATTCATACGAAACTGAAAATGCCTCCGGCGAAGTTCGCTCAGAGGCATCAGGAAAGGTCGGAAATACTGGTAGAATGAGTGTCCGAAAAAATGGGTACCTTCCACTTGTTAAAATTAACAAACAGATAAGATACATGCTTTTACCTAAAAAAGAGTTTAATAGATTAGTGGTATTGGTCGGGGATAAAAACTACTACCAGCTTTTTTCGTGGTTTGTTAAGATTTTAAGAAAAACGCGTTTGCCTTATTTGAAATATAATGGATTTTGGATGAGTGTGATGCAAATAAATATGATTAAAGCTCTATTTAAATTTCAAAGCGAACTAAAAAAATTAAAGATAGAGGCCGTTAATACGGAGGCAGAGAAAAAAATAAAAGAAAATAAACTACTTATTTATAGGGAGTGGATTCGTATACTTCAAACAATCGCAGACGGTATTGCGTGGAGAAATTTAAAATTTAACAGACCAGTGATTCGTTTGTGTTCAGAAAATAAATCTCCAGGATATCTTAGCGAAGAGGATCTAGTCGGATTTTTAAAATATCTATCTATGATGACTGGTTTTGTTATAGCAAACGATCTGACAAGATGTTTAAGAATTTCCGACTTAACACAAATATTACCCAACGGGAAAACTTTTCTTTATGAAATTAAAAAATCTGGAGATAAGTTGTACGATGTAAACTATATTTTGGGGCATATGCGAAAGCAGAAAAAACTTGACGATCCGCAAAAAATTAGGCAGTTGGTAGTACAACTTGCAATAGCAGATAATAATATTACAGTGCCCGTTTATAAAAATGGAGTGATTCGAGAGGAATTAAAAGCTGAGATATTAGATTTAGATTTTCCTATTCAAACACATTTATCCACAATAAAAAAAATCATTAGAAAAGCTGATAAAAAAGGATATGCTCAAACCGAATTGGAACCTGGTTATTTTGTTGAGATGTCAGCTTATGATAAAATAGCCAAACGAGAAATTGACTCAGATAAATACATTCAATATAAGGAAATACAGTTTGAAAAATATGCTCCGGAATGGCTAAAAAATAAAAAAAGTAAAACAGTAAGCATTTCTAATTATGAGTCTTTTTTCCAAGAAGGAGGTCATTATCCTCGAAATTTTTTACCTTATTCTGTTTTTCCGTTTTCTGCAAAGAATTGCGTTCGTTTAATGATGGGCTGTCTGCATTTAAGAATATATCTTAATCTAGACATATTTGAGAAAAAAATTAAAAAGGCGGGATGGATTGTAAAGAAAGAGGAAAGAAATTTAAGATTTTTTAAAGAACAAGAAAAATTACACAAGAAGGAATATCAAGAGAAAGGAGGCATGTATAAATATAAAGTAGATGAAACTTTTTATAGAGTTTCGCGAAGTGATAAAAATGGTACTTACGAAACCTCTATCTTAACTACCCAAATATTAATTATGCTCACTTCTTTTTACAAGACAGATTTTCTTATTGAGGAAATCAACCATCTTTACCTTGAGGCGAAAAGGACTAAGTCTAAGAAGCGCATTATAACGATTAACTGCCTAGGAGAAAAAAGGGTTTTAATCTAATAATGATTAACTTGACTTAAAAAGACATTGGCTTGTCTTAAAATAAGGGAATTGAGACACATCTTTTCGTGTCTCATTTGTCTCATTTTACGCATAAAATTAAAAAACCTTAGATAAAATGAGACAGAGGCAAAATCTTCCAATTTTGGTTGAATTTGGTATAATAAAACCGACCGAGACACCTCGTTTTAGAAACAGCCAAAATTCCCGAATTTGTTCCTGAATTTTCAGTTCTAGACCGAGTCAGCCCGCATCTGCAACTTTTTATCAGCATGACCCGAGTAGTTTAAATTTTATAATTCTGCATCTTAACTTTTTATCGTCAAGATATATGTTTAAGAAAAATACAAAAGAAGATTTAAATCGTTGGGCCAAAAGTGCAAACAGAAAATATGGGCATGGCAGAGAATTTTGGCTTGATTTAATATCAAAACAAAAAAGCAGGTGTGCATTAACTAAAGCACGGTTATTTTTTGACTTGGCAAGCGGCACTCCTCAAGCGGGAGGCCCTGGCTGTCATCCGTTGTATGCCTCTGTTGACCATATTCATCCAGGGAGTGGCGACAAGTTTCAAATTCTTTGTTACGACATTAATGACTTAAAAGGACATTTACCTTCAATGCTTTTTAATGCTTTGAAGAAAACAAAAGAGTGGAAAAAATTTACTACTTTATGGAAAAAAATAGCCGAAAAATCCCCGCGAGACATACAGAAGTTTAAAAGTTTAATTGAAGAGGGTGCTCTTAAATAGATGGATTCAAAATACAAAAGTTATTAAAAAATATTCAAAAGACACAAGAGCTTAAAAGGTCCACATCAAATTAATTATTAAATAAAATCAAAATCATGAATAACAATAAAGAAGAATGCTGTCCTTTATTTAACCCGGATAAATGGAATGAGAAAACATTTAATTGGGAAAATAAGCAGTTTATTAGGGAAACTGTTCCTACGTTTTTCCATATTCCGTTTCCTCCCATGATAGGAAGCAAAATAACCAAGATGTGGAAGCTGGCTGAGGATTCAGGTAAGACGCTTGCCAGCAAGGAAGACACTTTGGTGTTGTTTGCCGACCCAAGCCCTTTTAAGTCAGAGATATATATATCTGTAACAGGCGAGGTTCCCGGAGCTGAAAATGTTAAGATATCAGGAATATTCGTCAGCAAGGTTTTTGACGGTCCGTATAATGCCGTGCCTAAGTTTATAAAACAGATGAACGAATACTTGGGGGCCAGGAATAAAAAGGCTAAGAAATATTACGTTCATTATGCTTACTGCCCCGGATGCGCTAAGAAATACGGGCATAACCATATGATTCTTTTCGCAGAGATTTAGAAGTCCGGAATAGTCTTTGGTTCGGCTGTTCCGAGCTGTTTTTGTTTGGGCTTTGGCTCTCTTTCTTTTCCACATATTATTTTTATTCTGCAGCTATGCTATAATTATAGAATAACTTTGATATCTATGGCTGTTAAGTTACCCAGTTTTGATTTTGGTAAAATTAAGGACATTTTCAGTTTCCGCTCCAGGAGCTTTTTGGGAATTGATGTCGGAACTTCAGCGATAAGGCTGGTTGAGCTTTCCAGGAGGAAGAGTGTTTTCAGTTTAACCAATTACGGAGAAGTACATAGTTCGGCCCTTTTGAAGAACAAGCCCTTCAGGATTTTCTATAAAAACAGCGTTGCCCTTTCTAATAAGGAAGTTGCCCAGGCAATCAGCTCCATTGTGGAAGAAGCGGGCATACAGACAAAAGAGGTCAGTTTTTCCGTGCCTGATTTTGCCAGCTTCTTCACCAGTTTTGAAATACCGGCAATGGACGAAGACGAGATTCCCCAGGCCATCCAGTACGAAGTAAGGCCTTATGTGCCTCTTCCTGTTGACGAGGTCACTTTGGACTGGGTTGTGATTGCAGGACAGCCTTCTTCAACGCCTCTAAAGGTTTTGGTGGTTGCCGTTCCCAATGATGTTGTCGCCCAGTACCAGGAAATAGCCCAGATGGCCGGATTGGAGCTGAAGACGCTGGAGTCTGAAGTGTTTGCCTTGGCAAGGGCTGCCAACAAATATATTGAGAAGAAAGACGACGCCAAAAAAGTCATAGGACTGCTGGACCTGGGCGCCAGAAGCACCACTTGCAGCATTATTGAAAAAGGAGTGCTTAAATCCAGCCATAGTTTTCATGTCGGAGGAAACGAGCTTACCGAGATTGTGGCAAAATCACTTAATATAGATTATAATAGAAGTGAGGAGCTGAAGCTTGAGATAGGATTGATTCCCCAGGGCAAGAAAGACTTGAGAAGCGTGCTGGCTCCTTTGATAGATTCCATATTGGGCGAGGCGAAAGAAGTGTTCAGAGTTTTCTTCATGGAAGAAGGCAGGGAGGTGGAGAAAGTGATATTGTCCGGAGGCGTTTCAATGACTCCCGGATTTAAAGAATACTGCGCAGCAAGCTTTAAAAAACCTGTAGTTGCTTTAAGCCCGTTCTTAAATATTAATCATCCAAAAGTCCTTGAAAAAAATTTACAGAAAATGAATCCCTTTTACGCCATAGCCGTAGGCCTGGCATTAAAAGGTTTAGAAAAATAAAAATATGGCTATCGAATTAACACCGAGAAGAAAATCAAGAACTCCTTTAATAACTGCTGTTTTAGGCATAGTTGCAGTTTTCTTGATTCTGGCATTTATAGGGAGTTATCTTTATTTCTATATCGTTAACAAGAGCCTGGTTGAAAAAATCCAGGACTCAAGGGACTCGTCCATAGAATTGGATACCGCAATAACCAATAACGAGGCGGCTATTATGGTTTCGCAAAGGAGGATAGATGATTTCAGCTCTCTTTTCCAGGAGCACAGGGATTTGAGCAATGTTTTTAAATTCATCGACGAGAATACCATTCCATCCGTTTGGTTTTACGGCTTTGAGCTTGACAAGAGCAATAAGAACAGAGTCATTATCAGCGGCAAAACAAGCAGCTTTTTTGTCATAGAGCAGCAGATTTCCGTTTTTAAAAAACATGAACTGGTCAAGCGGGCAGAGCTCAGCGATATCAATATAGATGAGAAAGGCGGGTTTATAGACTATTCAATAACCGTTACTTTTAATCCCCAAATATTCGCTTATGTTCCGCCTGTAGTCGAACAGCCGGAGGAAGAACTTGTTCCGGAAGAATAAAAATATGTTTAACGTAGATTTGTCAAAAGTCAGCCCCACAGATTTAAAAAAGTATTCCAGCCTTATAATCATTTTTGTAATCTTGGTTTTTGCCGTGGGAGGCTATTTTCTGTGGGTGCCCAAATATAACGAATTTAAAACCAATAATGCCCTGCTTAACGCAGCAGCCGAGGTTGTAAAAGAAAAAAAGAACTATCTTTTTGAACTGGAGGCTCATTTGAACAACCTTGAAGAATACGGAGAGGCAATGTCTAAAATTGATTCAGCCTTGCCTTTGGAATCATCGGCGGACGCCATGTTCAGCTATGCGCAGAAGATAGCTTCGGAAAAGGGATTGATTATAACAAAGGCGGACCTTTCGGAAGGTTCGGCGACAACAGCCAGCGTTCCGGATGAGCAGGGAGTGGCTATACAGAAACTGGGCATTTCAATAACCCTGGTCGGCAAATATTCTTCTTTTAAGGATTTTGTTTCCTCGGTATACAGGAACAGCCGTCTTATAGAGATAGCGTCTCTAAGCTTTGAACACGAAGAAAAGGAGGAAAGTTTGGATGTCTTTGAATTTGATATCAATTTGGAAACAAATTATTATAAAAAATTAGACAGTCCTGCAATTAAACAATATTAATATGGCAGTTGATTTTGTAGAAAAAAAGAAAAAGCAGAAATATTTGTTGTTTTTCGGCCTTGGACTTGTGGCAGTCACCGCTGTTATTTTGTATTTCGGATATTTTAATGCCGGAGATGAGCTGTCGGTTCCCGATACGACCATTATCGCCAAGAAAAACATAAAGATAAAATATGAAGTTTTGGAAAACCCTTTGATAAAAGACCTTCTTCCTTTTGAAAGCGCTCCTCTTTACGAAGGCGATTTGGGCAGAGAAAATCCCTTCGTGAAATAAAAATACAGATTATGACGCTGATACAACTATTATTAAAAAAGGGTTCAATAAACAAAGAACAGGCAGCTTCTTTGGAATACGAGGTTAAAACCTCCAAGAAGAGAGAGGAGGAGGTCATTTTAAGCAAAAAAAACATTTCAGAAGATTCGTTGTTCGGATTGAAAAGCGAGATGTTGAGAGTTCCTTTTAAAATAGTTTCTCCGGAAGATATTAAATTGAAAACGATGGAAACGATTCCGGAAGAGTCTGCAAAGTACTATAAGATGATACCGCTTGCCCAGGATGAGAATAATCTTGAAATAGGCATGGTTTATCCCGAGGACCTTAAGGCAAGAGAGGCATTGGAATTTCTTTCAAGGCAAAACAAGTTCAGCTACAGAGTTTTTTTGATAAGCCTGTCTAATTTTGACAGCTTGTTGAAAAAATACAAAAGCCTGAAGAAGGAAGTGGGCAGAGCGCTGGAAGAATTGAAGACGGAAATGGAGCAAAAGCCGGAAGCAAAGGCTGCCCAGGTTGAAAGAATGGCTGAAGAGGCTCCCATTTCCAAAGTAGTAGCCGTTATTGTCAGGCATGCTGTAGACGGCATGGCTTCCGATATCCATATTGAGCCCGGCAAAGAAAAATTGAGAGTGCGTTTCAGGCTGGACGGGGTATTGCATGCCAGCATATTTTTGCCTATGAGGATTTTGCCTGCTATTGTCGCCAGGATAAAGATACTTTCCAATTTGAAAATAGACGAAACCAGAGTCCCTCAGGACGGAAGATTTTCCACGAAGCTGGGCGATAAAAACGTTGATTTCAGAGTTTCCGTTCTGCCTACGACATTGGGCGAGAAAGTAGTGATGAGAATTCTTGATTCTTCCCAGAATAAGATTGATTTTGAATCGCTTGGCATAGATGGAAGAAATTTGGAGGCGTTAAAAAGAGGACTCGAAAAGTCTTATGGCATGATTCTTTCAACAGGACCGACAGGTTCGGGAAAATCAACAACTCTTTATTCCATCCTGAATATTTTTAACGATGGAACTGTTAATATTTCAACGCTGGAAGACCCTGTTGAATACCATATGGAAGGGATAAACCAGTCGCAGGTAAGGCCGGAAGTCAAGTTCACTTTTTCCAACGGACTAAGAGCTCTTTTGAGGCAAGACCCGGATATTATTATGGTTGGCGAAATCAGAGACGAGGAGACTGCTTCTTTGGCTATCCATGCCGCTTTGACAGGCCATATTGTGCTTTCTACGCTCCATACTTCAAACAGCTTGGGCGTTATTCCCAGATTGATAGACATGGGAATACAGAAGTTTCTTATTCCTCCTACTTTGAATCTGGCGATGGCTCAGCGTTTGGTGAGAAAGCTTTGCCAGCACTGCAAAAAAAAGGTTAAAGCGTCTCCGGAGATTAAAAACAAGATGCTGGAAGAGCTTAAAAAAATTCCTGCCCAGTCCCGCAAAGGCGTTGAAGCCGATAAAGGGGATTTCTATATCTATGAACCTCAAGGGTGCAAGCGTTGCAATAACCTGGGGTATTCGGGCAGAATAGGCATTTTTGAAGTTCTGGAAATGACAAAAAGCCTGCAGGAAATAGTTTTAACCGAAGCGTCGGAAGCAACCATTTCCAAAGAAGCGGAAAAACAGGGCATGTTGACAATGAAGCAGGACGGTATATTAAAAGTTTTAAAAGGCTTGACTTCTTTTGAAGAAGTATTAAGAGTTGCGGAAGAAAAATAAAGACGCGGATTTGTGCAGATTGTTATCTGTTATCTCCGCATAAACCAAGTGCATATGAAGACAATTTTATTGGTAGAGGACGACCCGTTTTTAATAGACATATATTCCACTAAGCTGAAAGAGGCCGGTTTTGTAGTGGAAGTCGCGCAAGACGGAGACGAGGCATTGAATAAAGTAAGGGAATTGATGCCTGATTTGGTTTTGCTGGATATTGTTCTGCCCGCCATGAACGGATGGGAGATATTGAGAGAGATTAAAAAAGATGACAAACTAAACGGTTTGAAAATTATAGTCCTCTCCAATCTCGGGGAGAAGGAAGACGTGGAAAAGGGAATGAAGAACGGCGCCGACAGGTATTTGGTAAAGGCGCACTATACGCCTACGGAGGTTATAAAAGAAATAAAAGATATATTAGGATAATATGAATTATTTACCCATTCTTGAAGACTTGTTGGAAACGGTTTTGGTGCAAAGAGCATCGGACCTTCATATTTCATCCGGGCATCCTCCGGTCATGAGAATCGGGAGGATGCTGGTTCCCTTGGTCAGGAGGGAGGTTTTTACCGCTGAAGACACCAAGGGCATTGCCTTTTCAATTTTAAACGAGAGCCAGCGGGACAGGTTTATGAGGGAAAAAGAAATGGACCTTTCTTATTCGTTTAGAGACCAGGCAAGGTTCAGGGTGAACATGTTTTTTCAGAGAGGCAATGTTTCTCTTGCTTTAAGATATATACCCAGCAAGATTTCCACCATTGAAGAGCTGAAT
>Ga0265297_10008643_pt1 | contig 13496 bp, 12 predicted proteins | sample Munlanlwell13791_FD_192502 | JGI IMG/M metagenome (GOLD analysis project Ga0265297, IMG submission 192502) | Leachate microbial communities from a municipal landfill in Southern Ontario, Canada - Leachate well 137-91 | ecosystem: Engineered > Solid waste > Landfill > Unclassified | place... | reverse complement strand
AAAATTTAAAAAGGATAGCGAGGCGGCCATTGAATTTTTAAAGAAAGAATTGGCGGCGATTCGTTCCAGTCGGCCCCATCCGGGTATTTTGGAGAATGTGCGGGTAGATTTTTATAACAGCATTTTGCCGTTAAAGCAGATGGCCAATATTCAGGTGAACTTACCCAATTCTTTGGTTGTCCAACCATGGGATAAAAGCGCTTTGGGCCCCTGTGAGAAGGCCATTCAAGCGGCCAATTTGGGCGTGACTGTGGCTAACGAAGGAACGCACTTGCGAGTGATTTTGCCGCCGCTTTCGCAGGAGCGTCGTGAGGAGATTATTGATTTGGTTCATCGTAAAGCTGAAGAGGTAAAAATCAATTTACGGCACATTCGCGATGAGGCCATCAAAGAGATTCAAAAACTTTTTGACGATAAAAAAATCGGTGAAGACGATAAGTTTCGACGCAAAGAAGAAATCCAAAAAATTATTGACGACTTCAATCGGGCCATTGGCGATTTAATTAAGGCCAAGGAGGAAGAGTTGAAGGCTTAGTCAAAATTTAGCATGGCTATCATTATTTTTATTTTCTGTTTGGGATTTTTGATTTTTATCCATGAGTTGGGCCATTTTTTAGCTGCCAAAAAATCCGGCATTAAAGTGGAAGAATTCGGTTTCGGCTATCCGCCGCGCCTTTGGGGTTTTAAGAAAAAGGGGACAATTTATTCCATTAATGCCTTGCCCTTTGGCGGTTTTGTTAAGATTTTAGGCGAAGACGGGAAAGGAAAAGACGATAAAAAAAGCTTTGCTTCGCGCAAACCGTTTGTCCGAGCCAAGATTCTGGTGGCAGGGATAGTGGTGAATTTGCTTTTTGGAATTTTACTTTTGAGCGTTGGTTATTTTGTCGGCTTGCCGGTAACAGTTGACGAAAACAATATTACCAAAGTCAAGAACATTAATTTATCAATTCTAAGCGTTAGTTCCGATTCGCCAGCCGATGAAGCGGGTCTTAAATCCGGGGATGTTGTTTTAAAAGTTAGGGCTGAAAGCGAAGAGGCCAGCCAAATGATTAGCGAAGATTTTCAAAGCTTTGTGAAAAACCATCAGGGTCAGGAATTAACACTTGTTTTGGCGCGGGGTAAAAATATTTTGGAGAAAGAATTAATTGGTCGTGCGAATCCGCCTGAGGGCGAAGGGGCGCTAGGCGTGATGATCGGCGAAGTGGGAACTTTGCGCTATTCCTTAGGGCAAAGCATTGTTCACGGCATCAAGGATGGTATTAGGATTTTTCTTAACATTTTTATTCTGCTTTTTTATGTTATTAAAAGCTTATTTACTCATGACCAGTTAGCCGGCTCCTTGGTGGGACCGGTGGGCATTGCGGCCTTGGGCGGCCAAACCGTGAAATTAGGTTTAGGCTATGCTTTGCAGTTTTTAGCCGGGCTTTCCGTTAATTTGGCGGCCATGAATTTAATTCCGTTTCCGGGTTTGGATGGTAGCCGCATCTTATTCGTGCTTATTGAAAAATTAAAAGGTAAGCCCGTTTCCCTGCGCACGGAGAACGCGGTTCATTCTTTGGGTTTTGCCGCTTTAATTTTATTGACCATTATTATTACGACCAAAGACATCGTCAGGTTATTTTAATCGTTTGAGGGTGAGATTTGAAAAAATGTTAATTAGGGTTTAAAATGAAAAAGCCCATATTTATGTTGCAATCAAAGCTTTTCGGTAAAACTCAGCGCGACGACCCGAAGGATGAAACATCCATCAATGCCCGATTGCTCATTCGGGCCGGTTTTATTGATAAGCTGACAGCCGGAGTTTATTCTTATCTGCCGTTAGGCTGGCGGGTTTTTAAAAAAATTGAACAGATTATCCGGGAAGAAATAGAAGCGATTAACGGTCAGGAAGTTTTTCTGCCGGTTCTGATGCCCAGAGAGTTGTGGGAGAAAACCGGTCGCTGGGAAGGTTTTGGCGAAGCCCTTTTCCGTTTAAAAGACCGAAGTGACCGAGAATTTGTTTTAGGGCCAACTCACGAAGAAATTATTGCGGAATTAGCGCGGAAAAACATTCAAACTTATAAAGATTTGCCGATGGCGATTTTTCAGATTCAGGATAAATTCCGTGATGAGCCCAGGGCTAAGGCGGGATTACTCCGGGGTAAGGAGTTCATGATGAAGGATTTGTATAGTTTTCATGCGGATGAACAGAGCTTGAATGTTTATTATGAAGAAGCTAAAAAAGCGTATCTGAAGATTTTTAACCGATGTGGTCTTAAAGCTTTTAGCGTTGAGGCTTCGGGCGGCACTTTTACCAATCAATATTCCCACGAGTTTATGGTAAAAACGCCGGCGGGCGAAGATGCGACCATTCTTTGCGAACTTTGCGGATTTGCTCGAAATAAGGATATCGCCGAAGTGGCTGCAAAAAAACCCTGTCCTAATTGCGGCGGCATCTTAAAGGAAGAGAAATCGGTGGAAGCGGGAAATATTTTTAAACTGGGCACCAAATTCAGCGAAGCGCTGGGAGCTTATTTCACCGACAAAGAAGGACAGAAAAAACCGGTGATTATGGGGTGTTATGGAATCGGTTTGGGACGATTAATGGGAACGGCGGTGGAAGTTTGTCATGATGAAAGAGGAATAATTTGGCCGGAAGCAATTGCGCCCTATCAGGTTCACCTGATTAAAATTGACGCAGCGGATTTTAAAATCAATCGCCGCCTTAGAAAAGCCGCCGACAACATTTATAAAGTTTTATTAAAAAATAAGATTGAAGTTTTATATGACGAGCGTTTGGATTGTTCGGCAGGTGAAAAATTTGCCGACAGCGATTTAATCGGAATTCCTTATCGTTTGGTGATGAGTGAAAAGACGCTACTACGTGATGAGTTAGAAATTAAGAAAAGAGGAGCGGAAAAACTGCAATTCGTTAAAATTAAAAACATCTCAAGTCTCATAAAAAATATAGCCGTTAATAATAAAAAATAAAATATTTTTAATACCATTATGTTCAAAAAAATACTTTCGTCACTATCGCCGTCATTAGGAATTGATTTGGGGACTGCCAGCACTTTGGTTTATCTCAAAAAACAAGGCATTGCGATTAACGAGCCATCGGTGGTGGCCATTAATCAAAAAACCGGAGACATTTTGGCTGTCGGCCGGGAAGCGCAGCAAATGATTGGTAAAACGCCGCCGCACATCTTGGCGGTTCAACCCTTAGTTAACGGTGTTATTTCTGATTTTGAATTAACCGAAGAAATGCTCAAGTATTTCTTTCGTAAATTTCGGAAATCGGCTTTGGGCGTATTGCCTTATCGGCCGACGGTGGTTGTTGGCGTGCCCTGCGGCGTGACTGAGGTAGAAAGAAAGGCGGTGGAAGATGCGGCTTATAATGCCGGCGCCGGTCAGGTTTACTTAATTGAAGAGCCGATGGCCGCAGCTATTGGCTCCCGCTTACCGATTTTTGAGCCGAGCGGAAATATTATCGTTGATATCGGCGGCGGCACAGCTGAAGTGGCAGTAATTTCTTTGGGCGGCATTGTCCGTTCGCGCAGTTTGAAGATAGCCGGTCAAAAATTTAACGACGATATTATTAAATACGTCCGGGAGGAGTATCGGTTGTTAATCGGCGAGCCCACGGCCGAACAGGCAAAAATCAATATCGGCTCCGCCAAGCCCTTAAGTGAAAAACTGGAGACAGCCATTCGGGGTCGCGATCTTTCTACTGGTTTACCGAAGGAGGTTATTATCAGCAGCCAGGAAATTGCTAAGGCCTTGGACAAATCTTTAAAAACTTTAATTGAAGCCATTCATTCCATTATTGAAGAAACTCCGCCGGAATTAGTGGCCGATATTTATTTGAAAAATATTTGGCTTTCGGGTGGCGGCAGTTTGCTCAGGGGATTGGATAAATTAATTGAAGATTATTGCGAAATTCCCGTTCAGCTGGTGGACGACCCGCTTACGGCCGTGGTGCGCGGAACAGGAATGATTTTGGAGGAATTGGATAAATATAAGAACGTTTTGATCTATGAGGAAAAATAAAAGAGCCAAAATAGTCAGTTTATCTTTCTCAATTATTATTTGCGTTATTGCTGTTTTTGCGGTCACGGGCGAAAAAAGTTCGGCGGCCAATCAAGGCCTGGTGAGTCAGATTTTAAATCCGGTGCGCAGTTATCTTTTGAAAGTCACTGATACTTTGGCCGATATTTTTAGCGGCATTTTGGATTCGGAAAACCTAAAAAAGGAAAACGAGAAATTATTCATTCAAAACCAAACGCTCAAATCGATTTTAAGCAGTTATGTGGAAATGAAAGCGGAAAATGAAACTTTGCGTGAAGCGTTGAAGATTAAGGACCGTCAGAACTTCGATTTTATTTTGGCGGACGTTATCAGTCGTTCGCCTTTAAATTTTTCGCAAAGTTTCACCATTAACAAAGGCCAAACCGAAGAAATTAAGGCCGGTCAGGCGGTTATTTGGGCGGGTCAAGTTTTAGTTGGCGAGGTGCGGGATGCCGAACCAAATAGCAGTGAAATCAGAGCGGTGAGCGATGGAGAATTTCGGGCGGCAGTTTTTGTGGGCGAAGGCAGAACCGAAGCGGTTTTTAAGGGTAACGGTTTGGAGCCGGCTCAATTGGATCTAGTTCCAGTTAAGGCAAACATTGCCGTTGGCGATCGGATTATCACTTCGGGTTTGGATAAAAAATTTCCGCGCGGTCTTTATTTGGGCGAGGTGAAAAAAGTTAAAAATCTGGAGGGGAAAGTTTTTCAGGAAGTGGAAGTAGAGTTGCCCTTCCGCTGGAATGAATTGGAAGAAATTTTGGTTATCAGATAACACCTTTTATAAAATATTTATATGAGAAAGATTTTTCCGTTTATTTTTATTTTGGCTTTGGCGTTGTTGCAAATTACTTTAGTGCCGAAAATGGCCATTTTCGGCGTTAAGCCGAATTTGGTTCTAGTCGGCTTATCAATCTTATTGTTTACCAGCAATTTTTTAAACTTGATTTTGTCGGCTGTTTTGGGCGGTTTGATTTATGATGTCAGCGATTATTTTTTCGGTTTGAACATCATTGTTTTAATTTTAACTTTTTTCATTTTTTGGTTTTTGGGGAAAAAATACGTGGCGAGCCACCATTTTTTATCGCTCCTGTCTTTTAGCGTTTTTGGCACGGCAATTTTTAATTTTTTATACACCAGTTTAAGTTATCTGATCTTTCATTATAATTTTTTTGATTATTTTTTGAGCTGGCGCCATCTTTTGGAAATGGCCATTAATGGGGCGCTGACCTTTATTTTCGGCGGACTTTTTTTGATTGGGGTTAACATTAAAAAAGAAAATGCGGCTAAATTTTAGGAAATACCGAAAAGTTAAAAGGAAGAGCGATTTCTTGGAGCCGGAAGAAGTACTTTTCAATAAAGAATCGCTTTCTCGGCTTGAACCTGATGAAGATATTCAAAGGTTGGAAGTGGCTGTCGGGCAATGGGGCGTTCGCTCCATTTCTTATTTGCTTTTGTTTTTTTTATTGGCTAGCGTCGGTCTGATCTTTTATTTGGGGATAATCAAAGGAGATTATTTTAAGGCTTCGGCTGAAAAAAATTCTTTGAAATACATTTCTATTCCGGCGGAGCGGGGCTTAATTTATGACCGTAACGGAAAGTCATTGCTTTATAATAAGCCGGTCTTTGATCTGATTTTTTTTCCGAATTATCTGCCGACCGACGCCGTTAAACGGCAAGAAGTTTTTGAGAAAATTGAAGAGGCGTTAAAAATTTCACCTCAGGAGTTGGAAGCCGATATCGATAATCCGGAATTTTTTCTGCATAGCTGGGTTTTGAAATCGGACTTGACCAGTCAGGAGGCGATTGGCCTGGAGGGTTATTTTGGCGGCATGGCTGCCGTTCAGGTAATTCGCCAAAACGTCCGTCAGTATGAGGAGCCGTTTGTTTTCAGCCATTTACTCGGTTATTTGGGCAGGGTTTCGCCTGCTGATTTGAAAAAGGATCCAGAGCTTTTGGACTTTGAAAGAATCGGCAAGGCGGGAATAGAGGCTGTTTACGAAAAGGATCTTAGAGGTCAACCTGGCCAGATAACGATTTTACGTAATGCTTCAATGGAAATCTTAGGGCAGAGTTACGGCGAGCAGCCGAAAAGCGGGAACAATCTTTATTTAACTGTTGATAAAGAATTTCAGGAATATTTATATAATAGATTGCGCAGTCAGGTTAACAGTTTGGGCGGCGAACGGGGGGCCTTGGCCATTGCTCTTGATTCTGACAGCGGCGCGGTTTTAGCCTTGGTCAGTTATCCGGGCTTTAACACCAATAGTTTTAGCGAGGGTATTTCTCAGGAGAACCTAGATGCCTTATTGAATTCCAAGAGTAAGCCGCTTTTTAATCGAACTGTGACCGGCCTTTATAATCCTGGTTCAACCATTAAGCCGATTATGGCCGCCGCCGGCTTGGAAGAAGGGATCATTGACCCTAATAAAAAAATTGAGACTCACGGTTCCATCAGCATTCCTAACCCGTATGATCCGGAGCACCCTTCCATATTTGTTGATTGGAAAAATCACGGTTACGTTAATTTATTTGATGCGATTGCCCGTTCCAGCAATGTTTATTTTTATACGGTGGGCGGCGGCTTTGGCGAACTCCCGGGGTTGGGCATTAACCGCATTGCCAGTTATTTGAAAGAATTCGGTTTTGATGAGCTAAGCGGAATCGATTTGACCAACGAAGATTTCGGATTTATCCCCAGCCCGGAAAATAAAAAAGGAGATATTTGGCGCATTGGCGACACCTATCACGTGAGCATCGGCCAAGGCGATTTATTAGTTACCCCAATTCGTTTATTGATTGATTTAAATTCATTAGTGAATGGCGGTAAGATTATGAAGCCGTATTTATTACAGAACATCTTTGATGTTGATGGTAGGGTAATAAAAGAGAATAAACCCGAAGCGCTTTTAGAAAACTTTTTGAAACCGGAAACCGCGGTCACGCTTAAGCAGGCAATGGCGCAAACGGTCAGTAGTCCGCAGGGAACGGGCCATATCTTAGCTGATTTACCGTTCACTTCCGGCGGTAAAAGCGGTACGGCGCAAATTGAAGCGAATACCAAAGTCAACGCTTTATTTTTCGCTTTTGCTCCAGTGGATCATCCTAAAATATCAATGTTAGTCCTCATTGAAAACGCCAGAGAAGGAGCGTTAAATGCCATTCCAGTAGTCAAGGACAGCCTTTTATGGTATTATCAAAATCGAGGATTATAAAGGACTTTGTCTAAATTTTGAAGCAAAAGCGCGTAAAATTTAGCAACAAAACCTTTATCCCGCCATCTAAGCCTTGGAAATCTGCACGGACATTTATATCAATTTTTCCCAATTAAATCGCTATCATTCGGTTTCGAGGGCCTAGATGGCGGGATGCTCATAATTGTAGTGAAATTTTCATCGCTACAAAATGAGCTTAAAAATTTCAACAATTAAGCCATGGACAAAGTTTATCTTACTAGTGAAAAAGAAAAAGAATTAAGAGCTGAATTAAAAGACCGCCAGACGAATCAACGGTTGGAAATTGGCGATCGCCTGAAAAGAGCCAAAGAGCATGGCGACCTTTCGGAAAACGCCGATTATGCCGCAGCCAAAGAAATTCAACTGGCTAATGAAAGTCGGATTTTGGAACTGGAAACGATTTTGGGTTCAGCGGAAATTATCAAGAGTGACGCTAAGGGGAAGGCGGGTGAGATTACGATTGGCTCCAAGATAAAAGTGAGCGGTTCCGGCGGGGTTAAAGAATTTACCATTCTTGGCTCTTATGATTCTGACCCGAAGCAAAATTTGATTTCTAATGAATCGCCTCTGGGGAAAGCGTTTTTGAATCGGAAAGTCGGCGATGAGGTGGAGGTTCAGACCCCAGCCGGCCTGATGAAATACAAAATTATTTCCGTGGAATAAAACTTATGGCCACCCAGGATAAAATAAAAAAATTAAGAATAGAGAAATTAGAAGCCTTGGGGAAGGCCGGCTTTGAAGGTTACCCGGCGCAAACTAAGCGCGATACGGAAATTGGCGTTGCTTTAAATAATTTTGACGCCTGGAGCAAAGAAAAAAGGAAGATTGTTCTAGCCGGTCGAATAATGAGTCTGCGCGGTCAGGGAGGCATCGCTTTCATTGATTTAAGAGACGAAAGCGGGACGATCCAACTGGTTTTCAAAAAGGATGCGCTTTTAGATTTTGACCGCCTGAGAGAGTTTTTGGATCTCGGCGATTTCATTGAAGCCAGCGGTTATTTATTTAAAACTCAGCGCGGAGAGAATTCACTTTTTGTTGAGGGTTGGAAATTATTAACTAAGACCCTGAGGCCGTTGCCTTCCGAGTGGTACGGTTTAAAAGACGTAGAAGAAAGATTCCGTCGTCGCTACCTTGATTTGATTATTAACGACGATGTTAAAAAACGTTTAGTTTCACGTTCAAAAATTATTCAGGCGATGCGGGATTTTCTTAACTCCTACGGTTTTTTAGAAGTGGAAACGCCTGTTTTACAAACCTTGCCGGGTGGAGCCTTGGCCAAACCTTTTCAAACCAAGCTGAATGCTTTAGATTTGGATTTGTATTTGCGCATCGCGCCGGAACTTTATTTAAAAAGGTTAATAGTAGGCGGTTTCGAGAAAATTTATGAAATCGGCCGTAATTTCCGAAACGAAGGAATGGATCGGTCGCATAATCCGGAATTTACGATGATGGAGCTTTATTGGGCTTACCAAGACTACGAAAGGCTGATGACTTTAGTGGAAGATATGTTTATTTTTATTCTGACCAATGCCTTTCCCCAAACTAAAAATCCTTTGCTCGTTAATATTAACGGCAACCTGATTAATTTCAAAAAGCCCTGGCGCAGAGTTGAATTCAAACAAGTTATTAAAGAATATGTTGGTTTGGATGCCGACCGGGCCGAGGCCAAAGATGTTTTGGCCAAGATGAAGGAGCGGAAGATGGAAATCACCAAAGAACATAAAAAACAGGGCAAATGGGAATTAATTGACGAGCTTTATAAAAAAGTTTGTTTACCGAATTTAATTCAGCCGACCTTTGTCATTCATCTCCCGGTGGCCCTTTCTCCCTTGGCGAAACTGCGAACGGAAAATAAGGAAGAGGTTCAGAGATTTTTGATGGCCATCGGCGGAGTGGAATCAGGCAATGCCTTTTCCGAATTGAACGATCCGATTGATCAGGACGCCAGATTTAAAGAGCAAGAAAAAAAGAGGAAGGCTGGTAATGAAGAAGCATCGCGTTATGACAAAGATTTTGTTGAGGCTTTGGAATACGGAATGCCGCCGACAGCCGGCATTGGAATCGGCCTTGACCGTTTGGTGATGCTTTTAACCAATGCCGAGAGCATTAAAGAGGTAATTTTCTTCCCGTTTATGAAGAAAAAACAATAAACAAACACAAATATGCTAACGGATCTATTAAAACAAATACGAGAAAATCCCGACTTATTTCGGGAAACAATCAAGAATCGGAAAGCCAAAGCCGATGTTGATAAAATTTTGGCCTTAGACAAAGAGTGGCGTTCAGCGATGTCGGAGGTGGAATTTTTGCGCGCCGAACAAAATAGATTGTCCAAAAACAAGGATTTCAGTCAAGATGATTTGGAGAAGGCGAAGGCGATGAAGGAAAGGATTAAAGAATTGGAAAGACAACAAGAACCGTTTCAATTGGAGTTGGACCAGCTGCTTTATTCGGTGCCTAATATTCCCTTGGCCGATGTTCCGGTTGGTTTAGATGAAACGGGGAACAAAATTTTGCGGGAGGTCGGAAAAAAACCGAAATTTTCTTTTGAGCCGAAAGATTATTTAACTTTGGTGGAAGATAAATGGATAGACGTGAAAAGAGCGGCTAAGGCCATTGGTACTCGCTTCGGTTATTTAAAAGGAGACGCTGTTTTATTGGAGTACGCCTTAGTTCAGTTTACTTTGCGTAAATTATCAGAGCACGGTTTTATTCCAATTGTGCCGCCGGCCATGGTTTCTAAAAAATCAATGAGAGGAATGGGCGCCATTGATTCGCAAAAAGATTTGGAGGAACGTTATTATTTTCCGGAAGATGATTTGTTTTTAATCGGCACAGCGGAGCAGGCGATCGGCTCAATGCATCAGGATGAGGTTTTTGAGGAAATGGCATTGCCTTTGCGGTATATCGCTTTTTCTCCGTGTTTCCGGCGCGAAGCCGGCTCTTACGGCAAAGACACTAAAGGAATTTTACGAGTCCACTATTTTGAGAAATTGGAAATGTTCGTCTTTGCTAAACCGGAAGATTCCGTTAAGGAACAAGCTTTAATTTTACAAATGGAAGAGGAATTAATGCGGGATTTAAAGATTCCTTATCGTGTTATCCGGATTTGCACCAGCGATATGTATAATCCTTCCGCTTCCAGCTACGACCTTGAAGCGTGGTTGCCCGGCCAGAGCCAATATAAAGAAACTCATTCCAACAGCAATTGCACGGATTTTCAGAGTCGGAGACTGAACATTAAATATAAAAACAAAGACGGCCAAAAATTTGTCCACACCTTAAACGGTACGGCTTTTGCCATCGGCCGGATTTTAGTGGCGATTATTGAAAATTATCAACAAGAAGACGGCTCAATTGAGATTCCGAAAGTTTTAAAGCCGTATTTAAAATAAATGAGGAGTTGGCGTTCGCGTCAAGTGAGAATGGCTAAGGGCCGAAGAAGGCAGCGGCGGCTCATTTTTATTTTTATCATCATTCTGGCCGTAGCTCTTGGCGCATTTTATGCCTTCTTCCTTTCGGGCTGGTTAGCCGTAACGGGAGTGGAGATGGTTGGCGTCCATTTTACTCAAGCCGAACAGTTAAAAAAGGAGGCGGAGCAATATTTATTTTCTCAACAATTTTTGGGATTTATTAATTTCAGGAATAACCTTATTTTTCTTTCAGCCAAAGATTTCAGCGGCTTACTGCTAAAAGATCCGGCGGTTAAAGACTTTTCTTTAACTAAAAGTCTTAAAGATAGATCTCTCATTTTTTATTTACGAGAGCGGCAGGAAAAAGGAATTTTGTGTTTGGCTGGAGAAGAACAAAGTTGTTTTTATTTTGACGATCAGGGCGTTATCTTTGCCGCTTCACCGCAAACCGAAGGCAATGTTATTTTTTTAATTAAAGACGCCTCCGGTCGTCTTTATAATTTGGGCGACAGAATTTTAACCCAGGGATCGTTTAGTGATTTGATTACCATTTGGGATAGTTTGGCTGTTCGTTTTCATTTAGACGACGTGCAAGTTACTGCCGCCGATTTGATTATAAAAAGCTCAGCTGGTTGGCGAATTTATTTGAATTCAGAAGATTTGACCAGGACCAAGGTGGCGGTTCAAAATCTTCTTCAAAGCGATTTTAATTTCGGCTCTTTAGAATATTTAGACCTCCGTTATCTGCCCAATATTTATTGGAAGTCGGCTCCTTGACCCTTATTTTATTTGGCAATGACCAGACCGATGATTTTTTTAGCGCCTCCGGATTTTAGAGCGGTAGCCGCCGTTTCCATGGTGGCGCCTGAAGTAAAAACGTCGTCTAAAAGGATGATGTTTTTATTTTCAATAGTTTTTTTATTTTTTAAGGCAAAAGCGTTTTCCAAGTTATTTTTTCTTTCTTCCGGATTTTTTATTTCCGCCTGATTGGCGGTCTTTTTTTGACGGATGAGGCAATCTCGATTGAGAGGAATAAGAAATTTCTGGCTTAAAATTTTAGCGAGCTCTTCTGATTGGTTAAAGCCGCGCCAGTTTAATCTTTGGCGGTGCAGCGGAATGGCGATCAGGCAGTATTTTTTTAAATCGTCCGGGAATGACTTTTCTAGGTAGTGAATTAAAATTTTCGCCAAGGTCCAACTAATTTCTTTGGCAAAACCATATTTGTATTTATGGATTAATTCTTGAACGAGCGGGTTTTCGTAGCTGGCGGCAACCCCTAAGAAATCTAAGCCGGATTTTTTATTGGAGTGCGGGCACTTCCCAATATTTTCTCCGGCCAGTCTCTTAAGGCAAAGGGGGCAGAAAACCCCGGAATTAATCGGAATCTTGTTTTGGCAATCCGAACAAAGATAGGTTTTAACCTCGCTTTTTAAAAATCGGCCGCAACCCAAGCAATAAACGGGAAAAAGACAATCTAAAATAAAGTTTTTTATTTTTACTGAGAGCATGGTTAAGAAATGTTGTGGCGAATTAGAAAATATCGTATAATAAGCTTATTATAGTACAGTTTTGGTCCTAATTAAATTTATGCGATCTTTAGGCATTGATATCGGAACCAGCAATATAAAAATAGTAGAGCTTTCCCAATCAAGCGGCGGAGTGGCTTTGGAAAATTATGGCATTTTAGAAACCTACGGCTATTTAGATCGGCCGAACGCCGCCATTCAATCAAGTTATTTTAAAATTGTTGAAGAAACATCAGTTGATTTACTGAAAAAGCTTTTGAAAAGTTTTAAGCCACGCACTAAGCGAGCGGTCATTTCCTTGCCGATTTTTTCTAGCTTTGTAACAATTTTTGAAATGCCTCTGACCGATGAGAAAGAAATAAGCCGCGCCATTCCTTTTGAGGCAAAAAAATATATCCCTTTGCCCCTAGAAGAATTGACTGTTGATTGGGCGATTATTAACGACGGAGCGAGGGAGGCCAAAAATGTTTCCAGTAAAATTCTTCTTATCGCCATTCCCAAGGATTTAATCCAGCGCTATCAAAGAATTGCCAAAGACGTCGGTTTAGACGTAGTGGCCTTTGAATTGGAAAGCGTGTCTTTGGCGCGATCGCTTTTGGGCCAGAATAAAGCTCCGGTTTTAATTTTAGATGTTGGCGCTCAATCAACAAATGTGGCGATCGTAGAGAATGGTTATTTAGTGAGCAATGAGAATTTATCTACGGCCGGCTCAGAAATCACTCACGTGATCGCACAGGGCTTGGGGATTTCCAAGGAACGGGCAGAAGAATTTAAACGGGTTAAGGGTTTTAATGTTGAGCCGCAAGAAACGGAGGTGGTCAACCTTATGCTTCCGGTGATTGATTATTTTGGCAATGAGATTTCCCGTTCCATTAACATTTATAAAGAAAAAACCGGCGCGGATATAAAAAACGTCATTTTGGCCGGCGGCACGGCTAATTTACCCGGTTTAGAACAATATTTATCCCAGCAACTGGAATTAAATGTTCAACGCGCTTGGCCGTTTACCAATATTTCTTATCAGCAATTTCTGGAGCCGCTTTTAAAAGAAATCGGACCGTCTTTAGCTGTGGCCACCGGCTTAGCGCTTCGAGGAATATATTAAAATAAGCTAAAATTGGCCCGACTTTCAAAATTGGCGTTGAAATGTGGATAACTCCTTGGGTTGCTGATTAAAAAAGAGTATAATATAGACATAAGCTATAAAAATTAAGATATTATGCCTGATTTTCAATTAATGGAATCGTTTGGTCCGGGAAAAAAGCCGAGCGGTTGGC
>Ga0265297_10008642_pt1 | contig 13497 bp, 18 predicted proteins | sample Munlanlwell13791_FD_192502 | JGI IMG/M metagenome (GOLD analysis project Ga0265297, IMG submission 192502) | Leachate microbial communities from a municipal landfill in Southern Ontario, Canada - Leachate well 137-91 | ecosystem: Engineered > Solid waste > Landfill > Unclassified | place... | reverse complement strand
GAAACGTTGAAAAAAACGATATGATTATATTAAAGAAAACTAAGCAAAAATCCCCCGAACAAATTATTATGAATATTTGGACTTGTGTTCCGCAAGTTTCCAATGCAACAGCGGGTATTTTAATGAATAATATTAATCTATATGATTTTGTTAATTGTCATAGGGATATAATTAATAAAATATCAAAATTAAAATTTTCCAGCGGTTATTCATTTGGAAAAAAAAAGGTTTTAAAAATGCTAGGATATAGAAATATTAAAGCAATAAAAGATATTAATACAAAAAACATTAAAGTTAAAAATTCAGTATGCCTTGCTATGTTATCTGGAATTGATGGTATTTCTAAAAATACTGCAACAACGATTCTTGATAAATATTCATTGCAGGATATATCAAAAAGTAATGTTTCAGAAACAGAACTTGCGGATATCAAGATTAAAACATCAACTGGTAAAGAGAGACGCCTAGGAAACGTCAAGGCGAAAAAGATTATAGATACGTTTACCGCCGACGTACTAACCAATATTCAATAGAATATATAGTGCATTTATTATCAAGCCACATTTTGTATTTTTTGTTAGAATTTTTGTTTAAAGATTAATGTATTTATGTATATAAATGTATAAATACAATATAAAATATAAAAATTGCATAAAAAATAATAAAACAAATATTATAAATAGTTTTTGTCCTATTTATACTAATAATATCGAAAATGGCGAATTTAAGAAAGAAGCATTAAAAAAATGTGCTTCGGCATATATAAATTTATATAAATGGATAAAAGAATATTTAATACATGATGGAATTAAAATTTATGATATTGTTGAACGGATTGAAAACAAAATAATAGCAATGAACGAAATTGAATTGGTTTGTCCAGTATCAGTAACATATAATAATATAATAAATTTCACACCTGATAAAAGTAATTTTAGTGATTTAATATTAACAAAAAATGACGTAATAAGTTTAGATATTATTTTATGTAACAATTCAATAATACTAGATGAATCTGCAATATTTTCACTTAGTGATGAATATAATTCAATTATTAATTTATCAGTAGATAATGTTAGAAAGATAATTAATAATGTATCAATAAATAAACCTATAGCAGAAGTATGTGCAGTCTTACCGACGGGTATACGTTGTGGTTATCAATTATTACCGCATGGACGTTTAATGTATGGAAAACAATTATTTTCTAGTAGTAAAAATATTATGGAAGAAAATGAAAGTTATTTTATATGTTATCCAATAGTTAGAAACACCGATTGTATTGAAAAAGGTAATAATTTCAATGTATATTATAAAGTTGGTGGAATTACTGATAGTTGGTTATACAAAATAATAGATAATAATTTTGATTCATACTTTTGTAGGAGATGGCTAGATAATTTAGGATGTAAAAAATATATGATTGAATTAAATAAATTATTTGCTTCAAATATTATTGATAAAGTTTATTATATGACTGATAAATCAGAATCTGTCGTTACAAAATATGGAAAAACCATAATGGTTACAAAAGATGGAATAGACGTATTTGTTCCATTTGACATATATTAAAAATTGAATTTTTTTAAATTATAAAAATGTTTAGAACAAAAATAACTAAATACGATCTATTAAGTAATGTTGAAATCAGTTGCTCTCCATCTAATATAACAATTATCATCGATGGAACAACATTTAAAACATCGGAGTATTATGGAGATATATTAATAAATGAGTCTGAAGATGGTTATGATTTAAGTATTAATTTTAAAAGTATTTCAATTAAGATATTGAGTGATAATAAAGACGAATTACAAAATATCCAAACTTGGTTATTAGATAATTATATGAGTTATGTGGATTGTGCAATTATTAATAAAACGCTTACCGAAGAGTTTAAAGATGATAATATAAAAATCACAAAAGAAATAATTTATGAATATTTTAAAAAATGTATTAACAAATAGTAAAAAATTAAAATTAAAATTAAAATTCAATTTTTTCACCAGTAATTGATGCTCCAAGCTTCAATGCACAATACAATTTATCTCTATGACCCAAAATAAACTTATGTTTTTCGTTACCAAAATTTACTTCTCCGTCATTCTTAATAATTTTAACCAAATCATCAAATGGAACAAGGGCAATTTTGGTAAGTTCGTTTGATGGTGTGGGTTTTTGAAATGTAGCAGATATAAAGACATGAGTTATATATCTATTACGAGGATCTGCTTCCATATAAGCATATTCAATTATTGGTGTTGGAGGGTTGATAAATTCTGTTACGTTAAATTCCTCTCTAATTTCTTTCATAACAGCAGAGGTTATATTAAAATCTGGTTTTTCACCATTATTCGTTTTTACCTCAACATGGCCTCCTGTCATAACTGCACCTACAATTCGTTTTGAACCATATATAGTTGGTTTGGTTTTATCGAAAAGTCCAATTGCAATAAATTTATGACCATTATCGTCTATCCATATTAAAATATCATCTACTGCAACCTGTGGACATCTCTGATCTTTTGGAATAATTTTCCCATATAAATCCATTATTGAATCAAAATCATCTGGTTTTTCTTTGCATTCAATCAGCACAATTGGATCTGCGTTATACGTTATACCACTTGGAGATATAAATGATGAATTATTATCAGACATTTTTAATTTTTTATTATGATGAATCATTGTTATAAATAAAAAATATTCAATTTTTATATTTAAAATATTATTAAAAAATGAATTTTTATTATATTATAAATCATTAACTTAAATAATAAATGGATACAGATAATTATTATGAAGAAGATTATATTACAAATGTTGGTTCACCACAATCGACGAATCCAGTTAATATAAACGATATTAATGGAAATTTAATTAAATATGGAGATCAAAATATTACAATTATGTCTACAAAAGCATGTAAAATAACAAATATTGATAAAATACAAAATGATACTGATGAAGAAACACGTCATTATTTCCAAGAATATATAAAACATGGAATTCCAAATACACATTCTGTTAAAATCTCAGATATTTGGAAATGGTTAAGGGCTACATATCAAAAAGATAATTCCAAAGTAATTCAATACATCGATCAGATGGAAAAAACATATGGAAGGGATCAGTTAGTTGAAATTAAACAAAAAACACCTTATGTGACTGCAGATGTTCTTACATTTTATATTGATGAAAATGGAAAATTAAGTGTTATAATTGGATTTAAAGAAGATAAGAATAATCCAGATAATACCGGTTGGGTAATCCCCGGCACTTATGTGTCCATTGATAAAGGAGATATTTGTTTTGAAGATGCAGCTAAACGAGTTTTATTTGATGAACTCAAGATTGACAAAAATAATATTGTTTTGCTACAACAATTAATATTCGCTGATGATTTTATGAGAGATCCACGTAGATCTCCATGTGGTATTGTTTATGGAGCATTGATAAAAAAAATACCATCTACTACAAGAAGTTTATCAACAATTATCGGATTACCATTTTCCACATTTCTAGCATTAATTAATAGAAAGGAAATTACTCAGTACGGAAAGTCTGGCTATGGACTAGCATTAAATGACAATCATAACAGAAGATTTCCAATGATTTGGCAACATGATTCATGGTGTGCAAAAGTATTTAGTACTCAGACTGGAAAAACTTTTATAGCAGAAATTGCAAGTAGATGTATCGATGAAGATCTTAAAATGGAAGAAGAAGAAAGAAAGTCTATTTTAACGCTCGATCGTCTTAGATGTCCTATTTGCGGAGAAATTTTTAATACACCCATCACATTATTATGCGGACATACATTCTGTGAAAAATGTATTAATGGATATATAAATCGTCCATGCCCCATGTGTCGAGTGAGAATACAAGCAATACCAAACAAAAATATTGTTTTATGTGATATTGTTGCAGAGATAAAAAATAATAATGTTTAATTTTGATTTTTTATGCCATAATTTCTTTATAACGAACACCAGTAGTTTCTACTTCGGTATTATTAAATGAACTTTCTTTTTCATATTGTGATGTTGTTAATGGATTTATACCCCTATAAATATTAGATTTGGATGCTGGTTTTCTACCAAGACCATCTAAGTCATCTCGATTTATATCTGTTTCTGCAACATTTGCATAACTTCCTTCATAATGTTCGCACATATGATCTGTATTTCTTGATTGAATAGTATTATCCTCTTTCTTATCCCAACTAAAATTATCTTTTTTACCTGTAAGGTTTGTTGCAGGAAGTGTACTATATTGTGCAACGTTAAGTGATTTTCCATTTACACTAATAAGTTGTTCTCGTTTTGATTTTATAAAATCAAATGATTGATAATCTGGCGTTTTATAGGATGGAGTCATATTTTCATTAATACCTATACGTGCACCAGATTTGATAGTATTATTTACTAATGAATTTACTAGATCTGCCGGAAGTGGAGCACTTTTATATGCTTTTTCTGCATATTCTCTGATTTGACGATATATAACTTGGTTATTTAGTAAATTACGAGGTTGGAACGACTCATATGGAGTTGTATTTGAAAGTTGCATTAATTCATCGCCTTTCATATTATGTTGTGTTCGAACAGATAGTTCATACAAAAGTGGTTCTGAAACGACAGGGGTTTTACCAAATCTAAATTCCTTCGATTGCTTTACTGAAATATCATTCTTCACTTGATATAATAATGCTTCAACATCATGTGGACTTGCTACTTCACGTATTTGATTTTCTTGTGGCTTACGCTTTATTTCATCACTGACAGATTTTGGTAATAACGATGCAGACATTAATATTGCCATATTAGTTCTCTGTTGTGCATCCTGAGAATTTGAAAATTTTATATCTTCTGCTTGATTGGGTCTCTCACCAGTTGGAATTTCTCCCATACCTCTCATCATTCCATACTTAGCGACTTTCATGGTTTGATCTCCCTCGGATCGTAATATTGTCGATAATGGAGTTATATTTTTTACATTCGATCTTTCATAGTCTAAGTTATTAATATATCTGCGTTTTTCATCAACTGAATTAGGAACTATGCTATCTTCTGGTTGTTCGTACGCACCAGCACCAATATTTTTAGTCATTTTACTATCATCAAATATCATATTTTGCTTTACATGGGGCATAGTATTTATTACATAACTCATCTCTTCGATTGGGTTTGGTTTATGTTCTGGTGTTTGATATAACATATCGTGCGGATATTTTGTTAATGCATTAAATCGTTTTATATGTCCCACTCTTCCCCACATTTGAGATGTCTGATCTTGTGGTTCTTCCATCCAATGTCTCGGATCTGGTGCATCAATTCCATTTGTACGACCTTCTACAAATGGTTCTTCTTTATCTGCATAAAATCGATTACGAATAATGTGTGCTCCCATTGTTTCATATCTTGGTTTATCTTCTTCAAACATTGGTTTATCTGGTCTATAATCCATTAATATATTACGATGGTAACGTTCCATTTCAGTTGGATCTTCATACAATTCAGTAACTTCTGCCTTACTTTTTAACATCTGCTTATCGATAGCATAAAATTTCGAATCCTCACTAAATTTAACCATTTTAATTAATAAAATTATATACTATATTTCTATGTTTATACTTATTTATATATATTTTCCACAATTTTTATTAATTAAATTATTTAACAAAAAAAAAATTAATTTTTCTTTTTATTTTTATTTTTTTTATCTCCGTCTTTGTCTTTATCTTTTTCTGGTATATGAATAAAATTATCAATAGATATATCGTTTATAGATTTTATTGAATTATCAAATATTTCTCTATTTTTTGTTCTAAATTGGTTTGATGTATATTGTCCACCGAATTTTTGTAATACAGATCTCGGTAACCCTCTTGGTATTTCACTAATTTGACAACCGGTAAATTCTTCATACAATAATTTTAATTTTTGACATGCATCTTGAAATTTGTCTTCTGTTCTAATTGCTGAACATATATATCTATAAGCACATAATACTCCACAAAAATATGCTTTAAATGATAAATCGCAATCACCCAATTTTCTATATTCTGCTTCTTCGTCACTTAATGGTTGTATTTCTCCGGGTATAAACCAAGGAGTTCCAATAATTTTAAGTGTACATTCTAAACAATGTATATTAGTTGATTTTTCCCAGTCTGCATAACCAGTAAAATTTGGTCTAATTAAACCAAATTTATTTGTATCATCAAACACTTCCTGAACTGGTTTTTCATCTACATCAACAGATACATTTTTATTAAAAATTAATATTTTTGTCATCTATACACTAAAATATTAAATATTAAATATTCAAACTCTTATATTGATATTTATTTATTAATTTTAATACATTTCTTATAATTTTAATTAGTAAAATTAAATATTTGTTACATTTGTCAAATTAAATAAAATACTATTAATTTCTTTTATTTTATCATTTAAAATATTAACTTGTTCTTTGAAATTTTTAATTATTGCAATTTTTTTAACACAACTAGGACATAATTCTTCATACATTTTAGATGAAGTATAACCACTATCTTTAACAAACTCTAACATATTTTTAATACCCATAGAACCGTTACATGGCGAACATATTGGACGCAAATTTGGTAAATCGGTCGTTCCTTCCATTTTACGTGCAATAACATGTCCACATTGAAAGTTATCTTTTGTAATACTTGTATTACCACAACAATAGCATTTTGCTTCTGCAATTTTTTCACCAATGTAAGAGTTCCAAACACTAACTCTCAATGATTTTGATATTGTATCTTTTGGTTTTTTATCTTTTTTATCTTCTTTATCTATTTCGTTGTTATTATTAATTTCGTTAATTTCATTAGTTTTTTGTTCCATTATAGTCTTACAGATTATTTCAATAATACTTTCATTTGGTTTAGTAGTAATACTCATTTGTTCGCAGATTTTATTATTTAATTCAATGGGCAATTGATTAAATATATTTAAAGTAATAACTTCAAATAAAGCAATTATTTTTTTATTTTTTGTTTCTGGTTGTATGATTTTTAATTTTGCTAAAATAACATCAAGAGATGCTTTAGTTAGTTTTTTCAAAATTTGGATTAAATCTTTTTTGATATATGTGTTAACTATATCTGTGATAATATTATCTTTTATTTTATTGGTTGATACTCCAAAACAATCTCCGATTTCGTTAATTGTTAATATTTTTATTGTTTTACGAAATGATAATTCATAAATATTTTCAATTAAATCATTTATTACTTCTGTTTCTGAATTTTCTGATGATTTACAATTGGTTTTATTTTCAATTAAGATATTATAAATTTCTATTAATGTTTTAATATCTAATTTCTCCATTATTATATATAATTTATACTTATACTTTTAAATAATAAATGAATGAAAAATATATAAAAAATATAAGTAAAATATATATTGATATTTTTGCATATATACATATATGCATATATGCATATATTAATAAGTATTTAGTTATTGTTAAAAATGATATACATATATTCAATTAAAATTTACAAAGATTTTCTATGTAATAAAACTTTATTTTTTTCATTTTCTTTATTTACTTCTTTTACTATAAATTTAATTACATCGGATGCTGTTTCAGTTATCATTTTTTCAAAGGCAACAGCATCATCTTCTTTATTTTCATCATTTCCTGTCTTTTTTTCATTCTCCTTATCTTCTATACAATGTTCAATATCATCTCTTACATTATCCTTAGCATCATTTTTAATGTTATATATTGTTGTTTTATAATTCCTCAAAGGATATTTCATCTTATTATTAATTGATTGTCCTAATTTACCACAAGTCTGGTATAATGATATCATACAAATAAAAATTATAGCAAATAAAGTTATAGTAATTACTATTGGTGCAGAAATTGGAGTATCCATTCTTTTTTAATGAGTATTTTATACAATATTATTTTTATATTTTTATATAGAAACAAAGTACAAATACATAAAAACTATAAATGAATATTGTTATTCATTTTTTATTAAAAATCTAAGAAGAAATATCATTAAAATATAAAATATAAAATAAAAAAGAAATATAATTATTTCTTTGCATCTAAAATCTTTAATATTATTTTTTCTAAAATACTAACAACTATACTATTTCCACATTGCTTATATGTTTGATTATCACTACATATTGTTTCAAATAAATTTGAATCAAAACCCATCAATAACAAACACTCTGTTGGTGATAGTCGACGTAATATACTATTTTTGATTATCCATTCATATTTTGTACTTTTTGTTGGTCTTCTTTTTTTAATATTAAATGGAATTATTTTATTATTTTTTATACAATTAAGTGCTTCATCGCAAAAATTAAAATTTGCGTTTTTCTTATATTCCAATATGAATTGACCATGCCACGAGGCAAATTGCCTCGACGTCTGACATATCATACAATCACCATTTATACTCATTTTACGATTATCTAATAAATTTTGTTTGCATATCCAACATTGCCATTTATTATTAGTAATGTAATATTTTTTATTAACATCCAATTCGAGATAATTAACTAATAAATTTGTAATTTCTACTTTATTTTCAAGTCTATCCAAAACTAATTTGTTGAAATCATAATTAGACGCCGATTTAAGAAATCCTACAATAAAAATTCGTTCTCTACTTTGTGGAAAATTAATATTTTTTGGTGAAATTATTTTATAAATAATATTATATCTTTTTTCTAACTTGGTAATTAACCAATTAAATACATTTCCGTTGTCAAAATTCAATAATCCTTTGACATTTTCAAATATAAAACATTTTGGTTGTATATACTTTATTATTTTAACAAATGCAAATAGTAATTTTCCTCTGTCATCTTCAAGTCCTTGTCTTAACCCAGCAATTGAAAAACTTTGACATGGACTTCCAGAAGCAAATATATCTATCTTATGTCTATATTTCATACATTCTTTTTTAGTTAATTCATATACGTCATCATACCAAATCTGTGGAGAGTAATTATGTAAATAATTTACTTTACAATATTTATCAATATCACATGCAAATATTATTTTATATTTTAATCTTTCTTCATTGTTTTTTGTTTTATCTTTATTTATTTTCATAAATGCATGTTCAAATGCACCAATTCCAGAAAATATGGATGCAATTGTTAATGTCATTGTTAATAAATAAATAAATATAATTATAATTTTATATGAATTAAAAAATAAAAAATATATTAATAATTTCTTAATATTAATCATATATAAAGTAAATATTGTTAAGAAGATTGTTTAGCGTAAAATCAATAGCATTATTCATACCAATTTCTGATTGTGTTTCATTATCTTGAAAGTTTTCAAACGAATATAAATACTTTACACCTCTTACTATAATCCATTCAAAATCCTGTTTATTATTTAAAAATGGAAATGTAGTATTATCCAAGCAAATAGTATCTCCAAATGCAGTAATTTTCTCCAAAATATTATTGTTACAATTAATAATTGATCCAAACCGAATATTAAACTCAAAGTTTCCGAAAAACATAAATTCATTTGCTCTAAAATAATTATAGATATTATCTCCTGCAATATATTCGTCAGAAATAATATTATTATTATTATCAAAATAACAATCAATTACAGCCGACGATACAATAACATCACCTAATTCTAACAATTGATCTAATCCAATAGCAACTCCAACGTCAATTATATATTTAATGGAATCATCTATTGATATTTCTTCTGTTATTAATTTAACAAGTATTTTATTTTTTAATTTTTTGTATTTTTCTTCTGTATTAATTTTTTCATTCGTTTTCTCGGCGTATTCATTTGTAAGAAGCAGAAGAATTTTTGGTTTTGTGATATTTTCTTTATTTTCTTTATTTTCTTTATCTTGTTTAATTTCGTTTACGTCCAAATTAGTTAATGAATTAGATGTGTATTCCATTATATTTTGTAATATAATTGCTTAGTAAGAAATATTCATTTTTTAACTATTATTTTTTGCAAATAAACAATAAATATAAAAACAAATTAATTATTTTATAATATATATATTTAGATATAGTTAATTTATATACAATAAATATTTAATTAAAATGAATGATGAATATACAACTGCTGGTTCAAAAGAATATAACCCAGTATATGAAACCAAGACATCGCCAGAACCAGTTCCAAGATATATAGTTAAACCAGAATATGATGTTGCTGGTAAGAATTTAATTGATAGAGTAGTTCATACAAACTCATATAAATTTTTAGAACCAGTAGAGGAATATAGATGTGGATTAAATCATAAATGTAATCAACGTATGTTTTCACCATTTATTATTTTACTTTTTATATTACTTATAATAATAATAATAATCGCTTGTCTTATTCCAATAATAAAAAGAGTTGAAGTCACAATTAAATAAATTATTTTTTCAAAAAAATTAATCGTATCCATGCGACATTAAATTCTGTATCATATTTTTTCGTAATTCTTTATCAAATATTGATTTCCATGAAACAACATATATAATTCTATCAAAATTTTCCTCTTTTCTATGAATAATTTTCACGTTATATCCTTTATTTATTAATTCCTCCAAAACAGAATTATATACTATTAATCTAATATCTGCTGGATTATAGTCTTTGGTAGTAATAGGAAATACTGATTCTAATTCATAATTAATATAATCTCTATGTTCTGCAACAGCTTCCTCGATTTTATTTGCAATTGTATCCAATGCATTTGTTATATATGTATTTACATCTGGTGATTTAACCGATCTGATTGAAAAATCACTCGCCGGTCTTAATCTTCGTGACGTCATTTATATAATAATTATTTTATATATTTAAATTACATTTCATAATTTTTCAATCTGTTAATACTAATTTTTAAGTCGTTACATTGACTTTGTAACGAATCGATATTAAGTTCTTTCATAGATTTTAATAACATATTTGTATAATCATTATTGGTTTCTTGTCCGTATATTTGATTTTCATTATTATTTATACTTATATTTTTTACAGGTGTGTCATCATTAAATTTTTTCCAATTATTCTCTTCAATCTCTCTTTCCATTTGAAGATTATATTTTCTTTTATTAATTTCTTGAGATTGTATTTTATTATTATTAATTTTTTGCTCTGTGTTATGAACTATTTTTTTTGTAATTAGCATATACGATAAAAGAATATTAATATAATAGAGATGTGCATATAAATCATCTAAATCTAATATTTTGAACTCATAATTTTTTTCTGTTAATACTCTAAATTCTACATCATTCTTGATAACTTTATTACTTAATTCGTTTAATGAATTTTGTATATAGTCAAACATCCTACTAAAACATAGCAATGTTAAATCATCACATTCAGTAAAACGTGATATTAATTCGGATCGTATAGTATCTTTTGTAACAACCAATTCATCTTTAAACTTTTGAATTTTAATATCAAGGGTTTTATATGTATTTATAATTTTGGAGTAATCATTTATTATTTCTTCATTTGAAATATTGGTTTTATTATCTGTATTAATTTTGTGTTTTCTTAGTTGTTCTCTTTTCATTTCATTTTCCTTTTCAATAAATCTCTTTTTAAATTCATTATAATGTGGTTCAATCCAACGCATATATCTTTTGGTTTCTAATAGTCTCTGTTTAATAATATATATATTCTCAATAATTTTAAAATCAATATTTTCTCCCTCAAACATATCCTTTGACTTTATTTTTAGATAATTTATATATAATTTCACATCATGTAAATTTGATTTTATTTTTAATAGATATGATTGTACCCTATTTAGGGATACAATATATTTTTCTTTATGTCTAAATAATTTTGAATTTAATATAATTATAAGGATTATAATAAAAACAATAATAAATGCAATTGCTAAAATTATAAAAATATTTACCATTATTTTATTATTATATATTTAATATATCTTTTTTTTATATTGTTTCAAAATTGAAATTTATAATATATATAAAAAAGAAACATATAAACAAATAAAAATATACATATAAATGAACAAACTTACAGATATACAATTCAAAAAAATACAAATTGATACATTAAAAAATGAATACAATAATTTAGTTAATGTTATAAGAAATATAAATTATACTATAGATATTATGGAAGATGAGCATTTAACGGAAAAAGATAAAGATTTTGGTATTTTATTTTCAAAAATTAGATCTCTTAAAAACGATATAAAATACCTTCAGCATGAAATGTATAAATCAAACAAATAAAAATACACAAAATATCTGATTTAGTATTAATATAGTAAATAGATTTATATAAAAATTGAAATGTTTTTTTAAATAATTACAAACAACTTTATAAATGAAATTATCCAACAACGTGTATCTACAATATCATAAATATAAAGAAGATTATAAATGCACTTTATATCAAATTGCAGAAGCGAAGTATCAGTGGTTTAATATTCTGTATATTACACAAAGAAATGATACCGAATTAGAGATATTTCGTAACGAACCATCTATTAAACAACTTTATCGAGATTTAAATGATTTGCAGAACAAAATATACGAAATTAAACAACAAATAAGAAAAGAGAAAGAAAAAAACAAAGTTTGGAAAAAACGAAATTAAGAGTTTATATAATACTTATGCTTTTCAAATTCTTAATTTCGTTTTTTCAAACATTAGTTATTTATTTTAAATTTTCTTTAATCTTTACATTATTTAACTTCATTTATAATATTTTTTTACAAATTATTTATTTTTTTTATAATAAATAATATATAAATAAATTAATTATGAATATTTATTTAATTGTTGCAATTATTATATTGATTATAATACTTTTTATATATTTTAATTATATAAAAAAAGAAGGTTATAGAGGGTATGTACACCCGTTACGTGATTCAAATCGACGAATATTAAATGTTATGCGATATAACGCTCTTCAAGATTTGAATGATATTGAAAATCAAATGATATATACCATGTCACCAATGGATAGAAAAATATTAGAAGGGAGAAGAAGTGATATTTTGAAAAAATTAGAGATATACTTTGATTAAATATCAAAGTATTTTACAAATATTTTTAATAAAATAAAAAATATATACATCAATATACTTATTTAATATATATTTTATGAATAAATATTTGATTGGATTTATTATTATTATATTGTTATTATTTATATTTATTATTGTACGCTCTTCTGCAAAAAAAGAGACATACTATAGAACATATCTTGATTCATTACATGATCCTCAACGAGGAGCAATTAATACCAGAATTTATAACACAATTAAAGAATTAAATGCAGTTGAAGAACGACTAATGACTACTTTATCAATAAAAACTCGCAACGAACTAGTACAACGAAGAGAAGAACTCTTAAAAAAAATAAAATTCAGTTATGGAAATTAGATTATATACAAAATTTAAATATTTTTTTATTGGAGATAATAATAATGAAATTAA